>ENA-ORXT01002398-ORXT01002398.1-marine-metagenome-genome-assembly--contig:-NODE-2398-length-22610-cov-4.199574_pt1 | contig 22610 bp, 23 predicted proteins | sample MGYA00237868_ERZ511482 | MGnify/ENA metagenome assembly ERZ511482
AATCTGGAAGGTTAATAACCTCAATACGGTAAGGGGTTGATGCGTCAAGCCCAGGAATAACGAAATCGCCATCTAAATCAAGAGAAGCCGAGCCCACCATATTGTTTTGATTATCATAAGCCTGAACTTCTATATCAAACTGACCCGAAACAGTAAAAAACTTTGATTCAGAAGCATCAAGAACACCATTAGCATTCACATCCCTAAATAGCGAGCCACCAATAGATGTGGAATCACAACCCGATAAATCAGCTGAAGCCGGCCCAGCCTGAAAAGCAACTAACAACGATGCAAATAAACAAATAGATACGATTAGTCTAATAATTCTCATAAAATCTCCCATTAACTAACCTTTTTTAATACAGGACGCAAACCCTTACGCGAACCTAAGTTGAATTACCTAGAGACTTATATTTTTTATTATTGCTTCTAATCAAAAGCTACTTAGTCTAAAACCCCTAGACTTCGAACAAGAAAATTGACACAAGGAGCCACGGAGGGAGCCACCGCAGACAGCTTTCAATAAACATCCATACACATAACCGTGCCTGAAGCCTATTGAAATAGCCAATAACAAACAGTAATAAACCACCTGCTCATGCTTTGCAAGCAGGAGGTCGCGGGTTCGATTCCCGCCAGCTCCACAATATCTTCCCGCTAAAATAGATAGATTAATAATTCTGATTCAAACAAGAAATTTTGTGAGGGAGCTATTGCGACTCAAGCAATATAAGAAATTGTTATAAAATGATTTTCCTGTTTCAGTTAAACGACCACCGGCATTCAACTACGACAAGAAACCGCTTGTTTAAGGGGTTTTTCGTGTTTTTTCTGGTTTCGGTTTGGCGTCTAAGATTGTGGGCTTGATATATGCTGTTTCAGCATATAAAATGTATGCAGGGATAGATTTTTTGTATAGGTTAAGCTATATTTATTTTATGCCGAAGAGGAAAGAGTTGGAAAAGATTTTACGTAAGCTTGCTAAGGGAGGAGGCCATGTTGTGGGGCCGCACAGGCAAGGTAAACATGAGATATGGCGTTGTTGTAAGTACACGTTTCCGATGCCTAGGCATAAAGAGATAAACGAACGAACAGCAAAAGGGATTGTTGAAGAATACAAATCCCACCTGAAGAAGAAAGGAGTTTAAATTATGAGTAAATTAAAAACTTTTAAAGTGACAACTAGTGCTGAGGGGCGATTCTGGTCGTTTACTGTTATCGAGGGTCTTCCCAAAGACATGTCTATTAATTATCAAACAAGACGACTAAATGATGTTGAACAAGAAGCCAAAGAACTTATTTGCGAAATGCTTGAAATTAAAGAATCAGCTATCGAAATTGAGTTGGAAATCAATCTTCCAATAGCGGTGACCAAAGCAATGGAAGCTTCAAAAAAAGCATCAAAAAAAGAAACCCAAGCAAAAGCGGATGCTGTAACAGCCCGTGCAAGAGTAGCCTCAATCCTATGCGAGCAACAAGGTCTCTCTCGCAAAGAAGCAGCCACCGTATTAGGAATCAACCCATCACGTGTTCAACAACTGGTCGACAAAAGCAGAACCCTACAGAACACATAAGGTATAGAATTACTGTATGCGTATTCTATTTTTTGGTGACAGCATCACTCAAGGTTTTTGGGATTCCCACGGCGGCTGGGTTGAACGCATCCGTAAACACTACGATGATTTAGCACGTGAAGACCTTCAAAATAACAACAAGCCCGAGGTGTTTAACCTCGGTGTTTCTGGAGACACTACAATAAATTTAATAACAAGAATTGAAAACGAAATAGTTGCTAGGAAATGGCAAGACGATGCTTTAGTAGTGGTTATAGCAATTGGGACAAACGATAATTTGATTGAAAATGATGTGCAGCGTGTCCTGCCAGACCATTTCAAATCTAATATTGTTGAAATCGTTGATAAAGTTCGAAATCATACTAATAAATTAGTTTTAGTTGGCATCCCAGCTTGTGATGAGTCTTTTACATCACCAGTTTCATGGGGGAATTTTTACTACAAAAACAGTGAACTTCAAAGTTCAGAAAAAATAATCCAACAATTCGCAGAAAAGAACAGTATTCTTTTTGTTCCATTGTTTGATGAGTTTAAAACCAAGATGGAAGCTAAAAAACTTTTAGCAGATAAATTTCATCCCAATGATGAAGGCCATAAGATAATCGCAGAAAAAGTGTTGGATGTGATCTCTGGCATCAAACCCTGCACGTAGTTGCAGGATCCTTCTAATTCTTATCTAAGCTACAGAGCCTAAAGTACAGAAAAGTTGCTGTTAGCCAAATAAGTGTTGCTCCAAGAATATGAATCGCAACTATCGATGGAGGCACTCCTAAGTTGTACTGAAGGTAGCCAACAAAACCCTGTAGCAGGACTAGTAAAGACAAGAACCTTGTAATCCGTTTATTTTTTGAGTCTGCGTGTTTTTCAAATTGATATGAAATCCAGATAGTCAATGCTAAAAATATCCAGACGGTAGCACCATGGATCCTGCTTACTGTTTCCAAATCAAATCCAAGTCTGCTAGCTCTACTATCGCCACTGTTAGGTCCGCTGCCGGTAACTATTACTCCAGTTAGTAAGACCATCGAAGCAATGGTTATAAAAGCTCCAGAAACCTTCTTTGAGATTTCTGGAATAACCTCTATCAGCCTTGGTTCGTTATTTACATATAACGCCACTGCATTAAACAGTAGGACCATCGAAAGAATGAAATGCGCCCCCACCACCGCTGGATGCAGTTCTAAAAGTACCGTTACTCCACCCAAAACTATTTGGCCGATAACTCCAACTACTAGTCCCCAAGCCAACTTTATAATCTTTGAGTCCTTTGGGGTTCGTTTGTATGCTCCTAGTACAGAAATAACTACAGCGACTGCGACTAAGCCAGATAGCAGTCTATTGCCAAATTCAATCCATGTGTTGAGCTGCCATTCAGGAACAAATTTATCTTCTTCGCATTTAGGCCAATCTTCGCAACCTAATCCAGATTCACTTAGCCTTACAGCAGCTCCAGTTAAGATGATTAATGCTAAACAAATAATCGAAAATATTATATACTTTTGGTATCTTTCAGCTGAAATTTTTTTATTTGTAAGCATTAGTATAAATTTATCTAAGAATAAGCTACTTTGTTGTTCCGCATATTAGTACGATTATATTAATAACGATTTACGATTATCGTCTCCTTGATCTCACGGCTTATATGGCAAAAAATATTAAAAACCTAATGAGTTTAAAAGTTAACAAACCAGGCCCAGGAATCTCTGTGCTGTCAATGTTTATGTCAGGTGTTAAAGAAGTATCGGCACAAATTGAGCCATACACAAAATGGTGGGATACTCAGAATAAGGAAACTTTTAGTAATCCAAAAGAGAAGCTATTGACTGTTATTGGAGACTCTGCCGCTCTAAGTGTCGGAGCCTCATCACCCGAAAAAGGGTATGTAAACATCATAAGAGAAACATTAGAAGATAGTACAGGGACTAGTTGGGGAGTGATTAACTTTTCAATGTCGGGAGCAAAGGTTTCTAACGCTTTGGATGAGTATTTGCCTGCTATTAAATCTATTCCTAACTCAGACGAGTTCATATGTTGTGTTGGTAGTAACGATATTTTTTGGTCAATATCGGTTAGCGAATTTCACGATGACCTTCGTAAAATGATTTCTTTGTTGCCTCAAAATTCGATTGTTGGAACTTTGGCAGGAGCGTCACCTAGATCTGCTGTTGCAAATAACATACTTAAAAAAGCTGCAAAAGCAAGGGGATTAAGAGTTTTAAATCCCTGGGGCAAACCAGGGCTTGGTTTGAATAAAGTTGCCAAAGATAAATTTCATCCCAACGATGTAGGCCATCAGCTAATGGCTGATGCGTTCCTTGCCGAATTAACCTAAAATAAGATCAACGAGTTCATCTAATTCTTTTGTTTTCCTTAACTCAACCCAAGTTCTAATTTCAGATACATTCATTAAACGTCCTGAGTATAGCATTTTTGCGATATTGCCTTCGGTGTAGGGGTTCAGTCTTGTTTTCATCTCTTCGCCTTCACTGAAGTAAACAACAATTGATGATCTTGTGATTTTGTTGCTATTGAATTGGTCGATCCAATATTTTTTACCCTTTTCATCAGGAAGACGGTTTAGCACTTTAACGTAAAGTTGATCAATATATTGGCTATCAGAAAGCTTCGAATAACGAGTATAGAATTCGCTTGATAATGCAAAGCTGCCAGAGACATCTTCTAATGAAACACCTTCTTCGCGTTTATCTAACCAATAATCAAATCCGTCTTGATCAGGAATTCTTCCAAAATATGCTCTATAAAGTCGAAGGATTTGTGCTTCAGAACTTGTTGTCGAGCTTACATCACTGTTTATAGTTGGTTCGGCTATCTCATTTAGAGCTTTGTTGACCAATGGGTAAGGGTTCGTTGGCGTAACGTTTCCGTTCCCCGTTGGGTAATGCATTTCGAAGTGAAGGTGTGGTGCTGTCCATTCAGCGTTTCCTGAGTCTCCCATAAATCCTATGAATTCGCCTTTTTCTACTCGAACACCTCTTTTTATTTTGTCGCCGTCTAAATTCTGACACAGTTTTGGTGAGAAAACCTGAGTGCAGCTAGCTGATGCATCATCGGTACCGGGAGTGTCATTGTTCATGTGAATGTACATGTAAGCCCATCCGCTGTCACCAATTATTCGCAAGTAGTTTCCTTGGTTATCAAAGTCGCTCCAACTTATTTCGCCGGATTCAACTGCAACAAGGGGAGTCATTTTATCTCCCATGATGTCAACTCCAATATGGCTGCGTCCTCCGCTTCTTGGAGCCCCCCAGGTGTCTGTCCATCGAACATCGTCGACTGATTCTGGTGCAACTGGAAAAACAATATTGGGGCTTGAACCACTAGCTGAAGAAGGTAGCATAATGCTGCCTGAAGCTATCAAAATGCTGATTACGATTTTCGATATTTTTGATTGCATGTTATTTATCCCCTTTTCCTTTTCGGATAAGTAGTCAAGTTCCTTTACACCGATGTGCGAATAATGTCTGTATGTCTCGCTGATGAGCTACCTTAGTCAATGTGGAAAGGCAATGGAATGACCCAAAGTATTAGCTCAAGCGTTAAAGAGCAAGGGAATAAAATTCTTAGCGATTTTTTCTCTGGAGATGAGGCTCTAAAGCCTTCAGAAATTTCGACTAAAAGTAATCCTGGCTGGTTCACTCCAGATGATGTAATCTGGAAGGTTAATACAGACTCCTCTTTGTTAGTCGGTGGTTTGTCTTCGCTTCTGCTGCAAACGTTACATCCGCTTGTAATGTCAGGTGTTTCAGATCATAGTGATTATAGAGTTGACCCTTTAGGCCGTCTTAATAGAACAGGTAAATATGTTGCAGCGACAACATTTGGCAAAGCCGAAATAGCGCAACAAATGGTCGATACTGTCAACGCTATCCATAAAAAAATAATTGGAAACACTCCCAAAGGTATAGATTATGATGCCACCGACTCTCATTTATTAAAGTGGGTTCACATTACCGAAGTTTTTTGTTTTCTTCACGCTTATCAAACTTACGGGCCTAAAAAACTTGATAAAAGTGAAATGGACTCTTATGTGGCTCAAATGTCTTCTGTAGTTAAAAAGCTTGGAGTCATTGACCCGCCTTTAACGTATTCTGAGCTTGAATCTGATCTACATATGTTTAGAAGTGAATGTGAAACATCTTTTCAGTCTGAAGAAGCTCTAAAGTTTTTGTTAACTCCAAGCTTTATTCCTGCTACTGCTAAACCAGCATATGTATTAGTCAGTGCTGCTGCGTTGCATCTTTTACCATTATGGGTAAGAAAAATGTTATTAGTTCCGTTACCTCCAGTTATCACTCCATTAGCTGTTAAACCGAGTACAAAATATCTAATAAAGACATTGCGGTGGTTTCAAATCAATCCGAGTGAACGAGCTAAATAGATGGCTACTGTCCAGAGCTCAGTCGAACTTTCCTAATCATTTCTAAATTAAGATCTTTAGCCCATAGATAAATCCAAGCTAAGAGCGCAGCGCCTGCGATAGCTCCTGTAATCAATAATCCAAGAAAGTTTTGAGGTGTCAACATTGCTATTGGTGTCACAAATAGTAAAGCGCCTGTCGCTCCTAGCCATGAAGATTTAGATGTAGCGATTAACTTAGAATGTTTGTAAACAAAAAAACTTGAGACCAAGTTAAATGAGACGATGGCAACTACCCACGCAACAGCGGCCCCAGCGATTCCGTATTTTGGAATTAATAGCCATGCCAAGGAAACATCTAAGATAAGTGCAATTGTTGTGGATAGCAGAGACAGCCGGCTTTTGCCTAGCATCAATAAGGTTGCATCTATTGGCCCTGCAAATGCGCTTACTGTCATTCCAATAGCAAGAATTGTTAATGAATTTTTACCTGGGAGAAATTGAGAGTCCATCAATGCTATAACGGCTTCAGACTTTACTGCAACAACAATAAAATATGGCCAAGTTAGTAAAACCATCCATCCTGTTACTTTATTTAATAGTAATTTTGTTTTTCTATTCTCATTATTTGAAATCGATTTACGCAATGATGGAGAATTTGCTTGGGCAACAGAAGTTATTAAGTAATTTCCAGCTGTTATGAATCTTGTGATCGCTCCGTAAACTCCTGCCAGAGAATCGCTTGATAATGCGCTAACAATTATCACATCTAGGCGTTCTAATAGTATTTGCAGAGCAACTGAAATTGATCGTGGTCTTGTGTACTTCCAAAATTCTGCTCTATTATTTTTGGTTCTATCTGATTGTGTTAGACCGCCAAGATTTATGGTTGCAAAAACAGCTAGTATTGCTGAGGCAACTATAGGTAAAGCCCAGGCTAGTCCTACTAAAGCTGGGTCTGGGTTTGAAGATGTAAAGAACAGTATTGCTAATAAAATTATCTGGGCGAGCGGTTTAAATATTTGATTAATTGTTACTTGTGGGGTTAAAGTTCCAAGCGCTCTGGTAGCACCGAATAGAACTAAACTAATCGCCCAAGCTGGTATGGCTATGGCTGACATTCTTAGAATTGCACCAAGTTGATTAATTGATTCAGATCCAAAGATTTCCGCTATTGGTCTTGCAAATATAAATACTGCTACACCTAGAACCATAGAAAGAGTAATAACTGGACTTAAAGCGACTTTTAGAAGGGGTTTTACGTTCTGTGGTTCTCCGTTTTTGTCTAATGCATTGGGCATGAAATATACAAGCCCTGTCATGGCCCCTAAACATGAACTACTGCCAAGAATAGAAATGAATGCGGTGGCGACAAAGAACACACCAGCAAAAGCCGTGCCAGCTTTTGCCACTAATATAGCAGCTCCAAAGTTCGCCAGTGTGCTGCAAACGGCTCCTGTAAGTGCTAAACCTGTTGATTTTTCAGCAGATTGTTGCCTTTGGCTGGTTGCTGCATTAGCTGAATTACTTGTCACATTTGTTCATTTCAGAAGGTTTGTTACTTTATAATTCGACTTTATCTGATTAGAAATAAGCTTTTCGCTCTTGCAATATATTTTTGTAAGTCCACGAATTCTATATTCTGTTTGCTAGCATCGAAAAGCTCGGTTTTGTGCAATGTTAACTTTGCCGAGCGTTTGTAACTCTCCAATATTGGTAATAGTCTTGATTTATAGAAAATTCTTAGGTGGCAACAAATATTTGCCGAAGAAAACAGTATATTCAGAGCCGATAAGAAAAGGTGTTCCATGGCGGATGTAGCACAAAAGAATAGAACTGAATTTGTTCGTAAGAATATCCTATTCGTCTCTTCAGCTGGTGGTCACCTATCACAGCTTTTACAGCTACAGCCTTGGTGGACTCACCATGACAGGCACTGGGTTACATTTGATTTGCCTGATGCTCATTCAAAGTTGCAAGACGAATCGATAACATTTGCGTATTACCCTACGACGAGAAATGTTTATAATACAATTAGAAATTCTTGGCTTGCATTCAAAACACTTAGGAAGCAAAAGCCTGATGTTATTATTTCAAACGGTGCCGGCGTAGCATTCCCATTTTTCTTAGTAGGTAAACTCCTTAGAATAGAAACAGTATATTTAGAAGTGTATGATCGAATAAATTCTAAGACTTTAACTGGCAAATTATGTAAACCTTTAGCAACTGAGTTTCTAGTTCAGTGGCCTAGGCAAGAAGAGATGTATGAGGGCAGTACTTTAGTCGGTGCTTTGTACTAAGGATTGTTATGAATCTTATTATTGTTTCTGTAGGTACTGATCACCATCCATTTAACCGGCTGATTGATTGGGTTGATAGCTGGGAATCTGAACAAGATGTTAAATTCGTGATTCAGCGTGGCACTTCAAAAGAATCTACGAAGTGGAAATCGGATTCTTTGATTGCTCATAACGAGATTCTTGAGATGTTTGCTATGTCACAAGTGGTTGTAAGCCATGGTGGCCCTTCTACCGTTATGGATATAAGAAAATCTGGAAAGATGCCAATCGTGGTGCCCCGTAATCCAGAGTTTGGTGAGCATGTCGATAATCATCAGATGCTATTTGCAGAACATATGATGAAATCAGATATCGCTAAAGTAGCAAATTCTAAAGATGAATTATTTGAATTAATTGGTCAAGCGATTTCTAATCCAAATGATTTTGTAATTTCTAAGCAAGAAGGTTTTTTGCCTGGAGTTCTTAAATTTGGCGAAGTACTCGATGGCCTACTTGAAACTTCTACTCCTATTGTTCCTGATAATCTAAAGATGATTGATGGTGCACTCTTAGAACCTGAAGAGTCTGAGTTTGAATAAGTACTCTTTTGGTTGCTGTAATTTATTTGCCTTGAAATAGTTTTTGTAGTTTTATTGCTTCGACCTCTGAATTAAACTCTGCTCTGACTTTTGCTTGGCCTTGAAGTCCATATTGTTTTCTTAGTTCAGGGTCTTGAATTAGTGTTAGCAAAGCTTCGCTGAGCTGCCCAATGTCACCTGGGCGAATAATTATTCCATTGGTTTGGTCTTCAACAAGCTCACTTACCCCGCCAACTTGTGTTGCTACAACTGGGACTTGTGATCCTAAAGCTTCCATTAAAGTGACTGGTACGCCTTCAGCATAGCTTGGAAGCACAAGTACATCAGTTTCAGATAGATATGAGGCGACTTCTGTTTGAGACAGATATCCAGTGAAGTTAACGATTTCGCTGAGACCTTTTGTAGCTGCAAGCTTTTCGAATCGTTCCCTTTCTGGCCCGTCTCCGATGATTGTTAGTTTTAGATTAGTATTTTTTTGGGTTATCTTTTTAGTTGCTTCGATTAGATCGGCTAAACCTTTTAATTCAGCTAATCGTGCGACAAATAAAATGTTTTGTCTGCCATCAGAATGTTTCGCGGTTTCTAGTTTTGAAGTTTCTATTCCACAATGAATTATTTTTAGCTTTGAAATATCTTCAGGTTCTGTAAATACAGCGGCTTGGCTTCTGCAGAAATAGCTTATACAAGCAACGAATTTTGCGAGTTGAATTTTTTTGTCTATGCGCCAAGTGTGGGGTTCATAAAATATCCCTGGGCCATGTAATGTGAATGAGTATTCGATTTTTGCTAGCTTCGCTGCCAGCATCGCAACAGTGCAGCTAGCGTCTCCAAAGTGATTGTGAATATGTTCTATCTCTCTTTTTTCGAGTTCTTGTGCAAGAACAGCGGCTTCTAAAAAGTAGATGAATTGGTAGAGTCCGCCCCTTGTGCCAGGTCTTTTAGTGTCGAAGGCTAGTTTGAGCGTTTTTAGATAGTTGATTGGAGAAGTAATTTTATATTTGAAGTGACTGGTTATCAACTTAAATGATTTGCAAAGTTCCAGTACGTAAGTTGTGTTCTCTAAAAAAGTTTTTTGCTCTTCACCCACTGGGTCTTGTTTGGGTCTCCTTATCGCAAAAGTCTCAACCGGGCTCCCAGCTTTTTCTAGACCTTTGATTTCACGTTGTATCCAGGTGTCTGTTGGTCTGGGAAATTCGCCTGTGAGATAAGCAATTTTTTTAGTCATTCGTCTGTTTCTCTATTTCAATACTTTTTTCTATTGCCTCTTCGAGCGATAGTTTGGGCTGCCACCCAAGAAGTGATTTAGCTTTTTCGTTTGAGTAAGTTAATGGTTTGAAACGTGCGTGAACTTTGGCTGGTGCGAACAGGCCTGGAAATTTGGCTCGGTTTCTTAAAAAGATGCTATTAAATTTTTGTATTGATCCTGTTAGTAGTTTCCAGAATGACCATGGAATAGGAATTGATTTAGGTGTGTCAGTTTTTGAAGACACTAATTTTGCGTATTCTGCTTGTGTTAGCAAGTCGTCGTCAACGATGTTAAAAATTTCGCCATTTACAGATGGGTCTTCTATGCGTTCGGCGGCTTTTACGATAGCCTCGGCACAGTTCTCTACATATGTCATTGGCAGTACACTTTTGCTTCCAATTTTTAAGAACCTGGGGCCGAATGGTGAACCTAATAAGGCGTGCCATAGTTCACCAGCTCCAAAAATCATTCCTGGTCTTATTATTGTGACATTGTTATCCTCACCAAATTCGGTGTAGAGCTCTTCTTGGATCAGTTTTGTTTGGCAGTACTCGTCGCGAGTTTTTGGGTCGGTGACTGTTAAAGAGTTTTCATCGATCAATGTCTTTTCTTCTAAATCAAGATATTCGTAGACAGAGAATGTGCTTATCCCGACAAGGTTTGTTTTGTGGGCTTCTTTCATGGCCTTTATAAGGCTTTCAGTGCCGACAACGGTTCCAGCAAATTGTGTATAAAAATCGCCTGCTTTTGTTGCTGCTAGATGTATCACAGCGTCAACGCCTTCTAAAGCTTCAGTAAGAGGTTTTGTTAGTCGAAGGTCTGTGTGGACTAGTTCCAAATTTTCGTTTTTACCCCAATATTGTTCAGCTTTCTTTTTGCTTGCTGAACGCACTAATGCTTTTACATGATGGCCGTTTTCTAAGGCAATGTCTGTTACAGCTCGACCGAGGAACCCGTTAGCTCCAGTTATAAATATTTTCACAGCATTGCCTCTTTGTTTAGGATTTGATCAACAAGTGATGATGCTCGCAGTAATTGCTCAGATGAAACTGGGAGTTCTTTGCCTTCTAATATGGCGGCATAAGTTTCATCTAACATTCTGTGTAGTCCATGGTATGGGCTATTTTGCAGTAGCTTGTCTTTGAAATTTTTGAATCCCGATTTGCTGAGTGAGAAACCGTTTATCACTTGGTTTGCGATTGGTGTAAGTTGGCTTCCTCCAGACCTTGGAATAACTTTTTTAATAAACGGTTGGAAAAGGTCTGTTTCTAAATAGCCTTTTGAGCCTCGAACTATGATGGAGAAAGCGTCTGGTGCTGTTTCGCAATCAAAGCGGAGCCGTCCGTGAACAATTCCATCATTGTTTTCTCCTACAAGAATTGAGTCAAGATTATCGTATTTGAATATTGGATTATTGCTTTGGTTGCGCCATATGGAACCTACTGTTGTGAATTCAGCGTTTTGGCTCAAGGTAAGAAGTAGGTATGAAAAATGTGTAGTGAAGTCATGAATAACGCCTGCTGGCATTTTGTGGATTGGATCCACTACATTTTGATCTCCAAATTTGCCAGACGGATCTGTTACATCGAGTGAGATTCTTATTTCAACTTCTTTTACTGATCCGATTTGGTCTTCATGTATCGCTGAAAGTAGAAGTTTTATTTCATCATTAAACCTGTAATTGTGGTTTTCTGTTATTTGAACACCGTTTTCTTTTGCATATGAAAGTAAGTCTTCTAGTTCTGATTTAGTTGATGTTATTGGCTTTTCGCAAATAACGTTTGCGCCACTTTGCATTGCTAGTTTGGAAAGTCCAATGTGTGTGTTAGGTGGGGTGAGTACGTGTACCACATCGGGTTTTGTTTGTTCTAGCATTTTTTCGTAATCAGTGAATGCTTCGGTTCCATTGGCTTTTGCAGTGTATTCTGCTGTGACCTTAGATAAATCGCAAACTCCTACTAATGCAATTTGTTCTGGTTCTGTCAAACTGTTATTGGTTTGTCCAGTTAAGAATTGTAGGTGTTGTTTAGAGATTGCACCTGCGCCGACTACAGCGGATTTAACTTGTGTATATTTATTTGCCACTATGATTTTCGCCTTTAATTAGGAGCCCTATGTAGTCTAGTGCGAATGTTTTGATACAGCCACAAGGCTAAGTTTCTGCTGAGATTTACAGCATTAAGGCAAGTTTATTAATCTACACTAAAAAATTTATCATTAAACCTAATTTCTCTTATAGTCTTGATACATGGCAAGCTTGTCGTATGTTGTTGTAGATGTTTTTACTGATTCGGTCTTTTCTGGTAGCCCTTTGGCTGTTGTGATGGATGGCGATGATGCTAAAACGAGTCAACTATCTGAATCAGATATGCAGAAAATTGCTCGAGAGTTCAATCTCTCAGAGACTGTTTTTGTTGTTCCTGCTGTTAATAAAAAACATGATTGTGGTTTTAAAATATTCTCTCCAGAAAGACAGCTTCCTTTTGCAGGCCATCCTACTGTTGGTGGTGTTTTTGTGCTGGCTGGTCAATCTGAAGCAGAGAACGAAGAGTTCATTGTTGAAGAATTGGTAGGGCCTGTTCCCGTTAAAGTGACTTGGGAGAATGGCAAACCATTTACTGCTACTTTAACTTCAGCTCAGAAGCCTGAAATTGATGATTCTCCCATTTCAAGAAGGATTGCAGCTGCGCTTCTTAATTTGGATGAAGAACAAATTTTGGGTGATGCTTGGATTGTTTCTTGCGGTTTGAAAGTTACGTTGGTTGAGGTTAGAGATATCGAAGCTTTGGCTGCAGCAAAGTTCAATTATAGTTATTGGACTAAAAAGGGTAGAGAAGACAACCTTGGCAAGTTATACCTTTATACGGGGGAGTCTTCTCCTGGTTCTGCTGTAAGGTCGAGATGTTTTGCTCCTGCAATTGGGATAACTGAGGACCCTGCAACAGGTTCGGCTGCTGTAGCTTTAGCTGGCTTATTAGGTTTTAGACAATCTAGCGACGGGTTATATAATTGGAAAGTTCATCAAGGGATAGAGATGAGTCGACCTTCTGTGTTGGATGTTTCAGCAAGAGTTGAAGGCGGCGAGGTGTCTGAGACCAAGGTTGGCGGCCGTGTGGTTACTGTCGGAAGCGGCAGTATCAGTATTCCTGCAAAACCTAATCATCTTGTAGACGTTGATGACTTAAAAGCTGGTTAGTGTCCACCTTGCATTTGGGGTCAGGCACTTTTGCAAGGTTTTGTGCATAACCTTGCAATGGTGTCGGGAACTCGGGAACCTATTGGGTCCTTACCTTTGCAAGATAAAGGAAACTTGTAGAGATCTTTGATATGTAATTTTATTAATGTTAAGTATTTCTTTGCCGATAGTCATGCATCAATTTTCCCGTAAGGAGTTTGAAGTGAAAATCGGTATTGTTGCCCCGCCTTGGGTTCCCATCCCTCCATTAGCTTATGGTGGTACTGAACTTGTTATTGATACTTTAGCCAGAGGTCTTTCTGTAGCAGGTCACGACGTTAGGCTATTTGCTAGCGGTGATAGTACATGTCCTGTGCCTACGGAGTTTCTATTGCAAGAAGCTGAAGGTTTTAGAATTGCTAACTCAACTGTTGAAATCAGGCATCTAATTGCAGCATACGATGCTTTGGGTGATGACTGCGACATTATTCACGATCACACATTGATTGGCCCTGTGTACGGTCCTTCAAGAACTAAGACTCCAATTGTTGCAACTAACCATTTCCCTTTTTCTGAAGAGACAGCTGAGGTTTGGCAGACAGTTACAAAAGGAAAAGGAAAGATTATTGGTATCTCTGAGCATCATTCTTCTTTAGCTAGCGAAGGGATAACGGTTGATAAGGTTATTCATCATGGTGTTGACCTTTCGCGTTTCCCCGATGGAACTGGTGAAGGTGGATATTTGGCTTTCTTGGGTCGCATGGTTGCTGAAAAAGGTGTTCACATCGCAGCACGGATAGCGCGCGAAACTGGGATGCCTCTAAAAATTGCTGCAAAAATGAGAGAAGAACCTGAGAAAGAATATTTTGAGAAAGAAGTTAAACCGCTTCTAGGTGATGGTGTTGAGTACTTGGGCGAGTTAGGGCCAAGAGATAAACTTGATTTACTTTCTTCAGCAAAGGCTTTGCTTAATCCTATTCAATGGCATGAACCTTTCGGAATGGTGATGATTGAAGCTATGGCATGTGGTACGCCAGTTTTGGTATTCCCAAGTGGGGCTGCTCCTGAAATTGTTACTGATGGTCTAACTGGTTTTATTTGTAAAGATGAAAAAGCAATGATTAAGGCGGTTTCTCAGATTGACACTATAAGTCGAAGAGTTTGCCGTTGGGAAGTTGAAACTTCTTTCTCTATGCAGAGAATGGTCAAAGATCACGTTGATTTTTATTCAAAAGTTATTGAAGATTCCGCAAATTTTGTAGATGTTAAGGAAACAAAATCTGAATTATCTTTGCGTTAAAGTCGAGTAGATTGTTGCCCTGGTTTGACGAATTTATGTACAAGTTGACGTTTTTGTTTAAAAGTGTACCCTTTAGGGATGGCTCCTATTCCAAGACATCTGTTAAGTGACAACGCATCAGTGGACAGTAAAGGAAAGCTGTCTGTAGCTGGATGTGTAGTTTCTGACTTAGCTGAAGAATTTGGTACTCCTTTATTTATCTATGACGAAGATCACCTTAGGGCAAGATGTCGTGAAGCCGTTGAAGCGTTTGGAACTCATGCAACTTATGCAAGTAAAGTATTTTTAACAAAAGCGGTTGCCAAAATTGCTTATGAAGAGGGCATGGGCATTGACGTTTCTAGTGGCGGTGAAATGCATGTGTGTCTTAGCGCCGGTGTCCCAGCTGACAGACTTACTTTCCATGGGAACAATAAATCTGTTGAAGAGTTAAAAATGGGTATTGAAGCTGGGGTCAACCGAATAGTTGTTGATAGCTTCGATGAAATAGAAAGACTTGAAAAAATATATGACTCAAGTTTTTCAGCCCCAAATATTTTGTTGAGAGTTACTCCTGGTATTAAAGCAGAGACTCACAAATATATCAGCACGGGGCAAGATGATTCGAAATTTGGTTTTACTGTTTCTACTGGAGACGCTAAGTTAGCTGTTGAAAAAGCGATGGCTTCTCCTGCTATGAATTTAATGGGTATTCACGCTCATATTGGTTCACAGGTTTTAAAAGTTGATTCGTTTGCTAAAGCTGTAGAAGTGTTGGCAGATTTTGCTCGTCCGTTTGAATTGCCTGAGCTTGTTGTTGGTGGCGGTCTTGGTGTTGCTTATGTGATTGGTGATGAAGCTCCTACTATTTCTCAGTGGGCTAAAACAATTAAAGACGCTGCAAAAGAATGTGGAGTTACTGCTGCTTTAGGTATCGAGCCTGGACGAGCAATAGTAGCTGCTGCTGGGATGACTGTATATAAAGTTGGAACTATTAAAAAAATTGATGGAGTTCGTAACTATGTTGCAGTTGACGGTGGTATGAGTGATAATCCTCGTCCGGTTCTTTATGGTTCTGGTTATGAAGCGTTTGATCCAAATAATGTGATGGATGAGCGTACCTTGACTGCAAACGTAGTTGGTAAGCACTGCGAATCTGGAGATATTCTCGTTGAAGATGCACAGCTTCCACAAAATATTTCTGTTGGCGATTTACTTGCAACTCCAGTTACTGGCGCTTATGGATATTCTATGAGTTCAAACTACAACGCTGTGCCTCGTTGCGCTGTTGTGTTTGTGAAAGATGGCGTGCCAAGGTTAGTTCGCCGTCGTGAAACTTATGACGATCTCCTGCTCACCGAATTGGGTTGATATCCAATTCTGCTATGAGTATTAGAAGAATTTGTGCTTCCTCCTCATATTATAATATCGAAATTTCAGGTTTATAGTTTGACTACCCTCAGCGTTGGTCTATGATCTGAAAGCAAGGCTCTTTATCGAGAGCCTGTGTGTCATCAATCGATTTTAAGTAGTGATTTTTTGTCTGATGTAATAAAAGTTGGTTTGCTTGGTTACGGAACAGTTGGATGTTCGCTGGCTGATCTTTTGTCTGAACGCCAAAGCGCATTAGAAAAAATTACTGGGCTTAAAATTGAACTGGGTGCTATTGCGGTTCGTAATAAAGCGAAGTATGCGTTTGCTGGCGTAGATGAGTCTGTAAAGATAACTAATGATGCAATGTCTTTGGTCACTGATCCAGACATTGATGTAGTCATAGAATTGATTGGTGGATTGGAGCCAGCTCGCTCACTAATTCTAGCTGCTATGGAATCAGGCAAACCCGTTGTTACTGGGAATAAAGAACTGCTTGCAAACCATGGTTCTGAATTATTTAATTCAGCTGAAAAAAATAATGTAGATTTGCTATTTGAAGCTTCAACTGCAGGAGCTATTCCTATTTTGCGTCCGTTGCGTGAATCTTTACTTGGTGAAGATGTTAAACGCATTATTGGAATAGTGAATGGTACAACTAATTATATTCTCACCGAAATGGCTGAGAAGGGCACCGATTACGCTGATGCCTTGGTTCAAGCACAAGAGCTTGGGTACGCTGAAGCTGATCCAACCGCAGATGTTGAGGGCCATGATTCTGCTGCAAAAGCGGCGATTATGGCTTCGCTTGCGTTTGGAAGGCAAGTGACTGCTAAAGATGTTTATTGTGAAGGAATTTCGAAAATTAGTAGTTTCGATATTTCGCTTTCGAAAAAGCTCGGGTATGTAATTAAGTTGTTGGCTATTTCTCAGAAGTATCAGAATTTTGACGTTGGTGTTCGCGTTTTCCCAGCGCTAGTTCCTCTTACTCATCCTTTAGCCTCTGTGCGTGGTTCATATAATGCTGTTTTTGTTGAGGGTGCTGCATCTAGTGAGTTAATGTTTTATGGTCGTGGTGCTGGTGGTAAGCCTACTGCAAGTGCGGTTTTGGGTGATTTGGTTGATGCTGCTCGTAATCTAAAGCTAGGTACTCATAGAGTTGTGCCTTCGGGAGCTCCGGCAAATATTAGACCTATTGAGGATTTATCTAGTTCGTTCTATGTTGTTTTAGAAACTAGTGATGAAAAAGGCGTGTTGTCTGACATTGCTGGTTTGTTTGCGAAATTTGATGTCTCGATAAAAGCAATCGAGCAAGAATCTCTGGAAACTTATAGCCATAATGATGAAGATAAAGAAACTTCTCGAATGGTCTTTATCACTCGTAGCGCTTCAGAAAGAGACTTTGCGAGCCTTGTTGAAGAGTTAGAGAAGTTTGGTGCTGTTAAACAAATCAAAAATGTAATTCGAGTTATCGAATAGTTTGCTAGCCTGACTAAGTGGTAAAATTTCAATCCTCACGTGGCAATACTCCTACTTCTTTTCAAGATATATTATTGAATGGTTTAGCCCCAGATGGTGGCCTCTATTCGCCTTTAACTTTGCCCGAACTTGATTTTTCTTCCTCTGCGAATTTTCAAGAGATTGTTTGTGAATTGATTTTAGGTTTCTCGGATAATTGGATTGAAAAATCTGATTTGATAAAAATGATTGACGAATCTTATGCTGAATTTCGAGATCCGGTACTATGTCCTATAAAGAATCTTGATGAACAAAAGTATTTACTGGATTTAACGTTAGGTCCAACTCTTGCATTTAAAGATTTTGCATTGTCTTTATTGGCTAGATTATTAGATTATGAACTTTTAAATCGTGGAGAAACAGCGGTTGTTCTAGGCGCTACTTCTGGAGATACAGGCTCTGCAGCCATTCATGCACTTGCAAGTTGTGATCGAGTAAAAACAGTTATGTTGCATCCTGAAGGGAAAGTTTCTGATGTTCAGCGGCGTCAAATGACAACTGTAAATAGTCCTAAGGTGCATAACTTCGCAGTTGATGGTTCGTTTGATGATTGCCAAGATTTAGTGAAGCAGGCTTTTAGAGATGAGAATTTAAGAACGGATTTGAATCTTGTTGCGATAAATTCAATTAACTTTGCTCGGATATTAATTCAGATCGGTTACTATTTTTCGGCTGCCAATCAACTATCGGACAAGGCAGTAAATGGAATTGATTTTGTTGTTCCTACCGGCAATTTTGGCAATGTGCTTGCTGGTTGGTATGCGAAACAGTTGGGCGCTCCAATAAATAATCTGTTTGTTGGCTCTAATCATAATAATGCCTTCCACGAGTTCCTAGATAGTGGGCGACTTGTTTCAAATATTGTTAAGCCTTCTTTAAGTCCAAGTATGGATATCCAAATTCCGTCAAACCTTGAACGGCTTTTATGGGAAGCAAGCGGTCGGGACTCTAATGCTGTTGCCGGTTTGCTGACTGAGTTTAGAGAAGTTGGTGAAGTTTCGGTTCCTCAAGCTTGGGTGGAGTTTGCTCGTAGCCAATTTTCTGCCTTTACTGTTTCAGATGAGAAGATTCTTGAAGAAATGCGCTTGGTTCATGAATTAAATAATATTGTGGTTGATCCTCATACCGCAGTAGGGCTGGTCGCTGCGAATGAATTATCAGGTTCAGAATTGGTTGTGATTTGTGAGACTGCGTCTCCTGCTAAATTTCCAGATGCGGTGGATCAGGCTTTAGGGTTTAGAAGCCAATTGCCTGAATTTATGAGTGATTTATTTGATCTTCCTGAGCAGTTTTCCCAGCTTGACAATTCTTTCAAAGATCTAAAACACTATTTAAATTCAGTCTAAACCTTACATTGGGGTCAGACCCCTTTGCAAGGTTGGGCGTCATACAAAAGTGAAACTATTAATGTTCGCATGTGGAGTATTAATTATTTGTTGCTACCCTTCAATCTTATACATGCGGCACTTGTTTATTCCTGGCTCATCTGAGCGACTGGGCTCGTTGGGCTCGTTGGCTCGTTGAACTCGCTTCGGAGAACGCTAAATCTGGTGTCGTTTAATTCATAGGAGCAATCATGAGCGATCAGCTAATTGTCGAGCCGTCTGGTTTGGAAAAAAAAGATAAAGCACAACTGCAGGCTATTGTTGCCGCCCTTGGTGGCGAGGCAAATCCACGTCAGACTAAAGCTGAATTGATTAGTGAGATTACCAAGTTGTCAGAATCAGAGTTAGATGTCACAAAAGATGACGCTACTGAAGATCATACTGCAGAAGAGGCAGATGAAGATGCTGCTCCAGAGATCGAAGAATCAAATAAGAAGACTTCAAATTCTAATGCGGGTAGAGATGACTCTGCAAATAATCGGCGGTCTAAAAAAGGTCGGGGTGTTGAGCGTGAAGAAGCAGGTAATGATCCTGTTAGTAAAGAGTTAACTTCTATGAGTGGTTTCCTGGATCTTCGCGATGAAGGTTATGGGTTTCTGCGTGTTGACGGGTTTTTGCCAAGCAAAGAAGATGTTTATGTTTCTGTGAAACAAGTCCGTCAGTATGGTTTGCGAAAAGGCGACCATTTAGATGGTAAGACTATGCCCGCACACCGCAATGAGAAAAATCCTTGTTTTTCACAAATTGATACTGTAAACGGGTCTCTTTCTGAGAATTCTTTAGGTCGTCCGTTCTTCGATGAAATGGTTCCTGTGTTTCCTTCAGAACAGATTGTTCTTGAGCAGGATGGGGAGAGTAAGTTTGCTAATCGATTTATAGATCTTTTTGCTCCTATCGCAAAAGGTCAGCGATCTTTTCTTGTTGGTCCGCCGCGTTCTGGGAGAACTACGATAATTAAGGACGTTCTGAGAGCTGTTGAAAGTAACTATTCAGATATTAACGTCTTGATTTTGTCTGTTGATGCAAGACCTGAAGAGGTTTCTGATCTTGCTAACACTTTGAACGAAGGCGAAATTGTTGCTTCGGCTTTTGATCGTCCTGCTGAGGAGCACACGGCTACTGCTGAGTTAACTGTTGAGCGTGCAAAACGTTTAGCTGAAACGGGTGAAGATGTCTTTATTATTGTTGATAGTCTCACTCAGTTGGCAAAGGCCTATATAACTTCATATATTCAAAATTCTAGATCTGCTACTACTGCTCCTGAGTTGCCTGCTTTGCAACCTATTAAGAAGTTGTTGGGTGCAGCTGTCAATCTTGAAGGAAGTGGTTCAATTACTATTCTTTCTGTGGTGACTGCTTCTGAGTTCGGTGGCCCATATTTGGATGGAATGATTTATGATGAGTTGCGCAATCACACTAATTCTGAGATCAACCTTGATGGTATTTCTACTGAAGGGCCTTCGTTTGATGTTCTTAGTAGCCAAACGTTGAGGTCAGATTTAATTCTTGACAATGATGAGTCTATTGAGAAGATTCGATCTGTGGTCCGTTCTCAGAACCTTGATGGTGAAACTCCTGAATCTGGTTCAGAAAAGTTGCTTTCTTCTCTAAGAGACTCTTCGAATAATAAAGAGTTTTTGTCTAAAGCCTTAGATTGAGCTTTAGCTCCGTCTTTGTTTTTGCTTTACTAATGTTATTCTTCCCACGCTGTGGGAATCTCTTTAGAGCGCTAATTAGCTGAGCGTGTTTATTAGAGCTTTTACTTTCAATACCTTTTTTGCATGTTCTTCGTCAATCTCCTGAAGTCTTTGTTCAAGTGTCTTAGGTTTAACAAGTTCATGTGAAATGAGGGCTTTGCAAAATTCGATATCTTTTTGGCGGTTTGCTAGTGCTTCTGATATCCATAAATCGTGTATTTCTAAACAAAGTGCCGTCACGCCGTTAGTCGCTGGTGTTTTGTATTTCTTTAGTCGTTTCTGCCAGTTCATTGGCAGAATGGCTGTTGATTCTGAAACTCCTTGAGCATAGTATCCAAATGTGTCGTGAAACATGGATAGTTCACCAATTGATCCATCAATGAGGTCTGATTTTTTGACTGTTCATCATTAAGTGCTACGAAGTCAATTTCGACGGAGCGTTCTGCTTCTTTGGGTAGGTTTTGTAGTAATAGTTCCGAACACCGCCTGGCTTCCAATTACCATAATAACATTTTCGCCTAAAATAGATCCCGCTGCTCTTACTGCGTGATCAAATTGTTTTTGGTTCATAAGTTCTTTCGAAATTTTTTGATGATTTTTGTGCGTTGTTTAGCTGTGAGTATTCCTGCGAATGGTGATACTTGTCTTCGGTCTCGTCCACGTAATGTCGGGTCTAATATTGCAATTATTAATAGTTCAATATTGGCACCTAATAGTGTCTTCCACTCATCGAGGAGGTCGTCAGCGTTTGGGTTGGCCTTTAGCATTGTTTTGATATTCGTTTGTGCTTTTAATATTGTCGTATCAAAATCTCTGCGTAATACTTTCACTATTTCTTGGTGGAAGGCGAGGCTTCTTTTCTGGTCTCTGGTCATGATGGGAACAATATTAAAATGGAACTCTAGATCAACTGAGGTTGCAAGGTTAAGTAGCGTACGTAAATTTGGTGATTTTTTGTTTGTTTCATACATTGCGATTGTTGCTTGGGAAGTATTTGCTAGTTCTGCGAGTTCGGTTTGGGTTATTTGTTTAAGGTTTCTAAGTTCTGTTACAGGAGACATTTACATATTATATCTGATTAGATATAATATGTAAAGTTGTATTTTTGGTCGATTTGGAAGATCTGGAAAATATTTGTCTTAAATAGTGGCTTGATGTTCTCTTTGTGAAAGAATCAAGGCAGAATGGGTAGCTTATGAAGCCTGATATACACCCAAATTATCGTCCAGTTGTTTTTATGGACGCATCTGCAGATTTTAAAATTCTTACTCAGTCAACTGTTGAAACAGAAGAGACTACTGAGTGGGAGGACGGAAATACTTATCCTTTGTATAAGGTTGAAATTTCTTCAGCTAGTCATCCGTTCTATACCGGCACAATGAAGATCATTGACTCTGCTGGCCGTGTTGAGCGTTTCGAGAAGCGTTATGGTAGGCGTCGTAAAAATTCTGCAGCGACTGATGCTGCTGCAACCGAGGCTGCTGCAACCGAAGCTGCTCCAGCTGAAGACGCTTCTGCAGAAGGTGCAAGCTAATTTCGTCTGTGGACGTTGTTGCTCTAAAGTCTTTTGCTAAGTCTCATTCTTTTGAGCTTGAAGAAGTTTTAGAAAACCCTGCTCGCTCTTTTTTGGGTTCTGTCTCTTTTTTTTATGCTGGTTCTGATAGTAGAAGTTTTGGTAAAGCCGTTCGTTGGGCGCTAAAAAATCAATCTGAAAAGTTGTATATTTTTGCTGATGAAGAAACAGCTGGAGATATTCTCCGAAAGTCAACTTATATTGGTCTCACATCACTGTCATCCTCGGGCGAGCTAAGCGAGATCCGAGAATCTGATCCAAATTTAGAAATAGTAGTCTCAACGGTTTCTAAGACTTTGGCTAAGAAAGATGTTGTCGAATTGGTTAATTCGCCAGATATCCCAAATAGTCACTGGTCACTTGCTGAAGAAGTTTCAAAAGATTTAGATGTTGAACTTGTTGATGATTTTGGTTTGTTGAGTATTTGTTTTAATGGTTTGCAGATTGCACGGGTTGTTGAAGATGATGTAGGTTCTCCCACAGTTGAGGTTGGTGTAGGTGGTGCAGATCGCGAAATGAGTGGTTTAGTACACGGCG
>ENA-ORXT01002400-ORXT01002400.1-marine-metagenome-genome-assembly--contig:-NODE-2400-length-22598-cov-6.013499_pt1 | contig 22598 bp, 14 predicted proteins | sample MGYA00237868_ERZ511482 | MGnify/ENA metagenome assembly ERZ511482
CGCATCGGCCAATCGCTGTAGCCCGAAAGCGCGGCTTGCACGACCGGGAACCCGATATCGACGTTGCCGATCTTGAGCGGCTTAAGAGACGAATTTTCTGAGGGAATTGAAGCTTGAGAAGTGCTCATAACATCGGAACTAGTTCAAAACGCGGGCGACGTGGACTGTTGGAATGGAAAAATATGCGCCAAAATATGCCATCGGCGACTGTTCATCATCATAAAGCCAGTCCGATACTATCGGTAGACGGTAATTGTTATCTTTGCCAACCGAAAATGATCGGGTTTGACTGGAATTGGTGACGTTCCTGCGTGTTCCGCTTCCATCTCCATTTTTTCGACCCATTGGCCAATGCTGGATCAGCTCTTTCAATTCGTTCAGCAATACTGGCCTCTGTTAACCGGCGGCGCGGTGGTCGTAGCGGTGCTGATGTTGTTGAGGATGTATTCTGAGCCAACGCGTTTGCCGTACCAACCACGGAAATCGCTGGTGACAAAGTCGGAGTTGCGATTCTTCAAATCGCTCCGAAAAGCGGCCCTGGACGATTGGGAACTTTTTGCGATGGTCAGAATCGCGGACTTATTAAAGGTCAGCCCAAACACTGCGAAGCGTCGAACTTGGCTGAATAAGATCTTATCCAAGCACATTGATTTTGTGTTGTGCGACCCCACTACGCTTGAGGTTGTGTTGGCCATTGAGTTAGACGACGTGTCGCATGAACGCCCTGAGCGCATCGAACGAGACAAATTTGTGAATCTCGCCTTTGAATCAGCGGACATTCCACTGTTGCGGATCCCAGTGGAGACGTCGTACAAGGCGCGTGAGATTCGTGATTTGATTGAGGACGCTTTGGAGTTGTAATCAATTCATGGTTGTCGCATTCGGACTCCTGCCAGCACAAACGCGCCCATCAACAAGTGACTTGCTGTGCTCGGTTAGAAAACGGCAATTGCGACAATTCCATAGACGGTTTGAGATCGAGGAGAATTAGCTTCTTTCAAGGTGGTGATGATTCTGCCGTCACGTGACACCTCGAACCCCTCTGCGTTGACAGACAACCCCTGAGTGTTAAGTCCGATGTTCACGGATGTTCCAAAAATCCTACCCATTGTTTGTTCGACAAACACATCAAGAACGCGCCCAGGAACTGGCAACGTATGTGTCAGCACTGGAGTACCATTGCCCAGATCGTAAATTAAAACTGCATTAGTTTTCACGTCGGCGATGAACAGCTCGTTCGTTGATTCGCTAATTGCGATATCCATGGCGTTCTTCACGTCTGCCAATGCAAAGTCGTCCAAGTAATTTCCTGACGCGTCGAATTTAAACAACCGCCCGCCACCCTTGCAATGGCTACTCTCTAAAATAAAAACGTCGCCGTTTGCGTTTGCGTCAATGCCACCTGCAAAAACAAGATCTAGGTGAGAAAACGTTGCGGATATCGTTCCGGCTGGATCAAGTCTGCAACTCTTGCGAGCGGTAGAATGAAAGCCACCGAAGCATAAGTATATATTGCCAGTCACATCGCTTTCAATTTTCTGTGCGTTGGGGGTTTTGCCAGCATTTTCACTGACATCTGCGTACTCATGGAGGAAATTGCCTTGCCGGTCATAGCGGTTAATTGCACCAGTATCTTCAGCAACAAAGAAGGTGCTATTATTCGTTGCTATTGATCTTCCACTATTGTTATCAATAATGTCCCATCGCGTCTCTTGAGGTCCGCTCCCGTCGAAGTGACGTAGGTCCGTCGCTGCCCCCGCAACAAGATCGTTGCCAGTTGTGTAAACATTCACTTGGTAAGCAGCGGCTGTTTGGTAGACGCCGCTGCAAAACAAAACAGCCAAGATCATTTTTGCCGCTATCATCTCACGTCGATCGATCAAGTTCATAAGTTCATCTTCCGTCGGTCCAACGACCGATCTTAATTACAACACAACTTGTTAAAACGCTGCCTTAGTTGTAACTCGCGCGATCGGGCCAGGCAAACAACGTCCCCTATATTTTAGGAAGACTGCAACGTCTTATTTTAGCGGTGGGGCGCCAGTCTCCCGGTCCGTGCAAAACCGTACGGCTTGCGCCGTGACGCTACCCTTAAAATGAATTTTGCAGTTGCCCTGCCCTATATTTGGAAATTCAGGTCCGAAATTCCATCAAGCTTCTCTGGTTGATGCGTCACCACCAAGATGGTGGCCGATTGTTCTGCCAGCAGATGAATTAACTGCTCTCTGATTAGTGTTTGCGAGTGGTCATCCAATGAGACAAATGGTTCATCAAGGCAAACGATATCCGGCATTAATGCCACGGCGCGCGCCATTGCCACCCGTTTTTGCTGACCGCCGGATAATTGATGCGGTTTACGCGGTAGCAAATCGACAAGCTCAAGATCCGTTGCAAGTCGTTCGATTCGCTCGCACATTTTCGTCTTTGACCACCCTCGCAATTTTGGTCCAAAGCAAATATTGGCTTCTACGTTCATGTCGGGAAACAAAACAACGTCCTGAGGCAGATAGCCGACCCCTCGATCAGCCGGCGTAGCATGCGTGACATCCTGGCCTTTCAATTTCACGGTACCAGATTTAATTCTCTGGAGGCCGCAGATCGCTTCGACCAGCGACGTCTTTCCGGCACCAGCGGCGCCCGTTACCACGCCGCAGGTTGCAGAAGGAATCGTCAATGAAGTCTCGGGCAAACAAAAAGTTCCCCGGCACAAAGACGCATCAATCAATTCGATCATATTTCACTCCGATCCCGTGCAACGACGCGGACGAGCAATAAGACGATCGCGGCGACTGCGATCATCAGCAGGGAGATCGTCGCCGCGCCGGCCACGTTGCCTGAATTCAGCTCGAGATAAATACTGACAGGAAGAACTTCGGTGCGACCGCGAAAACTCCCGGCGAACACCAGCACGGGACCAAATTCGCCAAATGCTCTGGCCCAAGCCATCGCTGCGGAAGCCAACAAACCTTGTTTCGATGCGGGGATTGTCACCGCAGAGAATGCTTGCCAGCGCGTCGCGCCCAACGTCGCTGCAATCTGCTCCGTTCGTCCTGTTTGTCGGTCAAAGGTTGCTTTCATGGTTCGATAAACAAACGCAGTGCCGACGATGGACTGGGCCAAGATGATCGCAGGTACTTCGAATGCGATTTGTAGCCAGTTATCCAAATACACCAAAGGTGTTTGGCGGAACAAAATCAAAAGACTCATGCCGATCACCAGCGGTGGAAGGAAGACCGGGAGATCCATCAACAAATCAACGGCGCTACGGCCAAAGAACTTGAAACGCGATACCAAATAGGAGATTCCCGCCCCCACCCACAGGCTGATCACGGTGCTCAACAAGCTCGTGCCAATCGACAACCAGATCGCTTGGCGAATTTCTGTTCTCTGTAAAGTTTCCCAAACGCCGGTCTTATCAAGACCTGCCACCCAACCATTGGCGAACACCAACGCCACGAGAATTGCCGAGAATCCGACCGCCATGCAAATCAAAACGATCGAGAATACTCGATCAGATTTTAGATTTCGTTGCATCGACCCTACTCCTTGTCGCCGACGTTTGCTTCCGACTCAATCGTTCTCGATGCGAACCCGTGCTTAAGGAATATTTCTTGGGCCTCGGAGGAGGCGAGGAAGTCGACAAATCGCTCCGCCGCAACTAAACGTGAGCTGTTTAGCAAGACGGACGCTCCGATTTGAGAAGAGTGTCCTGACCATCCCGGCGGGATAACGCTTTGCAGGTTGGCAAATTGATGGACAGAGGTGCTCCAAGCGATTCCTGCATCGACAATCCCGTTGCTAACGTCGGCGGCCACTTGCGAGACCGTTTCGCGCGAGACCTTGGCGCATCCGACCAGCGATTCGTACTGCCGGGTACCAACGATTGAGGCGACTCGTCGACCAATCGCAGCGTGTTTTGGTTTTGGAATCGATGTCGTGATTGGTAAGGCATCTGTGCTTAGAATTGACAACGCTTCTTCCTCGGAAATGCCACGATAAATAAGGCAGGGAAACTGCCGGCCAAGTGGCAGGGTTGAACTGCAAAAACGTGCCGCAATAAATTCTTCATGAAAGCCAACGTCTGCAGCAATCAACACGTCGCCGAACTGGCCAATTTTATACGTCGCCAACAATTCGGCCGAACCACGATATGTATTCTCAACCCGAATCCCGTCAACGTTGCTTTCGGAGTGATGATAGATCTTCTTCAGCTCTTCCATTGGACCTGAAAGGCTCGGCGCACACAAAACCAAGACCGCCGTGTCTCTATCTTCTGAATTCCTGGAAACAAATATCATCAGAATTGCGATGACGACTGCAATGCACGATAGGATTGTGTAACGACGCATCGAGTCTACTTCAAAAAGACAAATGACAATTGAAAGCGGGCACTTCCGTAATACAGATGTTCTATTTCATTGCGGCGTCTAAGTGATATTGTTAAGCGCGTCGACGGCTTGTTCGATCTCGTCGGCGGTCGTGCAGATGTGAGGCGCGAAGCGAATGTAGCCGTCGCGCGGTGTAACGATGATCTTGTTCGCTTCAAGAGCCTTGCAAATCTGCGAAGCGGTGGAGACCTTGGGGATTAAAGATAGGATGCCCGACCGAGTTTTCTTTTTGTGAACAACAGGCTGGTACTTGTCCATGTTTAACCGCGACAAAGCCAACTCTTGCATTTTGAAAATGTGATCGCGTCGCGCTTCCGGCGAGTCCTTCAGAAAAACTTCTTCAACACCAACTGACAACCCGTCCAAGAGCGCGTAGGAAACAGTGGAGTATTCAAACTTACGGCCGTCGGTGTGAGGATTCCAAGTGTGGTCCAGATACTGTGTGTCTTGGACCATGTGGTCGGCACCTGACATCGTGATTTCAATCTTTTCACGAAACTCGGGACTGGTATACATGACACCTGTACCAACTGGGCCCAGCAACCACTTCCACCCCGCCGACGCAACCGCAGCAACATTCCATTGTTCGGGATACACCGGCATAGACCCTAGCGATTGAGCCGCATCGACGACGAGGTCGATATTTCTAGATTTGCAAAAATCTCCCAACTGCTTCAAATCGGCCGCGTATCCACTGGTGAACTGAACGTGACTAATCGCTATGACGCGTGTCCGGTCGGTGACGTGAGATTCCAATTCCTCAAACGACCATCCGCGTGCTAAGGACGAGCTGATCGGTGCGGTGTAAGGACGGTTTTCTTGAGGCACATCGGTGTCCGATAACAAAATCAATTCGACGTCACGGTGTTTCGCCTGCAGCACCCAGGGATAGTGGTTGGCCGGATACTCGTTGACGTAGCTGATGATTTGATCACCGGGCCTAAACGGGTACCCATTAGCAATCATTGAAATCGCTTCGGATGTGTTGGTCGTCATAGTGATGTTTTCGGATGACGTTTTCATCAGCGTCGCGAAATTTTTATGGAAGCGCTGAGCAATTTGTTCATCGCCGGTGTACTCAAACAACATCCCGCGTCCGACTGCGACTTGGCGCTGAAGAAAATACGCCGCGCGATCAGCAGCCGGTTTGTTTAGGTGCGATACGCTGCAATGAGCCAGAAAATTAATGGACTGTTTAATTGGGAAATGGTCGGGATCGATCTGAATTGCCACAGAGACGCCTGAAGGTTTAAGGTAAAAATTGCGTTGCAAAACTTGTTTTTAGAGTGGCTGTTGGCTCCGTTGCCATTAACCAAAATGGATGAAGGGGGCGAATATGGCGATATGTTTTCAATTGTTTATTTTTATGAAACAATAAGGGGAGATTCGCTTCCAATCCGCAAATGCTAGCGATTTTTCATTTCTCATCCACCAGCGATCGCTATAGAAGTTTCAAAATTGCAAAGATTCTGGCTCTAACGCTTGTGAAATAGGGATTTCACCGTTAGTCTTTTAGCAACAACTTCTTTGTCAAGGCCAGTTTTTTTTATTCAAAACTTCCTGATATTTTTGAGACCAATCATTACTCCACAAGACGTAGAAGTTCCACCCACTTTTTCAACAGATCCGAATTGAACTTTTCTAGTCTGGGTCAAAAAGGAATTTTAGAAATTCAAAGGAATCGAAAATGTTAGTCCTCAGTCGAAAAGCTGGAGAGCGAATATGGATCGGAGATGATATCTCGGTCACAGTCGTCCGTATCACCGGCGGAGGAGTACGTATCGGTATTGAGGCTCCTACCGAAATGCCAGTGGTGCGAGAAGAGTTGAAAGAGAAGATGGAACAGGCCGAGGTAGAAGAATTCAAATCCGGTCCTCCAACGATCAAATTCCCTTCTTCTAATTCTCAAGCTACAAAAGAGTAACCGTACTCACTCCTGCTTTTGTATGCATTTAGTCGGCAGTGCCTGTGCCAAGAATTAATTTCTGCCGGAGCATGACTGAACACAACTCACCTTGACCTCCCCAACAGCCAACCAGACGTTGATGGATTCAATGCGTTCGAAAAACTGATTCTGCAAACGCAATTTTCCTTCCAGCCGTTTTTCATCGAAGGTTCCGCCGACCTAACTGAGAATGTGATGATCTACTCGACGTTGCATCCAAAACGGGTTACCGATTGGGTGCTCTTGAGCCATGAGCTAAGTTTGGTTGACCAACAAATGATTTCCACAGAACTTTCAGATCACCGTCCTGTGGTCGCGACGATTGAGCTGTAGAAGTAATTCCAATATCAACTTTGGCAATACAACTCAAGTATCAGCAAGTCGGGCGCTTCACCCAAAAAAAGATCCGACCCGAGGCAAATGCCCGGTGTCGGAATTTATTTAGTGCAGCGCCGTTTTCGTGGGTGCCAACTAGCGTGGCTTCGTCTCATTGCCGGGACGGAAAAAACCGATAGCTTCTAGCGATCCGTAAACCTCTTCAAGCGTCTTTTCGCCGAAGTTTGAAATGCTGAGTAAATCAGCGCGGGTCGTGTTTAGCAAATCTCGAACGTTAAAAATGCCTTTTTCTTCGAGGCAGTTTGTCGTTCGAACCGTCAAGCCGATCTCGGCCGTGCTTAGCTCTAGCTTTTCGCGTAGATTGCGAGTTTCTTCTTCAGCGGCGCTTAAAGGAATACGAGTGCGAGCCATCTTGGTCCCTCCCTGAATTAAGTCGTAAGAATACGTTTGGTCATTCGCGGCAACATCCAAAACAACCTCGTGCTGTCTGGTGGGGGCTGTAAAATTGGTACCCAACCTTGCCGTGATTGGCGAAGATTATACCATAGTTCAATAGATCTAAAATAACGGAACGGCAAATTCCATCCATCTCTGCTAGCAGTGGTTCGGGTTCCATGGACGACACAATTCATCAACAACTCGTCGCGCCTCTCAATCCGGCTCAGCAGTCGGCTGTTCAGCAGATCGAAGGCCCTTTGTTGATTGTCGCCGGTCCAGGCTCTGGCAAAACGCGTGTCATTACCCACCGCATCGCGTACATGATTGCCAAGGGAATTCCTTCGCAAAAAATTGTCGCGCTGACGTTCACCAATAAGGCCGCCGATGAGATGCGGTTGCGGTTGTCCAAGCTGGCCCCTGAAAATTTTACGTGGTCGGGAACATTTCATAGGTTCTGCTCACGCCTTCTTCGTGTTCATGCTCCGATGGTGGGACTGCAAGAGAATTTTACAATTTACGATATGACCGACACGAAGAAGGTTGTCAAACAAGCCATCGAAAATACGGAAGTCGATATCCGGCACTATGGTCCCGATGCTATAGGTCGAGAAATCAGCAACGTGAAGAATGTTGCCGTCACGCACGACAAGTTCCAACCACGCAACGGTAACGTGATGGACAAAATCGTTTCTCAAGTCTATCCCGAATATCAAAAATTGCTCCAGATGGCCAACGCCGTCGATTTTGACGACCTGTTGCTGCACACTGTTGATCTGTTGACCCAGAATAACGAACTTCGGTCAGCGCTGGACCGCCGATTCGAATACATGATGGTCGACGAGTATCAGGATACCAATGTTGCCCAGTATCAACTCATTCGTTTGCTCAATCACAACACGCAGAACCTGGCTGTCACCGGCGACCCCGATCAGTCGATTTACGGCTGGCGTGGCGCTAACATTCGCAACATTCTAGAGTTTGAAAAAGACTATCCTGCCGTGTCCGTCGTTCGGCTAGAGCAAAACTATCGCAGCACCAAAGCCATCTTACGTGTTGCTGACCAATTAATCGCTAACAATGTCCGCCGAAAAAAGAAGGTCTTGATCACCGACAACGACGAAGGCAACAGCGTCCGGTTGGTCGCCTACCCTTCCCCGCAAGACGAAGCCGTCGACATCGCCGACACGATCGCGCTGGGCATGCAAAAGGGCCAGCGTAAACCGAACGATTTCGCGATTCTCTATCGCACCAACTATCTTTCTCGAGCCCTCGAACATGCACTTCGCGCATCTGGGGTGCCTTACCAGGTAGTCAACGGGCACGAGTTTTATCAGCGAAGGGAGATCAAGGATCTGGTGGCGTACTTGCATCTGATCAACAACGACAAAGACATTGTGGCGTTTGAGCGGATCGTCAATGTGCCGTCGCGTAAGATCGGGAAGGTGACGCTTTCGCGGGTCCGTAATTACGCGATGGACAATGGCATGTCTATGATGGATGCAGCGCGTAATGTTGACGCGATTGAAACCATCTCCGCAGCGCCGTCTTCGAAATTAAAGCAGTTTGCCGCAATGATCGACGAAATACAGCAGACCGCGACGCAGGAGGTTGAGACAATCATTCGTAACGTCTTAGTGCAGACCAATTACCGAGAATGGTTGACGATGGACGGTAGCGAAGAAGGGTTTGAACGCGCCAACAACGTCGACGAATTGGTCGTCGCGGCTCAAGAATTCGATTCCGAACATCCTGAGGACGGTGGTTTGGAGAAGTACCTCGAACAGACAGCGCTTGTCTCAGATACCGATGTCTGGGAATCAACGTCCGACTTTGTCACAATGATGTCGCTGCACGCAGCGAAGGGCTTAGAATTTAAGAAAGTCTTCATCATCGGGCTTGAAGACGGCATTCTTCCCCATGAACGTTCTAGCTCCGACGATGAACAGATCGAAGAAGAAAGGCGACTTTTGTTCGTCGGCATCACGCGTGCCGAGGAAGAACTTCAACTGTCGCGTTGTTTGAATCGTTTTCGCAGAGGCAGTTATTGGCCCGCGATCGCCAGCCGGTTCTTGATGGAGCTGCCGCGTGACGAGATGCAGGTTTTTGAACCGCGCGGACAAAATCACGGAATGTCAGACCAAGAACTACAGGATACGATCGCTCGGATGTCGGATTGGTCCAGCGACGTCCCGGTTTACGACGTCAATGAAGATGCCGCGACGATTGCTGAAGATTCGGCTAAGCCATCATTTGCACAGCCAAAACGAAAAACGCCTGTCGTCCCGTCCATCGCAGACATGATGACGGGGGCCCAGTTGGCCGCGAAAGAGTCCGACGGCACACAACGGCTTGAACCGGAGCAATACTCTATTGGTTTAGAGGTGGAGCATGTTCAATACGGTATCGGAACGGTCGTCACAATGTCCGGGACAGGCAAGAAACGGACAGCCACCGTCGACTTTACGGATTATGGCCAGAAACAATTCCGAGTTGCATTTTCGAATCTGCGTTCGGTGGTAACGTAAAGTGGGATAGGCTTCCAGCCTGTCATGTTAAAAACGACAGGCTGGAAGCCAATCCCACTCCCCAAACCTAAGAATCATATCAAACACGAAATGGCTCACACCTTCAACTGATTCCCGCGCGAATTGGTTGGCTTCTATCAGGAACTAGAATGAGAACTATGATCAACCATGGTTTTACGCGAACAAGGATCGTTATCTGGCCTGCTATGCCGTATGTTCGTTTCTTATGCGACGCGTTGCATTTGCCGTCATAGTTTTAATGGCGGCAGGCATGCGTCAGGGCTCTATCGACACTCGTTAACTCATCCATTTCTTTTCACAGACTAACTCCATAATGCTATTACTTTGGATAAAACGAATACTGTTAAGCATATCTCTGCTGTACGCCATTGCCGTGTGTTTGCTATCGCTGTTTGAGAATTACCTGGTCTACCCTGGCGCTTCACCAAGCCAAGGGAATTACGACGTTCAGTTTGACTACGAAGACGTGTACTTTGCGGCCTCCGATGGCACGAAGCTCCACGGTTGGATGATCCCCTACCCTGAGAGTAGCCGCTACGTTTTGTACTGCCATGGCAACGCTGAAAACGTTGCTCGCGCTGGGGGTGGTATCGCGAAAGAGATGGGCGAGGCGATGAAGGCAAACGTTTTTGTTTTTGACTATCGCGGCTTTGGCAAAAGTGCGGGCAAATCCTCGGAGGCGGGGATAAAGCTCGACACCGACGCCGCGATGGATTGGTTATGTCGACGGTTTAAGATCAATACGACGGACGTCATCGTCGAAGGGTTTTCTATCGGTGGTGGACCTGCGGTATACGTCGGACTAAATCAAGGTGCAAAGGGTTTGCTTTTGCAGAGAACCTTCTGTTCATTGCCGGACGTTGCGGCGGAGAAATATCCTTGGGCGCCCGTTCGTATGCTGATGCGAAACAAGTTTGATTCCGCAGCTTTAATCGCTGATTATAAGGGGCCGCTACTGCAGTCTCACGGCGCCATTGATCAAGTCGTTCCTTTCAAGTTTGGCAGGAAGCTTCATGACGCCTGTCCTTCGAACGACAAACAATTTTTCACTCGGCCCGACATGGATCACTTTTCCAGCATCGATCCTGAATTTTTGGAACTGGCTGCGCGATTTGCAGACCGCCTTTACAGTGAATAAGCCGATTATAGGGGTTAAAGAACTTGCCATAGAAATCGCACTCTTTATCTGCTCGCAGATTGCTTTTGGATTGCTTTTCTTTCGCGTGTTTTGTTGAACTAAGGGGGGCCTGTGGTTAGAATCATTTTCAAGCAGCTTTGGGATGAGCAGCTTGTTATATTTAAATTAATTGGTTTCGATCTCCTCTTTTGGATAGCCCGTGTACCAGACAGCTCCTCCCACCCTCAAAAATTCCACCGACAATGTTTCCACCAGTACTCTCTGGGATCAGTTGTCCGCTACTGTCGAGACCATTAAGTCAGGTTTGGGTCTGCTCGACGAATCAGGCGAAGTAGAAGTACCGATTCTGGCATACATTTTCGCTGCTTCGGTCTTGTTTGTTCTTGTGATGTGGTATTTCGAGCCCTTCTTTTCGTGGGTCAGTTATAAATGGGAAAATAGTTTCTTCCGCTATCGTGCTTGGAGAAATCGAAACAACAGCCCACCTGTGTTGGAAATCAAGGAATTTGGTTCAGCAACGGCGCAGAAAAGGGAAATAGCAAAACAAGACAGCCAAGCAATTCAGAAAGACGGTTGGTTTTTTGAACAACGGCAAGGCAGAACGCAAGCTACCCAATGGTTTCTGAATCCAAAGAACTCGCAACAACGATCCAACGATTGGTTTTTAAATCAAACACATGGCGCTCTGAAAAGCGAACTTCAAACGCGTAACGGTTCCGATGCAGAAGTTGTAAATGGCGTCGAGTCGCAGCAGTGGCAATCACGGTTGACAGAGTTCCAAGGTCATGCGCCTGCACTTGAGGAGAAGCTTGCCTTAACAGAAGCACGTTTGGAGGATTCAGAAAATCAAATCCAGATAATCTCCGAACAACATATTTCCAGCAGCCTTCGTGCGGATGAACTAGCGGCGAAGTTGTTTGATGCTGAGCAAGAACATCGTGGAGCGGTTTGCCTTGCCAATGAAAGCGAAGCAGCCCTCAACGAAGCGCGAGAGGAGTTGGAGCTTTTAGCAGGTGTCGAGGAAAAGGTTTCCGCAGAGAATGCAGATTTGCGATTGAAGTGGGAGGCGCTGAGTGAGAATAGTTCCAAAGCCTTAAGGACTGCCGAACTAGCGAATCAAGATTTACGTCTCACACTTAAGTCTGAATCAGAAGCGCATGAACAGTTGAAGACAACCCTTGTTATGACGCTTCAAAACATGGACGTCATGCAGGCGCGCTTAGATTGCCAACGTGATTCTTTTAAAGAGTCGTGTTTGGAGCACGTCCGGATGTTGGCGGACAATGAAACGTCCTTAGATAAGCAGAAGGTTGCGCACGGCGAACTTCTCGCAACAAAACAGTCAGAGTTTGACGCGATGTTCAATACACTGACAGCGCAAGCCTCTGAGTTGCAGGGGAACTTGGACCTGGCGAATGATGAAACAAAACGCTTGCGGGCCGAAGCCACCGAAACACAAGACTTCATCGAGAACCTAAAGGCCGACGGAAAATCGTCTTTAAGTCGTTTAGAGGAATCCGAACTCCAGCTGGCTGAAAGAGCAGCTTCGCTTGAGGGCGCTGAGTCTCTGCGGACGCAGCTTGAGCAAACTGTGGGGCAATTGCGGCAAGAGCTCAGCAGCCAATCCGAAGATTTCGCTGGCCTTGAGGCCGATCTGTTGGGCGCTAAGCAATCGCTTGCTTTACGTAACGAGATTGAGAGACAGCTACGAGTGCAACTTCAGGGCAAGACTGATGGCTTTGAGAAAGAGCTAGAAGCTCGCGCGTCTGAATTTTCAGCGCTTGAATCGGATTTTATGAAAACTGAAGCGGCCCTCGCCGTTGCTCGATCTGAGAAAGAGAAACTAGAAGCGGAATTAAAAACCGATGTGGAACGTTTGGAACAAAAACTCGAAACACGCTCTGCAGCTTTCTCATCCCTGAAATCTGAATTAAGCAAGTCAGAGGAAGCACTGGTGGCGGCTCGATCAGAAGAGGGTAAACGCGAAGCGGAATTACAGACGGATGTGGAACTTTTAAAACAGGAGCTCCATAGCCGCAATGCTACATTCACTGCACTTGAATCCAATTTGTTGGAAACCGAGGATACTCTCGTTGCCGCTCGATCTGAGAAAGAGAAACTTGAAGCGGAATTCAAAACGGAGGTGGAGCGATTGGAACAAGCACTCGAAACACGCTCTGCTGCTTTCTCATCCCTGAAATCTGAATTGAATAATTCACAAGAAGCCCTAGTTGCAGCCCGAACTAATGAGGCTAAGCGCGAAAGTGAATTACGGGCAGGTTTGCAACAACTAGAACAAGAACTCGCCACCCGCACAACTAAATTCTCATCGCTAGAATCTGATTTGATGGAGTCAAAGGAAGCTCTCGCTGATGCGAGAGCTGAAGCAGGTAAACGCGAAACCTACCTGCAATCTGATGTGGAACGCCTGGAGATGGAGGTCGGTAAGCAAAGGCAAAACTCTGCTCGCCTTGAGGCCGATTTATTGAGTGCCAAGGAATCATTTGGTTCTAACACAGAGGTTGAGCGACAACGTCACAAAGAACTGTTGGCTAAGGTCGAGGGCTTAGAGCAGGATCTTGCTAACCGCGCCGCAGCTTTCGCAAATCTCGAATCTGAGCTGTCAGATGCGAAGCAAGCTCTCGCTGAGAAGCAAGCCGGTGAGGAACAGTATTCGCTGCAATTGCAAACGGAAGTGCGGCGAATTGAAGAAGTCATTGAACCCTTGCGGGCAGAACTCGTCGCTGAGAAGGAGATTGTTGCCGAGATTGGTGAGAAACTGATCGTGAAAGATGTACTAATTCAGGATCTAGAAAGAGAATTATCCGTCGCTGGTGTTAATCGCACGAACTACACAGCGCTCGCTAAGAAGGTTGTGAGCTATAAGAACCTTAATCTTGTGAAAGATGAAAAACTTGAACAATTAACGAGTCAGAACATGCGTATGTCGGACCTTGCGACCGAGTATTTTGAGGACGTAAAAGAGCTCAGGGGTGAACTAAGTGACCAGATTAAACTGGTCTCAGTACTCAAGCAGCAGTTGCAAAAGGCGGAGCTGAATCATGGCAAGTCAACAACAGCAGATCTTGATGCAAGGAACAGAGCACCATCTAAAGAAGAACTAGATCACTTGGTCGCACAGAGAGTTCGCAAATACGTGCTTCAGCTAAAATCCGATTTTGAAATGCGGATTAAGCGTAAAAACAGCATCATTCGGAAACTACGAAGCCAGGCAGTTGGAAGTGGCAGCGACGGAAACAGTTTCGTGACATCTAATGGGCCATCTAATGGGTCTGAGCTTAATGGGTCTGTGCCAAGCAGTCACCGCATTAACGCACCACGTTAGCCGTTGTTATTGCTGGAGCCCGATGCCCGGCCGAAGGGCATCGCTGGAAACGGATGCGCCTCGAAAGAAATGTAGTAATAATACTTTCATGAAGATTCACCGCTGGGGATTGTCACCGCGTGAGAGATTCTTTCTGCACTGAAAAGATTAGTGAGCTGGTCACATCAAGCAGAAAATGAGCATGAAATTCGATTGCGCAAACTAGATAAACAACAACAAATAATTCTGGGATAATAAAAGACAGTTTTGCTTCACGCGGGCAATCTTTGACATCCTCGATTGAACCTGCGGGCATCATTGCGTAAGATGAATCGAGTACGGTTTCGGGATGGGGACCACACGGTTCATTTACTTATCACTTGAGACTTCACCTTGGGAACTGCTCATGTACCAATCCCGCCCACGTCCTACCACTTCAGATGTCGATAAACCAACCAATCATGCCGATTCCAATACGGCAACCGAACATGGCACAAATGCTGTGCTCAATCAGCAGGGCCCTTGGGTTGTCGATACGGTCACTCTCGCTGAGTACGAGGCGCAGCTGAAATCGCAGTCCGAATCGGGTGCTCATACGGTAAAAGATCCGAAGGTTAAAGCGGGCGCGGATGCCTATCTGGATAGGTTTTCTGATGAAGAGATAGACGCGAGGGTCGTTTCAAGCAACGCCGAAACACTTGATGCGGTGGGCGATTCGACGATTCAGCACAACCCCAACGCTGTGCCCGGTCCAGAGAGTTCCACGATCGTCGATATATTAGTTCATCCTGAACATCAGACAACGTCGATAGCGCAGGCCGAATCGCTCGATGGTTTAGTTGACGATTCAATGGCTGGTGCCGAGCTTGATGCGGATTCAAACACATTTCCGGCTGAAGCGATTGACACGGAGATCAAAGAGGCGGTCGTCGTGGATAGCCATGTGGTGTCTGATTCGGTAAGCTTTTCAACGGATGCCGCCGAGGCGATTGTGGTCGAAGCTTCGCCCCCCCATTTGACTGCTGCATCAAATACCGATCTGAGTACCCCGGTTCTCATAGCTGTTTCGCTGGCCTTGCCGCTGTTGATAATACTGTTGAAGTTAAATTTCGCAAAACTCATTTCGTGTTATTCTCGGCGACGAGAAAACCGATTTCTCCAGCGGAGCCAAAACGCTCAGGAGCCTCTCGCCTTGAAGACGGAGGAGGATAGCGGTGTCGTTTCGTTGAAGAAAGACGTGGACCTGCGTACTCAGCGCGAAGCGTCGGCTCAGCAATGGAAGGATGATGGCAGCTTCAAACAGGTTACGCACCCCAAATGCGAAAATAAGCTCAGTGCTGGATCCGCAACTTCCAATTTGTTGCTCGAGTCCGAACTGCTAAACGCCCAAGAGTCGCTCGCCTTGGTGAAGGCCAATAGCCAGCGGCGTGATTCGGAACTTCAGGCAAAAGTTAAAGGACTGAATGAACAACTAAGCGCCCAGACAGACGCCCTCGCAAAGCTTGAATCTGATTTCCTAACTTCCCAAGAGTCTCTTGCTGCTGAACAGGCGAGCGCGGCTGAACGCGCGAAAGAGCTAACAGCGTGCGGAACTTCACAAACCGAAGAAGACAAGATCAGAGCAGAGTTGCTGAGCGAAGTAGAACGACTAAAAGAAGAGCTCAGCGTTAAAACGACAGCCTTTTCCAAGCTTGAATCTGATTTCCTAGCGTCCGAAGAGACTCTTGTTGCCGCAGAGGCCAGCGCGGCTGAACGCGCGAAAGAGTTGTTGGTTGACCTCGAACTCTTGGGCGACGAACTCAGTGCTCAAAAGGTAAACGTTACTAAGTTTGAGGCCGACCTGATTAGGACCAAGAAGACACTTAATTCGCATAAGGATTTCGAAAAAGAGTTTGAGGCGGAACAACGGGCTCGGGGGGAAGCCTTCGAGAAACAGATCAATATCCAAACAGATGCCATTGCTAAACTCGAATCCGATCTGTTGAAGTCAGAAGAGTCCCTTGCCGCTGCCCAAATCAAGAATGAAAGTCGCGCGAACGAGTTTCAGGCGAAGATAGAACTCTTAGAAGAGGAACTCAACAGCAAAGCATCAACTTCAGCAGAACATGAAGCTGACCTGCTCAAAGCCGAGCGGGAACTTGCCGATCGAGCCGCGGATGAGCAACAAAGAAATGCAGAACTGCAAACCAAGTCGGATGAGCTTGAGCAAGAGCTAAGGAAGCAAACGGCTACCTTTTCTGAGTTGAATTCTAAACTGCTGAATACAAAAACGGCACTGGCTGCGGCTCAAGCCAAACACTCGCAGCGCGAAAACGAATGGCAGACAAACATAGACCGTTTGGAAGCAGAACTGAAAACCGAAAAGACCGCTTCAAAAAAACTTGAAGCAGAGATGCTTGAAATGAAAGAAGCTCTCGAGGATCAGCAAACAAGCCAAACGCGGCAATCGCTGCGAACGGCGGAACTGCAGGCTGACCTGACCCATGCGGAGCAAGAGCTTGAACAACTGCGGCTGGAGCTGAACAAAGAAAAGGCGACTGTTGCTGAGTCTGTAGAAAAACTCGCATCTAGTAGGTTAAAGGTGTCTAGGCTCAGTGAAGAACGATCTAACGCGGCAGTTAATCGTTCGAATTACATGAAGCTTGCCAAAAAAGTCGTGCACTACAAAAAGCTCTACCGTGCGAATGAGGAAAAGCTCAAAGATCTGGCTGAACAGAACATCGGCATGTCGGACCTCGCGTCGGAATATCTAAATGCCGCAGACGGGATGATAGCAGAACTCAGCGAGCAAGCCAAATTAGTGGCTGAGCTCAAGACGCGGATGCTGCAGTCAGAGAGAATCAGCATGGTGTCATAACAAAACGCATTGGCGCAACAGACCTCATGAAGAGTCCCGCTGGACTATATCTATTTCGAAATCCACCATCCGTTTCAACAGGCTGTGCGAATTGGTGATTTCAAAGGATTTAGAACTGGAACCGAAAAGCCAGGCCGAAGAAGAAGAGAAAGAACAACAAAGAGAAAGCTGGATTTCCCTAGGAAACAAATCGAGGAGAGGGTTTCTCGTGCTACGCGATTCCGCTTTCAAAATCATCATGGCGGAGTCGCCGTTTCTAATCCGAGCCGGCTTTCGATACATTTCTTACAGATTGGATCCACGAGACGCAGCCAGTAAGTAAGATCCAGATGCTGATCCAATCGGGGCGTCGTCCGGTTTGAGTAAGCAAGAGATCGACCAACACTTGTTGGCAATCCGCGAGTCGAAGGATGGTTCGTTTCCCCTACCTCGGTGAAGGCTCTCGGTATTCACATCCAACAAGTCAAGGAACACTTGATTGCCGAGGTGCAGACGGGAATGGCGAAGGCTGGTGGGGCAGACGCACGGGCCAGCAACGCTCCCTATTTAACGTTGACGATTTTGATTGCGCGAGATATCCCATTGCCCAGCGAGTTGCTGCTGGCGATTCTGGACTAACCCGACGATCAGCGAATGGATTTGTTTGGCGACTGAAGGCACTCGGCCTTTGTTGTCGCCGTCTCGTTGAGCCTGCAGGGGGATACTAGTCCGATCGACCTCCGAATCGCAGATCCGCAGCGATTGGATATTGATCGAGCTGAACTGTCTAGCTTTTATTTCTTGTCGGCATGGCGAGGTTTTTCACCTCGAACCGAAGCGATCGACCGCCCTATGAGAGCCTTCGAATCACGTCTCTTGGACTATTAGTGAAGAATTTCATCTGCCGCTGGAGCGGCTCAAACCGAGCTCACCAGATTCTCCCAGGCATCGATCAATAGATTCGATGCTCGATCAATTTCTTCTTCGGACGTTGTCCAGCCAACTGATAGGCGGATCGTGCCCGCCATTTGAGCGTCGCTCAGCCCCATCGCTGAAAGTGTCGATGAACCGAAGATTTCACCACTGTGACATGCGGCTCCGGTGGACGCACAAATCTCTGGCACTCGTCGCAGTACTTCGTCGCCGACGACCTCGGGTAAGCTGACGCTGAGCGTATTGGGCAGGCGATCGGCGTTGAAGCCGTTGACTTTCAGCCCCGGGATGCCGTGGCTGAGTTGGTCGTACAAGCGGTCTCGGAGCTGCGTCATCTTTTCGACCGACTCGTCCAAGCTTTTGGAAACGAGTAATGCGGCTTGACCGAGGCCGACGATGTATGGGGTGTTTTCGGTGCCGCCGCGCATCCCTTGTTCGTGCCCCGCACCATGCAACAACGATTCCAGCCCCAGACCTTCACGCACAAACAGGACGCCGATTCCCTTTGGACCGTAGAATTTGTGGCCGGCAATGGTGAGCATATCCACGTCCAAAAAATCCACCATGACGGGGATTTTTCCGGTCGTTTGAGACGCATCCGAGTGCAGGAGGATGTTTCGAGATCGGCAGACTTCTGAGATCTCTCGGATTGGTTGAATTGTACCAATTTCATTGTTGGCATGCATCACACTGACCAACCTTGTATTGGGGCGAATCGCTGCTTCGACATCGGCAGGCCTTACGATTCCGTTTTCATCGCAAGGAACAATCGTCAGTTCGCAGCCCATCCGCTCAAGGAATTTAGCCGGCTCTGAAATTGCTGGATGCTCAATCGCGGAGATAATCATATGCCCACGCGCTTGCCCTTCGGCCAGCATCACGCCTTTGAGCGCAAGATTGTTTGCCTCGGTACCGCACCCAGTGAACACGATCTCATTTCGATCGCAACCGATCAACCCCGCGATCTTACAACGAGCATCTTCGATGGCTTCACTGGCGGCGCGGCCCATGGCGTGAGAACTGGAGGGGTTGCCGTAGTGGCTGGAGAAAAAGGGTTGCATCGCCTCGATAACGCTGGGCGCGATCGGTGTCGTGGCGTTGTAGTCTAAATAGATCTGTCGCATTGTTGATTGGTTCTATAGTGTCTGAAATTTTGTTTTGGTTAGTCGCATTAAGCTAATAAGTGTCCGATAGTCGCCTTTCGCTCCGCGAAAGGCGACAAATCCTGCATCTGCATAAGTCGCAGCGGACGCGTTGTCAGACCAACATCGCTGCCTACGCCAATTTCTGCAATCGGCGGAGAATCCATTCTATGGCCAAACACGTGGTGAAAATGCCCAGCATCCACATCATAAACTTGCGCTTGAAAAACCGGTCAAAAGTTCCCGCGATAATCGTCTCCTGATCCTGTGGCGGGATCAATTGCGCTGTTGATTCCGGATTGTCAGGCTGATCGGTGAAATCAAGGCCGGATCGGAAATACGTTCCGCCTGTGTTTCTGGCTATTTTCGAAAGCACCGCATCGTTTCGCTGTGGCTTCTCTTTCTCCAGATCGGGAATTGTTGCCATTACCGTCGTGGTCAACACGTCCAAATCAAAGCTTTCGGGGATCGGCAAGTTGATTCGATATTCGCCTTCACTGCCGGCAACAAAATTCCCTCGGAAGCTTCCCGGCGACGCAGCATTTGGATTGGATCGCAGAGTTATAACCTGAGTCAACTTATCTGGAGTGACCAAACTGGCTTCGACTTGAGGGTAGTCCAGACGTTGATCCTGAGGATCTTTTAGAATGGCCTGTATCTCGATCGTATCACCCATCCAACAGCGTTCGCGATCGGTTAACAGCACCCCGCGCGTCGAATCGCGCGACAGACGGCCTTGGCTGGCCCACCGAATCAATTTGGTGTAATACTGCTCAAAGTAATCGACGTCTAAACGCCGGACTCGCCACATTTCACCACTGGCCTGAAAAAACACGCGGCCCGCTCCGTAGAATTGGCTGGCCAAATAGATAGGCAACTGATCGTCGATGGCCGTTTCGGGGTCAGCGAAATTTGCTAACACTTCCGCACCAGACTTGGCATCGTTAACGGCGTAATAGCCAAACACGCCATCGAATTTGGCCCAAGTCTCTTGGCTTTCTCCGGCCGAATTGCCAATCCAAATAAATTCCGCAGACCGGCCTTGGCGTGAGAACTCCAGCGGAAACGCGGTAACGCCGCCGAAGCGGCCTAATTTCAGCACCGAGGATCCCTGGCTGTAGAACGAAACCGGATAAAGTTTACGAATGATATCAATTGCTTCGTCACCGCGCGGCTGCCGAGTCCATTGTGGCGTGTTGACGGGGCCAGCGATGGTGATCAGTCCGCCAGCCTGCTCTGCCACCCAGCTTTCGAGCATTTTCGTTTGGTTGGCGGTCATCATTCGCCAGTCAGGATCAATGGCCACGATGCAGTCATATGCATAAATCTCTTCACGCGTATTTGGGAACGACTGTAGCAGCACATCAGATTCTTGATCCGATCCTACACCTGCCGATTGCAGCCAGACGTGCAAGTGAATGTCTTTGTCACGATAGAGTTGGTTACGAAGAAACCGGAATTCGCGTGTTGGCCCGCCGGCCATCAACAACACGTTTGTTTGCTGTTGGATCACTTCGACGACGGTGGCCATTTTATTGTCACGCTCATCAAGATCCTCTTCGATAGATTCTACGCGGATTTCGTACCGCCGCTTGCCTAGGTCGTCGCGCGAGAGTGCGAACTCGACGCTGGCGGGTTGCCCGTCGCCAAGTAGGCGAATATTCGTCTCGTCTTCAATGATCTCCGCCTCGGTTTCCTTTTCATCGACGCTGATCAACTGCACCCGCGCGGTACGGCCTTCTAAACCGAACGCTTTAACGAGTGCTTTGACCTGAAATTTATCTCCGGGCAAGACGCGTTCAGGAGCCTCGATGTTTGCGACCAGAATATTCTGTGGCCGATTAGTACTTCCCGCGCCGACGGTGAAGATGGGAATACCGGCGTTTGACGCCGCTGCGATGGCGCGATCAACGGGTAAGCCAGAGTTGCTCTGACCGTCGGTGAAGACAACGATTCCGGCAATCGGTCCCCCCTGTTCTTTGTTGACGATGTACTGAATCGCGGATCCTAACCGCGTCGAGGTGCCTTGAGGCTGGATGGCAATGCTCCAATCAATTGTAGCCGATTCGTTCGAACCTTCAGTTTCCGGCGATTCGGTAGGCAGAACGGGCGAATCGAGCGATGATTCAACAGAAACAAGCCCCAGCGACTGAGCAATGGTACGTTTTGGTGCCCACAAATCCGCGGCCGCGAAAGCCCAGAGGCTTGCGATGAAAAGCAGTACGCCGAAAGTAAAGCACCACGATCCAAATCGGGAGCTTAATTCATTGGTGTGACTCTCATTGTTACGCCCATAACGGATTAATCCAAGCAATCCGATTAGAAACGCCCACGCACAGACAAAGATGGCAACCCAAGCAACTATTCGGGACGCTGCGAACTCATTTCTTTCTTCTAGGCTCAAGTCTACTGAACCTTTGTCCTCAGCACTTTGTAGCTTCGGAAGTTCTTGAATCAGCTCAGGTTGGTCAGCATCACCGAATCGGTACACGGCCACCTGATGATCTGCACGAAGTTGCTGAACGTGGGGTCCTTGAACCCATTTCACCAATTGCTGATACCGAACGACGCGCTCAGCACTTTCCTCTGAGACAGGCTCCATCAACCCCATGCTCAAACTGTTGTCCATCAAGATCGCGAGGCGCGACGGTTTTACGATCCGCGTTTCACTACGCTGTCCCGGGTTGGCGACAAACAGCGCTACCGCAACGATCGTCAGCAAACGTAACGTCGTCAGCAAAAACGATGACGCAGGATTGAGGTCGACATTGTCTCTGCGATACAGAAACACTGCCCACAGCAACATGGCAACTACGACCAGCACAAGCAAACATATCTGCCACCACTGGCCTGCCGGCAGAACCGGTTGCAGTTCGTAGAACGTTCGAATGTCAGATTGCAGAAGCATGCAGATTACGACTGGTGGTAGCTTAAAGAATACGCCAAGGCCTGTTCGGCGATCAGTAAAACGGATAGCGCGATGAGAAAGAATTTAGTCAACGAAGAAGCTTGACGCACCTCAGGTTCCGCATTGAAACTGTTCCACTGCGAAAAGATGGGTTGCGCGGATTCCAACGAAGCAATCAACTTACCTGTCGCCGCGTGACGAAGATTGCTTTCTGAAACGTCAACATTGAATGATTTCCTTATCACTGAGTACTCGCCCGAATTTCGTTGCAGCCAAAAATCAAATACGCCGGGACGATCCACTTCGAAACCATCTTCCGCTGATTTTGGAGACGCACCCGAAACTTGGTTTTCCAACTTCCCATCCTCCGAAGGCATCAGAACAAGATCGGCCAACTCGCGAGGCTGACCATCGGCGACCGGTTTGAGGATCTTGGCCTTAGGCAAAAAATCTTTGCGATCTACGCTGATGATGTAGGGCGTCTGAATCAATTGCTCGTTGCCCGATTGTTTACCCGAGGCGAGAAAGTCTTGCATCAGCAACATGATGGGCGGGTACGTTGCATTGCGAGCCCAATTATTCCAAACGGGACCGGCGGTCGTCGTGCACGCGATGACTCGCCCGTCGCCGAATCGCCCCGTCACAAACAGAGGCCGGTTCTCA
>ENA-ORXT01002402-ORXT01002402.1-marine-metagenome-genome-assembly--contig:-NODE-2402-length-22593-cov-29.095221_pt1 | contig 22593 bp, 27 predicted proteins | sample MGYA00237868_ERZ511482 | MGnify/ENA metagenome assembly ERZ511482
GAGGTCGCTCACGGTTCCGTTCGCAGTGATGGACGGGTTTGCACGGTGCTGCTTGGGTTGTTCGGCGGGCGAGATGATGCCCTCGTTGATCAAGCGATCGATAGCTCGCAGCCGATCGAGCGGCACCAAGCGCGCCACTGCCTTGCCGTGATCAGTCACGGTGATTTCCTTTCCGTTGCGGACGGCCTCAAGGTAGCGACTGAGGTGATCTCGGAGTTCGCGAATACCAGCTTCCATCCCGCCATTGTGGCGATTCTTGGTTCAAGAATCTAGCCATAAGTCGAACTGGCCGATGGGCAAATCGTGGTCCCCGACCGTTCCGGCACCGGTTTCACCTTCGACGAGGAAGCTCAAACGTTACGCGATGCCGCGGCGACGGTGCCACCACCATCGACGTTCGGCTTGACAGCCGGCGGCACATAGGTGCCGCGGAATTCGGGGTTTCCGCAATCTGGCGCGAGTGCGGCTGATGCGTGGACGCGGAGGTGCGGCGCAGGGTGCAGTGTCCCGTCTTGTTCAAGGACTGAGGTGCCGGATTGCGAGTTCTGCGGTGCCATCGGGGGCGACGTGTTGGAGGACGAGGAGCCCGTCGATGATTGCGACGGCTGCGGCAGCTTGTTCGTTGGGATCGGCGTGGTCAATCCGTTCTGCTGTCCATCGGAGCCATTCGTCGATCAGGGCCGGGACCAGCGCCGTATACGGGTCGGTGCCTGCGGCGGCGAGGCCGATGGCTTCGAGGTAGGTGCGAGTTGTCGCTGCATGATCTGCGTGTGAGAGGGTGGGCCAGAGCATCGTGACGAGCTGTTGGTGATCGTCGGCGCGTCCGGTGACGGCGTCGGCGAGCAGGACCTGGAGTCCTGCGCCGAGTTCGATCAGGACGGCGGTGATCAGGTCGTGTTTGGTGGCGAAGTAGTAGACAACGGTGCGGTCTGCAATGTCGAGGCGTTTGGCGACTCGCCCGAAGCTGAGCTGATTCAGGCCGTCGGTGTGCGCAACGTCGACAGCGGCGGCAAGGATCTCGTCTCGATCGTGTCGACTACGCACCCCTTGATCGTAGCTGACACTACAACTAGGATTGTAGTGGTCACTACGTCTGACTGACGTGCCGGGCGCTCATCATCATCGAGGAGATTGCAATGGCTGTATCAACATCGGACTTGAGCGAGGACGTGAACGCGTTCATCGACCACTCCGACGCCGGGACCGCTGCTGCGATCCGTGATCCGAGCGCATCATGACGAGCCTCGATTCTGGCGAGGCGAGCGATCTGTTCCGTCGCGATCCAGAGCAGTTCATCGATGTCGGCGCAGGCGAGGTCGCATACCGCCGGGTCGGGACAGGACCGGATGTGTTGTTCGTGCACGGCTGGCCGGTGAGCGGAGCCACCTGGCGCACGGTGTTGCCGTTCGTCGCTGAGCACGTCGCGTGTCACGTGATCGACTTGCCTGGTGCTGGCTCGAGTCGTTTCGACCCAAGCCGTCACGAGATCAGCTTCGATCAACACATCGAAACTGTCCGGCGCGTCATCAACGCACTCGACGTCGACGACATCGCGGTCGTGGGCCACGACAGCGGCGGAATGATCGTTGGCCACGCTGTGGCCGGACACGGCAAGGTCCGCGCCGTCGGCCTGGTCGACACCGAACAGTTGAGGTTGGGGTGGCGTTTCAAGTCGTTCCTCGTTGCTCGGCACCTGCCGGGTTTCGCCGCATCGTTGCGGGCGACGATGAAGTCGAAGCGAATCCGCCGGCAACCCCTGGTGCTCGGTGGAGTGTTCGAGGATCGGTCGCTGCTCGACGGCGAGTTCGATGAGTTCTTCCTGCGGCCGATCGTGGAATCAGATGATCGTCTCGCCGCTGCGGTTCAACTGCTCGACAGTTTCGAATCACGCCATGTCGACGAACTCGAACACGTTCATTCCCGCCTCGACCTTCCGGTGCAGTTGGTGTGGGGCGTCGACGACCCGTTCTTCCCGGTGGCGTGGGCGCATCAGATGGTGCCCAGCTTCCGCAATGCGCAGCTCACCGTGGTGAACAACGCGCGCCTCTTCTCCCACGAAGAACGGCCCGCCGAGGTCGCAACCGCGCTGTTGCCGACGCTCCTCGGCGAGCGCACGTGACGACACTGCGCAGCCGAGCACACGAGGCGTTGGTCGGTGATCAGTCTCGGCGAACGATTCGATCGCTGGCCAGCACCTGCTCGGCACCCCAACGCATCACCCACTGGCGGACCGAATCATGAGCAACGCAACGGCATCTAGTCGAGAGCAATTGCTTCGCAGCGAACGAGGCCGCGCTCGAGGTCGTCGCGGTTCTTGAACCGAGCCCAGTTCAGCCAAACGCCGTTCGACGTTGCGACGACGTCGGTGGTGCGACCGGTCAGCTCTGCGGCCGTCAGATCAGGTCGCGCCGTCGCGATCATGGCTCGCAGCTCCGCGGAATACCGTTCGAAGAACTCGGCGTCGAGGCGGGCGATCGCCGGGTCGGTCAGTGCCACGGCCCACAACGAGATACGCAGCCTGAGGTAGTCGCCATCGAGGAACTCGTCGGTGAACGATCCGCGAAGGAAGCGTCTCATCCGTTCTGCAGGATCGTCGGTGTCGGCTGCGGCCTCGGTAGACGCTTCGAGCAGGCGTTCGGTGGCCCGGTCAAACGCGGCTAGGATGAGCGAGTCCTTCCCTTCGAAGTGGTAGCTGAGAAGACCGAGCGAGACCCCGGCCTGGCCGAAGCCGAGGCGCTTCACGTCGACACGTTCTGGGCGGAGCAGCATCACAATCCATACGCCTCGAAGGCTGACCCCGCGCTGCCCGACGACCATCCGCAGAACTTCTTCCAAAGCCGCAAGAGCGGCTTCATCAACTCGGACCTGTTGCCGACCACATCGTTGCTGAACCGGATCTACGAGAGCAATGTCATGACGCACTTCGTGTGGGACTGCCTAGGCGTTTCCAAGCCGATCTATCAGTGGGCCGATCCACTGGGACGCAATCCATATGGCGTCATGGAGACCGGCCACTACTTTCCTTGGCACTTCGATGGCAACGAATTCACCGTGTCGATCCTGATCCAGAAGGCCGAGCGCGGTGGCGTGTTCGAATACGTTCCCGACATTCGCAAACCCGGCGAGGAGAACCTCGATCACGTCAAGCATGTGCTGCAAGGTGGCCGAGACGGCGTACGGGAACTCGACCTGGTCCAGGGGGATCTGCAGCTGTTCAAGGGTCGCTACTCGATGCATCGAGTAACACGGATCGAGGGTTCTCGAACCCGCTATGTCGCGCTGCCGACCTATGTTCACGACCCGTACCGCATGAATCGCCCGCATCACTCGATCAACTACTACGGCCGAGCCACCGAGCTTCACTACGCACGAGAGCTCGATCTGGCCGACGGACTCGCAGACTGATGAAGCTCGGTTTCATTGGACTGGGGAACATCGGCGGGGGAGCCGCCGCGAATCTCGCGCGAGCCGGCTTTGATCTGACCGTCGCCGATCTGGACCAGGCCAAGGTCGACTCCGTCGTGGCCGTCGGGGCAACACCTGCGGCCTCGGCTGCCGAGGCCGCCGCCGGAGCCGATGTCGTGTTCACGTCGTTGCCAGGGCCAACCCAGATTGCAGCAGTCGGCTCCGAGCTTCTTGCATCGATGAAGCCAAACGCCATTTGGGTGGAGATGTCGACCAACGACCTGGCGACGGCTCGGCGACTCGCACGCGACGCCACGTCTGCCCAGGTCGCCATGATCGACGCGCCCGTCTCCGGAGGCCCCGAGGGTGCGAGCGCCGGCACGCTTTCGATCTTCGTCGGGGGCGTCTGCGCCGAGGTGGAGACAGTCATGCCGCTGCTGAACACCATCGGCGACAAGGTCGACCATCTTGGAGCCCACGGTGCCGGTTACGTGGCCAAGATCGCCCAAGTCACACTCTGCTACACCCAGACGGTCACCCTCATCGAAGCCCTCCTGCTCGGTGTCAAGGGCGGCGTCGAGCCGGCCAAGATGCTCGAGCTGATCCAGAACAGCGCTGGTTCCAGCTATAGCGCGACAATGTACGGCCCAGAGATTCTGGCGGGAACCTATGACCCGACGTTCCCGATCTCGCATGCGGCCAAGGACATGCGGCTAGCCATGGAACTGGCCGACGTCGTCGGCGCCGACCTGCCGTTTACCACCAAGGTCGCCGAGCTCTATTTTGAGACCGAAGCGCAGTTTGGTCCCGATGCTGCACACTGTCTGGCAGCACAGATCATCGAACGCCGCAACGACCTCATCCTGCACACTCACCGATGCACCTAATGGAGACACCATGACCACCACGCCCGAGCAGAACGACGCTGCAGATGTGCCCAGAAACCGCGAGGTCGTGGCCGACGACTTCACGGCCGCGAATGCAACCAGCTACGCCGGCGACGAGTGGGATGCCCGGGTCGACCTGGCAGCCATGTATCGGCTGTCGGCGCACTTCGGGTACGACGACACCGTCTGGAACCACATCACCATGCGGGTGCCTGGCACCGATCACAACTTCTTCTTGAACAAGTTCGGGCTGCTGTACAACGAGGTCACGGCCTCGAATCTGATCAAGGTCGACAGCGACGGTACGGTGCTCGAAGGACCCGCCGACGTGAACACGGCCGGCTTCGTGATCCACTCGGCGATTCACAACGACTTTCCGGAATGGAAGGTTGTGTTTCACGCCCATGTGCCCGACGCGCTTGCGGTGACGGCCCTGAAGGACGGCTTCCAGCACATCGTTCAGGACACATCAATGCTCTACGGAGAGGTCGGCTATCACGATTGGGAAGGCCTGTCGCTGACGCTCGAGGAACGGGAACGACTGGCCAAGAACATGGATGGCAACCGGGCGTTGATCATGCGCAATCACGGTTTTCTGACCGTTGGCAAGACCGCAGGCGAGGCCTTCATGGTCATGCACTACCTGATTCGAGGTGCTCGGGCGCTGCTCTCGGCGTACGGCAGCGGACTCGAGGTCGATCCCGGTCCCCGCGATATCTGGGAACTTTCGAAGCGCCAGTACGACCACTTCCCACTCGGCAAGCACGAATGGTCAGCACTACGCCGGATGCTCGACCAAATCGATCCCAGCTACCAACAGTGATACCTTCCGCTCCCGCGCTGCGATCCGACGTTCGGCGGACACGGGTCCGGTCATCTGGTTGCGGATCGTTGTCATGAAGGTCACGGCGCTCGAAACGGTGGTGGTCGACGTACCGCTGGCCAAGCTGGTCGGCACCGCAATCCACGCCATGCGATCGGTTGGGTGCGTTCTGGTCAAGGTCGCCTGCGACGACGGCGTGGTCGGACAGAGCTACATCTTTGCGCTCAACGGTGACCGGGTGCGATCGCTCGATGAAATGGTGCAAGGATTCGCTGACTTCGTCGTAGGGCGCGATCCTCACGACTCCGAGGGCATCTGGCACGACGTCTGGGCTGCGATGAACGCCATGGGCCACAGAGGTGTAACTGTGTCGGCGCTGTCGGCCATCGACGTTGCACTTTGGGACGCTGTTGGCAAACGCCACGAAATGCCGCTCCATAAGTTGTGGGGCGGTTGTCGGGATCGGGTCGACGCCTATGCCACGACAGGGTTGTGGCTCACCCAGTCGATCGAAGAGTTAGTCGCCGAAGCAGCGGCTTTCATCGATCAGGGCTTTCGAGCTATGAAGATGCGCATCGGCAGCGAGCGCGCCGACGATGATGTCGAGCGGGTTGGCGCCGTCCGTGACGCCATTGGACCCGATATCGACTTGTACGTCGATGCCAACCAGGGCTTCACTCCGAAGCAGGCAATTCGGCTCGGGCGTCGCCTCGAGGAGTTCAATCTGGCATGGTTCGAGGAGCCGGTTGCCGCCTATGACCTCACCGGCCACGCCCAGGTGCGAGCTGCGCTCGATATCCCGATCGCGTCTGGCGAAACTGAGTACACCCGTTATGGGATGGCCGCCATGATCGATGCCTCCGCCGCCGACGTGCTCATGCCCGACCTGCAACGGATCGGCGGGTTCAGTGAGTTCCGCAAGGCGTCGGCGCTCGCCGCTGCGAACAACATCGCGGTGTCGAGCCACTTCTTCACCGAGCAGAGTCTGTGCCTGGCTGGCTCGCTCCACAACTGCGGCCTTGTCGAGCACTGCGACTGGTTCGCACCCCTGTTCAACGAGGACGTCGAACTGGCCGATGGGCAACTCGTGGTCCCCGACCGGCCCGGCACCGGTTTCACCTTCGACGAGGAAGCGCTGAAACGGTACGCGATCTGACGCCTCGGCCAGGATTCGTTATGATCGTGGTGCAGGCCTTTTGCGATGAGTCGGCCGCTGGTACATTCTCTGAGAGTTCGCCCATCGCGACGAGCACGAGGGCGACCCACCCCCGGCTAGGCGGCTAGATGCGGGCGAGGTCAGGATGGAGTCGGAGTTCTTCTTCGGCGCGGATCTCGGGGCGAATCGTGGTCGATCGGCGATGTTTGATGCTGAAGGCCAGGTCGATCGTTTCGGCTGCGATCAGTAGTTCTTCGGTGCCCGTATCGAACACCCAGCTGAGCTCGTGCAGGATCTTCTCGCCGATGTCGAGCGTGGCACTGAAGCTCTGAATCTGGGTGCCGAGCTCGGGGAGGCGGGCGATGCTGACACGGGTTTCCATGCTGGCAAACGCCACTCGATCACCATCGGGGGTGTCGGTGATCCAGCTGCTGTCGTCGGTCAGGCCTTCGCCGCCCCACAGCAAGTTGTTCGCAAGCCAGGCTGGCGTCACCTGAGCACCCATCGTGTCTTCGTCGGTCACCTTGCGTTCGAGTCGCATCGCGAGATTGCGGGACCGCAGTTCTTCGAGCGATGGCGCAGTGGCGATGCGGTCAACGTTGATGTCGAGAGATCGTGGGTTGCCATAGTCAGGTAGCGAGATAGTCGGTGCGTTGGCCGACGACGATCGAAGGTCGTGGATGAATGTCGCCGCTAGGTCGTCGTTGTCACGGTTGCGGAGCTCGTGGAAGAAGCGCAGCTGGTCACCGCCGTCGTCGAGAACCGCGCTGCGAACCTCGAGCTGGTTGCCCTCCATCTGCTCGTGATGATGCCGGGTGTAGGTGCCGCTGACCGAGGCGTCGCCAACGCCCAGTTGCTTGGCCAACGCGGCTGTCGCTGCGCTGGCGTTCTGGCCGTAGTAGCGCACATTCATGTGCCCTAACTCGTCGATCTGGTCGGGCGTAACGCTGCTGGTGTGGGTGACGGAAAGCTGATTCTGTGACATCGCCGCACCAGCCTGGCGGATTCTCTTGCGCTCGCCAACCAATCGCCCACCGATTTCTGTGAACCAGTTCGGACCGGCGCAGCGCGTTTGGGTTAAGGCTCCCCTAGTAGGTCGAGTTCGCGTTGCTTCTTCTTTGAAAGCCCGCTGGCCACGATCTGATGTGACTCGCTGAGTTGTTCACGAAGATCATCATCCTCCAGGCCAGGCTCGCCGTAATGCTGCACCCAGGTGAAACCTCGGTTTGCGAGATAGGGGGCAGGTCGAACGCCGGGCATCTCGACCAGGAAGTCGAACTCTTCGGGCGATGTTTTGAAAGTGATGCCGGTTTGATCGGAGGTTTCGTCCCAGCCGCCTACGGCAAAAACCTTGCCGCCGACTTTCCATACGTGCGCGTCGCCCCATTGGATGTCCATCGTTGTCGCAGTCAGCGATTGGCAGAACTTGTCGAATTCATCCAGCGTCATGGCCGCAACGCGCTCCTACAGCTTGGTTTCTGCGGCATTAGAACCTTGGTACACGATATTGCGCAGCGCCTCGGCCGAACGTGCGTGGTATTTCATGGTTGCTGGATCGAGGTCGGCTGGTGGCTGGGGCGCATGATCGAAATGGTCGAAGCGGTCCTGACCCCGAACCAGCGCTGCGCTGTCCCAGTCAGCGAGCGTCTGGCGGGTGTGTGTTGGCATGTAGTGCAGCGACAAGCCAATACGGCGGTCGCTGGTGTGGTTCGCACCTGATCCATGAGCGGTACCGATGTTGTGGAGCGAGACCTGACCTGCCCGCAGCGCCATCGCAACCGTGTTGGCCGGGTCGATGTCTTGGATGTGTTGGCCGCGGGTGAGCAGATTGTCTTTGTCATAGGTCTCGCTGTGGTCCATGGTCTCGCGATGGCTACCCGGCAACACGCTCATGCAGCCCGCCGCTTCGCTGGCGTCGGACAGTGCGAGCCATACGGTCACGAGTTCGCGATTGTCGAGACCCCAATAGGCGGCATCTTGGTGCCATCCAACGAAGCTGCCGGTTGCAGGTTCTTTGATCCAGAAGATGGCGTTCCAACACAGAATGTCGGGCCCGATGAGATCCTCGACCATGTCGAGCAGTCTGGGGTCGCGCATCAGGCCGTCGACCCAGGCAAACGGAAGGTAGGCGCGTGATCGTTCTGGTCGGCCCGAGAGCTGTCCGTGCTCAGTTTCGAACGCCTCGAGGTTGGCGCGAGCGTTCGCCGCTTCGTCTGCATCGATGAAGTCGAGCGGCGACAACCAGCCTTGGTCGCGATAGAGCGCAACCTGCTCGGTGGAGAGGGCTCGTGCCATGGGCTCTATTTTGTCATGTCGTCACAGGTCTGTGCGAGTGTGCCGGAAACGTGGCACAAGTTTGAGGCTGCCAAGAGATTGACTCGCCAGTCCAACGAGCCCCCTTAAGATTGCGGATCATGATGACCTACGGCTTCTTTGATGATTACAGCGAGGGATGTCACCCCGAGATCCTGGCCGCGTTCGGGCGGACAAACGACACCCAGGAAGTCGCCTATGGCAACGACAGATACTCGGTCGAGGCGCGCCGTCGTATTGCTGAACTCTGTGGTCAGCCAGACATGCCGGTCCAGTTCGTTTCAGGCGGCACGCTTGCCAATCTGATCGTGAGTGCCGCAGCCTTGCGTCCACACGAAGCAATAATCTCCGCGGCATCGGGACACATGGCGATGCGTGAGACCGGAGCGATCGAGGCAACGGGCCACAAGATCATCACGATGCCGTCGGCCAACGGAAAGCTCACGCCAGCAGATGTAGTCCAAGCCGTTGCCAGCAACGCGCAGTTCCCTCATATGGCCAAGCCGCGGTTGGTATACATCTCCAATGCCACCGAGTTCGGGACGGTCTACTCATTGGCCGAACTCACTGCGTTGCGGTCGGCGTGCGACGCCCACAACTTGTTGCTGATGATCGACGGTGCCCGGATTGGGGTGGCGATCGAAGCCAGCGACGTAACGCTGACCGACATCGCAGCGATCGCCGATGTGTTCTGGATTGGCGGCACCAAGGCGGGCGCCCTGTTCGGCGAGGCAATCGTGTTTCCGAATCGCGAGCTGGCCAGTGACTTTGAGTTCCATCTCAAACAACGGGGCGCGTTGCTGGCAAAGGGCCGCTCGCTTGGCGTGCAGTTCTTGACGTTGTTCACTGATGATCTGTTTGGTCGAGCCTGTCGGTCGTCGAACGAGGCAGCGCAGAAGTTATCTGTAGGCATCGTCGCCGCTGGCTTCGAGCTCGCGGCCACAACCGAGAGCAATCAGGTGTTTGCGATATTGCCCAACGCCACAATCGCAGCGCTGCAAGAGTCGTTCGGCTTCTATGTCTGGGAGCCGCTCGATCACGAACGATCAGTGATCCGACTCGTGACCTCGTGGGCGACAGACCCCGACCAAGTTGACCGGTTCATTTCGAAGGCTGCAAGTTTGGCGTAGGGCCATCGCACGGTCCATACTACTTCTGCTAGTGCAACTGGCAGAAGTTTGATGAGCACGCAAAAGGCGCCTGATGATGGATGTAGTACTGACGGGAACAGGTTCGCCGATCCCCGATGCCAACCGAGCTGGTCCGTCGACGCTGATCAAGGTCGGCGACACGCACATCTTGGTGGACTGCGGGCGAGGCGTGGTCATGCGCATGGCCGGCGCCGGAACCATGCCGCCGTTTCTGGCTGCGGTGCTGATCACACATCTGCATAGCGACCACATCTGTGACCTCAACGACATCATGACCATGCACTGGGTCATGACCCAGGGCAACGGCGTGCTCAAGGTCTATGGCCCACCGGGAACCGCTCAGTTCGTCGAGCGCCAGCTGCATGCGCTCGAGCTCGATATTGGCTACCGCATCGCCCACCACGAACCTCTTACCGAAGGCCCGCAAGTCGATGTGACCGAACTTGCGCCCGGCGAGTCATTCGCGATCGACGACGTGCAGGTCACCACCGCGGCCACGATGCACGAACCGGTTGCCCCAACTATCGGGTATCGCTTCGAACACGCCGGGTCGAGCGCCGCACTTGTCGGCGACACGATCCCGTGCGATGGCGTCGACGCGCTCGCTACGAACGCCGATGTCTATGTCCAGACGGTGATTCGGCGAGACATCGTCGAGCAAATCCCAAACGTGATGTTGCAGGACATCCTCGACTATCACTCCGGTGTTGTCGAAGCGGCCCAAACCGCCACGCGTTGTGACGCCAAGCGACTGGCGCTCACGCACATGGTCCCCGCACCAACACCCGAGCAGTACCCCGAGTGGATCGCCATAGCCGCCGCGCACTTCGACGGCGAGATCATCATCGGCGACGACCTCACCACCATTTCGATCTAGTCAGACGGCTTCTAACGAGGATGTGCCAGGCACATCCTCGCTAGCGGGCCAGTTGAGGAATCCTATGAATGCACCATTGACCACCCAGCAGTTCAAGGGAACGATCGGGCGTACGCTCGCTGAGTCCGAAGCCCATTTCACCGCTCCGCCCCATCCCGGGAGCGACGCGCCGAACGTGGTCGTGGTGCTGCTTGATGACACGGGATTCGCTCAGTTCGGTCTTCGTGCAGGACGACCTGCTCGTGGTCGACTACAACTCATTCGACGAGCGCACCATCCTCGAATCCGAACTCCCCGTGCCCCAGGGCGACAGCACGCTCGAAGTCACGCTGCACCAGGTCGAGATCCAGCTCGGTCTGCGATCCCGCAAAGATTCCGAGGCCACCGCCAAGGCCGAGATGAGCCGTCAGTGACCTCACCACGCAACCCATAAACCGTTTAGCGAAGGACACCAAACAATGGAAGTCACGAACGAAGTGATGCCAACCAGCCCAGAGCGCATCAACGAGATGATGGCGCCCGGGCCCGAGCAGCCGATCAGCATGGTCAACCTGCTCAAGTTCAAGGACAAAGCCGAGTACGAAGACGGTCGCGAGACCGATCTGACGGGACGGCAAGCCTATGAACTCTACGGGGCCGGTGTCTCCAAGCTCATCACCGAGTACGGCGGCGAGATCACCTTCGTTGCCGATGTGACGTTCTTGGCGCTCGGCCAGGTCGAAGACCTTTGGGACGAAGTGGCGATCGCCACCTACCCGGACCGCGCCGCGCTGTGGAACATGTCGACCTCGGCGCAATGGCAAGCGCTGTCGGTGCATCGCGCTGCTGGCCTTGCCGGCCAACTTAACATCGAGACGGTTGCCCGCAACTGGTAGCACCCGCACCACGTGCTCTTTATTCGCTCGTGTGTCTTTGTCATGACGTTGGCTGCTAGGTCTGTCGAACCCCACAAAGTATGGTCGAGTTACCGCATCCGGGGGGCTGCGGCCGACAATTTGAGGACACCTCACGGTGCAGAGCAGCCAATGGACATCGGACCTTCATTGGGTCCGCGAAGGCAAACAGGATCGGTCGCGCAAGACCCAAGCCAAGCTGCTCGATGCTGCCGAAGATCTCTTCGCAGAGCACGGCATCGACGGCGCGACCATGGCCGACATCGCCGCGGCTGCTGGCTGCTCGATCGGAGCGTTCTACCACCACTATCGCGACAAGCGAGCTCTCCAATTTGCGCTCTTTGACCGCTACGCCACCATGTTCGAAAAGACCAACCGCATCGCGCTTGACCCAGCACGGTGGGAGGGTGCCTGCATCGCCGACATCGTGCAGAGCTACGTGCAGGTGTCGATAGAGAACGATCGCATGCGCCCCGGCCAGCGGCGAGCGGCGACCGAACTCGGACGGGTGGAGCCTGAGATCCGGAGTCATGTGCTGAAGTTGCGGGCCATGATGGACACCGGCATTCGAGAACTTCTGCTCGCACGATCCGACGAGATAGGACATTCCGATCCTGAACTTGCCATCTCGTTCGTGCTCGATCAGCTCGGTTCGATGATCCGCACCCGGGTTCACGAGCCCGAAATGCCCACCCGGTTTGCCAGCCAGCCCGATGAGCAATTCTTCGCCGAAACTGTGCGTTCGGTGTGTGCATATCTCCAGGTCGATCCACCCGGTCACTGAGTCGCCGCCGAGTATGTCGACTTCGGGTGTGGTTCGCGCCCGATGCTGGGCCACACTGTGGGGACCGGCCAGAACGTCTGGTCACCAAGGAGTCACCGATGCTTGATCGCCGCAGTTTCTACATCAATGGCCAGTGGGTTGCACCCGCTGTCGCGAACGACTTCGACGTCGTCAACCCGTCGACCGAAGAAGTCTGTGCAACCATCTCGCTCGGCAGTGTCGACGACACCAACGCTGCCGTCGCGGCTGCCAAGGCAGCATTCGTGCCATGGGCGATGACGTCGAAGGAAGAGCGCATTGCGCTGCTTGAGAAATTGCTAGAGATCTACAACACCCGTAGCGGCGAAATGGCCGAAGCCATCTCGATGGAAATGGGCGCACCGATCGCGCTCGCACAAACCGCCCAGGTTGGCGCAGGCGGAGCCCACATCAAAAACACCATCCGCAGCCTAAAAGAGTTCGAGTTCGAACGGCCACTCAACGCCCATTCGCCCGACAACGCCATTCTGTACGAACCCGTCGGCGTCTGTGCGCTGATCACTCCGTGGAACTGGCCTATGAACCAGGTCACGCTCAAGGTCGCTCCCGCACTTGGCGTCGGCTGCACCATGGTGCTTAAGCCAAGCGAAGTCGCGCCGCTCAGCTCGGCGCTGTTCGCCGAAATGGTCCACGAAGCCGGGTTCCCAGCGGGCGTGTTTAACATGGTGCAAGGCAATGGCCCTGGCGTTGGCTCACAGCTCTCGGGGCACCCCGATGTCGACATGGTGTCGTTCACCGGCTCGACCCGTGCTGGCGTCGCTATCACCAAGAACGCAGCCGACTCGGTCAAACGAGTCGCACTCGAACTCGGCGGAAAGGGTGCCAACATCATCTTTGCCGATGCCGACGAAAAGGCCGTGACCCGCGGTGTACGTCAATGTTTCAACAACAGCGGCCAGTCGTGCAATGCGCCGACTCGCATGTTGGTCGAGCGTCCGCTCTATGACCAGGCAGTCGCGACCGCCCAAGAAGTCGCCGAGAAGACCGCCGTCGATATTGCGTCGAACGAAGGTCGCCACATCGGCCCGGTCGTCAGCAAGGTGCAATGGGACAAGATCCAAGCACTCATAACTAAGGGTGAAGAAGAAGGCGCACGCCTGGTGGCGGGCGGAACCGGTCGACCCGAGGGTCACGACACTGGCTACTTCGTCAAGCCCACCGTTTTCGCCGATGTCGATCCTTCAATGACGATTGCCAAAGAGGAGATCTTTGGGCCGGTGTTGTCGATCATGCCGTTCGATTCCGAAGATGAAGCAGTAGCGATCGCAAACGACACGCCGTACGGCCTCACGAACTACGTGCAGACCCAGGACAACGACAAGGCTCGCCGAGTGGCGCGTCAGCTCCGGTCGGGCATGGTCGAGATGAACGGCCTCTCGCGCGGTGCCGGCGCTCCCTTTGGTGGCTACGGCCAGTCTGGCAACGGTCGCGAGGGCGGCGAGTGGGGCATCGAGGAGTTTCTCGAGGTCAAGTCCATTTCCGGTTGGAATCCAGTAGTCGCCAAGTAGCACTTCGTGGGATTGGCCAGAAAGCTAGGGCGATCAGCTCCATAGGCATGCAGACCTAGACCGATGAGGCTTCGATCTCACGCCCGGGGCGGGTGTATATAGTCCGTTTCGACGCCAAAGGGACGCGGCTTCCAAACCCGGGACGACATGAAGATGAATCGTACGAATAGCTCTCCTACCGACGGTCAACATCGCCAGGGGTGCTTAGATCAAACCGATATGAGTGAGCTGAGATGTGCGGGCGAGTTCGGGGGCCTCGTCATTATCGGGCACGCGCCGGGGCCGCTGACGGGCATTGACGTTCTGCTCGACGCGCCAGCCACCGAAGGTATCGAAGGCACCGTTGACGAGCTGTCAGATTGGGCAACGGCATCACGCGCCGTCGCACAAATGACTCGACAAGCCTCAGCTGCAGTTCGGGCCGGCAAGACCGCAGTGGTCTACCTCGACTCGCATCTCGACCACGTTGATTCGACGACGATGGGAACACATGATTTCGCTTGTGACCGACTCGGCAGTGTTGCGATTGGGTTGGCAGACGCTCCTGCCTACGTTGGTCTGCACGGACGCAAACTCGCCAAAACAGTTCTCGCAGGCAACATTGGCGAAGATGCGACCATTGGCCAGATCACCGACGGGCTTCCTGTCGTGAAAATGGGCCGGCTCTTTCCGGGAACGCCGGTGGCAATGGCCTCTGAGGCTGACGACGTGACGGCGATGGTCGATGCACTCGACTGGTTCGAGTCTCGACGTTCGTGAGGCTCTCGGCGAACCGGGTGCCGCGTCACGAGTAGGGTCGGCAGCCGTGGTGTCGCGTGGGCTGTGCAAAATCATCATGCATTCGTTCTTCTCTCGGGTGCAGGTAATCCGCCCTGAACTGATGCCGGCGGCGGCCACGCCTCGATGTTCGTAGAGTCGCACCGGGAGACAGCACGGAGAGCTGGACCGTCTCGACGAACGAAGCTCGCTAGGTGTCAGTGAGTTCGGCCATTTGCTCGGTGTAGGTAGCGAGGTCGAAGTAGTCGCGCCAGAGCGTGATCAGGCCCTGCTCGTCGACGTCGAAGAATCCGGCGACAGGCATTTCGAGCCAGCCCTCGCCGATCTTGAACCGGTCAACTCGCTCGTTCGCGACGCGGTTTCCCTGCTCGATCTGTGAGCTCACCGGCCACGAGACCTCGCTTGCTGATCCGAGGAAACTCGCGAGCGCGGCCCGGACGCCCTCGCGTCCAGAGATCGGCCGCATAGGAACATTTTCATAGAGCACATCTTCGGCCATCAGGGCAACGGCGGCATCGATATCGAGTCGTTCGATCGCCTCGATGAACGCGGTCACGGTTTCGGTGGGAGTCATGTCACCCGATAGTAGTTCCCGACGCCAGTGGGTCTCGAATGACGAGGTGCGGACTGTAGCTACCGGGCACGGGCTACCGGGTGCGGCATTGAATCAAGCTACTGCGGAGCGATCAGGTCCCGGTCTAGGCCGCGATGCGATCGAGACCGTGATCGGTCAGCAACTGGGTTGTTTTTATCGCGGTGGTCTTCCAGTGAGTCAGGTGAAGATCGTGCGCCTCGGTGGGGTCGCCGCGTCGGATTGCATTGATGAGTTCGGCATTCTTTTGTGCTGACTCGAACGGGGGTGGGCAGAGCGTGAGTGCGACCATGCGTGCCCGGTGGACGGGCTCGGACAACGGTAGAGCCGATGCGATGAGCGGCGCGGTATTCGAAGCTTGGACGAGAGATCGGTGAAAGCGATGATCGGCTCCTGCCCAACGCATAGCGTCGCCGCGATAGAGGGCGTCCTCCATGGTCCACACGGCGTCGTACAGCGCGCTGAGTGCAATGGGGCCAGGACCAGCAGCAGCGGCGATACCAGCGGCGCGTGCTTCGAGCATGCTGACCTGCTTGAACACGGCAAGGACCTGGGCGATCGGCAGCGGCGCAATCCAGAAACCGCCACAGGTTCCGGTCTTGACCAGTCCATCGCTTTCGAGGCGAGTCGCTGCAAAGTGGATGGCATCGGGCGTGAGGCCGAGTTTCTCTGAGAGCGTCGACTCGAGATGATACGTATTCGGTAGCAAATGAGCATCGATGATGAGTCCGCGAAGCCGGGCGTACGACGTGTCCGATGAGAAAGTTTCACTGGCGAAGGTAGTCATAGCGTCCCATCTATTCTTTGAGATAAGAATCTCAATTTACCCCAAAATGAGTGGGTTCGCAAGCCCAACCCGAGTTTCTCAGTCGTTGATCTGGCTGCAACAGATTCTGCAAACTTCAGGTCTATGCTCATCGCCATGCGAACAGAAGCCACCATGAGGCCCCGAGGTTTCCTCGCAGTTCTTGTGACGCTCAGCCTGTTCATGACCAGCTGTGGCGGCGGTTCTGCCGATGTCGCAACCGCCGACACCGTCGATACTGCGAATACGGCACCGTCGACCGAGTCTGCTTCCGACGAGACCCCGGCACCAGCTGCCAGCGCCGCTTCCCTGATCGCAACCACCATCAGTGGCGAACAAATCAACTTCGGTTCCCTCGAAGGCCAAGACGTCGTTCTGTGGTTTTGGGCGCCGTGGTGACCGGCGTGTATCCGAGAAGCCCCTGCGGTCGCAGAGGTTCAACAGATGTTCGCCGACGACGTCACCGTGATCGGTGTGGGCGGTCGCGACGACGCTGATTCGATCACCAACTGGGTCGCCGACAACGGGGTCGATGGTTTCGACCACATCAACGATCCCGACGTGCTTGTCTGGCGCGAATATGGCATCACGAGCCAGCCAGCATTCGTCTTCATCAACGACGACGGCACCAGCGAACTTCTTATTGGCGGTTTGGGCATCGAGGGTCTTACCGGCCGGGTGCAAGGCCTCATCGCTGGATAGATCAGACTGCCGACGCAGCCTCGCCCCGCTACCAACACAGGCCCGAGCGAGAGCGCTCATGGAGCCGGCAAGCCCATGCCTGCCACCGCATAGAGCAGGTACGAGCGGCGGCCAGTTCGACGTCGACCCCACCTTTCGCCCAGCGTTCCCGAGACAAGCAGCCGCGCAGCACAACGAAGCAGGCACAATCGGTTGCTCCACCTACGGCCCAACCGGTGATTTCGCCCAACACCGGTTTGAGGCACTCCCAGATCTTCACTCGCCAGCGTCGGTCCGCACCCGTCGTTTCGTCAGCCTGCGCACCGCGGCGCCGTGAGAATCGGCCGCGAGCTTGGTGGCGATGCCGACGGACACCAGGCCAAACGGTGCGATGATGGCTGACCAGGTGGACAGGTTCGCAACTACGTAGGACAGCGCGAACACCGCCGCACCGATGAGCGCGACCGACAACGTGGTCGTCGCGGCGCTCAGCCAGACCCGCCGATTGATCTCGGGTGCGCGACGAAAGGAGCCGGACAGGTCGTGGATCATCAAGGTGGCAAAGAGCCCAGCTCCAACGATCAGCAGCACCGGGGCCGCAACGTCTGCCAGACCCGTGCCGACGCCAAACAGCAGTGCTCCGAGACCTGCCGTGACGGTCGATCCAGCAATGGCACCGATCGCCATGATCAACGCGCTGAGCAGCAGCACAGCGATGATGTTGTCGACGCTGCTGGTGGCATCGACCAGCAACGCGAGGGTGGCGGGAAGCACAAAGGTCGCCACCGCGCACAGCGGGCCTGATCGCAGCAGCCGGTCGAGGTGCCAGGTCAGCATGAGCGCCTCATCGTGCACGCGCCCGGCTCATGGCATTGCGGAGCTGTTGAATGGACTCGATGATGTTGACCACCGGCTCGTTGTTCGACCACGGCACGACCGCCACGCCACGATCCCTTAGTGATTGCACCCCGATGCGCTGCTCGACCTGCGCCAACCGTTGGGCCTGCGCGTCGACACGGGTCTGCAGCCCGAGGATCCGCCGTGAGATGTGGGCGCCGGGGCTGGCACCGCCGTTACGAGTGTTCGTACTCTCTGGCATCAGCACTGAGACCGGGTTGCCTCGACCTCTAATCTCGCCTACGAGCGCCACCATCAACGGGTCGCGTAACGGCGACACCGCAACGACCACGGCGTTCGTGGGAATCGCAGAAATTGCTGGCGGTCGGTACATGCGCAGGCTGGCCTCGGGCGCATTGCTCACCGCCACGAGATGGTCTGCGATCTCAAACAGCTGGTTGCGGCCAAGACGTGGCGGAAGCCATTGCAGTGTGTGGCCTACAACCAGAAGCCCGACGCGGTCGTGCATTGCGAGATGACCGCGGCTGAGTGCGAGTGCCGCGCTGACCGAACGCCGTTGCGTCACGCGCTGCTCGTCGCTGTCGCCGTCGTGGGCGTCGACGATGACGACCACGGTGGTAGAACGGTCCGGATGGCGCAGCGTGACCCACGGCTCGCCTCGTCGATTGGAGATGCGCCAGTTGATCTGCCGTCGGGAGTCGCCCGGCTGAAACCTTCGGATGTCGGCGATCTCGAGACCTTGGCCGCGATCGTTGCTGAGGTGGCTTCCGACAATGCGTCGAAATCTCTCGGCATCGAGCGAAGCTGAGATTCTGTCCTCGGGCAATTCGATGGTGATGGGGTGATCGGGCCTCATTTCCATCTCGCCACCGAACATGGCGAAGCGGTCGCTCACCCGAACGGTGAGCTTCTGGATTCGGCCCACACCCCACTCGCTCGCTCGCACCGTGAAGCTGAGCTCGGCAGTGCTGTCAGGTCGGACCGTGGTGACGGCCCGCAAGATTCCAACACCAGCCAGCCGGTCACTTGGGAACAGCTCGAGTTCGACCCGTCCGAGACCGGCGTGGCTGTGGACCTCGACCGTGATCGTGAGCTCTGCACCTTCGAGCACCCGAGTCGTGTCGAGTCGCAGCCGTACGGTGCCGTCGACGGGATGCCAACTCGCAAGCGAGGCAGCAACCGCGACCAGAAACGGCGCGCCGACTCCCAAAAGCTCGATTCGTCGAAAGCCGATGGCGCACATCAGCGCCGTCATGCCAAGCAGCGCGCACACGTCAAACAGCGGTCGACGACGCGCAAGTTCGCGGTCACCGGTCACCGAAAGAACTGTTTCGGCGGCGACAGGGCGCCCACTGGTTTGCATGGCGTGGCTAGTCAGTGCCCGGGATCGCAAGCGATGCGGGCAAAGCAACTGTTCCCACGCAGTAGTCGACGATGTCGCTGCCCGACACGCCGCGGAGCCACTCATCGGGCTTAAGAATCAACCGATGGGCCAGCGCTGGAACGGCGATCGCGTGCACGTCGTCGGGTGTGACAAAATTTCTTCCTTCGAGAGCAGCCCAGGCCCGTGATGCTCGCAACAGGGCGAGTGATCCGCGCGGGCTTGCGCCCGCGTCAGTGCGTTGTGTGTCTCGGGTCGCGCTCACGAGTTCGACCATGTATTGCGCCAAACTTCGTTCGATCTGCACCTGTTCGACGGCGGCTTGAATGTCGCGCAGGGCCGTCGCGTCGACGATCTGATCGAGCGCTACTTCTTCGCGACCGCGAGTGGTGCGCCGAATCAGAATCTCGGTTTCTGCCTCGAGATCGGGATAACCGACGCCGAGTCGCAGCAGGAAGCGGTCGAGTTGCGCCTCGGGAAGGGGATAGGTGCCGCCCGACTCGATGGGGTTCTGGGTCGCAATCACGATAAAGGGGCTTGGCAACTTGTGGCTCACCCCGTCGACGGTCACTTGGCGCTCTTCCATTGCTTCGAGCACAGCTGATTGGGTCTTTGGCGGTGCGCGGTTGATCTCGTCGCCAAGAACGAGGTTCGCAAAGACCGGTCCTGGCTTGAAGGTGCCAGTCGCACTTCCTGGTTCGAAGAGTGCGGAGCCGGTGATGTCGGCTGGCACGAGGTCGGGCGTGAACTGCACCCGAGAAAAGTCGAGCCCGAGAACTTGGGCGACAGATCGCGCAATCAAGGTTTTCGCGAGCCCGGGCACATCTTCGAAAAGCACGTGCCCACTGGCAAAGACACCGGTAAGAAGAAGCTTGAGTGTGAGACGTTTCCCGACAATCGCCTTTTCGAGTTCATCGAGAATGTCGTTACCGAGCGAGGCAACGTCGGTGGCGGTGAGCCCAGTCATGGATTCGTGTCTCCTGAGTTTGCAGCCAGCGTGGTTGCTGCTTCGAGGTTGGTGAGTGCGTGATCGACCCAGGTCGCGCGGTATTGCTCCGGTTCGGTTCCGGCGGGCTCGGCGCCACCAAGTCGTTCGAGGACTCGAATGCTGTCGACGACATCGCGCCACCGCGGCGGACTGTCGCGTGCTGACAACAAAGCAGTTTGCCAGCGACGTTCGCTGGGGTTGAGTGGTCGTCGCCGATCCGAGGTCCACCGTGCGATACCCCAGCGTCCTCGACTTGCGTCGTCGATCGCCGTCGCTCTGGCACCGGTTGCGGCTGCGGAGACCAAGAGTGCGATCGTGGTGATGATTGCGGTGGCCACGAGTAGTCCAGTCACGAGGCGCCTTCGAGACGCTCGATCTGGCGCCACGCCGACTTGGTGTAGTGCATTCGAATCGCAGCGAGCGCAGCAATCGCTTCGTCTCGGCTGGCTTCGGTTACGGCGTCGTGAGAAAATCGTGCCTGCTGGAACAGCGATGTGAGTTGCCGGAGGGGCTCGGCAATCGATGCGTGCTGGCCGAAGATGCGCTGCATGTATCGCGTCGGCGTTTCGGCCTTTTTCCGAGCGAGGTCCTTGGCGCCGAAACCTGTTTCGACTGCTGCGTAGGCTCGCTGAATGGCGATCCGGGGCGAGTCTCCTTCGCGCAGCTCGTCGATGAGGTCACGAGTGAATTCGGCGACGGTATCGGCGTGTTCTTCCTCGGAAAAGGTGGCGTTGCGGGTGGTGGTCAGTCGAACTGACGGCCGACGGAAACGAATCGAGAACCGCTGGCGCGAGAGCAGATAGAGGACAGCCAGTGCCATCACGACGGCACACGCAACAACGACGGTTTGCGGCAACTCAACGGTCGACGGCACCGTGCGGGTACCGGAGTCGCTATTGGTCATGTTCTGTTCGATTGGCAGCACAGCTCGCACGGGTGGTCGTTGTTCGCCCGGCGCGAACTGGGCCGAGTTGCTGGCCACGCCTGCGATCACGAACAATCCAACGACGCCAGCCGCAAACGCGAGCTGTCTGCGTGTCACCGCTGGTGGTTTCATCATGGCGCAGCTTCGTCGCAGGTCATGACGGTGCGTACGAGCGGGGATAGGTGAAGGGGCATCGCTCAGAATCGAGCCGATCTCCAGCTGCGGCGTCGGCCGAATGCTTCGTGAGCTTCACGTCGGCGATATGGGTCATACCTGCGACAATATGCGGTGGAGCCGCTCCTCACCGCACGTCGGTGAGAGAAACCTTGAAAGAGTGTCCGCCCGGGCAAAGCGTGAACCTAAACCTCAACAAGACCTTTAGGTTAAGCGGAAGAGAAACTGGCCTGTCGGCGGGGTGGGAGCCTGGCTGAGCCCCCAGGGCGCACCGCCCTGCACGCTCGTGGGTGAACTGCCCCGATATCTCTTGGGTCGATGGGCACCCTGAATATTGGGTAGGCCATTCTGCCCATTAGTGAGACTTGGCTCTCAAGTACTTGAACGGCTAACCGAACAGTTGCGGTAGTCGTAAGCGATATCAATCAAAATCGGGAAGGCAATACTTCATGCAAGTCCAACACTCCACTGTGAGGCGCCGTTTATCGGTGCTGGTCATGATTGTGACCATCGCAGCAATGGTGGCGGTTCTTTTACCGCCAAGCGCCCGTGCGCAAACAACGCCACAACACGAACTGCTCTTCAGCGTCGACTTCGACGGCACTCCTGCCTTCTCGGCGAGCGACCCCTTAGACGACGGGATCGGCGGACATACGCCTGGCCTCGACTTGAACGACAACAACAGCGTGTTGCGCACCAACGACCAGATCCAGTACGCCATGAGCTGGAACGTCAATGAGGCCGATGCGACCGGAGTCACTATCCGGACATCGCTGCCAGCGAACATGGAGTGGTTGCCCGATGCGACCACCGTGTTCGGCGCGCCGGGTGGCTGCACCGACGACGGCACCTCGACCATCAACACCCCCAACGTGGGTGACTTGGTGTGCATCATCGATGGCGCTCAGATCCAGGGCTCCAACGGAACGATTCACCCTCGAGCACTGCTCAAAGGTGAACTCGACGGCGTTGTGCTGTCGCTGACGGGAACCATCGAGAGCAACGAACAACCGGTACCTGCTGACTCGAACACGATCGAGACGACCGTGTCGGCTGTTCCAGCCGGCGACTGGATCAAGGGCAAAGCTTTCAAAGATGCCGACGGCAACATCCTCTACTATGAGCCGAACGAGGAGTACTTCAATATTCCCGACGAGAACGGCGTCGACGGGCAGCTATACATCTGGAGCCTGCGTTTGATGCCGTTCGGTGGCCTCAAGGGCGCCGAGCCAATCAACGACGCCGTACCGATCCAATTCTTTGATCACTTCTTCGACACCGTCCCTGGAGCCCGCTTAGCGACTCCGGCGCAGATGCCAGCCAACAACTTGGGTGTGCCACGTGTTCCCTGTGGCGGTTACGACGGCGACGGCGCCTACCCGTATGGTCAGACGCTTGGCGCTGCGAACGCGACTCCCGCCAACCAGACCAACATTGGTCTGTGGGCGTGCACCGACTTGGGTACCCCCAACGGCTACCCGCAGATACAGATCGACATTACGGCTCAAGACACCGCCAACATCGCAGCGAAGAACGCCGATCTTGGCCCCAACGGCAGCGTGCTGGCTTCGGGCCA
>ENA-ORXT01002403-ORXT01002403.1-marine-metagenome-genome-assembly--contig:-NODE-2403-length-22590-cov-34.063519_pt1 | contig 22590 bp, 17 predicted proteins | sample MGYA00237868_ERZ511482 | MGnify/ENA metagenome assembly ERZ511482
AAATCATTCGTTCATGCCTTAATCTTAACAAATTCTCTTCTATAATCTTAACCGACATCTTAAAATTTAAATGGTATTATACCTATTTATCAATGAAGAAAAAGGTACTCTTGCTCCTTGGAATCCAACTCAAAAGTTTATTGTAACAGGTCCCTATAAGTACGTAAGAAATCCTATGTTATCGGGAGTTTGCTCCATATTGTTAGGTGAAGCGATTGTACTTAATTCGATCAGTATTTGTCTGTGGTTTATAATATTCTTTTCCATCAATACTATATATCTAATCAAAGTTGAAGAGCCGCAATTACTTAAGAAATACGGAACGAAATATTCTGAATATTATGAATATGTAAATCGTTGGTTACCAAAATTCAAAGCTTACCAATCGAAAAATAATTAGTTCATTGATTTAGTAATACTCTCAGTACATTCTATTTAGAAATGTAAGATAGTTTACTAAATGGCCAAAGCTTAAATATAATATAGGAATTGCCGTGACTTTAGTCTCTATTTGTGTCTAAATGTTACTTATCCATTTTGGCTTAAGAATACCTAAGCTTCATCCCTTCTCTTTTAATACCAATTTACATATAAGAATGTGGCATATATTCTGTTGAAATTAGCTAATCTCAGCGTTAAAAAATACTCATCTTAACGTGTGCCGCCCACGGCGGTAGCTACCGGCTATGATTCAGCCCAATCACTTCGTGGTTCATTCAATTCGAGCATTATCATACTCGATTCGTCTGCTACGAAATTTTGCGTTCATGCCTTGATCTTAAAAAAGATACTTCAGAATATTTACATGAAATTTTAAAATGTAAATGGTAGAACAAATTATACATCACACTACTTTCAGATATGAAATTGAGAAGATTCCTATTGCATAATTGCTTCGTCATTATAAGCCTAATTACAGGTCTTATAACTCCTGTATTAGCAGATACTAATTTATCTCTGTCTGATCAGTTATGTTCTGCTGAGCAAATCAATATTATAGTCGATACAGATATTATCGTACAATCATTCAAATGGACTGGACCATCGATAACAGACGATTCTAACATCAATGCGACTGTAAATGGACCAGGGCTCTATACTCTAACAATATTTCCACAAGGCAATGGTGATTCTGAGACTGCAACCATCGAAATATTGGACCTACCGATACAAGATTTTATCATAAGTTCTACAAATGTTATCACATGTACAGAAAAGAAATCTTTGCTTTCCACAGATATAAATGATACTAATCAATACAGCTATTCTTGGACAAGTTTTTCGGGAATGGAACTTGGTACAGGGCCAACTCATGAGGCGACTTTTGCAGGCATACACTTCCTCGAAATTACTAACGCAATAGGGTGTACTAAAAAAACAAGCATCGTCGTCATCGCGGATATACCTAATCATAATGTGACACTGAGCATGGACTCTCTCACATGTGACGAAGTAGGCAAATTGTATATTACTTCTCCAGACGAAATAATAGGTGTATTCTGGACGGGACCATTAGGATTTAGCACCAGCATTCAGAATCCTGATATATCAGTAGTAGGTAGTTATAAAGCTAAAATTACATTCAGTGATAGCTGTCAGGTTGAGAAAACAATCAAAGCCGACTACCTACATTTTGCGCCAGATATAGAAATTACTGGTGATGTCATAAACTGTGATTTTCCTGAAGTAAAACCTATAGTCAATACAAATGCTAATTATCAATATCAATGGAGCAGTGTTTACTCTACATTTACATCATCAGATCCCGAACCGCTCATCGATCATAGGGGCGTTTTTGAAGTCAAAGTCATGGATAATTCTGGATGTGAAGCGATATATTACCCATTAGTCAGGATAGATACAATCACTGCTAAATTTGATATTATTGTAGATACTATTAATTGCTATAGAGACTCTACCCTTCTTGATTATAATTATAATGCAACTAACTTCCAATCATACGAATGGTCAGGGGCGGGTATAAATCCATCAAATAAATCAATAGAAAAACCTACTGTAGACCTTGGAGGCATCTATTCAATTATCGGTAAGACTTTGAACGGTTGCCTATTCGAAAGAACTGTAGAAGTTATTGTAGATATAGAACCTATTAATATTACTAATAAAGGTGATAACATCACTATAGATTGTATCAACACAAGTATGCCTCTAGCGGTAACAACAGATAGACCTGCAGCCAAACACCAATGGTTTAGAGATGGCGAATTGGTAAGCCAGGCTAAAAGTTTTGAGGCTAATAAAGTAGGTAACTATAAGTCTGTAATTATAGGTTCTAATGGTTGTAGTGATCAAGCTTTCTATAGAGTGGATGGAGATATCACTACCCCACTGCTCAACAATAATTCCATAACTTCTATCAATTGTAAAGACTCAATGGCAATAATTGATATCAGTATTACGGATGATTTTGGTGGTGACGAATACACTTATGTATGGCATAATGAAAATATGATTCCAACTATTGAGACAGCATTAAATTACAATACAGCTATTCCAGGATTATACATACTTGTTACAGAGAATAACAGAAACGGATGTCATAGAATAGATACTATCGCCATCACAAAAGATATAACACTTCCAGAAGTAGAAGTATATACTGACACCATCAATTGTGAACTCAGTCAGGCACTCATTCAGGTAATTTCTGATACTACAAATATAAATTACAACTGGACTTCAGAAGCTGGGAATATAGCTAACGTATCAGAAATATATGCTAATGGATCTCAGCCAATCATTCTAAAAACTACAGGTGCTAATGCTTGCATATCTATAGATACAATTATGATAAATCATGATACAATAGCTCCAATAGTAAACCTACTCGCTGATGTAATAATAGGATGCACTGTAGACAATTTAAATATAAAAGCCCAAACACAAGAAGCTGATAATTACAGGTATGAGTGGTTCTCTGAGAATGGCAATATCAATAGTGATAATAAAGATAGTATCATCACGGTAGACCAAGAAGGCATATATTACCTTATAACCCAAAGTAATTCTAATAAATGTACCTTCTTAGACTCGATAAGTATTACCGTAGGTGAGAGCCAACTAAGGAATATTGATATAGAAAAAATAGACCCTAAATGCTCTAATGATGATAATGGTGAGATTACGATATATGGAATAGATAATGCAATAGGGGCACTCTCATTCGCATTAGACGAAAGCATCGAGTTCCAGTCCGATCCGACATTCGACAATTTATCACCAGATGATTACTTAGTAAAACTTATAGATGATACAGGATGTGCTTTTGATACAATAATCAATATTAAAGCTGGACATTCTATAGACATCCAATCCATAGACGCTATGACTATAGATGAAGGAGAATTGATCACTATACCCACTACATTAACGCAGTCTGGTAATGAAGTTACTTATACTTGGTACGGAAGCGATATCACAGGTTGCGATACTTGTACAGTTATGACATTCGATGCCTATTCTAATCAGACAATATCTGTTATAGCCAAAGATGAAAACGGATGTTCTGACAGGGCTGATATACATATCTTTGTTAATGACCTACCAGATATCTGGCTGGCTAATATATTCTCTCCAAGTGCCTCAGATGCTATCAACCAATCGCTTCCGATCTATACTGCACCATTCGTCCAAAGTGTAGAAGCTATTAATGTCTACGATAGATGGGGTAATGAAGTCATGGCATTATCCGACCTTAATCCTGAAGACATTGATGTCATATGGGATGGTACTTACAATGGCAAAAAGCTCGACGATGGTGCATATTCTATACTTATTAAGTATACCTTAAAGTCAGGAGAGCAATTTAGTAAGGTGCAGACTGTGACTTTGATTAATTAGAAATTTAATTCTATTCGTACAGACCCCTATTTCAACAATTGTTGCCTGTTAAGAGCTACAGTTATATTTTGTACCGGAGGTGGGTACTAAATTAGTGCTGATAATCAATACGTTACATAAATTAGGGGACAAATAGGGGACACATTAATAATTATTTAGCTCTTTTCGCTTAATAAAGACTCATTATCCATCTCATCTTTGAGCGTTTCAAAATGAGAATTATTGTAGGCTATGATTCCAACATAATGCGTAATATCTATCTCTTCTAAATAAAACTTTCTCGTAATTAAATCCCTTTCAGATTCAGAGTCTATGTACCACCCTTTGAATATGCCATCTCTGTACTTAGCAAGATCATCTACTGAATCACAAATATATACGATGGAGCATTGATTATCTTCTATGACCTTAGTTATGATTTTAATAATGGTCTTTCTGATCCTAATGACAGTTCTATCGTTTATGAACTCTCGTTTACTTAAGCCCTCAGTTATGATATAATCAAAGCTGATTTCATTTAGTTTGACTTCTATGTGATCGGAAATTAGATGTGAGGCATCAGAATAACTAAAGACATACTGGAAGCCTTCTGCAACTTCAAAAACATAGGTATTAGAATCTATTTGGTAGAATGGAAAGTTATCCAACCTTATTTAGCTTGGATATATCTTGGATGGGCATTTGCTTCAAAGTCTCTCTTTTAGCAGCTTTGGCATCAGCAAAACGCTTGATTTTATTGGCTTTATCGCCTTTTACTACTATTTGCTTTGAATTTTTCACTCTTTAAAATTACTCTATTTGGAACTATATAACAACTGTCTACATATTAAAAGTTCACTAATGCAATTAAAGCATCGTTATTAACCTAAAATTTGGGTGAATTCTTCAATTACTACATTCTACTCCAAATATGATATAGATTCTTTTTCCTAATTAGATAGTGATGAGCTTGGCTCTCATCTTTGAAGAGCATTCCCCTACCCTTAAGTAATTCTATTTGCTCCTGAGTAGTTTTTGCTTGTTTCAAATAAAAAGGTAGGTATATAAAAAAGAATGACCCACGTCCAGTTCTTATGGTTTGTACGTGGGTTCTGTTGTTGCAAACGTAAAAAAATAATATCTAATTACCCTATGGGTATCGTTAATCCAATAAATAAGCCAAAAGTTTGAGCTATATTAGATTTTGCCAGTTAATTATTACTTAAACATTCAAATACAAAACTGGATTACTCATACCTTTCTTAAAATAATGCTCTACAGACTTATACACATACTTATCTCTTATAACAACTGGTGCAATATTACCTACAAACTCATATCTACCTTCTACCCCTTCCTCTGCCTCTCTGCTTAAGTATCTATTGTTCTCTCTTGTGTTAAGGGTCGAATTTGCAGGAAACCAATGTAGTATCTCATATACTTCTTGAATGATGCCTTGATATACTGCAAACCCATACTTCACTTTCTGAGCATTCTCTTTCTTTAATTTCCATTGTCCTCTTGTGTAATCATATAATTCTATAGGACTCATAGAATACCTAAAAGCTTGATTAATCCTTATCAGAATAGATGGCTCTGTAATATCCACCAGATCCTTCTGATAGGTGGCTCTTATCTGCTGTATGGACATACGGCCAAAGGCCCTACTCTTATAACCTGACTGCTTATTAGTCAGGTTCTCCATTCCTATAAGATCTATGATAGAGGCTTCTATATTCAATGCTGTCTTATCATCTTCTATGCCCTGTATGAGTATCTCGACCTTAGGCTCTAAGTTCTGACTCCGTAGCTGAGCGATATACTGGACTTTCTCATTCTCTGATACATCTACCAAGTGTGAGAATGCTCTATTCCCCTTGCCTTTACCGACGTAGAAAACTTCTTCTGTAACTGGGTGTGAGTATATGTAGACATAGTACTTGAGTTGTTTGGATATGGCGGATGAGAACTTTGTAGTCATAGTCGATTTTTAATTAACACCATCTTCAATTATAGCTATCTCTTCTGGTTCTAAATCATACAGCTCATAGACTAAATTATCTACTTGCTTCTCAAGATTAAGGGTCTCTGCGTTATTATTCTTGGCTATAATGATTTCATCTACTAAGTCTTCTATTGCCCTCCGCAGTTTCTCAGATGGCTCAACGATAGGAAGCATTTCAATTTTATATTTCTTCCATCTATTGGTACCCATACCAGTTGTAGTTCCTATAAGATTAAAGTACCATTCTGACAATTTTGAATTTAATATTCCTAATAAAAATTTCAAGCTCTCACCAGTCATTAAGAAAGCGGTTGCTTCTGCATAATAATTCTGATCATCGTAAGCAAACTTTGGCTTATCTGATATCTCTCCCCAAATTATTTTAGGCTTTTCGAAGTCCTCTAAATAGGCACAGTTTCTTAAGTTACTCCAATGATCACCTTTATCATATCTCAGTTTTACTTTTGGTAAAAAACTATTAAAGTGTTCTAAGATTACCGGAAAATCACCCTCCACGTTTATTCTGTCTATACCTATTTTCTTTAGCCCGTTATGCGAATTGATAATATAAACATTACCAAATGTATATCAAAAGTGGAAAATCCTTTAACAATACATCGACCTTTGATATTACTCAGCTACCGTAATCTATCTTTTATAAAATGGTGTTCTATACTCTAAATTATCTATAATATCTCCGATAAATAATATAGTTTTGTGCTTTACCTTGCCGAAGTGGTGGAATTGGTAGACACGCTGGACTCAAACTCCAGTGCCGTTAAAAGCGTGTGGGTTCGATTCCCATCTTCGGTACTCCTCATAAAGTTATATTGATCTACCATTCAGGTCAATTTATTGACCTCAAAGGTCCATAAAGCTTATCTATATAGATTAAGATATCTATTCTGTTAATTTCTTTCATCCAAAAAATGATAAGCTTTATAGAATTTATATGTTTATGTATAATTCTCTTTGTAGAATTACAACATTAAAGACTAATCTATGAAAATTACTGTTTCATTATTGATGTGTTTTATATCCATAATATCTGCAGAAGCCCAAGAATCTTGGTCTTTAGAAAGATGTGTGAAGCACGCCGTAGATAATAATCTGACGATACAACAAGCTAATATAAGCGTAGAAAATGCTAAAATAAATCTGAGCGATAGTAAGCAGTCTCGTAACCCAAATCTGAATGGAAATGCAAGTGCTTTCTGGAATTTTGGACGTACCGTAGATCCTACGACTAATGAATTTATCAATACGAACTTCTTTTCTAATAATTTCGGACTGAATTCTAATGCTATTTTATGGAACGGGTCCAGAATTAAAAACTCTATAAAACAAAGTAAAGTTGATATAGAAGCGGCAGAGCAAGATCTGGAGCAAGAGAAGCAGAACACGTCATTGGTCGTTGCTACTAATTTTCTCAATATCTTATTCGCCAAAGAAAATATAGATATCTCTGAGAGACAATTACTATTAAATCAACAGCAACTCAATCAGCTAAATAAACGCATCAAAGCTGGAGCGAGTCCCGTTTCTGAAAAATTGAATTTGGAAGCTCAGATAGCACAATCAGAACAAGCTTTGGTCGCTTCGAAGAACACTTTAGAAATCGCATACCTGAACCTTAAGCAGTCATTACAGTTAGCTCCATCTTCTGATATAGAAATCGAAGTGCCTGATAATATTGAAGTTGACACAGATCCTGATATGATCTCATTTGATGAAGCTTTTGAATTAGCCAAAACAAATCGACCTGACCTTATCGCTACAGAGCTCAGAAGACAAAGTGCTGATATAGGCATCGACATCGCTAAATCGGGGTACTACCCTACATTAAGTATAGCAGGTAGTTTAGGTACTACATACTCTAATCAAGGACGTACAATCACGGGATTTAGATCTGAGACTTTAGAATCCGTCGTTAATTTAAGTTCTCAAAGTCCTCCGCTTATGTTTACGGATGTGCCAGTTACTATTAGCTCAGTCAACGACATGATTCCCATTGTAGAAAAACAAGCTTATACTGACCAGTTAGATCAGAATACTTCTTATGGATTCGGGTTCTCATTGAATGTCCCTATATATAACAGAGGCGCCGTAAATAATAATGTCGCAAGAGCTAAGCTTGGCGCTACGAGTAATAGCATCACACATGAGCTGTTATTGAATAATCTTAAAATCACTGTCCAGCAATCTATCGCCGATGCAAGAGGTGCAAAAAAACAATTAGAGGCTTCAACAAAAACTGTCGAAGCACAAAAGTTAGCTCTGGAAAATACAGCTAAACGATTAGAGATAGGCGCAGCCAATTCATTTGAATGGGAGACCCAAAAAACAAATCTTGAAAATGCTGAAATCAATGCATTAATAGATAAATACAATTACCTATTCTCTATCAAAACATTAGAATTCTACTTAGGAAAACCTCTTAAACTATAACAATGGCTAGCAAGAAAAGTAAAACATGGATTATCATCATATTAGCTATAGTTATACTTGCGCTTATAGGTATGGCGATAGCCAAAAGTAATAAAAAACCTAAGGGTATCAGCATCAAGGTAGAAGAGGCTAAGAAAAGAACCCTTAGAGAAACTGTCTCGGCATCTGGGAGAATATTTCCGGCCAAGGAAGTAAAAATAAGTTCTGACGTCTCTGGAGAAATCGTAGAGCTCTATATCATGGAAGGTGACTCTGTCAAAGCTGGTCAGGTATTAGCTAAGATAGATCCTGAAGCTTTCGTATCCGTTGTACAAAGAGGTGAAGCAGCGTTAAGTGGTTCTAAGTCTCAGCTGGCAATGTCAAAGGCTCAGCGTGAAGCAAGTATAGCTCAGAAGGAGCAGATAGAATCTCAGCTTGATAATGCCAGAAAAATACTTACGAGAAACAAGCAACTAAAAACTGATGGCATCATATCAGATGCTGATTATGAAAATGCATTAGCGACAGTGCAAAATCTCGAAGCCAATATCAGATCCGCAGAAGCCAATATAAGATCAGGAGATCAGAGTATAAAGTCGGCAGAATTTAATGTACAAAGCTCCGAAGCAAACCTCAAAGAACTAAAAACCAACCTTAGTCGTACGACAATAAAAGCTCCAGTAAGTGGTATCGTATCAAGCTTAAGCGTAGAGAAAGGAGAGAGAGTTGTAGGAACGATTCAGATGACTGGAACGGAGATGATGCGTATCGCTAACCTAAGTACAATGGAAGTACAAGTCGATGTCTCAGAGAATGACATCATTAGGGTCAATCTCAATGACGAGGTAGATATAGAAGTAGACGCTTACTTAGATAACATATTCAAAGGAACTGTAATTGAGATTGCTAACTCTGCTAGTAACGCTAGTAATACTATGGCACTTAATACAGATCAAGTCACTAACTTTATCGTAAAAATAAGAATGGAATCTGACTCATATTCAGACCTTGTTACTAATGAAGCAAAATTTCCATTCCGTCCAGGCATGTCTGCTGCTGTAGACATATATACTAACGAAGTAAAAGACGCTATCAGCATTCCTATACAAGCAGTGACTGCAAGAGAAGTAGAGGAGGAAGATGATAAAGAAAAGAAGAAAGAACAAGAGTTTGAAGAAATCGTATTCGTACATCAGGCAGATACAGTAGCTACATTAGTAGTCAAAACTGGAATTCAAAATGATGAATTTATTCAAGTAATAGAAGGCATAGACGTAGGACAGAATGTAGTCACTGGACCATATGCTGCGATATCTAATAAACTTAAAGATGGCTCAAAGGTTAACATTAAAGAAGACAAGAAAAAAGATGATGGCGAAGATGGGAAGGAGTGATGTGGTTAGGGGTAAGGGTATAAAGGAATAAAGGTTTAAGGGTATAAGGGTATAAGGGGTTAAGGGTATAAGGGGTTAAGGATTTAAGGGTTTAAGGGTTTAAGGGTTTAAGGGTTTAAGGGTTTAAGGGTTAAGGTATCATAAATAAATAATAATATCGCTGGATTAATCATATTCGTAAAGAACCCCGTGCTGGGAAAATGTAAGACCCGTCTCGCTGCATCTATAGGCAATGAGAATGCTCTTAAGGTGTACATAAACCTTCTCACACATACTCAAAAGGTTAGTAAGTCTATCTCTTGTAGCAGATATCTATTCTATGACACTCAAGTGCAGAAAGAAGATATGTGGGCTGATGATCACTATATAAAATCAGTGCAATCTAATGGCAACTTAGGAGAAAGGATGTCCTCATCATTTAGATCAGTGCTGACTATGGAGAACAAAGCCGTCATCATAGGAAGTGACTGCCCAGAAATGAATCAAGAAGTGATCAATCAGGCTTTCGACAGCTTAGATGATAATGATGTTGTCATAGGTCCGACACATGACGGAGGCTACTACTTATTGGGAATGAAAACTTATAACAAAAAACTATTTGAAAATATCGAATGGAGTACGGAATCCGTATACGACTCCACTGTCAACGCCATTGAGGATCAAGGTCTGTCATACAAGGTATTACGAAAAATGCATGATCTTGACTACAAAGAAGATCTTGATAAATTTCCCATATTTATGACTTAGAGCTTTCTTAGCTTATTAAAATCTAAATCTTGCTCCACCTAATATCCACCTGCCTGGCATTTCAACAAGATTAGATTCTCTATACTCTTCGTCCAAAATATTATTAGCTTTTACATAGATCTCGATAGTATTAATTAAGTATGATAATCTGGCATCTAAGACAGAATAATTATCAAGCGACACACGATCATTATATCTATAGCTTAGTCCAAGACTAAGGTTCTCATAAGTACAGAATGTACTAACATTCAACTGATGTCTGAGATTTTCTAACTGATTACGAGTAACCGGTATCGATGTCTGACTAAATTCTGCATCTATATATGCATACGATAAGTCTATATGCTTGATAACACTATTATTTCCAAAAACTTTTTTGATACTAACATCTACTCCTGTATAATCAGCGGTATTAAAATTAGAAGGCATCCACTTCTCTGTAGAATCTATCAGAACACGAGCCCAATCTATCTGATCCTTAGCCGCTCTATTAAATATACTTGTCTGTAGAATAACATCAGCAGCCTGATACTTGATACCGAGCTCTCCTGTGAAGGCTCTCTCCTCTGTAAGGTCAGGATTACCGACATTGCCAGAATCCCTATAATACAAATCCGTGAAGCTAGGCACTCGCATTGTCAATCCAAAATTGGAATATAACTTGATAGCAGAATTTATTCTATATCCTATATCCACACCTGGAAAAAACTCTACTCCTAAGTCAGAGATATATGACGCCAACACACCTGGTGTTATATCTAATTTCTCATCTGCCAATAAAAACCTATTCTCAATATGAAGATTGGTCTGTGTTCTACTATGAGAACCACTACCCTCAGCGTCTTTAAGATTAGAGCTTTCGAGATTGAGATAACTTACGTCAACACCTACACCAAAAATACCTAAGCCATGACTCCTAGATAAATGTGATTCTGTATTGATTACATGAGTCGTATGGAAGTTCTGAAAGAACTCAGGGTCTTGTCTTATAAATTGCCAATTATCTTTGTTCATACGCCAGTTAAGTCGTGAGGTGGTATTCCATTCATTGACGTTTTTTTCTAATTCTATGGTCGCAAATGTTGTCTGAACTTCTTCGTACTGATCTACAAAAGATTCGTTACCATAAAAAGAATTAGCGCCAAACTTTCTGTCAACGTGCCCTCCATAAAGATTTAATGCACCATCTGCTATCTCCAATGTAGATTGATAGAATATGTTAGATATCTTATAATCAGTGTTGTATCTATAGCCATCAGATTGGCTATAATTACCACTTATTCTCTGATTGTATTGACCCATAGGTAGAGTAACTGAAGCATGAACATTTAATAGATCATTCTCTCCGTACTCCACATTTAAGTTGGCGCCTTGCTCAGATGGTCTCTTAGTGATAATATTGATAGCTCCTGCAAATGCATTTTGACCAAAAATCCTTGCCGCTGGACCTTTGATAACCTCAATCCTTTCTATATCATCGACACTTACAGGTATATTCATCATATGATGGCCTGTCTGAGGATCTATCATTTTTATACCATTAATGAGGATGAGGGTTTGCTCAAATGTTCCTCCACGTATACTCACATCTCCTTGCACACCGTGAGCACCACGCTGTCTTACATCAACGCCTGCAACATTCTGTAGCAATTCATTGATACTATTATAATTAAGTTGGCGTATCTCATCGCGAGATATCAGTGCTATAGATCTCGAATTATCAGAGAAGGGTAATTCTATACGGTTCTCAGTGATGATAAGTTGTGACAAGTCGTAAGTCAAGGTATCTTCTTGCGAAAGTAAGATTCCTGTAGTAGGTATAAATAGTAGTAATAAGAAGTATCGCATGATCAATTATTATATGAAGGAGGCGAAACTACTTAAACAATTTCAAGTAATCTTAAAAAAATCGAAAGATTACATTCTTATTGCATTCCTGACATTTAACCTATTAGTCTCCACTTACCATCGCTTTGACCTTACCTGTCAATACATCTTGGTGTAGCGTCACCGATATTGTCTTCATAGCCAAATAAGGCTTTGACATATAGAGGTAGCCTTTATAAGGGCTGATAGAGCCCCAGCTATTTTTGATAATATAATACTCTGTACCATTCTGATCTATGGCCTTACCTACGATATGCATCAAGTGGTCGTCTGTAGTGGATAAGTTCTCGAAATTTTCTTGGCGATTGGTTTCAGTTACTTTAATCTCATCACCAGGTGCAGTAAATAAATCTTCTCTATTAAGATCTGTCGATAAGACTGCAATGCCTTTCTTGGCATTGAATCCTTTCTCACTTACATCTCCATCCCATGCGATAGTATAACCTTTCTCTATAGCAGCATCTACAGCATCTATCATCGTCTCTAGTGGAATATTGTAGGAGTATCCATTAGAGTAATTATCAGGAATTTCAAGAATGAATTTATCATAAAAAGGATGGTGTGTGAATGATGTCAATGACACATATTGATCTACATCTATACTTAACTCTTTTGCCAATTCCTTAGGGTTAGTTTCTTTGCCTTTATAACTGAAAGTCGCGGGACATGCTCCCATATAAGCGTCTAATATTCCATCAAAGGCTGCCTTCCATTTAGCACTTGGATTCTTGGATTTCATAACCCCATCCATAAAGCCTTTTAGTGCAGCTTCCATCTCGCTATGATTATGCTCTTGCTCATCAGCTATAAGACCTGAGTAAACAGATTCTGGGACAACCCCTTCCTGCTTCATCATACGCATGAGATCATGAGAAAGACTGCCCTGAGAAAAATTAGCCTTACCTTGTCTAAGGAGATAATTCATAGCCTTATCCTTATATGTATTTCTGACGACGAACATTTCCGATAAGTCATGCTGTCCTTTACCCATTCTCAACAACTCAGACTCTATGAATGAAGCTGTTGCAAAACTCCAACAAGTACTAGTTCTCGCCTGATCTTTGACAGGAGAGCATTCGACATCCTTGGTATGCGTAAAGTCATATTGGGCGCTTATAGAAAGACTCAATATTGTTGCCAAAAAAGTAATAAGTAATTTCATTTGTTTAATTTTATAGAACTGTAGAGTTTCTTAAGCTTCGATTATTAAGAGAATAAATAAAGTTCCATTTTTAAATTAGCTTTAAAATATAATATTTTGCTCAGAAAGGGACTCCTTTTTTTAATTATTATTCTTTTAGGCCTGTTAATTATATACTTACTTGGGCCAAGGACTCAATATGAAAAGGTAAATCCAAAGCCGCTCAGCGAGCTTAACATAGGCATTGATCAGATCCAATCATACGTAGATCAGCAAGAATCTGCAATCTCCAATATCAAACCTGACAATCACTCTCAGTTCATATGGTCTGATAAAGAAAGTAAAACTGAGTATGCCGTACTATACTTACACGGCTACTCCGCATCTCATGCAGAGTGCCAACCCATCTTAAGTAACTTCTCTAAGAATTTTGCAGTTAATACTTACATGCCTCGACTTGCACTACATGGATTAGATGATGTAGATGCATTTGAAAATCTTACGCCAGAGCTATTAGTTAATTCTGCCAAAGAGGCAATCAGGGTTGCTAAAACGATAGGTGAAAAAATTATTATTATCAGTACTTCCACTGGGAGTACATTAGCAACTTACTTAGCAGCACATGATCCTACCGTTCATGGCTTGATAATGACAGCACCGAATTTTGATTTGTATGATTCTAATTCTCACCTTATGCTTAAACCATGGGGTAAGCAGATATTAAAAAAGATGGTCGGTAGCGACTACCGTACGTGGGATACCACATCTGAGGCTCAAAAGTATTGGACGACGAAAAATAGAATAGAAGGACTTATAGCACTAAGGAGTCTCCTAAACCAGACAATGACGGATGAGACTTTCGCCAAGATTAACATCCCCGTATTCGTCGGTTATTATTATAAAAACTCAAGATCATTTGATAAGATTATCTCTATAGATGCCATCAAAGCATTCGGCAATAAAATAAAAACTCCTGACGCTAAGAAGGTAATTATTCCTATCTCAACAGCGAAAGGTCATGTCATCTCATCTATGTATATGAATCCAGAATGGGAAGCTGTACAGAGGAAAATATTTAGATTTTCCGAAGATAAACTGGGACTATTGCCAGTTCCTAATGGATCGCCTAAAGCAATGGAAGCGGCGTGGTAAACTCCTCTATAGTCAAAACTTAATAAACACGACTCCATATTTATAATCTAACTTGCAGAATTTAAGAAGCAACTTAATTTAGATGCACTCCAGAGCTCATAGGTACTCTCCTAACCAAGCACAGCTAATTTATCAATAGTAATATAGCGGTTGTCTAATGACTTAATATTTAACAATCAACTATACATATTCAGTGCACACAACTACCTTATAGAATCTCTTCTCACTTTCTCTGGCATAGAGACATAATATAAGTTCTTATACTTCGAAGACAGCTTCCTATTCGTAAATTGCTCTTCACTATATCCAAGCATTGCATGTAAAATGTCTTCTGTCACAATAGCTGAAGCTCTGTAGTAATTATGGCCGGTCATAAGATCGGGCATATTGTTATCGTCTTTGACATTAGTGACATTGACCGCATATACATTATCCGGTAGTATTAAATTCTCCTTAGGTCCATCTAATCCAAATCGACTCTGCTTATTTAAATTTCTACTTATACTCAGTGTCATATCTCTTGTGCTATAATATATATGTGTACGGTTGGCCATATGTTCTAATTCGTATAAGCTTGTATCAATAGTAAATACATCAATATCCCAATCCGGTGCCGCAACTATAACTTGATCAAAATATCGGTCAACTTTATTATTCTCACTTGCATAAACTACAACTTCCTTAAGCAGCTCCGTGCCTAAAGAATGGGCAATCAGATCTACTCTATTCCCATTATCCTCATATCCCACATCCTGAATATGCAAAGCATCTAAAAACTTTAATACCACTTCTGATATTGTATCACTGATCGAGTACAATGTCTTTTTATTCTGCTTATACTCCATCTTATTGCCTGGCCACTTAAGCGATACCATCCTCGCAATATCAGAATCTTTATGATCTATGTAAGCTTCTGACATCAACTTGTAAGCTTTGTTAAAATTAACACGTCGACCTCCCCACATACCGTGTATATAGAATAACAACTTATTCTTGGCTGTATCTTGATGGGTGATATCATTGCGTAACACAATTAAGAAAGAATCTAATGATGCAGTTATATAAGTCTTAGAATCCCCTATACTATCAGTGGTTACTATCTCATACGTAACATCTATAACACTATCTTGTGGGCTGTCTATCAGTATGTTATATTGTACATCTTGATCATAGATGTCTGATTGGGCTAAGCAGCAATTAGCTAAATAAATTGCTACCAGAAGTGCCAGAATTTTTTCCATAATAGAGTAACGCATTACTAGTGTAATTAGATTTCATAAAGGTGAAAATAACTTTACTATATTACCTACTAAAAATTATAAGATCAGACAGACAATAGCATTTATATAAAGAAAAGATAAAAACAATTAGAAATAATCAATTAAGTTTGCTTCTAATAGCAACTTACAACAATGAAATCTGACGAAATTATAGATGATCATCTTCCGGGTGATTATGGTGACATTAATTTCCCATATGCAAATCTAGGCCAGAGATTTACAAATTATTTAATTGATTCTATCTTCAAATACATATTAACTGTATTTATTGCTATTTTAGTTGTAATCGTTTTTTTGGATGATAGCGCTTTTGAATCATTAGCTGAGATGGGAAGATTAGGTGAAATTATTATAGGAGCAATCGCTTCATTAATTTATTATTCATTATTTGAATATCTTACTGATGGCAAAAGCATAGGCAAGTACATAACCAAAACCAGAGCTGTCAAAAACGATGGATCCCCGATGGAGTTTGACACCACAATGACAAGAACTTTATGCAGACTCATTCCATTCGATGCGTTTTCCTATCTGGGCAACAAAAAAAGTGGCTGGCACGATAGATTCTCTGACACTATAGTCATCAAAGATGCTGGCTGGAAAGAGTGGCAAAAACAAAGTCGAGAAATTGATTAGTCAAACTTATTACTATTCTAAAACAAAAGAAAAACGCTCCAATACATGCTGCCATTCGCCATCTACGTCTATGATTACATCATCAATGTAGATGGAAGATTCTTCATGAATATTTTGGAGGACTTTATTAAGTTCATAGGCTTTGGTAGATGTCGACTGATAGGCATGTATATTGTCTTGCTTATCTATTACATACATCGTAAATCGATTAACCCAGTACTCTTCTGAGTTAATTTTTATTTTGAGATTGGTTTTTCTATTATGATGAAATTGCTTTAAAGAAAAGTTATTGGAATTATCAAAAGAGTACATCTGACCCCATGATAACTGAATCTCATTCTCCTCTCCATCAAACTCTGGCAATCTATGTACATCGATATCATCTAATCCTGGAGACAATTCTATTATCTTCTTATCAGCCGAAAAATAATCTTCCTTATATTCTACGACACGATGCTTAGTCGTATAGTTAGGTATGTGAATAATATCAAATTTAGATGCATCAGAGAATGCTGTAAGAATTTTTTCATTTTCTGGATTCATCCTGTCTAACTTGACAAGGGTCTTATCTCCAGCTTGATATATAATTTGATATTTACTGTCTTCTACTTTACCAGAAAACTTATCAGACAACTTAAGATTAGGCTCATAGAGATCATTGTACTCAGATAGAACATATGGGTAAATTACTGGAACAGCTCCATCTACACTTTTAATAGAATCGACATCTGATCCAAATTCTTCTATACTATACAAATACACATTCATTCCATCTCCATCGTCTAAAGACTGTATCCATTCCTTTAAAACACTATGATGATTAGATGATTTATAATCATAAAATAACCTCTCCTCTACGTGACTAATTGAGTTATAATTATACTCAAAAAACTCTCTTTCTATAAGTGGATTTTGCCAGAGGACCTCTGTGAGCTGGGTAGAATCTAAGACCACATCTCTCTTAGCGACAAGCTGAATGTGATAATTATCTAAGTCCAAATTAGTCGTATCACTTAAGTTATTAACCCAATTTCGCTTCTGTACCAATTCAAGGAGTCCTTCTTTCTTTATAGGAATAATCTTTGTCATTGTCCTTCCAAAATTTGTGAAATTGGAACCATCATATAGCACACCATCATAGATATATGTTTGGAAAACAGATGGTGTCTTAATATTTTGTTCACTCACCTCATAGACGAAATATACATCCAACAATCTATCTTCATGCAATAAGCTCAAATTCTCAATCACGACTTTCTGAGGTTCTATATCACTTAAAATATCAGCCCATTTCTCACCATCATAATTCTCATCGACCTTCACATTATGAGTATATGATTCTTCACCCTTTTGGAATGTAATATCAAATTGGTAATCATACCAATAATAGTTATTAGCAAACACCATTGGTTTTTTCTTTAGACTATTTCTTAGTGACCATTTACTGACGCTGTCTTCATAATAAATTGTGCCATCGCCAGCCATTTCTTTTGGATCATTATTATACATCATACTTCCCCAACGGAATATGATCAAGTTTTTCTGTTGCTCTTCCGTTAATCCTACCATACTACTTGACAGCGGACCTTCAGCCATTATCTGATCTATACTCACAACTTGAGTAGATTCTATTATATCATATGCCTTATTAATCTGTTCCATACCATCTGCAATACCAGGTATATGATCGGTAAAATTAAATGAGAACAAACTTAGCAACCCGACAAAAACAGGCACAATCATCAGCCCTTTAGATAATCTCCAGTAACTACTGCTATTCTGGCTCATCATCTGTAGGCGTTCTTTTATATCAGAGTAGAAAGTATTACTCAGTGGTAATTTAGAATCGCCTTGATTTTGATTTATTAAAATATGAGCATAAGTCAACTTATCAGTCTGCTCCGCCATATACCTATCAGCGATATACTCATGAGTCAACCTCAGACTTTTGCGGAATAAATATATCAGTGGGTTAAACCACTTAAGGATGACAAGTATCTCCATACATATCACATCTAAGCTATGCCATTGTCTCACATGGACAAGCTCATGATTAATGATAGTTGTGTGTACATCTGAGCTTTTCTTATCATCATTTTTATTCCAGAATATATAACTAAAAAATGACGAAGATGGAACACCACTTGTATGTGACACTAAAGTATTTTCCCCCATCTTTTCTTTACTACCCCTCCCTATCATACTGATGACTTTAAATATCGCATCGAGAAACTTGAGTGTCATAATCAGCACTCCTAATCCATATATCAATCTTATAATATCTCCTACTGATATAATTAATGGCGATGGTGATTCTACAGATTCTACTAATGACATATGTGAGGTCTGAGCCTTAGTTATGATGGGCAGCATATAATCTGTCATAGCAATGGCATCTGTTGTGTACGCCAGATCAAAATCAACAAACGGTATGATAACCGATGATAGAGCTGACCCTAATAGATAGAACCTATTAAGCTGAAAGAAGGTCTCCTTCTTAAGTAATAGTACATAGAGCAAGTAGAACGCAATGAGACATACACTCGTCTCTATAAGATACTGCGGTATGGTTAGATGATTCATGATGCATTGGATTTAAGACTGTCTAATAAATCCTTGATCTCCTTTTCTGATAACTTCTCTTCTCTAACGAAATATGAAAGCAATTCTGTATGAGAATTCTCAAAGTAATTATTCAAGAGATTCTTGAATGCATGCTTCTTATACTTCTTCTGCTTAAGAATAGGAAAGTAACGGTGTGTCTTACCGAATGCCTCATACCCTATCAAGCCTTCACTTTCTAACTTACGTACAATAGATGACACCGTATTATAAGGTGGCCTCGGCTCAGGCAGCTCGTCTATGATATCTTTGACAAAACCTTTATTGATTTTCCATAAGATCTGCATGATCTGTTCTTCTTTCTGATTGAGGGTATATTGCATCGTGTAAGTAGTTTATAATCCCGAATGTACCTAAATTTTAGTTCATCAACTAATATTTAGTTACAAAACTAAAGTTAAGGTGATGCTGCCTTCGCATTATACAAGCTGCCATAACTCATTCAGCTGTATCTTAGCATTATAATTATCCACCTGAGAGCCCATTGTAAATAAATCTATAACTGTACCCAAGCCAAAGAACCCTAATGTAAATAGCCATAGTAAACCTTTAAAGATCTTACCCAGATAAAAATGCTGTAGACCCGCTAATCCAAAAAAAACCATTATTAAAATATATAAGCTAAGCCTCTTGATTTGATCATCATTAAAAATTTTAGTTTGAAAATATATGTGCTATACATTTTCAATGATCTAATATCATGAAACGTTCCGTACTAAATCAGGCTGTTATAGAAATTAAGACTAACAACATTATCTCATAGATGAATGGAAGCGGAAGTATGGTGGGAAAAGAGATTATTTAAAAATTTGGCAATAATAAAAATAGTAACTTTAACTTTAATGCATATGAAATATGGTGCTTGCTTTTTAATATGAAAGTTAAATTTTAGGTGTTTACAATTAGAAATAATAAAAATGAAATACTTCAAAATCACTCTTCTACTATTCTTAATTCCTTTTATCTACTGTTGCAAAAATACAGCAGGCGATAAGCAAGAAATAGATGATAGTAACACAAGCCTAAAGACGGAAACAATATCAAATCCATCAATAGATTCTATTTTTGAATTGATAGAAACAACAAAAATCAAAGCAAGTAAAGCTTTTGAATCAGATAAAAATTCTATAATCGGAAACTCACTTATACATGACACTATCCCATCTATCCTCAGAGGTACTATCATAGATAATATTACATTTAAAGACAGTAATAAAAAACCAATAGATCTATCTGCTTTAGATCGACCTATTTTTATTCAAGTGAGTTCTACACATTCTAATATCTACAGAACTGAAATACCAGTAATCAATCAATTGGCTGAAGAGTTTGAAGGTGAAATTGAATTCATAATATTGCTATGTGATGGAGTAGAAGAATACGAAAAAAGAAAAAATGATTACTATGAAGGAATTTCGATAATTACAACAGAGGATCGCAATTGTGATTCAAGTATAGTCATACAAGGATTCAAACATGCTATGGGATATCCTTATAACTACTACCTAACAAAAGACTTAGAAATAATAAATTGCGAAATTGGAGATTTAGAATACAAAAGCTCCGAGACTTACACCGAGTATCGAAAAAGAATTTACAATAAAGTAAAACCCAATCTCGAGCAACTTATAGAAAGTAAGTGATGATACATTTGATCACGTAACTATGCTGAAGAAGTGAGCTATTTCGTGATAACCATCTCATTATATTATCCATAAAATATCATTTATTTAGTATCTTTTTAAACTGATTACTAAATAAAAATCGAACTTTTCTTTTTATAGAAGGTATTCTAATCGATACGACTTTTTAAAAACCAATGCCATAAAGGCGATATAATAGAAACGGCATCCCAAGCCGAAAATCATATACAGTCTTAAAACAATTAATCAACACTTAATCCAAATTATCATGTCAAACTTATTAAGTATTATACAACAGAATCTATCATCGGGGACAATATCAAAGATATCGGGCCTTATAGGTAGCAACCCAAGCACTACACAATTAGGTATCTCGAAGATGCTTCCTTCTCTTATCAAGGGTATTGTATATAAAGGATCTACTGAATCTGGAGCCAGCTCGATTATCAGTTTAATCAGAAAATATGCATTAGGATCAACTAGCTTAAGCAATGTGTCTCCTATGCTTGCAGGTGGAAGCAAAGCTGATGCTTACATGGACAAAGGACAAAAATTAAGTTCTGAATTATTCGGTAATTCTGTAGGGGATTTGGCGGCAAAATCAGGATTGTCTGGACAGTCATCTACTAAATTACTGAGTGCTGTTACTCCAATAGTTATGGGATCAGTAGGAAAGGTAGTGGAACGAGATAATCTCGATGCAAAGGGTCTTCAGAGATACCTTGTATCACAAAGTAACTTTGCGAGCGTGCCCCCTGCTGCTGCTGTGACAGAACCTGTTAAAAGTTCAGGAGGTAGTTTTCTAAGATGGTTATTACCTCTACTAATTTTGGGAGCATTATTATTTTGGTTCTTTACTAAAGATAATGGCACTGTTGCAGAGACTACTGAGAATGCTATAACTACAGAAAAACAAACTATAACTACAAATGCTACTCACACTCATGATGACGGTACTGTGCATGAAGGTCACTCTCATGGCAATGCGACCGAGACAAATACAACTGCTCAGATAAAAACGAATGCAGATGAAAATTCTATAGTCATGTCATATAGTGTAGACGATGACGGTAATCTTGTAGATGCAAACGGCGTGATCTTATTCAAAGCTGGAGAATTTAATATCAAAGATGGAGAATACTATGACCTTGAAGGAAAAAAGGTAGGATTTATGAAAAAAGTAGGTAATGTAATCGGTGATGGCGCCAAAGCAGTAGGTGGCGCCTTAGGAGGTGCTGCAACAGCTACAGCTGATGCTTTTCAGAATGTATTCGGAGGCATGTTTAAGAAAAAGAAATCAGGTACAACTGTATCTAACTATACATTGAATAATATACAATTCAATACCGAAAGTCATAAAATAGAAAACTTCTCTAAGAACGAAGTTGTCGGATTAGCAAATGCATTAAAAGCATATCCTGATTCTAAAATTAAAGTACAGGTTTATACTAATGACGGTGATGATGATGGTAAGAACAAATCATTATCTAAAACAAGAGCAGAAGTTGTGAGAGATATGCTTGTTGCATTAGGAGTAAATAAAAAGCAGATTTCATTTGACGGTATGGGTGCAGGAGATGTATCAAAAGCAATCAGAGACAAAGTAGAGATTGTAGTAGAATAAAATAGAAGCAAATCAATATTTAAACAGAAAGCGAGACCATTTGGTCTCGCTTTTTTTTGTTTGCTGTATAAAAACTCTCTTTAGAATAACTATTTATATTTCCATTGCTTAATATTTAAAATCTTACTTTTAGTTAGGCATATAGAAGATATATACGTAACTCCTAACAAAAGGTGTGTATATACATGTGTT
>ENA-ORXT01002404-ORXT01002404.1-marine-metagenome-genome-assembly--contig:-NODE-2404-length-22590-cov-7.946164_pt1 | contig 22590 bp, 22 predicted proteins | sample MGYA00237868_ERZ511482 | MGnify/ENA metagenome assembly ERZ511482
AGGAAGCAGCCACAACGGTTTGGTTTCGGGTCGTGCGGCTTCTCACTTTTCCCCCTCTCGGATTTTGGACGCAGAATGCGGCGGGTCGCGGCGCGGTTGATCGCGCGGGGAAAATGTGGAACCTGTGCCGCTGTCCGGTCGCGAACCGGGCGGACCAGCGGGAAGACACCCATGCATTCCATCCCCGTCGCGCGTGTCCTCTTCCGTTCGAGGCCGGTCGCATGAACCCGCTCCACGACCGACTTTTCGCCCGTCATGCGGAACGCGATACCCCGTTCCTCCATTTCGCGGACGGGTCGAGCCTGTCCCATGCCCGCTTCCTCGCCCGGGCCGCGCGGTTCGCCCATGTGCTGACCGGGGCGGGGGTGGCGCCGGGCGACCGGGTGGCCGCGCAGATCGCGAAATCGGCGGATGCGCTGGCGCTCTACGCCGCCTGCGTGCAGGCGGGGGCGGTCTTCCTGCCGCTCAACACCGCCTATACGGTGGGCGAGCTGACCTATTTCATCGAGGATAGCGGCGCGCGGCTGGTCGTGTGCGATCCGGTGGGGGAAGCGGGACTGGCTCCCCTTGCGGCCCGTCTGGGCGCGGCCCTGCTGACGCTCGATGCTCAGGGCGGCGGGTCGCTCGCGGAACGGGCCGAGGGGATGGCGGAAACCTTCGAGACGGTGGCGCGGGGCGAGGACGATCTGGCCGCGTTCCTCTACACCTCCGGCACGACGGGCCGCTCGAAAGGGGCGATGCTGACGCAAGCCAACCTCTTGTCGAACGCGCGCACGCTGGCCGATCTGTGGCGCTTCACCGAAGACGACGTCCTGCTCCATGCCCTGCCGATCTTCCACACGCACGGTCTCTTCGTCGCGACCAATATCGCGCTGGTCACGGGCAGCTCGATGATCCTGCTCCCCGGCTTCAATCCCGATGCGATGGTCGAGGCCATGCCCCGCGCGACGGCGATGATGGGGGTGCCGACCTTCTACACCCGCCTGCTGGAAGATCCGCGCTTCACCGCCGACCTGACGGCCCATATGCGCCTCTTCGTCTCCGGCAGCGCGCCGCTGCTGGCCGAGACGCATGGCCGGTTCGAGGGGCGGACGGGCCATCGCATCCTCGAACGCTACGGCATGACCGAGACGAACATGAACACGTCCAACCCCTATGACGGCGAACGTCGTCCCGGGGCGGTCGGCTTTCCCCTGCCGGGCGTCGAGCTGAAGATCATCGATCCGGCGAGCGGCGACACGCTCCCCGACGGCGCGGTCGGCCAGATCGAGGTGCGCGGGCCGAACGTGTTCAAGGGGTACTGGCGGATGCCGGAGAAGACGGCGGAGGAACTGCGCGCGGACGGGTTCTTCATCACCGGCGATCTGGGGCGGATCGACGAAGACGGCTACGTCCATATCGTCGGGCGCAACAAGGACCTCATCATCTCGGGCGGCTACAACATCTATCCCAAGGAGATCGAGGTCCTGCTCGACGAGGCCCCCGGCGTGCTGGAAAGCGCCGTCATCGGCGTGCCGCATCCCGATTTCGGCGAGACGGTGGTCGGCGTGCTGGTGCCGAAGCCGGGCGAGACGCCGGACACGGACGCGGTCGCGGAGAGCATCGCGGGGTCGCTCGCCCGGTTCAAGCAGCCGCGCCGCCTCGTGGTCGTGGACGAACTGCCCCGCAACACGATGGGCAAGGTGCAGAAGAACGTGCTGCGGGAGCGATACGCGGGCCTCTTCGCGCAATAGGGGCGGCGCTCAGAAACGGTTCGCCGGGATCTTCAGATAGCTGTGCCCGTCCGCTTCCGCCTCCGGCATGCGGCCCCCGCGCAGGTTGACCTGAAGCGCGGCGAGCATCCGGGCGGGCAGTTTCAGCGTCGCGTCCCGCGCCTCGCGCACCGCCACGTAATCGGGTTTCGCGACGCCGCCGCCGATATGCGTGTTCGCGCGGCGCTGCTCGGCGACGGTGCTTTCCCAGGCCGGTCCCTTGCGCTCCGTCGTGCCGTAATCGTGGCCGATGAAGACGCGCGTCTCGTCCGGGTGGTCGAGGATCGCCATGAGCGAATCGTAGAGCTGCCCCGCATCGCCCCCCGGAAAATCGGCCCGCGAGGTCCCCGCATCGGGCTGCATGAACGTGTCATGCGCGAAGATCGCGTCGCCGACGACGTAGCTGATCGACCCCAGCGTGTGACCGGGCGAGAGCATCACCCGCGCCTCCAGCGACCCGATGCGGAACGTGTCGCCCTCCGCGAACAATCGGTCGAACTCGCGGTCCGGGTCGAAGGCATCGGGCTGATGGTAATACTCCCGCCACAGCCCCGCGATATCGCGCACCTTCTCGCCGATGCCCATGGGGGCGCCGGTCCGCTCCTTGATCCACGCGGCGGCCATCAGGTGGTCGGCATGGGGATGCGTGTCGAGCACCCATTCCAGCGTCAGCCCCTCCCGCGCCAGCCAGTCGAGCGCCCATTGCGCCTGATCGAACCGGGAGGAGGCCGAAGCGGGGTCGAACTGCTGCACCGCGTCGATGATCGCCGCCTTGCCCGTCGCGTCGTCGATGCAGATGTACTGGCAACTGCCCGTATCGGGTTCGTAGAAACCCAGCACGCGGGGGCTTCCCGCGCCGCGCGACGGGCTAATCTCGTGCAGGATGTCCATGGTCGTCTCCTTCATGCTGCGAGCGAGTCGGCCCCCCGCGCCGATCCCGCAGCCTGCCACGCTTCCGGTTGCGACGGGAAGACGGTTCCGTGGTCGCACACGGGAATCCGCCCGGCCACGGTCATGTGGCTGCGAATCCGAGTTATGAGAAAACGTGCCGGTCCATCGTCACCCCGTTTCGGCGCAGTGGATCAGGAAGCGGCTCACCTGCTCCCTGTCAATGGGTCTGGACAGGATCGAGAGGTCGGCCCGTTCGCAGGCGGCGCGCAGTCCCGGGGTCAGCGGATGGGTGAAGAGGATCGCTGCTTTCGTCGGGCCGTAGGTTTCGCGGACGGTGCCGTGGAAGTCGATCCCCGTCATCCGCGCGCCGAGACGGGCGCCGAGCAGGAAAGCATCGGGGAGAAGCTGGATTTCGTCCAGAAGCGTGAGGGCTTCCTCGGCGGTATGGGCGTGGATGACTTCGGCGCCCAGATCCTCGATCATGGTCGAGAGCGAGGCGACGAGGGCCTGATCGCTTTCGACGAGCATCAGGAGCAGGCCGTTCAGGTGGCCGGTCCGCACCTGTCCGGGCGCGTTGCCTTCCTCACTCCCGGGCACCCCGTGGATCGGGACGTCGAGCGAGAAGCGGCTGCCGACACCGGGGCGCGAGCACAGGTCCAGCCGATGGCCCAGCCCCCGGCAGGCGCGCTCCACGATGGCGAGGCCGAGGCCCAGACCGGTATCGGCATTGGCCGCATCGAGGCGCTTGAACTCCTGGAATATCTCCTGCTGGCTGTCCGGCGCGATGCCCCGCCCCGTATCCCACACCTCGATCCGGGCGAAGGCGCCGACCCGGCGCACCCCGAGCAGCACGCGCCCCCGGTCGGTGTAGCGGATGGCGTTGGCGAGCAGGTTCTGCACGATGCGGCGCAGGTATCCGGGATCGCTGCGCACCGTCAGGGTACAGGTCACGACGCGCAGGTCGATGCCCTTGGCGGTGGCCACGGGGGCCAGTTCGTTGCGCAGGGGCGAGAACACGTCGGACAGGCGCATCGGCTGGACCCGGAAGACCGCCTTGCCCGCGTCCAGCTTGGAGATGTCGAGCAATGCGCCGATGATCTGTTCCGCGCCCTGCAACGCCGCTTCGGTCTTCCTGACGATGCGTTTCGTCTCGCTCTCCGTCTTGGTATCGGCCAGCGAGGAGACGAACAGCCTGGCCGCCGAGAGGGGTTGCAGCAGGTCGTGGCTCGCGGCGGCCACGAAGCGCGATTTCGAGGCGTTGGCCCGTTCTGCCTCGGACAAGGCGATGGCGAGTTCCTCGGTCCGGTCGCTGACCCGGCGCTCCAGCAGCTCGTTCATCTCGGACAGCGACTGCGCCGCCTCGCGCTCGGCGGTCATGTTGGTGAAGCTGATGACGAAGCCCCGGTCCGGCATCTCGCGGGCGAAGACGCCGTAGATGCTGTGGTCGTTGCGGCTGATCTCGAAACCCAGCGGCGCGCGGCGTTCGGTGGATCTGGCCCAGTCGCGCAGGCGCTCGCGGTTGTCCTCGCCGTGGAAGACCAGCTTTTCCCCGAGGCGGTCGAGCAGGCTCTCGAAGCTGACATCGGGCATCGAGCGGCTGGCGGGCATGGCGAGCAGGCCGTTCATCCGCTTGTTCCAGCCCACCAGCACGAGGTTGCGGTCGAAGATGCACACGCCCTGATTCAGGTGGTCGAGCGTGGCTTGCAGCATCCGCGCCTGCCGGTCGCGCATCCGGTCGCGTTCCTGACGCTCCAGCTTGATGAGGTCGGTCACGTCGGTCTGGAGGATGACCGTGCCGCCGCGCGAGGTGCGGTGTTCGCTGACCTGCAGCCACCGCTTGTCATGCAGTTCGACATTGAAGACGCCGTGATCGTCGCCGTGCCGCGCGACGCGCTGCCTCGCCCAGCTTTCGGGCGTGCTGCCTTCGGGCAGGAACAGGAAGCGGCTGCGCGAGATGAGCGTCACGTAATCGACGAAGGACAACCCCCCCTTCAGCGCGGCGGTGATATCGTCCATCCCGCGACAGAACCGGCTGTTGAACAGGACCAGCCGGTCGTCGGTGTCGAAGAGCGCGAACCCCTCGTTGATCGTCTCCAGCGCGTCGGTCAGGGTGGTGCGCGCGGCCTCGGTCTCCAGATTGGCGACTTCGAGGCGAGCGTTCGATTCCTGCAACAGGTCGAGCGTGCGCTCCAGATCGCGGGTGCGCTCCTGCACCTGCGTCTCCAGCAGGGCGGCGCGCTCGAACTGCTGATAGGCGAGGTTCGTGTCCTCGTTCTTCTGCTCGACGCGCCGCATCAGGGAGCGGGCGATCAGGTGGAGCTTCTCGTTCTGGCGTTCCAGCGAATCGGCCGGATTGATCAGGGACACGGGGTTCAGCCTCGGTCGACGGGGTCGGGGGGATAGAAGGCCACGCCGGTCATGGTGTGGTTGACGTGGAGCGGTCCGATCTGCTCGCCATAGGTCGAGAATCCGATGATGTTGTGCCGCATGAGAACGTCGGAGACCGCGCGCGTCTTCTGGGTCTGCTCGGCCTCGATCCGGCGCAGGATGCAGTCGCAGCTCAGGATATCGAGGGGCGGGACCGGGTCGCCCAGCTTGGCGAGTTCCTCCTCCAGATGGCCCGCGATGTCGAGGGGGCTGGCCACCGTCAGGACCATGCCCTCGTCGATGGCCGAGAAGAAGACCAGTTCCTCGTCGCCGTTCACCTCGCGGATCGCGCGGACGTGATGCGTGCCGCCGATGCGCACGACGACCGGATGCGCGGCGAAGGTGAAGCGGTCGAGCTGGTCGCGGTCCTTGCCCACGATGCGGGCGTATTCGCGGGCGGCGGGTTCGGCGTTGATGGATTTCACGATCCGGCGGGCGGGGTCGGCCCCGGTCACGACCATCTTCTCGTCGGTGGGCAGCAGGTGGTCGAGGCTGAAGACCTTGGCCCGGCACCGGCTGCGCACCATGGCGAGCACGGCGGCGTCGCGCGCCACCGTGCCGTTGAGCGCGACGAGCGTCTCGCGGAAATCCGTGCCGTCCCCGGCGGAGCCGCCGAAGAGGGGCATGTCCTTGAGCGCGGGGGCGATGGTGGCGGTCAGGGTATCCTCGCCCAGCGACATGCCGTCGACGATCAGGAAGGCGAAGCTGTGCGGCAGGTCCGGGTTGCGGTTCTGGAGCGCGACGCGTTCGAGGGCGATGCGGTCGACGAAGGGGGCGGCGTCGAAATCGCCGATCCGCTCGATCATCAGGGGGGTGGCGGCGAAGGTGGCGGCGGGGAAGCCGACGGCGACGATCATCCCCTCGTCGTAGCCGTTCTCCCCGATCTCGCCCGCCGTGGTGCAGGCCATCACGTCGGTATCGGGGCGCAGGCGCTCGGCCTGCGCGACGACGGCGGCGAAATCGGCGAGGGGGGACACGAACAGGGCGATCAGGGCGAGGGGACGGTCGCCGAGCCGGCACAGTAGGGTCCCGACCGAGGACGCGTCGATCCAGCGAACCTCGGCCCGCACCAGGATACCGGAACCGCTATCCCCCGCAATGGTCCCCGATGCGTCGATATCTCCACCTCGCCTGCCACGAACCGACCGATTCCTGGACGATAGGACGGCGCGGGCGGGAAATAAACCGGTGCCCGGAGAAAGCGTCACGCGATGCCGTTCGAGACGACCTCGAATTTCGCGTCCTGCGCCGCCAGCACGGCCTGCGTCCGGCTCTGGACGCCCAGCTTGCGCATGATCGCGGTGACATGCGCCTTCACCGTCGTCTCGGCGATGGAGAGGTCGTAGGCGATCTGCTTGTTCAGCTTGCCCTCGCAGATGAGTTCGAGGATGCGTCCCTGCTGGTTGGTCAGGGAGGCGAGGCGGGCGACGGCCTCGTCCTGCGCGCTGTCGCCGTCGACGTATCCCTCGGGCTTGTAGACCTCCCCCGCCGCGATCCGGTCGATGGCGTCCTTGAAGACCTCGCGCCGGCTGTGCTTGGGGACGAAGCCGGAGGCACCGGCGAGGATGGCGCCGCTGATGATCGCGTTCTCGGTCATCGAGGAGACGATGATGACCGGGACGTCCTGCTTCAGGCGTCGCTTGAGCTTGATCAGCCCGTCGAGGCCCGACACGTCCGGCAGGTTGAGATCGAGGAGGATGAGTGCGGGGGGCGGTTCGCTTTCGAGGCGCTCGAAAGCCTGCGCCATGCTGTCCGCCAGCACGATGTCGGAGAAGCTCGCCACCGATCTGAGCGTCAGTTCGAGGGCGTCGCAGAAGAGCGGATGGTCGTCGATAACCAGCGCCCAGCCGCCCGGGGGCGGGGTCGTATCGTCCTGCGAAGCGGGTGCGTTCGTCATCGTCCCTCCGATACGAAAGCGGGTTTCCGGCGGTCCGTAGCGTAACCCGGAAAGCGGAACGGAGGAAAGCGCGCCCCCGTCACAGGGGGCGCACTCTCGCAGTTCTACTCGACCGAGGCCAGACGCTTGGGTAGGCGGAAGGTCCAGAGCGTGCCGCCCTGGTTCAGGTGGCTGACCTTCTTGGCGACCTCGCCGCCCCAGAGCGGAACCGCGCCGCCCCAGCCGGAGATGACGGTGACGTACTGCTCGCCGTCCTGCTCCCACGTGATCGGCTGGCCCACGACGCCGGAGCCGGTCTGGAAGGACCACAGCTTCTCGCCGGTCTCGTCGTCGAAGGCGATGAACTCGCCCTCGGGCGTGCCGGTGAAGACGAGGCCGCCTGCGGTGGTCATCACGCCGCCCCAGAGCGGGGACTCGTTCTTGAACTCCCACTTCACCTCGCCCGTGTCGGGGTCGATGGCCTTGAGGCTGCCGATATGGTCCTCGTAATTGGGCTTGATGGTAAAGCCGGAGCCGAGATAGGCGGCGCCCTTCTTGTACGTGATCGGCTCGTTCCAGATATCCATGCCCCATTCGTTGGAGGGGACGTAGAAGTTGCCGGTCGTCGGCGAGAACGCCATCGGCATCCAGTTCTTGCCGCCGAGGAAGGACGGCGAGGAGAAGACGACGTCGCCCTTCTTGCCGTCGGTCGCTTCGGCGGGGTCGCCGGGGCGGTTGGCTTCGGCGAAGACGGGTCGGCCCGTGTCGTCGATGCCGTCGGCCCAGGTGATGTCCTTCACGAAGGGCACGGCGGAGACGAAGGCGCCGTCCTCGCGGTTCAGCACGTAGAAGAAGCCGTTGCGGTCGGCTGTGGCGTAGCGCTTGTTGCCCTCGCGGTCCTCGTAGGCGACGACCTCGTTCACGCCGTCATAGTCCCAGCCCTCGCGCGGGGTGGTCTGGAAGTGCCACTTGATCTCGCCGTTCTCGGGGTCGATGCCGATGCGCGAGGCGGCGTAGAGGTTGTCGCCCGCGTTCCCCTCGGTCGGCGTGCCCGCGTTTCGCAGGTGGCTGTTCCACGGAGCCGGGTTGCCCGCGCCGAAGACCAGCGTATCGGTATCCGCATCGTAGGAGCCGCCGAGCCAGGTCGCCCCGCCGCCCGTCTTCCACATGTCGCCCGGCCAGGTCGCGTTGAGCGTGCCGGTCATGGTGCTGTCTTCGCCGTTAAGCTGGCCCATGTGCCCCTCGATCACGGGGCGGTGCCAGACCAGATCGCCGGTCTCCGCATCGCGCGCCTGGACCGCGCCGACGATGCCGAACTCGCCGCCCGAATTGCCGGTGATGACCATGCCGCGCACGATCAGCGGGGCGGCGGTGTAGCTGTAGCCCGCCTTGTAATCGGCGATCTTCTTGTTCCAGACGACGTCGCCGGTCTTGGCGTTCAGCGCGACCATGCGCGCGTCGAGCGTGCCGAAATAGATGTTGTCGCCGTAGATGGCCGCGCCCCGGTTGACCACGTCGCAGCAGGGCAGGATGCCTTCGGGCAGGCGCGCGTCGTACTGCCACAGCTCCTTGCCGGTCTTCACGTCGATCGCCCAGAGGCGGGAATAGGAACCGGTGATGTACATCACGCCGTCATGGACCAGCGGCTGCGTCTCCTGCCCGCGCTGCTTCTCGCCGCCCAGCGAGAAGGCCCATGCGGGCATCAGGTTCTCGACATTGTCCTTGTTCAGGATTTCGAGGGGCGAATGGCGCTGGAGGTGGCGGCCCATGCCGTTGGTCAGCACGTCGCCGGTCGAGGCCATGTCGTTGGCCAGCATCTCTTCCGTGACCTCGGCACTGGCCGAAGCGGTCATGAGCAATGCGGCCGTCGCCGCCATGATGAACCGGTTCATGGGTTCCTCCCGTTATCGTTTTTTCTGACCCGTCAGGTGCAGGACGAGCGGGTCGTGTGCCCGGGAGTATTTGCCCAAAGCGTCCGGCGACATATTGAACAAAGGTCGTAAGGCGTCCGCCGCACCTCAGAAGAGCGGCGCGTATTTCCACTCGTCCGCATCGGGCGTCACCGCGTCGGGGTCGTAATCCGCGCCGCGCAGGGCCTGCGCGACGGCCAGACCGTCGGTGGCGGCCTCGTCCACGAATTGCCGCCCGAGCGCCTCGTCCCGCGCGATGCCGTGGCCGCGCAGCAGGTTGAGGCCGTGGTTGAACTTGCCCACCGGGTCGCCCAGATCGGCGGCGCGGCGGTCCCATTCGGCGGAGGCGTCGGGGTCGTAATCGCCGCCCAGACCGTTATTGTCGAGCTGGCTCATCCACGTCATCGCGCCGGTATAACCCGCTTTCGCGCAGTTCTCGAACAGGATGCGCGCGGTCGCGTGGTCGCCTGACTTGGTGAGCATGTAGCCCATCGAGCACAATACCATCCCCGTCTCGCCGTTCTCGGCGCGCTGGCGATAGCTCTGCCACGTCATCTCGTCGGGGTCGGTGGTGCCGTATTGCGCCAGATCCTCGGCCATGGCGGGGGCGAGTGGCAGCGCGATGGCCAGTACCGTCAACGTCGCTCGAATCATCGGATCTCTCCTTTATGCCTTGCCCCGGATGCGCGCCCGCGCGGGGTCGTAGCCCCGGATCGCCAGCGCCATGAAAGCGGCCATGGCCAGTACCGTCCACCCCAGCGCCGCCCCGTTCAACTCGACATAGAGCGCGAAGCGGATGAGTTCCACCGCGTGGGTGAAGGGGTTCGCGGCGCAGAGATCATGCAGCAATTCGGACGATTCCGCCATCTTCCACAACGGGTAGAGCGCCGAGGAGAGGAAGAACATCGGGAAGATCACGAAGTTCATCACCCCCGCGAAGTTCTCCAGTTGCCGGATCATGCTGGACAGGAACAACCCCAGCGCCCCCAGCATCAGCCCCGCGACGATCAGGGCGGGCAGGACCGTGACGTAGCCCAGCGGCGGCGCGGTAATGCCGAAAAGCGCGGCGATGGCGAGGAAGGCGTAGACCTGCAGGACCGAGATCGCCACTCCCCCGGCCAGCTTGCAGGACAGGAGCCACCAGCGCGGCAGGGGCGCGGTCAGGAGCAGCTTCATCGACCCCATCTCGCGATCGTAGACGAGGCTGAGGGAAGACTGCATGCCGTTGAACAGCAGGATCATGCCGCACAGGCCGGGGACGATATAGGTCTCGTAGGTGATGTAGGTCTCGTAGGGCGGGATGATGCTCACCCCCAGCGCCGCGCGGAACCCCGCCGCGAAGACCAGCAGCCAGACGAGCGGGCGCACGAGGGCCGCGACGAACCGCTCGCGCTGATGCACGAAGCGCAGGGCCTCGCGCTGGACGATGGCGCGCAGGGCAACGAGGTAGGGGGTCATGCCGTGGCCCCCTCTCCGACCGTCGCCCCGGCGGTCATGGCGAGGAAGCGCGCCTGCAACGGCTCGCCCCCGGCAATGTCGCGCGCGATTCCGTCGGCCAGCACGCGCGCGCGGTGCAGCACGATCAGGCGGTCGTCATCGCGCACCTCGTCGGTCAGATGCGTGGCCCAGAGGACGGTCGTGCCCTCCGCGCTCAGGGCGTGGACGTGGTCGGTGATGGCCGCGCGGGCGGCGGCATCAAGGCCCACGGTCGGCTCGTCGAGCAGCAGGACTTGCGGCTCGTGGATCAGCGCGCGGGCGATCTCGGCGCGTCGGCGGTGGCCGCCATTCAGCGCGCGAGCCTTCTCCCCTGCCCGCTCGGCCATGTCGAGGCGGTCGAGGCATCGCTCGATGCGGATGCGCGCCGCCTTGCCGGACAGGCCGTGGAGCGCGGCGAAATAGGTGAGGTTCTGGCGGACGCTCAGGTCGAGGTCGAGGGTCGGTTGCTGGAACACGATCCCCAAGCCCCCCAGCGCGCGGCGCGGGTCGGTGGCCAGATCGTGCCCGGCGATCTCGATCCGGCCATCCGGATGGGTGAAGAGGCGCGTGAGAAGGCTGAACAGCGTCGTCTTCCCCGCCCCGTTCGGCCCCAGCAGCGCGCAGAAATCGCCGGGCGCGATCTCGAAACTCACGTCATCGAGCGCGACGCGCGACCCGTAGCGATAGCTCAGGTCCGCGACCCGCAAGCCGCTCATTCTATGGTGATGTCGAGGCGCTGCGTCTCGCCCGTCGTGCCGGGGATTTTCAGGGTGTAGCGGCCCGGCTTGATGGCGAGAAACCCGATCTCCATCTCGCCCGCCTCGTCGAACTCGATGCTGTCGAGGCCGAGGGGGCGGATTTCCAGACCCTCGACCACGATCTCGTCGATCCAGATGGCGCGGAAGAATTCCGGGCCGACGAGGGCCAATTCCTGCGACCCGTCGCCCTGTATCTCGAACTCGTAATACGTACCCGATTTCAGCACCCAGGGCGCATCGGCCAGCGGCTCGCCCGAGGACAGGATGACGGGGGGCAGGTCTTCCTTGTTGCTGCCCGAGAGGACGCCCGCCGCGCCGAAGTCATGGGCGGATGCGGGGGTTGCGCAGAATGCGAAGAAGGCGACGAGGAGGGTTCTGAGCATCGTATATCCTGTTCAGCTATCGGGCACGGGCCGGAATGCGGCGCCCCACGGGAAGCGTCCGACCTTGATGGATTTCAGCGCCTTGCGTTTCGCCACGTCGATCACCGTCACGTCGCCCGACACGCCGTTGGTGGTGAAGAGGCGCGAGCGGTCGGCATTGAACGCCATGTGCCAGACGCGCCGCCCGACGAGGATGTAGTCCTCGACCTCGTAGGTCGCCGCGTTCACCACCGCGACATGGTTGGAGGGGCCGAGGGCGACGAAGGCGAACTCGTCCCCGGTCGTGAACTCGAACCCCACGGGCTGCACCCGGTCGGGATGGACGCCCTTGACCTCGAACTCGATCTTCGCCTTTTCCTTCTGGGTCGCGGTGTCGAAGACGGTGATCGTGCCGCCGATCTCCGAACTCACCCACATCTCCGCCCCGTCCCGCACGAATTCGGCATGGCGCGGGCGGCTGTCGACGAGGGTATTGGCGAAGAGTTTCTGCGTCTCCGTGTCGATCCAGTGCGCCATGTTGGTCGTCTCGGACGTGGTGATGGCGATCCTGCCGTCGGGGGAGACGGCCATGCCCTCCGGCTCCACGCCCACGTCGATCTGCGCGACGACCTTGCGCGTCTGCACGTCCACGACGGTCGTGATCGCGTCGTCCTCGTTGGCGATGTAGAGGTGGCGGTCGTCGGGATGCAGGACGAACTGCTCCGGGTCCTCGCCCGAGGGTAGGTCGTGCAGGATCCTGCCGGTGGCCGGGTCCATCACCTGCACCGCGTCGCTGTCGGACGCGCAGATATAGAGGCGCGAGTAGTCATGCGAGAACGTCACCCCGCGCGGGCGCTCGCCGGTCGGATAGGTGGCGATCACCTCCAGCGTGTCGGTCGAGATGACGGACACCGTGTCGTCCTTCTCGTTCGTCACCCAGATTTCGTCCGCATGGGCGGAGGTACTGGCCAGCAGGGCGGCAATCACGAAAAATCTCATTCAAAGGCTCCGCAAGCGCTTTCCGGGCGATCCAGCCCGAGGGTATCCAGTTCGTTCGTCCGGTGAAGGAACCCCTCCAGCGGGGCCTGCGCGACCAGCGCGCGGGGGTGGACGACGGCAACGGGTTGGCGCAACTGACCATTCCACGCGCGATAGGTCAACGGGCGACCCTTGAACCCCGCCAGCTCGAAATCGTCGGAGAGGATATAGGCGCGCAGAGTGGCCGGGTCGTCGGCACCGGTCCGCGTGACCGCCTCGCCCAGCGTGCGCATCGCGGCCCATGCGGCGTAGTCCTTCGCGGTCATGGCACGGGCATGGGCCTTGCCGAACCGCGAATGAAGCTGCGACGCGCCCCATTGCTCGATCACGGGGGACCAGCCGACGGGGGAGAGGCCCTCGGACCCTGCGACCGGGCGCGGCTCCCACGTGTTGTAGAGGACGTAGCGCCCGAAATCGTGCAGTTCATCCGCAAGAATCAGGGCGTCGTAATCGCCGAAATCCTGCGTGAACAGCGGCACTTCCTGCGCGGCATTGCGGCGCATGTCGGCATCGAAGGCCCATGTCTTCTCGGCTTCCAGTTTCAGCCCGAATTTCTTCAGCGAGCGGCGCATGGCCTCGGCATAGGCGATATCCTGCGGATGCGTCCCCGCGATCATCACCAGATCGGTCCAGCGTTTCTTCACGAAGACCTGCGCCAGCGCATCGGTCCGCATCGCATCGGACGGCGCGGTATGGAAGAGGGTCGCGCGGCATTCATCGTCCCGCAGGGCGAGCGCACCGGACGCGGCATTGAACAGCAGGGCGCCCTGCGCTGCATCCAGATCGGCGATGGCGAGCAGGGTGTCGTCGGGGGCATCGAGGATGAGATACGGCGTCTCGGCCAGCATCGCGCGGGCGGCCGCCACAGCATCGCCCCCCTCCGGCACCCGGTCCTCGATCAGCGCGTAATCGTGCCCCAGAAACTTGCCCGTCGTGAGATTGTCGTCCAGCCCTGTCCGCGCCCCCGCGAGGCCGTCATCCTCCGGCACGGGGTCGAGGTTGGAGAGGGTCGGCGGCATCGGCGCGTCGATCCGCAGATAGCCGACCGTCAGGGATGCGGCTTGGGCGGCCTGTGCCATGAAGGCCGTCGCCGCGATCAGGGAAAGCCACATCCTCGTCATCGCTCGACCCTATCCATCGGAGAGGGAGAGGGTTAATACGACCAAGGTCGAAGCCGTCCCCGCGCATAGCAACCAAAGTCCAATACCGCCCCGGGCCGCCCCGGGCTACGTCTGGAAGCAACGAAACAAGACACGATCGGGAGAGCCTTTATGCGCAAGGCAACACGGAAAGCACTGCTCGCGGCGGGCGCCCTGATGATGGCGACCGGGGCCGCGTTCGGCCATGGAGACGTGAACCCGCAGCCCGTCGATACCGCCGGATTGCCGGAGACGGGCGAGGAATGGCTGACGGAGAACCCCTATCGCGCCGAGACGGCGGGCGAGGAGGTCTGGCTGAAGGCGGTCGAGATCGGCGCGTCCGGCTACAACCAGAACTGCGCGCGCTGTCACGGGCTGGAGGCTGTCTCGGGCGGCCTCGCCCCCGACGTGCGGTTTCTGGAGGCGGAGGAATACGGCGACGAATGGTATGTCGAGCGGTTCCGCGAAGGCTACACCCAGAACGGCGTGACGAAGATGCCCGCCTTCGGCGAGTTGCTCGGGCAGGACGCCGCGTGGGCGATCCGCACCTATATCGAGACGCGGCCCGATACGGACACGATGGACGCGCTGTCGGATGAACTCAAGGGCCTGCGCGACAAACTGGCGGGCTACGCGAAGGATGACAGCGGGGCGGATGCCGATGCGCTGAAGGCGCAGCTTTCGGAGATGGCGGCGGGGATCGAGACGCTGTCCGGCGCGCCTGTGGCCGATTCGGTGGCGTTCCGCGCGGCCAACCTGATCGACGGCTCGAAGGAAGCCTACAAATCCGCCGCCGAGACGCTGACCGTCGGCCTGTCGGCGGCCAAGTAGCGTGACCCGGTCCCTCCTGCGCACCGCTCTGCTCGGGCTGGCCCTGCTCGGGGGACCGGCGCTCGCCGCCGACCCCTGCGCGGATTACGTGCCGCAGCCCAAACCCCAGAATGCGGGCCGCGATATCGTGGGGCAGGAGATGGACGCGCTCCAGGATCAGGGGCACATGCTCTTCGCCGTCTACGAGGATTACCCGCCCTATAGCTGGGAGGAGGCGGGCAGGCCGCGCGGCGTCGATATCGACATCGCGCGGATCATCGCCGAGGATCTGGGCGTCGAGGCGCGGTTCAACTTCGTCGGCGCGGCGGAGAACCTCGACGCGGATCTGCGCAACAATATCTGGAAAGGGGCCATCGTCGGCGGGCGCGTGTCCAACGTGATGATGCGCGTGCCCTATGACAGCGCGTTCAAGTGCCGGGTAGAACAGGTGGTCTTCACCGGGCAGTATGCCGCCGAATCCATCGCCATCGCCTATGCCGAGGCCGAATATCCCGACGAGAAACCCGTCCCCGCCTATTTCCGCTTCGATACGGTGGCGGTGGAGAACGATTCCATCTCCGATTTCTACCTGTCCGGTTTCGCCGGGGGACAGATGCAGCGCAATATCCGCCGCTATCCCGACATGGTCGCGGCCATGGATGCGCTGGCCGGCGGCGAGACCAAGGCGGCGATGGGACCGCTGGGGCAACTCGAATACGGGTCGACCGAGGAGATCGCCATCCACCAGCCGCCCCTCGCGGGGTTCGCGATCAGCGAGTGGACGCTGGGGGTGGCCGTGAACTTCCGCTATCGCCCGCTGTCCTATGCGGTGGACGACGCCGTGCGCTATGCGCTGGAGGACGGGCGGATTGCCGCGATCTACGCTGAGTACGGTCTGACGCTTCAGCAACCGGAGCGCTGAGGCTCACACCGTCGTCAGGTCGCCATCCGTGTCCACCAGCGTCACCCGCCCCAGCCCGGCCCGGTCCTTGATCGCGGCGATCCGCTCGCGCGGGACGAGGGTGAGGGCGGTGGAGAGGCTGTCGGCCAGCGTCGCGGTCGGGGCCTCGACGGAGACGCTCGACCAGAGCGGGCGCGCGGTCGGGTGGAGGATATGCGGCCCGGCTCCCACCCGCATCGCGCCGGGGCTGGAAGTCGCGATCGCGCCATCATGGAGCGTGCGGGTGCCGAGCGACCCCTGCGCCGGATCGTCCAGCCCCAGCCGCCACGGCCCGCCGACCGCGCGATGCTCGCCGATATTCACCAGCATGTCGCGCGCCCCCCGCGCGGCCAGCGATTCGGTCACGATGTCGGTTGCGTAGCCCTGCGCGATGCCGTTGAAGGTCAGCGCCTGCCCTCGCCCCAGCACGATGCGCCGCGCATCGAAACCCACGCGATGCCAGCCGATGCGCGCCATCGCCTCGCCGGTATCGCCCCCCTCGGCCCGCGCCCGCCACAGGGGCTGCACCGTCGGGTCGAACAATCCTCCGGTCAGGGCATGCGCGCGGTCGGCGGCGTGCATCAGCGTCAGGAACCGGGGATCGGGGGCGGCCATCTGCCCCTCGTGATTGAGCCGCGACAGGGCGGAATCCGGGTCGTAGAGGCTGAACAATGCCTCGATTTCGGCCAGCAGGCGGTGCGTCTCGGCCATCGCGGGGGCGACCAGCGAGCGGGGGCCGCGCAGGGTGAGGCTGACTTCGGCCCCCAGCGCCCTACCCCGCCACACATGCGCCCGCGCGGTGGCGGGCACCCCGGCAAAGGCGGCGGCGAGGGCGAGGAAGCGGCGGCGCGAGGCGGTCATTCGGCGGGTACTCCCGGCAAGCTGGCCCCGTGCAATGCCCGGCCACGCTTCGCCGCGATGACCTTGGGCACGCAGAGCGCGTCGTCATCGTGGATCGTCACGCAGTCGAGGCACTGGAAGCACTCGGAATACCGGATCTCGCCCGTCTTCGCGATCGCGCCGTAGTTGCATTTCACGCGGCAGAGCTGGCACGGCGACCCGCATTCCGCGCGTCGCGCGATCCAGTCGCGCCCCCGCACCAGCCCGCCGATGGCCATGACGGCGCCGAGCGGGCACAGATAGCGGCAGAACCCCTTGAACAGCACCATCGAGAGCAGCAGCAACCCGGCGGCATAGGCGACGTAGTACCATTCGCGGATGAAGAAGGTCGTGATCGCGGTCTTGAACGGTTCGACCTCGATGGCCTTGTCCAGCCGGTCCGGCGCGGTGAGGAGGATCGCGACGAGGGAGGCGAGGACCGCGTATTTCAGCCATTTCAGGCGGTCGTCCCACACCGCGCCCGGCTCGACCTGCGGAATGCGCAGCAGGCGGCCCAGATGATGCGCGAATTCCTGCATCGCCCCGAACGGGCAGAGCCAGCCGCAGAACAACCCACGCCCCCAGAGCACGAAGCCAAGGATCGTGACCCCCCAGATCGCCAGCGAGAACGGATCGTAGAGCAGGAACGCCAGACTCCCGCCCTCCACCCCGGTCCGCAGCACGGCGAGCGGGGTCGCGATGGAGAGCTGCCCCTGCCCCCACCAGCCGATGAAGACGGTGACGAAGGCGAGGATCCCGAGGCGGATCGGCGTGAAATACCGATGCCCCGCCAGCCGGTTGAGCCGCCATCCGAGCAGGACCAGCAACCCGGCCAGAAACACGCCCAGCACGACCAGATCGCCCGCCCGCTCGTAGATCGCGCGCAGCCACGCGGGAACCGGCCTGACGACTTCGGGCCGCGCGAAGAACCGCTCCGGCGCCGCGTAGGGCACGTCGAGCGAGGCCGAGCCGATCTCGGGCTGGAACGCGCCATGCTCGCGCAACGCCTTGATCTTGAGAGTCCATTCGGCGGTAGGGTCGAAGCCGAGCCGCCGGTCGGTGCGCAGGATCAGCGCCATGCCGTCGCGAATCTCTTCGGGAACCGCATCGTTCATCTCGACATAGATATCCGCATCCCGGAACGCGACGGGAAAGCCGCCCTGTTCGGCGCTGACGAGGTCCGGCGCGGTATTGCGGATGAACGCGTCGGTCACGAGGCCGTGGCGCCCCGTCTCGACCACCAGCACCGGCTCGTCCGTGGTCGAGATTTCCATGAAATCGCGCAATTCCGCAAACCCGTCCTTCGACAGGACCGCCTGCGCGATGGAATGCGGGCCGAGATCGACGACCCACAGGTCGAGATAATGCCCGTCGGGGTCGTCTTGCGCCTCCGGGTCGTCGTCTTCCCAGAGCGTGCCCGCGAAAGCCGCGTCGATCTCGGCATTGGTGACGACCCTGTTCACCGCGATGCCCTGCTCGACCAGATCGTCCCAGGTCAGGTCTTCGGAATATTCGGGGTCGGGATAGGCGGGCGGGCCGGTGGCGATGCCGCTCATCTTCTCGCGCGCGACCTTGAGCGTGGCGGCCAGCAGGCTCTCATGCGCGATCCGCACGCTCGCCGTCGCCTTGGTCACGCCGTCGAGATAGACGAGCGCCGACCCGTCGCTGCCCGCACCGTAGGGCGTGCCGACGACGAGGCTGTCGGCGATGGAATGGCCTCGGTATTGCTCGAAGAACTTGTGGAACGGCGCCTGGCCCAGACCCGACACGAAGATCGGCTCGTTATGGGAGATGAGCTGCACGTCGAGGAAGTTGCCGTCGAGGTCCAGCACCACGAGGATGTTGATCGCCGCGCCGGAGAACCCCGGCAAGGGCGCCATCGGCTCCGTCTCGAAGACGTATCCGGCCTCCGCCCCGCCCGAGTTGAGCAGTTGCCACACCCCCTCGTCGTTCAGCTTCTCGCCCAGCTCCATCGGCGGCACGATCAGGGGCGCGATCGCCTCGCGCGGCAACGGCTCGGCAAGGGAGGCGAGCGCTCCCGCCAGCCAGATCGCCGCCGCGCATGCAACGCGAGAGAGAAACGCCCCGTATGACATGCGCGAAACAGTAGACAGGCTCCCCGCCGCCGCCCTATGCGACCAAGGTCTTAGCGCTCTCACGAAAAACCGACCGCGCCGGACTCGTATTTTCCGGCCCTACACCCAAAGTAGCAGTTGTTGTGGTCCCGTACATGGGCCACAGTTCGACATCGAAAATATGGAGGAACGACCATGACCTGGAGTGCACCCAAAGCCCACGAGATCAAGTGCGGCATGGAGATCAACATGTACGGCCCCGGCGAGGACGAAGAGCGTCAGACCGATAGCGACCTGTTCTGACCCCGCCCTGATCGGATGAGGATCGTCGTACTTGGGGCAGCCGCCGGTGGGGGGCTGCCCCAATGGAATTGCGGGTGCCGGAACTGCTCGGACGCCCGGTCCGGGGCGATCCCGGTGATGACGCAATCCTCGCTCGCCGTGTCGGTCGATGGCCGCCGCTGGGTCGTGTTCAACGCCTCCCCCGACATCTCGGCACAGCTTCTGCGCACGCCCTGCCTGCACCCCGAAGGATTGCGCGATTCGCCCATTGCGGCGGTCGTCCTGACGAATGGCGATATCGACCATCTGGCGGGCCTGCTGACCCTGCGCGAGAAGACGCCCTTCGCGCTCCACGCGACGGCCAGCGGCCTCGACATTCTCGCCACGAACAGCGTCTTCAATGTCCTCGACCCCGCGCTCGTCTCGCGTCATCCCATCGCGCTCGATACGCCGTTCGAGCCGGTGCCGGGCCTGTCCGTCACGCCCTTCGCGGTGCCCGGCAAGGTCGCGCTCTTCCTCGAAGACGGCGAGCCGGATGTGGAGGCGCTCGGCGAGCAGACCGTCGGGTTGATGCTCGAAAGCGGCGGCAAGCGCGCCGCCTACGTGCCGGGATGCGCCACCCTGCCCGACTGGCTGGTGGAGCGGTTCGGGGCGGTCGATCTGCTGCTCTTCGACGGCACCGTCTGGGAAAACGACGAGATGCAGCGCACCGGCACGGGCCGCAAGACCGGCGCGCGCATGGGCCATGTCGCGCTGAACGGTCCCGATGGCACCCTCACGCGGCTGGCCGGTCTGACCGCGCGCAAGGTGCTGGTGCATATCAACAATACCAATCCCGTCCTCCAGCCCGACAGCGCCGAACGGCGCGCGGTGACGGATGCCGGGTGGACCATCGCGCATGACGGCATGGAGATCGCGCCATGAGCGACGCGATGGATCGCGCCGGTTTCGAGGCCCGCCTGCGCCGGATCGGGGCCGAACGCTACCACGACAAGCACCCGTTCCACGACCTTCTGCATTCCGGCGGCTGCACGCCCGACCAGGTGCGCGCGTGGGTCGTCAACCGCTATTACTACCAGTCGCGCATCCCCATGAAGGACGCCGCGTTCCTGTCCCGCGTTGCCGACCCGAATCTCCGCCGCATCTGGCGCCACCGGATCGAGGATCATGACGGGACCGAGCCGGGGACGGGCGGCATCGCGCGCTGGCTCAAGCTGGCCGAAGGGGTGGGGCTGGACCCCGATTACGTCGCCTCCGCGCGCGGGGTTCTGCCCGCCACGCGCTTCGCGGTCGACGCCTATATCCGCTTCGTGCGCGACGAACCGCTGCTGCCCGCCGTCGCCTCCTCCCTCACCGAACTCTTCGCGCCCAAGATCCACGGCGACCGGATTGCGGGGCTGCTCAAGCATTACGATTTCGCCACGTCGGAGACGCTCTCCTACTTCCAGCACCGCCTGACCGAAGCGCCCAAGGACGTCGCCTTCGGGCTGGAATGGGTGCTCGACCACGCGCGGACCCTGCCCGAGCAGGACGCCGCCGCCGCCGCGCTGACCTTCAAGACCGAAGTGCTCTGGGCGCAGCTCGACGCGCTGTCGGCGGCCTATGTCACCCCCGCGCGCATCCCGCCCGGCGCGTGGCAGCCGCATGAGGGGCTGCTCCGATGAACTCCGGCGACATCCCCGCCCTGCCCCGGGGCGTACGGCGGCATTTCGACCGGGTGCGCAAGGTGGAGGTGCTGCTGGGACCGGAGCGCGTGCTGATGCTCGACGCGATCGGTTGCGCGGTGCTGGAGCGGGTGGACGGGGCCGCGTCGGTCGAGGCCATCTCGGCGGATCTGGCCGGTGTCTACAACGCGCCGAAAGACCTGATCGAGGCGGACGTGATCGCCTATCTCGACGATCTGGCCGACAAGCGGTTGCTGGACGTGAGGCATGGCTGACCCGCCCCTCGCCATGCTCGCCGAGCTGACCCATCGGTGCCCGCTCGCCTGTCCGTACTGCTCGAATCCGCAGGAACTGACGGCGAAGGACGCCGAACTCTCGACGGCGCAATGGGTCGATATCTTCCGGCAGGCCGCCGATCTCGGCGTGCTGCAACTGCACCTGTCGGGGGGCGAGCCTGCCTCGCGGCGCGACCTGCTCGATCTGGTCGTCGCGGCGCGGGAAGCGGGCCTCTACACCAACCTCATCACCTCCGGCATCGGCCTGACCCCGCGCAGGCTCGAAGAACTGGACGCGGCGGGGCTGGATCATGTGCAGCTTTCGGTGCAGGGCGTGACGGCGAAGGTCGCGGACCGGATCGGCGGCTACGATGGCGGGTTCGAGCGCAAGATGCATGTCGCCGAACACATCGCGCGCCTCGGCTTTCCGCTCACGCTCAACGCCGTGATGCATCGCGAGAACCTCGACGACCTGCCCGCGACCATCGACATGGCCCGCCGCCTCGGCGCCCGGCGGATCGAGGTGGCCTGCGTGCAGTTCCAGGGCTGGGCGCTCAGGAACCGCAGCGCGCTGCAACCCACCCGCGAGCAGGTCGACGCAGCGAAATCCACCATCCGCGAGGCGGCGGATCGCCTCAGGGGCGAACTGGTGATCGATTTCGTGCCGCCCGACTACTACTCGGATTTCCCGAAAGCCTGCATGGGCGGATGGGGATCGACGGGCCTCAATATCACGCCGGACGGCACGGTCCTGCCCTGCCACGCCGCCGAGACGATCCCCGGCCTGACCTTCGAGAAGGCATACGACGCCCCTCTTGCGCGGATCTGGCATGACGGGGCGGCCTTCAACGCCTATCGCGGCACCGACTGGATGCCCGAACTCTGCCGCACCTGCGAGCGGCGCGAGATCGATTTCGGCGGGTGCCGGTGTCAGGCGATGGCGATCTTGGGCGACCCGGACGCGACGGACCCCGTCTGCCGCAAGTCGGCGGGCCGCGCGGTACTCGACAGCCTCCTGAACGAGGAGGTCCCGACCGGGCCGGAGCCGCACCCCCTCGTCTACCGCCGCCTCTGATCCGTTCGAGGGCGGACGCATTCGCGCTTGCATCCGCGCTCGCCCGCCGTATGTTATAACATAACATATCAGAACGATCTATCGGAGTGCATTCCCATGAAAACCGCAATCCTGTCGGCGATGGCCGTCACGCTTCTGGCCTCCACCGCATCGGCGGAGGAAAAGCGCGAGGCGGATGCCCACGAACACGGACACGGCATGTTCCGGATGGCGATCGAGGACGATCATGCGGTGATCGAGATCGAGGTCCCCGCCGCCGATATCGTCGGGTTCGAGCATGCCCCTTCGACCGCCGCCCAGCGTGCCGCCATAGCGGATGCCGCGGCGGTCCTCAGCCGCCCGGACATCCTGTTCGCGATACCGGAGAGCGCGGGCTGCGCCATCGGGCAGGTCGAGATCGGCTTCGGCGCGACCGGAGGGCATCGGCATGAGCATGGCGACGAAGACCACGACGATCACGAAGAGCATGGCGACGATGATCATGCGCATGACGATGAGCACGATCACGAGGAAGACCATGACGATCACGCCGAGGACGATCACGCCGGTGACGATCACAAGAGCGAGGAGACACATTCGGAGGTGACGGCCCATTACCGCCTCGCCTGCGAGAACCCCGCCGCCATCGACCGGATCGAATTCGGATATTTCGACGCGTTCCCGGATGCGGAGGAACTGGAGGTCGTCGTCCTTTCCGCCGCCGGGCAGAGCGCGGGCGAGGTCGAGCGGGACGGGGCGGTCTTCGAGATTGAGTGACGCCGCGCAGGCCCTGAGCATCCGCGATGCCGCCTTCTCGTGGGAGGGCGGCTTCGGGATCGAGATCGCGGAGTTCGACCTGACGGCCCGCGAGCGCGTGCTGCTGCTCGGGCCGTCGGGGGGCGGGAAATCGACGTTCCTCAACCTCGTCGCCGGGATCACGACCCCCTCGCACGGGCGGATCGAGGTGATGGGGACCGATATCG
>ENA-ORXT01002407-ORXT01002407.1-marine-metagenome-genome-assembly--contig:-NODE-2407-length-22576-cov-13.962043_pt1 | contig 22576 bp, 18 predicted proteins | sample MGYA00237868_ERZ511482 | MGnify/ENA metagenome assembly ERZ511482
TTGAGGTTGAATTTGAGGTTGAATTTGAATTTGAGGTTGAGGTTGAATTTGAGGTTGAATTTGAGGTTGAGGTTGAATTTGAGGTTGAATTTGAATTTGAGGTTGAGGTTGAATTTGAGGTTGAATTTGAGGTTGAGGTTGAATTTGAGGTTGAATTTGAATTTGAGGTTGAGGTTGAATTTGAGGTTGAATTTGAGGTTGAGGTTGAATTTGAGGTTGAATTTGAATTTGAGGTTGAGGTTGAATTTGAGGTTGAATTTGAGGTTGAGGTTGAAGTTGAGGTTGAATTTGAAATTTTATGAAAAATATCCAACATCGCGAAATACTCCTCTTGCGTTTGCTCACCTTCTGTGTGTTTGCAGGACGGGCGTGGCAGCATATTTTTTGGGATATTCCGATTCGTGCTTTTGCCTGGGACGAAAATTTGCTCAAAACACCTGTCGAAGCCCTTACGAATATGACATGGAAGGACTACGTTACGAGCATGACAGTAGATGCTTGGTTGCAAGGCATTGCGCAAGGTTTTGGGTGGCTTTGTGTGGCATGTGCTGTTGCAGCTTGGTTTGTCGCCCCTACACGAAAATGGTTGGGTACGCTGCTCAAAATTGGTGGTATTTATCTCATTCTCCTCTTTTTGATGTATTGGAAAGAACGCTTTCAGAGCGCGGGCATGTTTATCGAACACACGCTCCAATGGACGACGCCGTTTATGCTTGCGTATGCCGTTTTCCAACAAAAAAATACTGAGAAATTTAGGTTTTGGATAAAAGTTGCGATTGCGCTGACCTTCATTGGTCATGGGCTTTATGCCTTTGGTTACTATCCCGTTCCCGGCAATTTTGTGGAGATGATGGTCGGCGTATTTGGTATGCCGGACGATACTGCGATGTGGTGGCTAAAAGTCGCTGGTATAATTGATTTTGTGGCAGCGGCGGCGCTTTTTATCCCTTTTGTCATGCGCCCTGCGATATGGTATTGCATTTTGTGGGGAACACTCACGGCAGCTGCTCGCATCGTTTCCAATTTTACGTTCGACTTTCCGCTATATAGCCTGCATCAATGGCTGCATGAAAGTATTTTCCGTTTGCCGCATGGCGGTATTCCGCTTTTACTGCTTTGGCTGGGTAAATGCTCAATGAATGAGTGAATGAATTTTGAATGTTGAGTGAATGAATTTTGGGTTCTTTGACAATTTTTGCATTTTTCTCCAATGTGGCTTTAGCCCATTGAAATAAGTCACTGAATGACAATGGGTTAAAACCACATTGGAGGAAGTACGAGCTTTTTTTGCAAAAATTGTCAAAGAACCGAATTTTGAATGAATGAGTGAATGAATTTTGAATGAAGGAATTTTGAATGAATGAATTTTGAATGAAGGAATTTTGAGTGAATGAATTTTGAATGAAGGAATTTTGAATGAAGGAATTTTGAATGAATGAATTTTGAATGAAGGAATTTTGAATGAAGGAATTTTGAATGAACTTTGGATATTAGTTGAATTGTTACAAACACTAAAAAAGGGACTTCAATCAAAAATGATTCATTCACTCTTTCATTCAAAATTCATTCCCCGAAATAGCTTCGGGATTTTGTTTCACTCAACATTGGAAACTCACTTGGCTGGTAAAAAAACGTAGTTTTGTCGGCTGTTTATCAGTCCGCAGTCCGCCGCTTAACGTGAAACGGTCTCGCGTAATAACTGCGGACTGCGGACAGATAAACAGCGGACAAAAAATCAATAAATATGAAAAAACTCACCAATACCATTCTACACGGCGCAGCCAATCGCCGTTTTGCTTTGGATGTCATTTACACGGAAAATAATACGCCTAAACCTGTCGTCATTTTCGCGCATGGATTCAAGGGGTTTAAAGATTGGGGACACTGGGAAGCGATAGGGGAAGCCTTTGCAAAAGCAGGTTTTATGTTCGTCAAATTCAACTTTTCGCATAATGGTGTTAGTCCTGAAAAGCCTTTAGATTTCGTTGATTTGGAAGCATTTGGGCAAAACAACTATATGAAAGAAATAGTTGATTTTGGGGTGCTGATGGATTGGTTGTTTGAGCAAAAAGATATTCCCGAAACCGAAATTGACCTTAGCAGAATCACTGCGATAGGACACAGTCGGGGCGGACCGATTGCCATTTTGAAAGGCTTGCGCGATGCACGTATTACGAGCGTTATTACGTGGGCATCGGTGCATCAATTGGATTATTGGCATAATGACGACCTCATCGAAAAATGGCGCGAAGATGGTGTATGGTACATTCTCAACGGACGCACAAAACAGCAGATGCCGCTTTATTTTCAGTTGTATGAAAATATGATGGAAAATAAAGATTGGTTGGATGTAAAAACAGCACTTGCCCAACTCGATAAGCCGCTACTTATTTTGCATGGCGATGCGGATCCTGCCATTTCTGTTTTTGCTGCCGAACAGCTACATTCATGGAAAGAAGATGCTGAAATATACATCATCGAAGGCGCGAATCACGTCTTTGGTGGCAGCCATCCTTTTCAGGAAAAGCAACTCCCCAAACACAGTCAAATTCTTGTGAAGAAATGTATTGATTTTTTATTAGAAAATAATTAACTGACGTTACGCAGTAACGTGTCCGCAGCCTTCTGTCCGCAGTCCGCAGTCATACGCGAGTGTGTTTCACGACCGACTGTGGACAATGCTTGTAAAAAGCATTGTTGAACTTCTAAATGAAACATTTTGTATAAAGTCAATGTATTAAATAGTCGAACAAAACCAATAGTGACCCATCGTAATATTTACTGTCTAAAATGAGTACAGAATAAAAAATAAAATTCAATTATATACACTACTATGAATAAGAGTTATTTTAATTCATCTCCTGAAGAAAAAAGAAAGCAGGACGATGACATCTACCAAAAATTTATCATTTTGGGAATTGTACCATTATTTATCTATTTCATGTGGCCTCTCCTGTTTGAAGCAAAAGACGTAGAAGTGCAAGCGGAAATAGTAGATGATCGCATTGAAAGAGTCGAAGAAAATGCACGAGAGCGACTTTATATTGGCGAAAGCACTTTGACACCTGACGTAAATACTGTACCTATTATTACGTCGCCGAGATCTAAAATCCAAAACAAAGTACGACCCAGTACTATTAAAAGAACGCCTGTCGCGCCGAGACAGGATGGTATATCTAAGCTCACTTATAATACGGGTGATGAAATAGAATACATCGTACAACCACAAAATACAGGTTGGAAAGGTATCGTACAAAGTAAGCAAAACGGAAACTATCGCGTGAAAATAACAGAGGTACTACTCGCCAATGATGCACAACAATACCTGACCACCAATAACGCATGTAACGGCGGCAAACCCATCGGCAAAAATGCAGTGAATCAGGTAATTACTGTGCCAGGACGTTGTATTCACTCAAAATAATTAGTAACTTATACCGATATACACAGCTATTTAAAAGGCTGAATTAAGGCGATTATTCAAACGAATAATCGCCTTTTTTTCGTAGTATCGTTGTGTTGTTGTGTTATAGTAGTTTCGTAGTATTTCGTAACTTTGCTGACGATACACCACCACCACAACACCAACACGAATGAAAAAAATTACTGCCGATTGGGTATTTCCCGTAAGTGCTGCGGCTATTCAGAATGGCGTTATTACATTGGATGATAGCGGTAAAGTACTGGAAATCAATAGCCGCGACCAACACCGAGACGAAGATTTAGAGGTATATAAAGGCGTACTCGTACCGGGTTTTGTGAATACGCATTGCCACCTGGAGCTATCGCATATGAAGGCTAAGGTGGCAACGGGTACGACACTTATTCCATTCATTGCGAGCGTAGTGCAAAAGCGCGAGGCGGTAGAGGAAATCATCCAAGCAGCCATAAAAACCGCTGATGAAGAGATGCGAAATAATGGCATCGTTGCGGTAGGCGATATTTCTAATCAGGTCGATACATTCGCACAAAAAAGCCGCAGCGAGATGCGGTATTATAATTTTATTGAAATGTTTGATTTTCTGCAAAATGCTGACGCACAGAAAACTTATGACCAATATCGCGCCGTGTATGACGCACTCAATTTGCCCGAAAAACACAAAAAAACCTGTGTACCACACGCGCCATATAGCGTGTCAGAACCTTTGTTTGATTTAATAAATAAAGCTAATGCAGGCGAGCAAAAAACCGTCAGTATTCACAATCAGGAGACGGTGCCGGAAAATGAATTATTTGAACATGGAACAGGCGGTTTTGTGGATTTTTATGGTGGTTTTGGAATTTCTTTAGAAAAATTTCAGCCAAATAAAAAAACCGCGATTCACTACGCACTCGAAAATATCGACCCTGTACATCGCACTTTATTCGTACATAATACGTTGACAACTCGCGCCGACATCGAAGCCGCTCACACGTGGTCTTCGCACGTCTATTGGGCGACCTGTCCGAATGCTAATCTGTACATCGAAAATCGCTTGCCCAACTACCAAGCCTTTCTGGATACGAATGCTCGTATGACCATCGGCACCGATAGTCTGACCTCCAATTGGCAGTTGAGTATTTTGGAGGAAATGAAAACGATTTTACGCTTTCAATCTTATTTAGATTTCGAAACGATACTGCGTTGGGCTACGCTCAATGGTGCGGAAGCACTTGGTTTTGAAGCAGATTTTGGGAGCTTGGAAGTCGGTAAAACACCTGGTGTCAATCTGCTGAATTTGGATAATAATTTGAAGGTGACAGCTGCTACGGAAGTGCAGCGCATTGTGTAGTGAATAAGGTTCTTTGACAAATCCATTGAAATTGCTCGCGTACCCTTTTCTTCCCTAAAGGGATTGCTCTATACGCCTCATTTTGCGTGGAACTTCCTCTAGGATTGAGGTGTAGGTTGGCAAATAATGAGTTGCTCCACTGGATTTGTCAAAGAACTGTGAATAATTTACTCATTCACTCCCTTAAACTCCAAAGGAAACACCGTCGGGTCAAAATCCCATAACATCGGCAACACAAAATAGACAATCAGCGACAGCAATATAATGGATAGAAGATTCATCCAAATCCCCTTCGACACCATATCGGGAATCCGCAGATAGCCCGACCCAAAAACCACCGCATTGGGCGGCGTAGCCACAGGCAACATAAACGCACACGAAGCCGCCACCGTAGCCGCCACCATGAGTATATACGGATGCACACCAAGCGAAAATGCCATCGGCGCGAGTACCGGCAAAAGCATCGCGGTAGTCGCGAGATTGGAGGTAATTTCGGTAAGAAAATTGACCGCCGCAATGATGAAAATAACCAACAAAAACAAGTGAACGCCTTGAAGCAGCGTGATTTGTGAACCCAGCCATTTTGCCAATCCACTCGACTGAAAACCTGCCGCCAATGCCATACCGCCACCAAATAAAAGGATAATTCCCCAGGGCATTTTCACGGCTTCTTCCCAATTAATAATTTTTCTCGAACGGTTTTTTACAGGCAATAAAAACAAGGTAATACCCGCTATCATAGCGATAATCGTATCGTCCAATTTTGGGATGAAATTTTGCAAATAAGCGCGAAAAATCCACAATAAAGCCGTACTCACAAAAACCACCAAAACGACCTTTTCTTCGTAAGTCGTTTTACCCAATTCATTCAATAATCGTTTAATCTCCGTCTTGCCACCGGGAAATTCTTTTTGCTTAAATTTAAAGGCAAAACGCGTCAGATATTGCCAACACAAAAACAACAACACTATCGAAATCGGCAAGCCAAACATAAACCATTGCGAAAAAGAAATCTCCACACCGTACAACTCCTGCACGATACCTGCCAAGACCAAATTCGGCGGTGTACCAATCAAAGTTGCCATACCACCAATCGACGCAGAATAGGCAATCGCCAACATCAAAGCCTTGCCAAAAATTAGGTTTTCATCCTCCTCCGTAGCCGGATTGTCGCGTAGCTGCGCGATGATTGCCATACCGATAGGCAGCATCATCACAGCAGTCGCGGTATTGGAAATCCACATCGACATAAATGCCGTAGCAAGCATAAAACCCAAAATGATTCGCGTAACATCTGAGCCTATAAAGTTAATGATAGTCAGTGCAATACGCTTATGCAAATTCCACCTTTCAATCGCAATCGCAATCATGAAACCGCCGATATACAAGAAAATGTACCGATGCCCGAAAGCCGCCGTTGTCACCTTCAAATCCAATCCGCCCGTGAGGGGAAACAGCACTATCGGCAACAAAGCCGTCACCGCAATCGGTATCGCTTCCGTAATCCACCACACAGCAATCCACACCGTAGAAGCAAGTATTGCATTGGCTTCTTTTGACAGCCCTTCGGGATGGAAAAACAGCAAAATTAGTACAAAAAGTGTCGGTCCCAAAATCAGTCCGATACGTGCGGAGGTATTATTTTTTTTCATAATTTTTTAATTCGTAACAACGTAGCGCGGCACTTCCAGTCCGCATCCGTAAAACGATGCTTCCAGCTCGTTCCGCATTAGTTCGATTATTCGTGAGGCGCGAACTGGAAGTATCGCCCTACCTTAATAACCAATCGACTAAAAAAAGGACAGGCACAGAAAGCGGAATCCCAATCGCCGGCATCAAAGTTGAGAGGCGCGGATTCAGTCCGAGTTGGGCGGCGACGATAGAGACGGCGTTCATCGAACCAATCGCCGCGCCTAAGATACAGACCTTCGCCACCACATCGCGGATGCCCAAAATATGCCACATAAAAACGTAAATAATCAAAGGCGCGATCACCAATTTAAACACCTGCCCTGCCAACAAATTTTTCAAAAAAGCGCGGTCTATCGACAAGTCAATTTGCATCCCAATCGTCAGCAAAGCAACGACCGAAAACGGCGCAGCCAACATCCCCAAAACCTCATCTGCCACAGGCGGTATTTTTATAGTAAAAACATTCAACAAAATAGCTATAAAAAAAACGACCAAAGGTGGAAACGTCAATATTTTTTTGAATAAACCTTTATAATCGCGTTCTTTTTGTGCGTAGTATAATCCCGTAGAAAGTCCAAGCGTATTGAACACAAATATCGTCCCTGCCAAACTCAAAATTATGCCGTAAGACAAGCCCGTATCTCCATACAAAATTTCAAAAATAGGAAAACCGACAAAGGAGGTACTTCCGATTCCACAAGTCATAATGAGTGCGCCTTCGGTTTGTCGGTCTGCCTGTGTGAAGCGCGACCACATTTTCATAAAAATAAAACTACAAAAATACACCATAAACGGCGTCACACTTAACCAGACCAAATTCCATTCAAAACTAATTTTGGGAATCTGATATAAAGTAATGACCGGAATGAAGAAATAGACAATCAGACTGTTGAGTACCTTCGGGCTTTTCTCATCAAAAAACGGCGTTCTTCGCAGTACAAAACCCGAAAGCAAACAAATTATTAATAATCCTATTTTTGTCATAGTAAAATGTAGCGCGGCACTTCCAGTCCGCGTCCTCACGTATTATGCGACGCGGACTGGAAGTGCTGCGCTACGATTTAAAAATTAATAGTACCTGTCATATACAAATATCTTCCGTTGAATCCGAATTGATTAGAGTTTCGGGAATACGGAATCTGACCGCTTGCGTAAGAGCTTGCTGTGCCTGCAAATCCATTGCGAGTGGTATTATATTTATCAGGATAAACATCAAAAACATTATTGCTACCGAGGGTCAGCGTAAATTTATCATCGAAAGTATGCGACAATGAAAGGTCTGTCACAAATTTAGGGTTGAAGGTTTGCACACATCTTCCCGCATCATTACAAGTTACGTTAGCATCTTCGGCGGAAAGTCCGTTGCTAAATGCCTGTACATTGCCAAATCGCGTTGAGCGAGCAGTCACGCCCCAATTGCCGTAGCTATAAATTGCACTAAACAATAATTTGTCGCGCGGCACAGCAACTTCGATGAGTTCGGTGGCAGTCTGTCCGAGTAATTGAAGGCTTTGGAATGCCTCGTCAGCACCAGCGAGTATCTCGGTGGGCGTATCTTTTTGCCCTGTTACTTCTGTGTTGCTAAAGGTTGCGGCAACGCTCAAATTTAAGCGGCTCACATTATCGCTTTCAGCACTGCCAAAGGTCTTTTTATAGGATGCCACGATGTCTATTCCTTGCGTGCGGGTATCTGCGTGATTGGTGAAAAAACGAATTTCGCGAGAGTCAGGAAACAAAGCCCCTACCGCCGGATACCTATCCGTTCTGAGGCGTTCGGTAATCACAATTCGCTCATCAATCGTGATGAGATAGGCATCCGCCGTAACAAGAAATGCGCCGTTGAGGAATTTGGCGGTCAAACCGAGATTAAAATTATTGGAAATTTCGGCATCGGGGTCTTCTACGCCCAATTGCGCGAGGCGTTCATCATTGGAAGGCACTTGACGTGTGATAATGATTGCCCCATTTTGCACCGTTGAGGTATTATTAATTGTCGCCAATTGCTGAACAGAAGGCGCACGAAAACCGCGATTATACGAACCTCTGACCGAAAAATCGTCCGTCAATTTGTATCGCGCCGCCAATTTACCGGAAATATTTCCCCCAAAATCGCTATAATTTTCATATCGTGCCGCAACAGCGACCAAAAAAGCCTCCGAAATATCGGCTTCCACATCCGCATATACGCCTATATTGCTACGGCTCAATTCGTTGTCATCCGCAATACCTGGTCTGGCACTTGAACCTACGTCTTTACCTTCGGAAGCAAGTGGTCCGGCATCGTAAGATTCCAGGCTGCCTTTGGTTTGGAAATATTTATCGGTGCGATAAGCTGCCCCAAAAGCGAGATTCAAACCCGCAATTCCCCCTACTGTACCCAGATTTTTACTGACATCAGCATTGACAATATTTTGGTCAAAATTATACGTACCAACATGGAAAAACGTTGGCGTAGCCGAACCATAGGAAGGGTTTGTAGTATTAAAAATATCCAAATACAAACGATTATGACCTTTTGTATAAGACAAATCAAAATTCCAATCATCTTCCAATTGCCGACTAATTCCACCCGAAAAAGAATAATCCGTACCTATCCCCGGCGAAATAGGCACGTAACCATCAGGATAAACAGAAAGCACGGCGCGAGAATATCTGCCCGGATTTCGGAAGAAACCATAAGCCACAATTTCTTTTTGTGAAAATCCACCAAAGGCGTACACACTCATACCGCTTGTGCCGATTGGATATTTTACATTGGCGAATGCCTGACGAGTTTCGTTTTCATTAGAACCAAAATTGCCCACTACAAAATCTTCGTCGGAATAAACGCCCCTGTCTTCAGCCGGATTGAATGTGCCGTAAGTTTCCATATTTAGCGTACTATCTGTTGGGTAAATAGTGCCGGAATAATAATCGGAGCGATTTGTTCCTGCGAATTTGAAATGCTCTAAAGTGAAGTTGAAATAACTGCCTTCGACCCCCAAATCGAAGCCATAATTGAGCGAGTTTTTGAAGGTCGCGCCATCTACGAAATGCCTGCCATTGCTGGCATCGTCGTTGGGTGTGCTGTTGTGGTAGCCTGCCGTTGTGATGAATGTACCGCCATCGTCGCGGTCTTCCAAAGCGAGGTTGATGATACCTGCGATAGCATCCGAACCGTACTGCGCCGCCGCACCATCACGCAAGACTTCCATACGCTTTATCGCACCCGTAGGAATGCTGTTGAGGTCGGTCACGACATTACCGAGACCGGGCGCGACATTGAGATTGAGGGTCGAAAACTGGTGTCGTCGCTTGCCATTGACCAAGACCAAAGACTGGTCGGGACCCATACCACGCAAAGAAGCGGGGTCGGCGTAGTTGGTCGTGCCGTTTACGCCATATTTTGCAGAGTTGAACGAGGGCGAAGTAAACTGTGCCATTTGTCCCAAATCCGTCTGTCCGGTCACTTGCAACTCCTTGGCAGTCACGACATCTACGGGAACAGGACGCTCGACATCGGTACGCGGTTTTCCGCGCGAACCTACTACGGTTACATTCAAATTTAAATCAAGCCCCGAAGCCATATTAATGTCGTAATTGGTGCGAGAATCAATGGTCATTTTCATATCTTCATAACCAACGTAGGAAATGACGAGTACGTCGCCTAGGTTGGCATCAATGGAAAATTTGCCGTTGATGTCTGTTGTTGTACCTTTCGATGTACCTTCAATCGCAATAGTCGCAGGGAACATTGGGTCGCCATTTTCATCGTTGACGACGCCGGTGATTTGCGCCTGTGCAGCACAAACGATAAATAGCATAAATAATGTGATTAGTAAATTATTTTTCATAATTGGCAATTTTGAATTGAGTAAATATTGATGAATGAGTGAATGAATTTTGAATGAATGAATCACAAAAACCAAGCATAATTCATTAAAACATCTATTCATTTAATTTGTGAATACAATAGTTAATTTCTACTTTTGGAGAACAATATTACTTTTTTATTCATCCAAAGGTATATTGTTAAATTTATTTTTCAAAAAATTTTATTCTAAATTTTAACTTTTTTACAGTATTTTATATTGATTTACACTTTTTTACATCATAAACAAATGATAAATGGCGACTAATTTACACGAAAATTTTATTGCTAAATTGGTGGAGAGATACGGCGCGTGGGAGAAAGTCACCTCTAAGTTCGGTAGTCATTCCTTCGGGAAAATTGCTGAAGATTTGTGTATTAGTAGTAGCCAATTTAGTAAATTAATCTCCGGAACTGCCACCGAAGGCATGTACGTCAGGTCGATTAAAAATGTAAACCAACTCCTCGAATCTGAGGCAGAACGCACAGAACGCGAGCGCGTACAATCCGAAAATGAACGCCTCAGAAAGCAACTTGAAGAGAAGTCCGTCAAAAAAAGTAGTTGGGCGAAAACGGTGGTAGCCGTGGTATTGGTGGCGACTTTGATTTCGGCGATATTGAGTGGGGTATTTAGTCGTCAATTTGCAAATACATCTATTATTGAAACCGATATATCGGAAAAGACACATTTTCTCGGACCATTCTTTGACCGTGATTTTAAGAGCGACCATATTTCGCCCTTTTTGAGTACCAATGAAGCGCAAGATTTTTGCCCGTGTAGTGCCTACGAGGGTATTTGGGAACTCGATAAAGCCTACACCATTCCGATGCCAACCAAAAAGCCGGGTTTGTATTATGTCGCTAAGGCATCAGATATGCGGATGAAGTGCTATCGCAATGTTGCGTCCGAAGAAAAGGGGAAGGTTTTGTTAGGGTTTGAGGAAATGACGCACGAACTTTGGATTGACACCAAACAAGAATCACTTGTACCCAAGTATTTTAATCCCGAATTAAAAAATTATACAAAAGCATTTTATAACATTGATTTTGAAGGAGATGCGTCGTTTAAAAAGTTAGCGAATATTACTTCTTTTATGTTCAATACCTTTAAAATTAAAGACGATTATATTCTTCGTAAGGGCGAACCGTCGGGCAGATACGCCGAAAATATTGACCATAACCTCGCCAATCAATATGAAATTGACGTGAAAGATGTCTTAGAAAATATCATCGGTAATCTCGTCAGCACCGTCTGCGAACCCACCGTCAATAACTACTGCAATCCGAATACCCTCACGGAAAATGAAAGTACGATAAAATACGATTGTAATTTTACAATAAAAACAGAAAATCTTGGTATTGGCGGTAGTTATCCTTATTCCAAAGGTTTTAAGTTGGTGAAGCAAAATTATTCGGGTAATTTGTTGTGTGATTGCGAGTAAGGAACGACGCAAAAATAACTTTACATTTTGGCTGCTTCTTTTACGCTTATTTTTCAGTTTGAAATCAGTCATTTATCTCGATAAACTCCCGCTTTCAAACCAAAAACTAAACGCAAAATAAGCTACCCAAGAATGTAAACTTATTTATGCCTCGTTCCTAATCGCGGATTGATTGCCAGTTTGTTTGCGAAAACCCTCAAAATTCACGAAATTTGCAGACCAATGAATGAATGAGTGAATGAATATTGAATGTTGAGTGAAACAAAGTCCCGAAGCTATTTCGGGGAATGAATCATACAAAAATATTCATTCACTCATTCATTCAAAATTCATTCATTATCTATTCACTCATTTAAAATTCACTCATTCACTCATTAGTTATGGGAAGAGCATTTGAATATAGAAAAGCCACAAAATTTGCCCGTTGGGACAGGATGGCAAAGCAGTTTACTAAAGCCGGAAGACAAATCGCGATAGCAGTAAAACAGGGCGGTCCCGACCCCGATACCAATGTTGTTTTGCGCCGCGCCATCCAAAATGCCAAAGCAGTACAGATGCCCAAAGACCGCATCGAATCTGCCATCAAAAAAGCCTCTGACAAAGATACTAGTGGTTTTGATGTTGTCATTTACGAAGGCATGGCACCGCATGGCGTCGCACTCGTCGTCGAAACGGCTACCGATAATACGACTCGAACAGTCGCTAATGTGCGTTCTTATTTTCGGAAGAAAAACGGTACGCTCGGCACATCAGGCATGCACAATTTCATCTTTGACCGCAAAGGCGTATTCTATATCGAACCCGAACATATCGCAGATCCGGAAGAGTTTGAGTTGGAATTTATTGATTTTGGGTTGGAAAAAATCGTAAAAGAAACGGTAGAAGAAAAAGAGTTTTACCAAGTCTCTGTCGATTTTGAAGACTACGGCAAAATGCAAGACGCTCTTGAAAAACAGGGAATTAATGTCGAAAAATCAGAATTGGAGCGCATTCCCAATGTGATGAAAGAAATCACCGACGAAGAACAACTCGACGAAGTACTCGCCCTCGTTGACCTTTTGGAGCAAGACGATGATGTGACAAATATCTTTCACAATCTCGCTTGATAATGATTAACGGTTAATGATTAATGATTAATTTTTCGCTGCGCGAAATAGAAATAATAGAAAGGTGAGTACATTTTGTGTGCTTACCTTTTTTTGTAAAAAAAAGAACTCGAAACCTTAACTTACTGCAATTCAGCCGATTTCAACAACTATGGACTATCGACTGACAACTATGGACTGATAGCCCCCCATGCAACCCTTCATTTTTCACTTTGTCTTTAGCACAAATGAACTACGAGAACACACATCGAGAACTTGTAGAAGCCTGCAAAAATCACGATAGGCAAGCTCAATTTGAGCTATATGGATTGTACTCAAAAGCGATGTACAATATTTGCATACGTATGCTCAATGACGTCGAAGAAGCGCAAGATGTGTTGCAAAATTCGTTTATAGACGTATTTACGAAGTTAAATTATTTTCAATATAAATCGTCGATAGGTGCGTGGATACGGCGCGTAGTCGTCAACAATTGTATCAATCGCCTCAAAAAACGCCGCTTGGAACTCGTGCCTTTAGAAACGTATCACCATCCCAAAATAGAAGAGGAAGAAACCGATACGAGCTACTTCGATTTGAGCATAGAACAGGTCAAACAAGCCGTCCAACAACTGCCCGACGGCTACCGCGCAGTGTTGACTTTATACCTTTTTGAAGGTTACGACCATATAGAAATCGGCGAAATTATGGGTATCAGCGTATCCACTTCAAAATCACAGTATAATAGAGGAAAGAGGCGATTAAGAGAATTAATAATGAGTGAATAATAATGCTACAATGCGATAATGATGTAATGCTACAATATTCGAGCTATACACATTTCATCATTGTTATATTCAAAATTCATTCATTCAAAATTCACTCATTTCATTTAAGCATTTAAGCATTGGAAAAGACAATAAAACAATTCGTACAAGAAAATCGCCCGTCATTTGACAGCGAAACACCACCTGCTTTTGTATGGCAAAATGTGGAGAAAAACCTCCCGCGTAAGCGCATCAGTATGTATCGTGCATTGCGTATGGCGGCGGCGATATTGCTCATTTTGGGTTTGGGTATCGTGATAGGTAGATTTGCAGGGCAGCCGGCGAAAGCAGAACTGGCATTGAGCGATATTTCACAGGAATACGCGGAATTGGAAAGTTTTTATACGCAAAAAATTAATCAAAAAATAGGACTGCTCAAAAATCGAAAAACAGATGAAAAAGCATTGACAGATATTAAAGAATTGGAGCGAGAATTTGAGAAATTGAAACGAGAACTCAATGCCACCAATGCCGAAGATCAACAAATCATCCAAGCGATGATTGAAAATTACCGCACAAAAATAGACCTTCTCGAACGAGTCCTCAATAGAACTAATTATTCAACCAAGAAACAACGCAAAAATAACTTTACACTTTAACTTGTTCCTAAAAAGAAAGAAAATGAAAATAGCATCTAACATAAAATTCCAAGCACCAAATCTAGAATCAACCCTATTCTTACGCAGGTTTTTCGTTGGAATTTGTCTGTTGTCTTTTGGAATTTCTGCGACAGCAGCCCGCGGCGAATTTACCAAAACAATAAAAGAAAACTTTACGGTAGAGACAAATACACGTATCGAAGCCGTCAATAAGCATGGCGATATGCAGATACACACTTGGGATAAAAACGAGGTGAGTTTTGAAATCACTGTGACCGTAGAAGCCAAAACAGAAGGCGATGCCCAAAAAGAAATGGATCGTATAGATGTGGAGTTTACCAACATCCCCGGCGTAGTACGTGCCGAAACGGAATGGGAAGAAAAAGAGCGCAGAAGGTCATGGTCAATTTTTGATTGGAGTTCGTGGGGCGACTGGAGTGGCTGGGAAGATGGCAACAAAATCCGTATAGATTATGTGATTTATATGCCTTCGGCAAATGTGGTGGATTTGAATAATAAATATGGTAATATCGACTTTCCGACCTTCGACAATGACGCTAAATTGACCGTCAAATACGGCAATATGACAGGCGAACGTGTGGGCGGTAGTTTCAACCTTGACATTGGTTATGGCGATGCAGATATAAGTTCGGTAGGTGGTAAAGCACAAGTGAATGTCAAGTACGGAAAGTTTCGCGCCAATGTCTTGCAAACCATTAATATGGAGAGTAAATATTCAAAAATTTATATCGAAAATGCCTACGATATAAAAATACAATCCAAATACGACCACTACGAACTCGGCACGATTAACAACCTTCGTTCTGGCGGAAAATATGATGATTTTGACATCGAAAAAGCCAATAATGTCGAAATAGACAGCAAATACAGCGACTACCGAATCCGCGAAATCGCTGGAGAAGGCGATTTTGATATGGAATACGGCAATGCCAAAATCAAAAATATGAGCACGAATTTTGGCAACTTAGAAATAGACGGCAGCTACACAGATTTTACATTTTATATGCCCTCCAACGCAGCCTACGATGTAGATGCAGAAAGCAGTTATGGTGATCTGGATTTTTCGGATCACCGACATCTGGATATTTACAAAGATGGCTCGGATAAAGAAGCAGAAGGCTACGTTGGTAGCCCCGATTCCGGCAACCGCCTAAGAGCAAGACTTAGATACGGAAGCCTTAATGTAATGATGAAGTAATAATGCGACAATGCTTTAATGCGATAATGCTACAATAGAATGAATGAATTTTGAGTGAATGAATGAATCATTTTAATGCGATAATGCTACAATGGAATGAATGAATTTTGAATGAATGAATGAATGAATGAATCATTTTAATGCGATAATGCTACAATATTCGAGCGCACTCCTAAATATTGTAGCATTACATCATTATCGCATTGTAACATTATTATTCATTCATTCAAAATTCATTCATTCAAAATTCATTCATTCAAAATTCATTCATTCATTCATTGTATCATTTAAGCATTACACCATTTAAGCACTATAGTTAGTCTTGTTTTTTCTCCCCATAAGCCAGGTCGCCTGCATCGCCCAAGCCTGGAACGATGTAAGACCGCGCCGTCAATTCTTCATCTATGGCTGCTGTCCAGATCTTTGCTTTGGGCAAGTTGCGTTGTACATGACTAATGCCGTCGGTTGTAGCAATAATGGTCGCGATATGAACTTCTTCGGGTACGCCATTATCCATTAATTCTTGCATCGTCAGTACCATCGAAGCCCCCGAAGCCAACATCGGGTCGCACAATATCAACACTTTTCCTTCCAAAGACGGACATGAGGTATATTCCACCTTGACATCAAAGGTTCCATCTTTATGATGCCGCCTGTACGCCGATATAAAGGCATTGTCAGCAAAATCAAAATAATTTAAAAAGCCCTGATGCATTGGCAATCCTGCCCGCAGAATAGTTGCCACAACAATATTATTTTGTGGCATATTCACCTCTGCTATACCCATTGGGGTTTCTACTTCGCGTGGGCTGTACGTCAGCGTTTTACTGATTTCGTAAGCCATAATTTCGCCAATGCGTTCCATATTTCTACGAAAACGCATTCGGTCAACTTGTACCGTACCATCACGCATTTCTGCCACAAAACGATTGGCTATTGAGTTAGTATTACTTAGGTTTTGAATCATAATTTTCGGATAAAGACAAACAATTTCCTCAAATATAAACAAAAATAAATAACTTTGGGGGGAAATCTACTAATGTACTCACGTGCTGACGTGCTGACGTATTTATTTTCGCTATGCGAAATACACATCAGCACATCAGCACGTCAGCACATTAGCACGTCAACTCATCAACTATGCAAGCAGCCGTATTAGTTCGTACCGGAAACCCTGATAAAGCCTACGAAATACAAGAACGCCCTATGCCCAAACCGCAGCCGCATGAGGCAGTGATTCAGGTCGAAGCCTTTGGGTTAAACTTCGCTGATGTCTTGGCACGGCGTGGTTTGTATCCCGATGCGCCGCCCTTGCCGGCGGTGATGGGTTACGATGTCGTTGGGCGGATTCACGAATTGGGCAGCGAGGTCACGGACTTGCAGGTCGGGCAGCGGGTGATGGCACTCACACGCTTTGGCGGTTATGCGGAGTATGCGGCTACGGATGCAAGAGGCATTGCGCCGATACCTGAAAATACGCCTGTCGGCGAAGCCGTCGCGCTGGCTACACAGTACGGTACAGCGTGGTTTTGCGCCAGAGAAATGACGAACTTACACGAGGGCGAACACGTACTCATACAAGCCGCTGCAGGCGGTGTAGGCACGGCATTGGTACAATTGGCAAAGCATAGCGGCTGCACGATATACGGCACGGCTTCTACGCACAAACAAGATTATTTGCGCGAAATGGGCGTCGATTATCCGATTGATTATCGCACAACGGATTTTTACGAAGTCATAAAAGAAATACGCGGCGATAAGGGACTCGATGTGGTATTCGATAGTTTGGGTGGAAAATATCTGAAGAATGGTTATAAACTACTCGGTTCGGGTGGTAGAATGGTCAATTATGGCGCAGCAGATATGGCAACGGGCGGCAAAAAAAGTATTTTCAGGATGTTGCGTGTCGCGATGTCTTTCGGGATTTATTCCCCAATAAATTATGTCAGTACCTCTCGCGGTATGCTGGGTGTCAATATGTTGCGTATCGCAGATGACCGCCCCGAAGCCTTGAAACGTGCGCTGACTGGCGTGGTTGATTTTTATGAAAAAGGTATTTTTAAACCTAAAGTCGGCGGCACATTCAAAGTAACACAACTCGCCGAAGCACACGATTTTCTCGAATCCCGCCAATCCATTGGAAAAATTGTGGTAGAATGGTGATTTTGAGAATTAGGTAATTGGGAAATTAGGTAATCAGGCTAACGTATTTACTTTTTAATAAAATAAAATGGTTCTTTGACAATTTTTGCAAAAGGACTTCTGCTGGACGCTCAAACCTATAAGGTTTTCGAAAACCTTATAGGTTTTGCATTGATTTCCAGTATTTAAAACAAGTAATTTTTTCTTTATTTGAAAATAGATTTTATTTTTGCAAAAATTGTCAAAGAACCAATAAAATTTACATAATAGGGCAAACGAAAAGTCGTTTTTGTGATGTATAAGTAGTGAGACAAAAATATCCTTACTTTTTGACGGTTTCTTTTTTCGCTATTTTTCCCTACAAACCCCGATAGCTATCGAGGTACGTAGCGTAGGCTATGTGCGGTTTTTGTAAGAAAAACTATCGAAAAAATAACCACGTCAAAATTGTAAGCCTATTTTTGTCTCACTACTTAATAAGTTAAATTAAACTTAAATTTGTATTTAAACATTAACTTATTTTGAATAAGGTAGTATTTTATGGTTCTTTGCAAAAAGTAAAATATCCTATAAACCTCATCTAAAATTATAACTGTAAATATAACGAAAGTTACTGAATTTTTAGTAATTTGATGTTATATTACAAAATAAATCATCACTTCAAATTAGGTAAGTGAAAGAAAAATAACAAGTCAAGAAAGCAAATTTATTTATTTCGCGTTCCTACATAGGCCATTTTTCATAAAATGGTTTTTTTTTAATTAATAAAATAAAATATTATGGCAGTTATTAAAGTCATCGAAGTCATGTCTGATTCCCCAAAAAGCTGGGAAGATGCAACCGCTAACGCTATCAAGAAAGCGTCTAAAAGCATTAAAGGTATCCGTTCTGCATACGTACAGAGTCAAAGTGCTGTTGTGAAAAACAACAAGGTAACGGCATATCGCGTTAACTTAAAGGTCTCCTTTGAGATAGAGTAGATAGTTTATTGAATTTATAGAGTTTATTTGGTTTGCGGTGTGTGTAATGAATTGTGGATTTCATAAGCTCTATAAATTCTGTAGATTTTATATACTGAATAGACTTTATTTAGGAATATTTTGTATGCATGGAACTTTTGTATTTTTTCGATAATCGAGCCTCATTTTGAGCTGCATACCCTACGGTACGGGGCGAAAAATAGGGGAAAAGTATCGGAAAAAAACAATGTTAGCTGCACACAAAATTTTTCTAAATAAAGTCTAATATACTAAGTAAATAATTAGTAATGAAACATATTATCTTTATACTTGCGTTACTTATTGGAACTTTTTCATTGAGTTTTGCCCAACCGAGAGGTAAAAAAAACAATAGAAGCAGTAAAAGCGTACAAGTCGCGCCCAATATCCAACTCGCACAAGAATATTTCAAAAACGGCGAGTTTGAAAAAGCAGCGAGTTTGTATGAAAAACTCATCGCTTCTTCACCGATGAATAGTTACTATTTTTCCAAGTATATGAGTTGCCTCACGGAAATGGAGGAGTACGACAAAGCAGAAAGCGTGCTGAAGACCCAACTCAAAAGCCAACCCAAAAATAGTGAGTTATACCTCGAATATGGCAACCTGATGGAATTGCAAGAAAAAGCCGACGAAGCCGATAAGCAATACGCCAAAGCCATCAAATTGCTGCCCCCCAACCAAGGAAAAATCGACCAATTGGCACGTAAATTCACGGCACTCGGCAAGTACGAACTCGCTATTGCTACTTATGATAGGGGCAATGAAATGTTGGACAAACCTTATGTCTTTTCCTATCAGATAGGCGATGTATACCGACGTACAGGCGAACTTAATAAGATGATAGAGAACTATTTATATAGTCTCGAATATTCTACCAATCGACTTTCTATCGTACAAACTTATCTTCAGCGATACCTAAGTGATGAGGATTTTGGCGAAGTAAAAAAACAGCTCTACGAACGCATCCAAGATAAGCCGGACATAACGATTTACCCTGAATTATTGCAGTGGGTTTTTCTCCAGCAAAAAGATTTCAAGGGTGCATTGCGACAAGCAAAAGCCCTCGACAAACGCCTCAAGGAAGATGGTGGACGCGTTTTCAAACTCGCTACATCCGCCAAAAACGAAAAAGATTACGATGCAGCGATTACTGCCTTCAATTATATCACCGAAATAAAAGGCACGACCTCTCCCTACTATCTCAAAGCCAAACGCGAAACCCTCAACACTCGCCGCACCCAACTCACTGACGGTTATCAGTATACAGATGAAGATTTATTGGCATTAGAAAACGAATATCAGACCTTTTTGCAGGAATTTGGACGCAATAAAACGACCGCAGGTATGATTCGCGAACTTTCTCAACTCCATGCTTTTTATTTGAATGATATTGATAAAGCCATCGAATTGCTTGATGAAGCGATTGATTATCCGGATGTTGATAGGCACACGCAGGCACTCGCCAAATTGGATTTGGGCGATTATTATTTGATAAAAGAAGAGTTGTGGGAATCATCTTTATTGTATTCGCAAGTTGATAAGGAATTTAAAGACGATATACTTGGCGAAGTCGCCCGTTTTCGCAATGCAAAACTCTCTTATTTTAAAGGTGATTTTGAATGGGCGCAAGCGCAACTCGATGTGCTGAAAGCTTCTACTTCGGAGTTAATTTCCAATGATGCGATTGATTTGTCGGTCTTTATCATGGATCATTACTCGTTGGATACTACGGCTGTTCCGATGGAAATGTACGCCGGGGCAGAGCTGTTATCTTTCCAAAATAGGTTTGATGAAGCCTTTGTAGTATTGGATTCTATCGAAATTATTTTCCCGGGACACGGCTTGAAAGACGATGTTTATTACGCCAAATCAAAAATATATGCCAAGCAGCGCGACTACGAAAAAGCCGCCGAAATGCTTCAATTTATCGTAGATAATCACGCCGAAGAAATCAGAGGCGATAATGCCACTTTCGACCTCGCCCAACTTTACGAAACCCACCTTGATGATAAGGAAAAAGCTAAAGCACTCTATCAAAAAATATTGATGGAATACTCTGGCAGCACTTTCTCCGTAGAAGCTCGCAAACGTTTCAGAATATTGCGCGGCGATGGGACTTTGAATTGACGAATTGTTGAGTTGACGAGTTGATGAATACTTTTTTGCGAAGCAAAAAACGTCAACCCGTCAACTCATCAACTCGTCCAAACCACCTTTTATCCATCACGCATAGTTCGGGATGTTTGCCATCAAAATCTTTGTAGAACTCCATGATTTCGCGCATGTCGGCGTCCATATCGTCTGATGGGTAAATGATTTTTCCTATGCCGGCTTTGCGTGTCGTGTAATCCATATAACCCAAAAGAATCGGTACGCCTGCCCCTTTTGCCGCATAATAAAATCCGGTTTTCCATTTTTCTACACGCTTGCGTGTGCCTTCAGGCGTCACGGCAACACAAATTTGCCCCTCATATTCTTTGAGGATATTTGTCATAGCTTCAGTGTAGCTGATTTTGCGTCCGGTATTGCCCTTTGGTCGGCGGTCAATGCCTATCGCACCCATCGGTCTGAAAAACAAACCCCACAAGCCTTTCGTGTATGTATGTTTGATGGTAAATTTGAGCGGAATGCCTAGCATGTAAAAGATCGCCCGTGCATAGGGATAATCCCAATTGGAGGTATGTGGCACAGCTATCATGATGGATTTTTCGGGTATCATCTCCTTCATTTTGTTGTCAATATCCCAACGTCCGAACCAGATGATGAATTTAGCAAGTAGTTTTATCATTTTTATGTGCTGACGTGCTGATGTATGATGTGTTGACGTATCATGCGTTATTAGGTTTTCGCTATGCGAAAACAAAACACCTCAATACGTCGATACTTCAGCACATCAGCACATAGTTAATCTCTAGAGGCGCGTGAAAGGATGTCTAATTCATCTTTATTGAGGCTGTCGTAGCCGCTACGTTTAATTTTATCGAGTATCGCGTCGATTTCAGTTTGGTCAGGTACAATGTGGAGATTGCTTTTTGAATTGCCTTTGGTGCGTTTGCCTGTCGTGTTTTTATAGACGACGCGCGGTTTTCTTTTTCCAGTAAAAAAATCTTTTATACGTCCGCCGAAACCTACTATTTTTTCTACTACATTGTTGAAAGGAATAGAAAGGTCATTGCCTTTTTCGCGCAATTGGTACACGAAAAACCAACCCATAAATGCGCCGCCAAGATGGGCAAGGCGTCCGCCTGTATTGCCATTTGGCATGAGGATTAAATCCATCAAAACGAGCGCAAATGCAATGTATTTTAATTTGACAGGACCAATGAATAATAAGTGCATGGAGTAGTTGGGCGCAAGTGTTGCTGCTGCCAAAGTGACCGCCGTAACGCCCGCCGAAGCGCCCAGTGCATATTGACCAATGCCTGGCATAAATTGGCCCGAAATTACATATACTAACCAACCCACTAATCCACCAAATATATAAATCGCAAATATCCTGTCATTGCCGGCAAAGTCCCTCAAAATTCGTCCAAACCAATACAAAAACAGCATATTGAACGCGACGTGCATCAGGTCAAAATGCAAAAACATATAGGAAAACATCGTCCAAGGCTTTAGCAAGATGTGCTGCCACGCATACGAAGCACAAAGCCAGGGGTGCAACACTTGGCTGATAAATTGGTCTGAACCTCCGGGTCCTAGTACCAGAAAGAAAATCAATGCCACTATTCTGACCACAACAAATATAGCGAGGTTGAAAATAATGAGCCGTGTCAACACATTGCCGTATTGAAATTCCCGTTTAATATCTTCTATGACAGAATTGAACATGATTGTATTTTAGTTGATTGGTAAATTGGTAAATTAGTGAAAGAAAATAATCTACCCCAAATGAAGAAGTTATTTTTTTTATATGTTTGGCTAAATTTGACGCGCATAGCCGAGCTA
>ENA-ORXT01002409-ORXT01002409.1-marine-metagenome-genome-assembly--contig:-NODE-2409-length-22571-cov-13.463368_pt1 | contig 22571 bp, 16 predicted proteins | sample MGYA00237868_ERZ511482 | MGnify/ENA metagenome assembly ERZ511482
AAAATTGATACACAGCGTATTAAACAAATAAACATTCTAAACAAATAAACAACTTTACTTACTCCTTATATAATTTTTTGCCAATTGGATAATATTTATCCCCTGCTCTCCAAAAAGGAGTAGTAGGGTCGTTGGCAATCAGTCTACACGAATACACATAAGATTTAAAAAATTTCGTTAAATAGGTATAGTCTAAATTATCTGCATGATCACTAGGCTGGTGATAATACTTTCCAATTTCTTCATCAAAAGCTCGAAAGCCCATACTGAATGTAGGCGCAGGAACCCCTTTTTTAGCAAAGTTTACATTATCAGACCTATCAAATAGGCCTTGTTCTTTGGCAGGATCTTCAATGGCTTCTAAACCAAAAGTAGTGCAAGCTTTTTCTATATTGGCCTGGGCGGTAGTTCGGGTTAGACCAACAATAGTGGCAATACTAGTATCATTGTAACCTCCATTATCACTATTGAAACAATAAATGACTTTTTCTAAAGGAATAAGCGGATGATTTGCATACCAATTACTACCCAATAAGCCCTTTTCTTCGCCTGTAAAAAAGAGAAAAATGGCAGAGCGTTTCGTTGGATATTTGGCAATGTTTTCGGCGGCTGACAAAACAGTTACTACGCCTACTGCATTATCTCTAGCTCCATTATAAATCGTGTCTCCATTTTCATCTGCTCGCCCAATGCCTATATGATCATAATGCGCAGAATAAATAATATATTCATTTTTTAAAACAGGGTCTGTTCCTTCCACCATGCCTACCACATTATAGGTATCTGGATTGGTATTTTTAGGTAAATTCAGTTGTAATTGTCCTTTAATATTTTCTGCTGTTTTTAGTTTTTTAACAATTTCTGTTTTGGAAGCATTCAACCAAATATGGGGTAGAGTAGTCGCTACTTCTTCCATCATTAATTGAGAACTTCCCATTCTTTTTACTAGAAAACTCCAGGGTATTCTTTGAGAATTATATAATTCTACTAGCCCAATTGCTCCTGCTACTTCCGCTAATTTCCGCTTATCGCCACCAGATAAAAACCAATTTTTTGGATCGGATTCTCCTTCATAGCCTGCCCAGGTGACGGCTATTTTATCCTTTAAATCTACTTTTTTAAAATCTTCTGCAGTACCTTGTCCAATAAATACCAAGCTTGCGTCTAAATTCGTGTTTTGGCCGTTGACTACAATAAAATCTTCATTAAGCGAGAGGGTAGCGTTATCGACATGAAAAAAACCAGATTCAGGTGGGTTGCTCAATGGTACTTTTTGAAAATAGCCGTCTAAAGAAGGAATCGGTTGTACCCCATAGCGCATTAAAGAAGTCTCTAAATAACGAGCGGCAATATTTAATTCATTGGAAGGCGTATTTCTACCTTTCAATTCATCAGAAGCCAAAAAATAAATATGCCCTTGTATGGTCTTTGTCTGAACCGTTTCTTGTGTTAACAGTTGGTCAGATTGGGCAAAAACACTTTGAGCAACTAAGAGTAGTAACAATATTTTTTTCATAATATAAACTATTGGTTACTTGTAAGATTCTTTTTTTGAAAATCCGAGATTTTCAAAAAAAGAATCTTATAAGTTATATTTCATTGAAATTAAATTCAAAAACTAAAAGACCAAATATTTTTAATCAATACTAAGAATTTCAGCTTGGTATCTGGTAAAAAGTATATTTAATATTTCTTTTCACATCATTCCCTAGTACATCTATTGAAAAAAAAAATATGATTCAATTATTATCTAAATGGGCAACGTTAAAAACGTTGATTCCCGCTTTTTTAGTTTTTAGTTTTTTCACTTTCTTTTTATTTCCTCGCTATGAACAACAACTTATTGAGATAGCTGGAGAGAAGGTACAATTATTAGATAAATATCCCACTTATACTAATGCACAGGTAACAGATTTGTTTACTAAATTAAAAACCGAAGGTAGGGATTTACATTATTTTATTACTAGTGTAATAGATATGATTTATCCTTTGGTCTATGGACCTTTCTTTATGTTACTCATCGCCTTTTTTATTAAAAAAATGACGGGTAGCGAAACAACAGGCTTGTCTATTGCGCTTTTCTTACCACTATTAATTATGATGACAGATTATGCGGAAAATTTCACCACCCTTCAACTATTAAGTAGTTTCCCTAATTTAGACGAAGGAGTCGTTTTTAGAGGGTCTAAATTAGCCAACTTAAAAGTAATTTTTATTCTTTTATCTTTTGGTGCTGCTTTTTTCTCTTGTCTTGGATGGATTGTTAAGACTTTGGTGTTGATGACGGTGGGGCGGAATCGGGGGTAATTGCCATTTCGTAGGAAATCTACTAACGCCTTGTGAGCCACGTCTCATCACGTCCCACTTGTCATTTCGCAGGAAATCTACTAACGCCTTGCGAGCCACGTCCCACTACGCCCCATTTGTCATTTCGCAGGAAATCTACTAACGCCATGCGAGCCACGCCCCACTGCGTCCCACTTGTCATTTCGCAGCAAATCCACTAACGCCTTGCGAGCCACGCCTTACTATGCCGCACTTGACAAGTGGGACGTGATGGGGCGTGGCTAGTAAGGCGTTAGTGGATTTCCTGCGAAATGACAAGTGGGACGCAGTGGGGCGTAGCTCGCATGGCGTTAGTGGATTTCCTGCGAAATGACAAGTGGGGCGTAGTGGGGCGTGGCTCGCAAGGCGTTAGTGGATTTCCTGCGAAATGACAAGTGGGACGTGATGAGACGTGGCTCACAAGGCGTTAGTAGATTTCCTACGAAATGACAAGCGGGACGCAGTGGGGCGTGGCTCGCATGGCGTTAGTGGATTTCCTGCGAAATGACAAGCGGGGCGTAGTGGGGCGTGGCTCGCATGGCGTTAGTGGATTTCCTGCGAAATTGCACAGGCGACTTTATAGATAGGCTTTAATAAATAGGATTAAAGGTATCTTATTTTTACTTTTGTTTATAAAAATCCTCCAACATGCCTACAAAAATTCTACAGTTTTTATCGCTGCTTACCCTAATAAGCTTACTCGGCTATTTCGTAGCCTGTACAACTACTAAGTCTTCCAACCCCACGGCTAAAGTAGAACTACCCGCTAAAAAACCAAATATCATCTTCATCCTAGCAGATGATTTAGGTTATGGAGAATTGGGTTGCTACGGGCAAGAAAAAATAGAAACACCGCATATAGATGCTTTGGCAAAAACGGGTATGAAATTTACCCAGCATTATAGCGGTTCGCCTGTATGTGCACCTTCTCGTTGTGTTTTATTAACTGGGAAACATACTGGACATGCTTACATACGGGGAAATGATGAGTGGGCAGCAAGAGGCGAAGTTTGGGATTTTGCAAAAGCAGTTGAAGACCCTAATTTGGAAGGACAACGCCCTTTACCAAAGGACTCTATTACCATAGCGGATTTATTGAAAACGCAAGGCTATCGGTCTGCGGTTATTGGCAAGTGGGGATTGGGCGCACCGCTAACAGAAGGAATTCCGTCTAATCAGGGGTTTGATTTATTCTATGGCTATAATTGCCAGCGACAAGCCCATACTTTTTACCCGAAGCATCTATGGAAAAACAAGGAGAAAGTTTGGTTGAATAATGATTTGGTTCCACCAAGAACCAAATTGGTGGAAGGGGTAGATCCGAATAAAGAAGAAAGCTATGCTGCTTTTAATTTGAACGAATATACACCTACCTTGATGCAAGAGGAAGCGGTGCAATTTATTAAAGCCAATCAAAATAATCCTTTCTTTTTATATTATGCGACTCCTATTCCGCATGTTCCTTTGCAAGCTCCTAAAAGATGGGTGGATTATTACCATCAAAAATTTGGGGCAGAAACGCCTTATTTAGGAGATAAAGGTTATTTCCCACATCAACATCCTAGAGCAGCTTATGCAGCCATGATTTCTTATTTGGATGAGCAGGTCGGAGAGTTGATAGCCACTTTGAAATCGACAGGACAATATGACAACACCTTAATTATTTTCACGAGTGACAATGGTCCTACTTATGCAGGTGGTGCAGATACGCCCTTTTTTGATAGTGGGCAGCCCTTTGAGTGTGAGTATGGTCGAGCTAAAGGTTTTGTGCAAGAAGGCGGTATTCGAGTACCTTTTTTGGCTAGTTGGCCAGGGCAAATAGCGGCTAATTCAGAGAGCGACCATATTTCTGCTTTTTGGGATGTTTTACCCAGTCTCTGTCAATTGAGCGGTGCTGCTATTCCGCCTAATCGAGATGGGATTAGCTTTGTACCTACCTTACTTGGACAAGCAACGCAGCAACAAGAACATGCTTATTTATATTGGGAATTTCCGAGCTATAAAGGACAGCAAGCGGTGCGGATGGGACAATGGAAGGGCATCCGAAAAAATATCTTTGAAGGAAATATGGAGGTGGAGTTATATAATCTAGCGGTAGATTTGCAGGAACAAACTAATGTGGCATCGAAATACCCTGAAATTGTTGAACAAATTGAGGCGATTTTGGTACAAGCACATACGCCTGCTACTATTGAACGTTTTAAAATAAAGGAGTTGGGAGATGGAGAGTGATGGCTAGATGGTTTGATTGTAAATATAAGACGTTCGCTACAAGCAAAAAAATCAATATCGAATTAAGATTATGGAATTAGAATTTCAAAAAGTAGAAGATTTCGTTTGGCAAGTAAAAAAAGATTTGCAAATAGCAGAAATTACGAAAGCTTTAAATGATATGAATTCATTTGGGGAAGAATATAGTCTTCAAAAAGAATTACCTGAAATAATTGCTTTAAGTGCAAGACATCACCAAAATGAAAATTCAGTAAGAAGAGGAACAGAATCGTTAGAAAATATTCAATTGGAAAGAAATAAAATAATCTTCTCAGCATTAGACTTACTAAATGAAATAAAACAATCTTCGATTTCTAAAGTCACCTACCGATTAGGAAATAATTTCCAAAATATGACCAAAAGAGGTGAAGAAGCAATTGATGATATGAATAGAATGAGTATTTTAATGGCTGAATCAAGACTTTTAGAGTTAGAGGCATGGAAATATTATGCAGGAATATTTCCAGGAATGGATAGTGGAAAAGTAGAAAGTCAAATTCATGCTTTTAAGGAAATATTGAACAAAATTTATGATAAGAATCCAAATTTGAAAAGATAAAAGGCTCTTTGTCAATTTTTGCAAAATGCAGCTCAATGTAGCGGCGACTTTAGTCGCCGAGTGCATAAGTCGGCGACTAAAGTCGCCGCTACATGCAAAAATTGAAAAAGAACCATTTATAATAATAGCAAATCCAATCTAATTCAATATCCAGAACTTTTTACGAATCAACAAACCAACCTTTTTCATCCACGAACTGACCTATGGACAGACCATTTTCAATGGAATAAAGATGATACTATGATTCTGAGTTTGACTCCTTCGGCTTCTCTATTCCTTGTTCTCGCCTCTCTATTCTATAATTTGTATGGTTACAAATTTTTATCATTAGGGTATAAATTTCTATCATTATAGGGAAAAACCTCTATCAAACAGGGTATCTCCTTCTATCATTAGGTATCTTTCACCTTGAACACAATCTATATTTGTATCAACAAAACTTATTCATACAACTAAATAGGTTGAGTTGGGATTGGTTCTGAGTTTATCAAAATCCAGAAAGATGGATTCATTTTTACCTTGACATAATGAAAGGTTTTGGAAAGAAATATTGACAAGTTTATTTAGTTGGTTGACACTTTCTGTCATTGAAATTACCTCGTAATAGCGCACTTTGTCAATTACCTTTACTGTCTGGATAAACTTGTCCATTTTTTACGCAAAAAATATATATGGTATCAGTACCAATAATATAGAAAAATTGATTCTCTCTATTTTGGTGCAGGGTTTTCGGTTGAAAACCTTGCACTTTTTGAACTAAGTAACAATGGTTCTTCCTCTAGGATTATAGGTATCTATTAGTGGCTTCTTTCCTTTAAGAATTCACTTGGATTTTTTCCAAAGCGCTCTTTAAAATTTCGAGCAAAGTATTTAGGCTCTTTGAATCCAACGTTATAACAAACCTCTTTGACCGTGTTAATTTCCCCTTTCTCCAATAATTCTAAAGCTTTTCTCATACGTGCCTCCAAAATATATTTACTAGAAGTAAAGCCGATAAGTGATTTTAACTTTCGGTTCAAATGAACTATTGATACATTTATTTCCGATGCGATGGTCGCTGATGTAAAATCTAAATCACCTAAAGAGTTTCTAACAAGCGCTTCTATTTGTTCCAACCACGCTTGATCCCTTGGTGTTAATTTAACCTGTTCTTTTTTAAGTGCAGTGATGCTTTCAAAACTATTTTTTGATAAACTTAGCAAATACTCAATTCTCGCCACAAATATTACATTATCAAAGGGCTTGATAATATAATCATCTCTATTTAAACTTAATCCTATGATTTTTTCTCCGACATCATTTCTTGCGGTCAAAACCACTATTGGGATAAAATTGAAGGCCGAATTCGATTTTAAGTTTTCAATTAAACTAAGCCCATCCATATAGGGCATCATCAAGTCGGTAATAATAAGATTAGGAATTGGTTCATTTTCTAAATAAGATAAGGCTTCTAGGCCATTCGAGGCAAAAGCTAAATTGTATTGCCCTTCTAAAAGATGCTGTAGGTACAACCAAATATCTTTATTATCTTCTACTATCAATATCGTTGCTAAGGATTCACAGACAAAAATAGTATCTGGTATACTTGTAACAGAAATAATTGACGCTCGCTTGTATTTTGGTACTTGCTTTGTAATAGCGATAGCTCTTTTTAGATGGGTGGGAATTTCTAGGCGGAAAGTACTGCACACATTTAAGGTGCTTTGAACCTTTATATTACCGCCTAATAAATCCGCATATTCTTTACACATAGATAAGCCCATACCAAATCCTCCAGCGTGTTCTTTAATATTATCAGCGCTAGAAACCTGATAGAATTTATCAAAAATATAGGGTAATTTATCGGGTGGAATACCGATTCCGTTGTCTTTAAAATCAATCCGTAATTGATCATTTATCGCTTGACAATTGATGGTAATAGTTCCTTCCGATTTTGAATGCCGAATCGCATTGGATAGAATATTCTCAATAATGACACACAATTTATTGGCATCTGTTTGTAGTACTAATTCTTGTGTTTTCTGACAATCCATATTAAGCTGGAGCTTTTTTTCGGTAGCCAATACTTTGAACTCTGTGATTATTGGATTTAATACTTCATATAAATAAAACTGCTCTACCTTTAGTTTCATCTTCCAATCATCGCTTTTTGTTCCTTCTAATATTTGTTTAGTTAGATGTAGTAAATTGGTGCTATTTCTGGAAATAGTACTAATAGCCAATTTATCTTTTTGAGCAATTTGTTCCTCCTCCAATAACCTAGCAGATTGCCCGCTAATAATCGTTAGAGGGGTTTGAAATTCGTGCGCTATATTGGCAAAAAAACTTAATTTTTGTTTTTCTTGTTCTTTCAGTTTTTCAGCTTGTACTGCTATTAAAGACTTATTTTTTAAGTTTTCTTCTAATAATAACCTTTTCTTTTTTTCAGAACGATATACCCACCACAAAGAGAAAGCTAGTGGAAGAATTGCGAGTAATACAACGAGTATAATAAACTTATTCTTTTCTTCTTGCTTAATTTTATATTCTAAGGCAAGTATGTTTTTTTCGTAGACTAACTTCTCCTCTTTGTATTTATTGTTGAATTCTAATTGATTTATCTTATCCTTCGCTTCAACAGTAATTAAAGCGTCATTGATGGTATGATACTCCTTGTACCATTTTAGTTCCTCCTTAGCGTCCGCTCTTTTCGCACTAACTTCGTACAAGCATTTGGCGCAAAGCTTTTTTTTATACACAAAATTACCTTTCGAATAAATATCGTACCCCTTTTTACAAGCTTCAAAGGCTTTGCTATACTGTTGTGTAGCCATATTAAACTTTCCATAGTTGAGATAATAGCCACCAATTTTCTCATAACTCTCTGTCTTCGTCAACACAGTTGCTATCTCCCCATAAATTTGTTCGGCTTCTTCAAATAAACCCTCTTCGGTATAGATTGTGGCTTGTAGTATTTTGATATAGAATTGAATAGGGTCGTACCTAAGCTTTTCGATAACTACCAAAACAGAATCAAGATATGCTTTTGCTATATCATATTCTTTTTTTTGTATATAAACGGAAGTGAAGTTAATGAAGTTAGCTATTAATCTGTATTCTTTGCTACATTTTTTCTGATAGATTGCTGATTTATTAAGGTTTTCAATTGCCCCATCTATATCTTCCATTCTGTGGTAAATGACCGCTAAATTATTATAGTAAACGTTTTTTTCACAATCAGTCGTAAGTTCACTCTCAATTAATTCATAAGCTTTCTTGTGCATCTCTAGCGCTTTGGAAAAATCACCAGTTACAGAAAGGGAATTGCTTATACGATTATAAACATTGATAAGCTTACCATTTGGCATTCCTTCCATAGACAAAACTTGCTGATAGGTCGCTCTTGCTTCTTTGTGCAGCCCCATTCTATGAAGCGCCGACCCTTTCTGAATCCATACCTGTCCAATCCTGAAGACTTCTATTCCTTAGAGATCCATTGCTAGAATTTTCTCTGCTAATTCTAAAGTTTCCTTATAATGTTCCGAGTGAATAGACATCAACAGTCTAGTAGACAGCGCATTGAATACATCAAGGGTAGTTCCATGCTGTTTTGCAAAATTATATTGATGGAGTGATAAGTTAGATGCTTGTTTAAAATTTTGTAAATAAAAAGATTTGTTCGCTAATACTTTATTGATGGCATTAAGTCTCGTAGCAGGTAATGCATCTTCTTGATGCCAAATAGTTAATAAACTATCTACGTTTTGTGTATAGCTAATTTTTGTTGTTGATGCTAGAATAAACAAGGTATAGCATAACTGTTTAAAAAATTTCATGTTTATGTTTTCTTGCACTCGTCTTAACAAAAAATATTTTTCATAAATAACTAAGTACCTAACTATAAATAATCGTCACTTTTGAAGAGACTATTTTTTTATTATACAACAAAAAAATCGTTGAATAATCCCTTTATTGAACTATTTTTTTAGGAAGTAGAATGGAAAAAGAGTCCTTCATAAAGTGACGATTATTTATAGTTAGGTACTTACTTATGGAGTAGGAAATAAATAACCTACCCGATGATATTGTTAAAACAACAACACAATACCTGTTAACATCTAAATCAGTTGCCACCATCCGTTGCCGTTAAGCTCAACGGCAACGGATGGTGGCAACTGATTTAGATGTTGACAGGGTAGGTTAATTATTTCCTCATCCCTTATCCCCTAATTGTCAACACAAATCTAGGTACAAAAAAAAGATCTTTTTCTTCAAAAATACAGTTATTAATTTTCGCAGAAAAATATAACTGTTTAGAATAGAAAACATAGAAGCGAGAATAGAGATAAAATTGGGATAAATTTAATGGAATAAGCTATACTTTAAGAACAAATGTGCTATCTAGTCTTTAATCTCCCTTCTCTGTTCTCTATTCTAAACAGTTACAAAAAAACAAACAAAAGGATTGGACCTTTTTTTGCCTATTTAAATCAAAAAGAAAACTGAATACTTTTTGACAAAATTAATAAATAACCTAGTTGGAAGAGCAACTACATTACAAAAAAAATAGTTGTATCATTGGACTGCATAAACATACCAATGGCTAAAGTCGATTTTAACAGGTAGTCGAATAAATAATATAAATAAATAAGCAACCTTAAATAGTCCCTCTGAATATGAGTAAATGGATTACTAATATTTATTATTCTTTTCCCTTTCAGTTGTTGTTACTACATCTGCGGAGTAATCTGATATTGATATTTATTTGGATATTATTAGCCCTTTTTATTTCTGGGCAAATTGCTAGTTTATTTGGTGCGAAGTATTTATTTCTTTCTCCAGAGTATTTAGGAGAAGTGAATTTTTGGAGTTTCTTTATTCTAGGGTTTTGGTTTGGTTCTTTTTTGATGTCTTGGAATTTGACCACCTATTTATTAGATGCTTTTCGTTTTCCTTTTTTGGCTACTTTAGAAAAGCCCTTCACGAAATTTTGTATCAATAATTTTATTGTTCCGCTAACTTTCTTTGTTTTCTACTTGGGACATATTGTCTACTTTCAAGGCTATTATGAATTGCGAGAATTTTATGAAATTATATTTAACTGTGCTAGTTTCGTTTTAGGTGGGTTTTTATTGATTAGTGTGATGGCTTTTTATTTCCAATTTACGAATAAAGATATTCATAATTATGTTCAAAAGCCGAATCAACCACCACCTGATTTCTCAGAACAATTAGCGCCAGGACGACCACATGTCAATATAGAATCTATTCGTTCTGGACAGACAGAATGGCGAGTGGATACTTATTTAAGTCATACCCTTCGCCCTAGGATTGTTCGGAGTATTTCCCATTATGATCAGCGCCTGATTTACAAAATTTTCAAGCAAAACCATCTGAATGTAATGGTGGTGCAACTAGCCAGTTTTTTATTGTTGATTCTGATTGGCTTGCTTATGGATAATCCTTATTTAAGATTTCCTGCCGCTTCTAATATTTTTATTTTAGGCGGTATGATCATGTCGCTAGTTGGAGCACTTACTTTTTGGTTTGGTAAATGGCGGCTGACCTTAATTTTGCTTTGCTTAGTATTTATTAATTTCTTATCAAAATTTGATGCCTTTAACCATGAAAATCGGGCTTATGGCTTGAACTATGAAACAAGCTTAGCACCTTATGATCAACAGCAATTAGCCGACTTGTCTTTCCCTGATTTTGTGGAAGAGGACATGGAAAATACAACTGCTATTTTAAATGCTTGGCATAAAAAGCAGGGAGTCAAAAAACCAAAAATTGTATTTTTATGTGTTAGTGGAGGGGGCTTAAAAGCTGCTACTTGGGCAACGCAAGTTATGCAGCAGGTAGATAAAAATTTAAGCGGAGATTTATTTAAAAATACTTTTTTGATTTCTGGTGCTTCCGGGGGAATGATGGGGGCAGCTTATCTGAGGGAATTACAATACCAAAAAGCAATTGGGAAAAATATAGATTTATACGACCCAGCATATATAGACGATATTTCTACGGACTTATTAAACTCCATTACTTTCGCTATCGTGTCCAATGACTTATTTGTCCCTTGGGTTTCTTTTGAATCAGGAGGCTATACCTATTATAAAGATCGAGGCTATATTTTTGAAAAGCAGTTTAATGAAAACACACATCAAGTGTTAGATAAAACTTTATTGGATTATCGTTTACCCGAAAAAGAGGCTATTATTCCGATGATGTTTTTAACGCCTTCTATTGTTAATGATGGTAGACGAATGTTGATTTCTCCACAAGGGGTTACTTATATGGCTAAAACGCCTGTTAGTTTAGAAAAAAGGAATACGGTATTAACAGATGCGATAGATTTCACTAGAATGTTTGAAAAACAAGATGCGCTAAATTTACGCTTCACTACGGCTCTTCGAATGAATGCTACCTATCCTTATGTACTGCCCAATGTACATTTACCTAGTGAACCAGAAGTGGAAGTTTTAGATGCAGGCTTTAGGGATAACCAAGGTATTATTTCTGCCACTCGTTTTATTCATGTCTTTAAAGATTGGATTTTAGAAAATACCAGCGGTATCATTTTAGTACAAATTAGTAGTAAAGATAAGTTTGATGATATGGCACCCACCAAAAGTGAAGAGGGCTTAATCGGAAGTATTCTAAATCCTTTGGGTATCGCCAGTAAAATATTGAAGTTACAAGATTTTGAACACGATACGAATTTGGGTTTTATTTTCGATATTGTAGGGGCAGAAAATTTTGATGTGATTCGTTTTACCTACCGTCCAACCGAACAAAATGAAGAGGCATCTATGACTTATCATTTAACTATCCGCGAGAAAAAAGATATTATCAATGCTTTTTATTTGGAAGAAAATCAACGTAATTTGAGTCAATTGCAAAGCTTGTTGTATAAATAATAGTCTGCTATGTTCCGCTTGCCACCTCCCATTTGGCATTATCTGCCAAATGACAAGTGTGGCGTGTATCTAGACGTTAGTAGATTTCTGCGAAATTGCGAAATACCCCCTTTGCCCATTCTCCAAAGTACGCATTTCCACCCTACCCGTATCCGTTAACATGTCCAAGTAGCCAATCAACATAGACATAGCGGGCATAGAAATTCGGTTGGCATATAAAGTATTTAGCAAATCTGTAAATCCGTTTGTTCCGCCTTGTATTAATACAAAACATTCTTCTATTCTAGTATGAATGCGGTCCACTTGCATTTTTATAACTGCTCGATGATTGGTAAAAACTTCATAATGACCAGGGAACACAGTATCTATATCCAAAGCGGCCATTTTTTTATAAGAATCTAATAATTGAACCAAGCCTTTATCCCGCACTTTTTTATCGTGTATAGACACATCCATCACAGGTGTAGGCGTAATTTTAAGCAACATGTCCGCTGCAATTAGCCATTTATTTTCTGCTTGATAAAAACAAGTTTGCATATTTGCATGACCGGGGGCATAGATTATTTCCCAATTCCCTCCCCCAAAATTTAAGATGCCATTCATAGGAAAAACCTGTACCCGTTCAGCTGGGATATTGTCCCAATGATTCACCACATTCTGCATGAATGCCATGATCATTTTTTTAAATTTTCCTGGCGTTCGCCCTGTTTCATTGGGCATAGTACGTTCTATTAATTGCATTCTGCGTGCCCACATTTCCTCTTTATTCGTTGCCCAAGTATAGCAATATTCATTGACCAAAATCTGTGCATTACTATGTGCTGCAATTTTCCCTGCCATCCCGATATGATCCACATGAGCGTGAGTAATAATCACTTGCTTAATATCTTGTATTTGTAAACCATGCTCTTTGAGTGCTGCGGTTAGCGCATTCCAAGAAGCGGTTGTTTTTTCTCCACAATCAATTAAGGTAGGAACAGGATCAAGGAAAAGATAAGCATTAACGGTCTTCATGCCGTAAATCGTTGGTAACTCTATTCTAATAGGTGCTTGCATAGCACAAAAATAATCCATTTTATGCAAATGATACGTTAATTCCCTTAATGGTTGCTTAACTTGTATAATACTATTTATAAATTAATCGTAACTTACGAAAGTACTTTATCTGTAAATGATAAATGATAAATGATGAATGGTAAATGGTAAATTACTAGACGCTATACACATCATGCAGCGTCTAGTAATTTACAATTTATCATTTACCATTCATCATTCATCATTCATCATTTACCAAATTATTAAACAATGAACCGAACTATTATTACCTTCATTGTCCTCTCTTTATTAGGACTCATAACCATCCAAGCAGGCCTATTAAATATTGGCTTAAAGATGGAGAAGGAAAAATATACAAAGGAAATTGATGCCGTATTATACAGCATTAAAAGTCATCTGTATACCAATACGGAGTTGAGTCAACGTATTGCGCAATTAAGTACAGATTTAGAAGAAAAAGGGATGTTGAGCCAAGATTCTTTACCAGAAGAAACGCTTCGAACCATAGATACTTTGCTAAAAGAACAACTGGCAAAGCGAGGCATTTCTGTGGATTTTTCTTTTGCCTTAACGGACGCTAAAAATCAACTACTGCTGACTAGTAGCCAATTTGATCCAGCTATCTTTTCTTTTAACCAACATACGATTCGTTTTGGTTCGATGATAGAAGTCTTTTGTAATTGTAATGTCTTATTGCATTTTAATCAAAGCAATTTATATTCTTATTTATTTAGTCAGTTAGCCTATTTATTACTGCCATCTTTAATTTTTTTATTGATTATTATAGGCGGATTTAGTTTTTTAATTTATAATCTAAATCGCCAAAAACGTTTATTGACTATTAAAAACGATTTTATTAATAACTTAACCCACGAGTTAAAAACGCCCGTCTTCTCCATTTCTTTGCTGATCAAGGTTTTCAAAGAACGCATCGCACAAAACGATACAAAAAAACTAACTACCTATTTGGCTTTGTTAGATAAAGAAAATCAAAAACTAAAAGGGCATATTGATAAGGTTTTAGAATTGGCTTCTTTGGAAAATGGCAAATATAGTTTGCAAAAAGAAACTTGTGATTTTCATACAATCATACAGGAAGTTGTTGGCGATTTTCATTTAAAAATTGATACAGCACAAGGGCAATTAGTAGAAAACTATCAAGCCGTAAAAGGGCAATTATTATTAGATAAAACGCATTTTAAAAATGTTATCCAAAACCTATTAGATAACGCTATCAAATATAGTAAGGACCGACCTAATATCCGCATACATACCCAATGCAATGAGCATACTTTTTCTATTGCAGTAAGTGACAATGGCATCGGCATTGCCCCCGAACATCATCGGCATTTATTCGACAAATTTTATCGGGTAACCAACGGAAATTTACATAATATTAAAGGCTTTGGCTTAGGTTTAAGTTATGTAAAATATATAGTAGAAGCACATGGTGGCTCTATTCGGGTGAAGAGTAAAGAACAAGAAGGGGCCACTTTTATTATGGAATTTCCGAAATAGATAGGATCGATTTGACAATTTTCGTTTTATACCCATTCAAAATTCAAAATTCTTCATTCAACATTAAGTCTAATGAAATCAAAAATATTATTGGTAGAAGACGATGAAACGCTGGGCTATATTTTGCAAGAATATTTAGAGATGAAAAATTTCTCTGTAAAGTGGTCAAAAAATGGAATAGAAGGCCTAAAGGCATTAAAAAAAGAGCGCTATGATTTGTGTATCTTGGATGTAATGATGCCCGTAATGGATGGCTTTACAATGGCCCGAAGAATGAAGGAGGCAGGGTATTATATTCCGCTATTATTCCTAACCGCTAAATCGTTAAAAGTAGATGTATTGAAAGGTTTTAGTTTGGGGGCAGATGATTATATTATTAAGCCAGTCGAAGAAGAAGAATTGGTTGCTCGGATACAAGCGATTTTAAAAAGAAGCGATTTTTCTCAACCCCAACAAACAGAAATTTTTACAATAGGAAATTATGATTTTGACAGTGCTAATCAAAAATTAAGTTTTCAAGGAGTCGATAAATATTTGACAGAAAGAGAAGCTCAAGTGCTTAAATTATTATGTCTGCATAAAGGCAATCTACTATCTCGCCAACATGTACTCAACACTATCTGGGGTAAAAATGATTATTTTAATCGCAGAAGTATGGACGTTTTTATTTCTAAATTGAGAAAATATTTAGCAAAAGATGAACGTATCCAGATTATGAATGTGCATGGTAGTGGATTTATTTTGTCGGACGAGTAGGGTTGTTTATTTGTTTATACCGTTTATTTGTTTACACAGCCATACGTAAATATCGAGTAAATAGCTAAAGCGCCTACTCCAAAAAATAGATTCTGAGAAACATGTCAAACTACGTCCCAAACGACTGGATAAACAAATAAGCAATTCTCACAATTTCCTTATCACATTAACGGATTTAGAATTTGGCTTTGCGATATTTTAAGATTTCATCTTAAAATCAATATTTTCACGCTTTTGGGTTGTGAAAATTGCCATTTCATCCGTTGCATTTTTTCATCCGCTGCCTTTTCATCCGCTGCCTTTTCATCCGCTGCCTTTTTCATCCGTTGCCTTTTTTCATCCGCTACCATTTCATCCGTTGCCTTTTTCATCCGTTGCCTTTTTCATCCGCTGCCATTTCATCCGTTGCCATTTTCATCCGTTGCCTTTTTCATCCGTTGCCTTTTTTCATCCGCTGCCATTTCATCCGTTGCCTTTTCATCACAATTTCCGTATCACATTAATCCCATCTCGAATCGGCAACAGCACATTTTCTACTCGCTCATCATTTAAGATTTTTTCATTAAATGCATGAATAATTTGAGTATCCTTATCATGTTCTTTCAAAGTAACTTTTCCACTCCACAATACATTATCCGCAATAATTAACCCGCCCGAACGCACTTTATCTATCACTAAATCATAATGCTGTTCATAAAACCGTTTACCTGCATCCAAAAACACTAAATCAAAGGGACTAGGTAGGGTCAGAACAATTTGTGCTGCATCTCCTATCAACAATTCTATTTTTGCTGCTACTCCAGAACGGTCTATATATTTTCGGATAAGATATTCTAATTCCTCTTTTACTTCTATCGTATACAATTTTCCACCTTTCGGCAATCCTTGTGCAATACATAAGGCAGCATAGCCTGTAAAAGTACCAATCTCCAAGGCTATTTTTGGCTGCACCAAATTGCTTAATAAACTTAGTAATTGCCCTTGCAAATGCCCACTCATCATTTGGGGTGCCAATGTTTTTAGATGGGTTTCTCTTTCCAAATCTTTTAACAATGCAGTATGTGGGGTAGTATGCGCTTCACAATAGCGCGTTAGTTTTTTTAAAGCAAAATTCATCCTGCAAAATTCTTATGATTTTTGCGATTTCCAAAGGTTTTCTATTGTTTTTATTTCTTTTCCGCTTCTCTATTCTCTACTCTCTGTTCTCTACTCTCGCTTCTCTACTCATTCTCTCCAAAGCTTCCTTTGCTCTATCAAATCCAGGATTTAAATTCAACGCTTGTTGATAATCTTTTTTAGCCGCCTCCAAATTTCCCTGTTTTTCTTGGACCAAAGCCCGGTAATAGTAGGCCATGATATAAGTAGGCGACGTTTTAGCAGCCAAATCAAACTGTTGATAAGCCCGTTTCAAAGAATCCATTTCTAGATAAATAATCCCTGTATTAAAGAAACCCTCCTCGTAGGTCGGGTCGGTAATATTGAGCTGTCGATAGGTGGCAATTGCTGCTTGCAGGCGATTTGTTTCATGTAAATAGGCTGCTTTAGCGTGGAGAGCAGTTGTATTGTTGGGATCTACCTGTAGGGCATTGTCAAAAAAAACGCCTGCCATTTTACTTTTTTGCTTGGCATGTAACTGGCCTAAATTAATCCAAGCATCTACCAAATCGGGATCATTCTCTACCGCTGTTTGAAAACTTCCAATCGCCCGATCAATATTACCCATTTCCTTAAAGTTCATCCCTAGCATAAAAAAGGCATCTGGATTTAAAGGCTGTAGAGCTAGTACTTTATTAATCGTTTTGATAGAGGCTTCATGTTGTTCCAATATTAACTCAAATTCGCATAGTTTTAAGAGTGTTGGAATTCGGGTAGGATATAGCGCTGCGGCTTTTTGTAAGGTACTGACCGCATTATAAGATTGGTAATAATCTAAGTAAGCGTCTGCCAGTAAATGCAGATAGGTCACATTGGTAGAATCATAATTAAGTGCCGTTTTTAAATCTGTTATGGCTTCGTCGTAGTTTTCATTTTCATAAAATAAAGCCCCTCTTTGGGCATATAATCTAGGGTCATTGGGGTTTACTGCAATTTCTTTGGTAAAGCCATCAATAGCAGGATTGCCAGTGGAGGGAAGTGCGTTACTGGTTGCTTTGGGGGTAGCTGGTTCATTTTGGCAGCTCCAAATACTAGTGGCAACAATCAAAGAAACGAATAGGACTACTATTTTGTGCATAGGTTATGGATTCAATTAATAAACAATATCTTAGTTACCACTGTATTCGGGGCATCAAAATTATTAGAAATAGTACTGAAGACTAGATATACTCCCGTACTTGCCCGTCGACCATCAAAGCTATTACCATCCCAGATGGCTTGCCCACCCAAAGCAGTGGTTTCGAAGATTAAGCGACCACTGACATCTGTAATTTTCACATTCGCATCTCTAGCCAAGCCCTTGATGGCAATCGGTCCATTATATTCTGGCCGAACAGGGTTGGGAAAAGCATAAGCATTGGTTCTATTAAAATTACCGCCCAAAGTAGCATCTCCTCTAAGCGATAAAATCCCATTATTCGTTCCAATAAAAGCTTCGCCAGTTTCTTGATTGATTGCAATATCTATAATGGTGTTATCAAAAAGAGGACTGTTCGTTGTATTAAAAAAAGCAATTTGTTCTTCGCCAGTAGGGGATTGAATGAATAACCCATTATTAGTTCCTAGCCATTTTCGATTAGCTCCATCTACTGCAATCGTTTGGATGTTTTCTGTCTCTAATAAAAAAGCACCAAACCCATCTTGATCAACAATTCTTTTGAAACCTTCACAATTGTCAAAAACACTTGCTCCACAATCGAAAATAACAGGCCCTTCTGCTGTACCGACCCAAACATCTCCATCCAAATCGACCTCCAAGCAATTAATAACACGGGTTTCTAATGCGCTATTAGCAGGCGTAAACACTCTAAATCTATCATCTGCTTCATTATCAATTGTACCATTGTCATCAAATACAAGCACCCCTTCATTAGCAGATACAAACCATTTATAGCCATTATTATCTATAGCAACTTGCAGTAAATTTTTAGAGGGAACGTTAAAATTTTTCCAAGTACCATCATTTTTTAAAACCGAAATTGGACGAGGAGCTAAATGGTTACTCATCCAAAGATTGTTCTCTGTATCAAATGCTAGTCCACCAACTCTCTCTCTTGCAGCATCTCCTGTTGCGCCTTGCAAAGAAGAATTTTCTTCGGTATATACCTTAAAATCTTCCCCATCATATTCTACCAAGCCCCCCCAAAAAGTACCCACAAATAATCGCTGATCTAATGGGTGAACCGCTAGGCGATAAAAATCTCTATCAATGTTTTTCTCCAAAAATAAAGGGATATTATCTCGACTAAAACGACTCCATCTTCCATCTTCTAAAGTAAAAACGCCATCCACTCGATTAAGTGCCGTTTGGTTAGAGGCTACGCCTCCTGAGGCTACATATACTTTATCCGAAGTAACTAAGATTTCGCTACTATTATGGGAATAAGGCGAGGCATAATTGGCTCTATTACATTTATTTCCAAGTATTTTAGAAGAACGAACACCCCTAAAAATATCTCCATACCAGATGGTTCCATCTGCCAGTTCTATCGCATTTCTAGGACGATTAACGCAATCTTGTCCAGAATTAATAAAAGAACCATCTGCTTTAAACGCCAATACCTTTCCATCTCCATCTGGAATTTTGGAAAAACCTGCCAATAAATGCTCCGTACCAGCTTCTAAAAATTGAATCTCAAACCCTGGTTCTTGATGAATTTCTGTAAGCTGCAAGCCATCATATTGGAATAATGTTCCATCTATATCTAAATATAAACGTCCATGATGATTGGTCACTGCATTGGAACTATAAATAGGAGGAAAACCTTCTGCTCTCGCCAATAATTCCCAATTGCCAAAGTCCGCTAAATTCACATTGCCATTATTTGTTGCTCTAAAAATACCCTCTTCGGTAGCGGCATAGAAAAACCCATCGTATACGGTCATATCTAGTACAGGTAAACCAGTGAAAGTCGTAAATTCAAACTCTTCTCTTTCTAGGTTTAATTTCACAATGCCAAAGCCTGTTGATAAAAAGGCAGCATTTCCTTCTATTAAAATAGCATAAATCGTTCGATCACCTACAATGTTTGTGTTCTGCTTTATATCATTCAAATTGATAACGCCATCTGGTTTGACTAAATCAATATTGTTATTGTTATAGATAACCACTAAGGTCTCGGAAGCTTCATTGTATTGGATTTTATCTATACCAACTTCACTCAATCCATCCACTTTTGAAATAAAATCAACAGAATTATCTGCTTTGTCTATGGTGAAAATAGAAAAGGGAGAAGCATAATAAATATGCGTTTGGCTTTGTGTGACCCATTTTCCTGATTGATAAGGCAGGTGTGATTTCCATTGTCCAATACCCAAGTCTGCTTCTTGAGCTTGACTGACGGAAAAAAATAATAAAAATAGTAGGAGTAGGCTATCATTTTTTAGCATAAACAACGTTTTTTGTATAGCTGTCAGTACGACTTTAGCTTATGATCATTAGTCTTTGGTCGCAATAGCTTGGGGGCGATTATATCCCCGCATCCAAGCTATTGTGTAACAAAGACTAATGACTAAAATCGAGTTTAGAAATTAGTATTTAATAAGTTACCCTATATTTCTAATTCCTGTTTGTTTATAATTCTACATTAAGACTCTAAGAAAGGCTAGTTTTTTTCTATCTAAAAGAGCAGGTAAAAAGTATATTTGGCAGATAGATTTTTTAGAGGGAGGGGATTTGATTTGTTTTTTTTATAAAAAACAAATCAAATCCCCTCCCTCTAAAGAACCTATCCAATCTACTGCTTGCCTGATGCCAAGAGTTATCAAAAATCTAGTGTCTTAGTGTAGAAGTAAGGCTTTCGGACAAATATAGTTTTTCTATCGACATATCGTATCTAAGTAATCGGAAAACATTGTCTTACCTCAGATACTAAGTACAGTGTGAATTAAATAAGTTCCTGTTTCTACAAGGAAAAAGAAGGAAGTTATTTAATGCACAGTGTACTTAGTACCTAACCATAAATAATATTCGATTCTTTATCCGAGTATAACGCTAGGAAAGAATGTATTAGTTTTACTAAGTATATTTATCTTTGCGTAATTATTAATAGACTTGTCCTTCTTTAAAAATACTTATATGAAATAGCTATTTTTTTGCTAGTTTTCTTTAAAAAATCACTGAATAATCCTTTTATTGAGTTATTTTTTAGAGGAAAATAGCAGAAAAAGAGCATTTCAGATAAGTGTTTCTTAAAGGAGGACAAGTCTAATGTAACAGTTTGTGTATTTCTACCGACAATAAGAACCGTAATAAAAATGGTAGTAAGAGATTTTTTTGAGAAAAAATTCTCAACATGGTTAAATACTAAGGAATTATAAGTAGATTTAGTCCAATAAATATCTTAATTTATAGTAATGAAACCAACTACTACTAATTCCAAATTAGCTGGGAAAAATTTTAACAGACGAAACTGGTTAAAATTATGTAGCCTTACAGGTATCTCTGCCTTATTGAGTCCAAACTTATTACACCAAGCATCACCAATCCTGCTATGAAAAAAGTGTTTGGATAAAAAGCTTATCAAAAAAATAAAAAATGAAAAACCTAATTTTTATATACCTTTTAGCTGGTTTATTTATAAGTAGTTGTGCAGCGAGTAACCAAACAATTACATCTATACCTAAAGAAATGCAAAAAACAACAAAGGGTGAATATACCTTAGTAGTAGAAGGCTTTGATTGGGGGGCAGCCGCAAGCAAAGTAATTCTTTCCATGGATGATAGTCTTAGTCAGGCAAATGGAAATAATTTTGCAGTGAATGTGAAACGGGCAACCCCTTGTGCTGAACTAAAACCAGTAGAAGCAACAGGGGAACTAAAGGTACTCTATGCCTATGTTTCAGATGCAAAAGCAAATAGAATAGCCAAAGGCAAGCACCTTACACTCGTATTGTATGTTGCTCCCTTTGAACCAATCAATTCTCCTGTAAAATATTTTTCTCAGAACCCAGAATGTCCAGGCAATCAGTGGATAGATTTTAATTTGACTATTTTAAATAAAAAGACACACCAAATTTGGAATCAAGAGACCAACAGAATTATTCCGTTGATTGATAAATTTGATTTAACAGGTCGCTTTTTGCATAAAGAGATGACCCTCTCTTATGCGGATTATAAACCCACGACTACCAATCAAAAATCACCTCTAATTATTTGGTTACACGGAGGAGGAGAAGGAGGTACAGACCCTTCTATTCCACTTATAGCCAATCGAGCTGCTAACTATGCTGCCCCAGAAATACAAGCTTACTTTGGAGGGGCTTATGTGTTAGTGCCCCAAAGTCCTACTTTCTGGATGGATAATGGACAAGGGAAATATACCCGTGGAGAGGTGAATGATACATACAATGAAAGTTTGATGGCATTGATAGAAGACTATGTAAATAGACATCCCAATATTGATAAAAATAGAATTTATTTAGGGGGCTGTTCCAATGGAGGTTATATGACTTTAAAATTATTATTACTTCACCCTAATTATTTTGCTGCTGCCTTTCCGAGTGCTTTAGCTTACCACACCAAACATATTAGTGACGAAGAACTTAAACAGATTAAAGATATACCGATGTGGTTTATTCATTCTAAAGATGATCCTGTTACCCTAGCTAATGAAACAGTCGTTCCTGTTTATGAAAGATTAATAAAAGCTGGGGCAAAAAATACGCACTTTTCCTATTTCGATCATGTGGTGGATATTACCAATCAATTTGGCGGAAAAGACTTTCATTATATGGGGCATTTTTCATGGATTTATTCTCATGCGAATAAATGCCAATTGGATTATGATGGTAGCCCTGTAACTGTGGATGGAGAGCCTGTTACTTTAATGGGGTGGATGGCTCGTCAGGAGAAAAAGAAATAAACAAAATTGCTGAGTCCACTCTAAAAAGTCTGATTGGGGCTAATTTGCCAAATTTATAACACTCTAAAAAAGAGCGATTTTTTTTTTGATAAATTCGACAAGTTTATCTAGTCGGTTGACATATGGAACCTTATTACACGGTCGCTTCCCGCGACCCTGTAATTTATCTGAC
>ENA-ORXT01002410-ORXT01002410.1-marine-metagenome-genome-assembly--contig:-NODE-2410-length-22553-cov-4.002758_pt1 | contig 22553 bp, 10 predicted proteins | sample MGYA00237868_ERZ511482 | MGnify/ENA metagenome assembly ERZ511482
AAATGCTATTTTTAAATGTATCATTAACAATAATTCCTTTTCTTCTTTCTTCCTTACGTTTTTTTGTTTCCTCTTTTCTTTTGTTATCTGCTACCTCTCTGGCCCGTTTTAGTTTTGCTGCTTGTATCTTAGCTTCTTCTTTGATTTCCCTAGTGCGGAAAATTTTTATTAAGGTCGAAAGTTTTTTGCGGAATTTAGTTTTTTCTTTAGATTCTTTCAGTCCTAGAATCGCTTTTTCTGCAATTCCAATTTTTTCTTTTGTTTGGACGTTTTCATTAGAGTAGATTGCCTGTTCGAGCTGTCGGAGCAGTTTATTAACTTTTTGCTGTTTTGCTTTTTCTTCACGTTCTCGCCTTTCTTCCCTTTTCCTGTAAATCTTTATTAATCTAAATTCCTCGAAAAAATTATCAACTTTGAGTTCGTTGTCATTCCCGTTCTCTGTATAATCAGAATTGGATTGAAAGTTATTTTTGTAGTCAAGTCCTTGAAATATCTTTTCTAACCTATCAATATACTCGTCAGTTTTCGATGTTGAGGAAATTTTAATAGAGTCAACTCTTTGTTTTTTTGTTTCAATGTCAAACAACTTTCGGTTTAGTACATTTACCTCTTCTTCTATCTCAGCTAAGTCAAAAATTGGTTCTTTGAGTTGCTTCCCCAATTCTTGCCTGATTTCTAATGCAGTTTTTTCTTTTATCGTTTTTGCTATCTGTTCTGTATTGTCCTTTTCTCTTCCGATAAAGTTTTGAAGTCTGTTATCAATATCTTTAATTTGCTTACCTGTGTTTTTCTTAATCCGATGAAATATCATCTTATTTCGAGTTGAGTTCCGAAACCGAGAGCGAACTTGTTGAAAGTAATCTAAAATATATCTAAAAATATTCATGCGAAAATTATTTACTTTTCAATTATAAAACAGCGGCTTTATCACCGTTTGGGACTGGGGATGCATCATCCTCCAATCTTATTTTAGTTTCGTCATGTATGTTTATCTTGTTGATTTTATTTTTTAATGAAAGAGAACACTAACGTATTGTATGTGTAGTTGCCCCAAAAAGAGACGGTACATACAATTAGTTGAACCACCAAACCGATGAATCTAAGCCAATACTAAAATAATAACATTAAAGTAAGCTAGGTAAGCGCCATTGTCCATTAGGTTGTAGTATTAGGAATAGACAAACTACTAATATTTTATGAATATATGTAAACAAGAATAATATTTTATAAAAAACAAGCTAATTTGCTTCCAATAATCCAAAAATTTACTTTCCTAATAAAATTTCTCTATAATTGTTATCCAACTAAGAGGTAAACAGAACCATAACCATAACAATTAAGTGATAGCTTCCAAATAGCCTTCAAAACAAAACATTATGACAAAACGATTAACCGCATTAGATACCCTAAGAGGTCTCACGATTGCCCTAATGATATTGGTAAATACCCCAGGTACTTGGGAACATGTATTCCCACCACTACGTCATGCACCTTGGAATGGTTGGACACCTACTGATTTAGTATTTCCCTTCTTTTTATTTATCGTAGGCGTATCCTTTTACTTTTCTTTTAAAAAATACGATCATCAATTAAGTGCGGCGGCAAGTGAGAAAATCTTAAAACGTACCGCAGCTATTTTTCTAGTAGGCCTCCTATTAAATGCCTTTCCTAAAAGTATTATGGCATACGGAATGTTATGGAAGGCAGCTTTTGGAATAGCCTTACTGGGATGGTTGAGTATGCCTTTATGGAAGAATAGAGTAGCGGTTAATATGGTAAGAATAATAGAGTGGGGGTGTTTATTGACTTTATTGGGTTTATTCTTTTTTACTTTAGGCAGTAATAATTTACGCATCTTAGGCGTATTACAGCGGATTGCTTTAGCCTTTGGCATTGGTGCTTTTGTTTGCTTACTATTTAAAGGTCGCGCCTTAGTCTTTGCATTGGTGGGTATTTTGATAGGCTATTGGTTGCTGCTGCTAGGTTTTGGAGATTTGACTTTGGAAAATAATTTTGCACGTACCGTAGATTTGGCTATTTTAGGAGAAAATCATATTTATGGTGGCTACGGAATACCTTTTGATCCAGAAGGTTTGTTAAGCACGATTCCTTCGGTTGGTACAATGATAATGGGCTTTCTATCGGGTCGATTGATTGATGATAATTTAGCCAATAAAGAACACGCTGTATTCAAATTGTTTTTATATGGTTTTCCTGCCCTTATACTAGCGTATCTATGGAATCCATTTTTTCCTATTAATAAGCCGCTTTGGTCGAGTTCTTATGTTTTACACGCAGGCGGTTTGGCAATGATGATTTTAGGCTTATGTATCTATTTGATAGATGTGAAAGGTTGGGATAAATGGACCAAGCCTTTTGTGCAGTTTGGCTTAAATCCGTTGTTTATTTATGCTTTGTCTAGTATTTCTGTAAAAACCCTGATTTATTTAGTGCAAGTTTCTAAAGCAGATGGCGGTACTATGAATGGCTATCAGGCATTGTATGAAAAGGTCTTTGTTTCATTGGCAGGGAATAATGAATATGGTTCTTTATTATTTGCGCTTTTTTATGTGTTTATGCACTGGTTGGTGGCTTGGGTGTTGTATAAGAGAGGGGTGTTTATAAAGGTGTAGGGAAACTAGTCATGAAGATCGCAAAAATGGAATGGAATTGTTTTACAATAAAAATAGTTATATTTTCAGCTTAAAATAAATTCATATTTTTAGACTAAACAATGGTATCAAAAAAAGAACTACATCTTTTAATTAAAGATATGGAATCCGACAGAGTTGAAAGAACTATATCTTTTCGAGAAGATAAACTAGGAGAAGCGGTTTGTGCTTTTTCAAACGATTTACCCAATCACAAACGTCCTGGCTATTTGTTAATTGGTGTAGATAATAAGAAAGGAGAAATATCAGGCTTAACTATTAGTGACAAAGATTTACAAAAACTAGGAGATATTCGTTCAAATGGAAATATTCTGCCTCAGCCTTTTTTAGTAGTAAGTCCTGTTTTTCATTTTCCAGATGGCGATGTTGTAGTATTAGAAGTACATCCAGCAGATTTTCCACCTGTTAGATATAAAGGGAGGTGTTGTATTCGAATTGGTCCAAGAAAGGGAGTAGCTAGTCCTCAGGAAGAGCGGGTTTTATCAGAAAAAAGAATTTCAACTGCTAAAACCTTTGATATATTACCATACAAGGGTACTAGTCTTAAGGATCTAGATATTGATATATTTCGATGGAGTTATTTACCATTAGCTATTGATGATGAAACCCTTCAGGCAAATCACCGAATAATCGAAGAACAGTTGGCTTCATTGGGATTTTATGATTTAGTAAGGGATTGTTGTACGAATGCAGGAATTTTGCTTTTTGGTACTAATCCACGCTTTCAGTTAAACGGTGCTTATGTTCAATATGTTAAATTTGACAGTAAAGAGATGGATGTAGACAAAGTGATAACAGAAAAAGAATTCTCAGGTGATTTAGTGACTATACTGAAAAATATAGATGATTTTGTAAAAACTAATATCATCAAGAGGAAGTCAAAACGGCAAGATGGTTTTCGTCAGATATATTTAGCCAATTATCCTTCTTGGTCATTGCGAGAATTATTGATGAATGCACTAATGCATCGAGATTATGAGTCTAACGCACCTGTTTTAATTTATGAATTTGAAGATAGAATAGAGATTATTAATCCAGGAGGATTATATGGGGATGCTAGACCTGAAAATTTTCCAAATGCGAGTGATTATCGTAATCCAATAATTGCAGGTGCAATGAAAGTATTAGGTTATGTCAACCGTTTTAATTTTGGAATTACTAATGCACAACAGCATTTAAAAAATAATGGTAATCCACCTGCTGATTTTAAATTAGATTTAAAAACAAAGTTTTTTGTATCAATTGGTATTAATCAAGAATGGTAATTATCGACGTTTTAAAATATCGACAGTTTGTTGGTTTTAAAGATGGCTTAAGAGCAGAAAGGGCGTTACAATAAAACAAAAAAAATGCACCCCAAAATAAATTTGATGATGCATTTTTTCTTGCTTTTACACAAGCCTATTTTTTTAAATATCTATAGATAGAAATATTCTTTTTGATTCACAAAAATACTTAATTCCGTCCCCCCCTTTTAATCGTAACCGTAAAGGGCAGACAAATATCTGGTTTGCAACAGTCTTCAAAGGTGACTGTTACTGCACAGCATTCCGATACATCACAATCATTGGTATCTGTTGCAGTATAAGCTAAGGTAGCAGTACCCGTTATCATGGAGGTATCCAAAGCCAAAGGATTACCGGAGCCAACTAGTAGACCATTGGTATCAAACCAATTGACATTATTCAAACTAGTGTCAACAGCAAGCATAATAGTATCTATCAAACAAGCCTTCATATTTATAATAGGATAATTAATCACCATGACGGAATCATAGCCTTCACAAATTGTACCCGCACTAGTAGGAAAGAAACCATATATATAACTGGTATCAGGTACTGTACCCGAAAGCGCTGGTAAAGTGATGGTTTGGCAGATGGTATCAGTAGCAGATGTTACCGTATGGGAAGTGTAATCTCCTGTAGGCGTATCGTAAATGTCGGCTGTATCTACTGCAGGACTAGTGAAAACACCATAATTAGTTACCGCAATATCGCTGCTCCCCATAGCCATAAAACAAAATTCAATATCAGTACCTTCACAACCAAAAATCACATCTTGTACGATAATAGGTCTTGGGCAAGATAAGCCAAAATCATAAGTATGATTCACACTACCTGTACTACCCGTTGTAATAGCTATATAAGGGACACCTGCTGGTAAAGCCCCATTAGCAGTAGGGTTGAGCGTACCATCCGAATCATTCATATCGGCACTCGCACCGACTCCTGTATCATTGATAGTCAAAGACAAATCTGCACCATTGATATTGATATTACTTGTTGCTGGATTGAAATTTCCAACACCACTTGTACCCGTATTGACACCAATAGCGATAAAATAATCTGTATTATATTCCAAGCCATCACTCATATCAAAATAGTATTCTCCATTGGCATCTGTAAAAGTCGTAGCTTCCAAGACACCTGTAGTAGCGTTATATATAGTGACTTCCATTCCTTCTACAGGTGTTTCTCCTGGGTCCTGTACGCCATCTTGATCGCTGTCTATCCACACATAGTTACCTATCTCTAACGGTACTGCATGACCGAGTGCTTCTATATCTCCAAGACCTGCGGCTTTACCTGCAGCTCCTTCTCCACCACTCTGGCTCTCTCCATATAATTCATAGTATTGATTTCTGTCGCTATTAATATTATCTAACATGAGAACACCTCCTGAAAATGCAAAACCCTCTACATCACTAACATCATACCCTGTCATTATTACTTCTCCACAACCCGGAACTAATTCTAAACCACCAAAGGATATTTCTGGGTGTAAATCGTTTTCATCACTTGTAGCATTGCTATAAGAATCATTGTCATAATATTCGTTTCCAAAAGGTCCTTGTGGATCGGTACTTGAATAGGAACTGTTTTGACCACATGCACCAAAACCTTCTAGATTATAGGTGCCACTACTATTACAAACTCTAAGTATATCCCCAGCAGAGACTGCCGAATAAGATTTACGGAAACCAGGAAATAAAAAATCATTCTGATTAGTAGAATAATTTTGATACCCCATTTGCATACCATGTCTATCTAAAAAACCAAGTACCATAGAACCATCTACGTCAAATTCAATATCTGATAGAATGGGTTGTGGTATGATACTTACCATACTAGCACCACCAGCAGAAGGGTGTGTATTATTCCAAACTTGCCAGTCTCCAATAGTAGCAACTCCAGAATCAGGTTGATCACGAGTATAATTTAATGAAAATCCATTTGTATCTCCTTGTCCATCATTAATAGTAACAGGGACTGGTGTACCTCCTCCCTCTGGTACCTTATATACGTAAGCCTCCAAGTCAGTATCGCACACAATACCCATATATACATATCCGTCGTGTACTTCTAATGCCCAGGGGCGATAAGTCCCATTATCACAAGGATTAGGGACAGGAATAGAGGTAGGAAGAATAGTCATACTTGCAATATCTACCATAACTATGGTCTTAGTATTAAGATTCATAACGTAGAGGGTCTTATCATCTGTAGAAATGTCAATATCTCCAATACCAATTGTCCCTATTTGCTCATAAGCGATAGCATCATGACTATCTTCGGTTAAATTAGGTGGAAGTACTGCACCAGAACCACCTGGTTCTGTTGGTTGACTAGGGTAGATAGTCAAATCTCTCGGATTATCACCCGTATTAGGAATGGTCATCCAAGCTGTACTTTGGTTTGTAGCAGGGTTAATAGTATAAATACCACCTGTGCCTAAAGACCCAAAACTCATATATCTTCTTAGTACTGCAGAAGAAAATATATCACCACTAGTTCTATTACAGGCTACACCCCATAAGGCACCTACACTATCAGCACGAGCTAGCATATTTGGAGCTTCCGCAGTATCAGTTATACCTAGATTGCCATTAGGCTTAATACCCGTATAACGATGACTCCAAACGGCAAAAGCATCTGCACTAGCGGAAGAACCAGAAACTAATGTACCATCAGGATTTCTACTAGCACCATTTACATAACAAGGCGTGGCAAGTTGTAGTGTATCTTTATCTGGAAAACAATCAGAAGGATTGTTCAATGCTAGGTTGGTTGTACAATTGGGACTCGTTACAAACTGTACCGTCGAAAGCCCTGACAAGGAATCACGACTAGCTTGCAGCCAAGAAGGGATATTGATAAAATCGAGACGTACCATTATACCTGCGGGTACATTAAGTACATACTCTCCACTGGCATTTGTACGTGTACAATCAACGATGTTGTTGTCGGCATCGTAGGCGACTATTTCTATGTCCGCTACACCGTATTCTATTACATTTTGAGCAACACCTGCTGTATTTGTTCCCAAAAGCAGATTGTCTCTTACACCATTAAAATTGTAGTCTCGCCACACACTACCACCTATATGGTCAGTACCACAGGTAGCAGAAGTAGTGGGGCATTGACTATACACACTGCTGTTCATCAGCAATAGTATAGACAGGACGAAAAATAGTTTGATAAATTGCATGTTATTTGTTTGGGTAAAGTAGGTTTCATTTATTAGGTCTTATTCACCACTATCTTCGATCCGATATAGCCCGATGCTTGAATATAGCTTTGGGATAGCAGTTTTGTAGTGGGTATGGAAATAGGTGAAAAAAACAATGTGGCAAGGAGCTCAAGACAAAGTATTAATCGAATCCTGTTCATTATGTAATATTTGTTTGGGTTGCAATTCTAATACAATTACAACTGCAAGTAAATCTTTGGAAAATTCTTTTCAGGAAATGTCTTTGGAGTCTCTAGAGGAATAAAATAGGGGGAATAAAGAAAGATTTTTAAAAGAGTAGTTGAGTTTTTGTGTTTTAAATATAGTAATGCCAAAGGGGGGGAGAAAATACTACATTTAGGAGGAATTACTTAATAGTCAATCAAAAAGCTTGCCGATAAAAGAGAATTATTTTGTATTTTAAATAAAAATATATTCTTATTGTCATAAGATTTCTACTATTAAAATCCATTTTATGGTTCTTAATCCCCATCGTAATAAATTAGAAATGACCCAGCTAATAGCCTATATAGCCTATGAGTGGCTATCAGATATTGTATGAAAAGATAAGTACCCAACTATAAATAATCGTCACTTCAAAAGTGACGATTATTTATAGTTAGATACTTACTTGCTACCCTGTAATTTCAATGACAGCAAGTAGATAAGGTCAAATAGAAAGGGCGTTACAATAAACAAAAAAAATACACCCCAAAATAAATTTGATGGTGCATTTTTTCTTGCTTTTACACAAGCCTATTTTTTTAAATATCTATAGACAGAAATATTCTTTTTGATTCACATAAATACTTAATTCCGTCCCCCCCTTTTAATCGTAACCGTAAAGGGCAGACAAATATCTGGCTTACAACAATCCTCTGTTGTTACCACAATAGGACAACACAAACCTGCGTCACAACCAGAAGCATCTGCTGCTGTATAATAAAAACTATCCGTTCCATCTGCCATTCCTAGCGTATTCGCATCCACGAGTAAAGTAGCTCCTGTTCCCACTTGCGTATCTGCGCTGTTGTACCAGACTATATTGGTCAAGTTTGATTGGGCGATGATTTCTGCATGATATGCCTAAAGGAGTATTTTTTTTCTATGAAAAGAACGAAATCTTCCCTAACTTATAACTAGGCTATTCTTACACTTTGCCTTAAGTATTTAATTCCTAGTTCCACGCCTTATTGTAACTTTTATAGGTAAACATTTTTTAGGTCCACAACAATTTCCAACCTCTACTGTCACTTCATCGGATGCGCCTTCACAACAACCTACTGGTGGACTTACAAGGCTTAAGGTAAAAGTGCCACTAGCCAAATCATTCGGACCAGGAATATAGGAAGTAGCTGTGCCAAATACGCCCATGGTTCCTCCTGTGTCATTAAAAGAACCATCGCCACTACTTTGCCATAAGGTAGTTGAAGCAGTAGAACTTGCTGCTAAAAGTGACAAATCTAACCCATCCGTACATAACTCCTCTGCATAGCTACCTGCATCCAGCGTTACAGCAGGACAACAGCCCATTTCAAAGGTCTGTGTTATTTCTTGACACTCTCCAAATTGGGAGGTAAGGGTCAAGGCAATTGGGTCAGCTCCAAAGTTAGCAGCATTCATGGTGATGGTAACGGTAGAACCAGCTTGTGAAATATTGGCAACACTTGCAGGTTCAACAGAAAAATTCACTGCATCGCATACTTCAAAACTGATCGGATCGCAAGCATTGATTTTACCATTTACTATTGGGAGTCCCAAATCAAGACCCATTTCTGGTTTAACTGAAATAGAATCACAACCACAACCTGTATTCGGTTTGAATTCTAATAAAACATTACAAGCCTGAAAAAGAGGAACACTAAAAGTGCCTTCGATGCTAATATTATCAGCTGGATAAAATGGGCCAGCAATAGTACCCGTTGTATTTGCAATTAGCACATCAATGGAAGCATCTAATAGGCCATTACCATCAGCATCCGCATAGGCATTCAAATCATAAGGTATATTGCTTAATGTATCGAGGCTAATATTTTTGGCAACTACTTCATAACTCATATTATTAGGATCGCCACTACAAGTGAAATTGACTTGCGCTTCCGTAATATCTACTTTTGGTTTGATAGGTAGCATAAAAGATGCTCCATCTAGCACAGCAGATATTTCACAAGGACTATTTGGATCTGCTGGACAAGCCAATGATACTTTACCAACCGTGTAATAGCTAAAAGGTAATTCTTGGCAAGTAAGTGCTGTGGAAATTTGCGTATGTACATAGAATCCATAAGTCGCATAGGCCGTGGTAGCGGTAGGGCTTGTGATTTGCAATACCGTATTTCCCGCGGGGTCTGTTGTTTGAATAACAGGTCCAGGTGCCGTAGAAGGCGTTACCCAAGTAATACTGTCATAAGTAATTTCTTGAGGAATCGTAACGAAAACACAAGTAGAAATAGCAGCTTCCACTCTAGGGATAATTACCCCATTAAAACAAAAATCAAAATTACCACAAGTCGCTCCTTCTATTGAATGGAACTCACTGGTTATTTTTACCAAATCTTCAAATTCAGCACCGTTAACGGTAATCACATCTGTAGCTATACCAGAGCTTACCATATTATTACAATCGTCAAGTCCTGTACTTTCAAATTTGACAGGTAGGCCGTTAATGAAATCACAGGTAGTAGCAATATTGAGTTTAAAAGCACTAAATGTAGAGCCAGGAAAGGGGTCCGTCTGACCCAAATCTCCCTCCCAAGTTACCGTGTAGGCGGTGAAGCCACCACCACTTCTAGTAGGGTCAATAGGAGGTGAGGCAATATTTCCAGTTGCTGAAAAAGAACCAGGATTAAAACTACCTGTTATATCATATTCCAAACCTGCTCCCGTAAAGGAAACACCTTGGGGCAACCAAACAATAAATTCATTATTTCTAGTACCTCCACCACAGTTATTACCTGTTAAAAAAATCAATTCCATGTCGCTGCACAAATCTACAGGACTACCAGATGGCTGTAAGGTATAGGTCGTTCTGCAAGGATCACCACCAAGATTTAAATCATGTGTACTAGTAGCAAAGACACAGTCCGCCTTATTGCCACTAGGCAAATCTTTAAAATCAGCAGCTGGAATACAAGAAGCGAAAGCCTCAGAAGTGATAGGATAGGTATATTCCTCCAATAGACAGTAATCAAGAGAGACCGTTACATCATATTCCCAACAAGCTCCAGCGGCAATCGAAGTAGAAGGATTATCAAAATAATAAACAACCGATCCATCTGCATTATTTTGGTGAAGACTATAAGTATAAGGTGTCCCACCGCCGCGTGGCGTAATGTCTATTAAAGATACACCTGCTGGTATAGTAACCAAAGAACCTGTAAAGTCATAATCGGAATTTGTACCAGCAGTACCTGTATTACAAATATCAAATTCTACTCCATGAGTTGTACCTAGATTGGTAGTGGTACTAGCCGATGTTGGGGTATTGGTCATCGGTTCAAATGTAAATAGCGTTATTAGCTGATCTCCAGGATTGCCATTTTGTATATTACTTTCATTCTCCCCAAAGTACTCAGTTTGGTAATGATAATCATTACAAGCCGTTTGCTCTAAATACACTTTATAAGTATCTGCTACTCCTGGAATAGGACATACTGTTTCATAAGAATATTTATACGTGAAATAAAGAGGATAATCATCCCCTACAAATAAATCATAAGTGCTACTAAGATCTACTAGTAAATGCCAATCGGCATTAGCGTCAGCGAGTTGATAAGTCGTATTACCTGCCTGTAAGGGAACCGTGTTGACTGTGATAGGCTCTAGCGGAACTTCGAGTATAGTAGTTTCATTAGCATCCAAATAACAAAGTTTACCAGTTCCCGCTGTATAAATAGCCCCTGTAGGTAAAGTCACAAACAGGGAATCCACTCTTAGGTTGTTTCTTCTCTCAGCCGAAAACCAATCGTCTAAGGGATCGTGGCTAGGCGCACCATTTCCTTGATAAGAGGTGAGATTGACTATATCTAAATTTTGATTAGAAATATCTGATGGATTACCTATAATTTTTCCATCATTCATCTGCAAGCCGGGCATCATTTTTACTTCTACGTCTGCTTGACAATTATCCACGGTATGTTTTTGTTCAAAATACATCCGATTACAGGCTACTTCTAGATGAGTATCATTAATATGTTCTTGTTCATTATCACTTTCAAAATCCAATTTGTGCCAAAGTGGATAATTAATATAATCTGGGTCAGGAGTCTGACCTGACATCAAGCCCATAGGACCTGAATATTCCGTTCTATTAGGTTTAAGATTTTCATCCTGAGTCGTAAAATATAGCTGATTCCATCCAGTAGTATCACTATTAATCTCATCACAGCCAATGGCAGGATTAGGGTTAGGTAATATTTCAAAAAGGAATTTCACTTGAAAGGTATCTAGTTTGTATAGCAATTTATTAGACAAAGCCTGCATACAATCAGACATATCTGCATAGAAATTGTATCCATAAAAAGCCGTATCAGGAATACCTGAAATAGCAGAATAAGCAGGTTCCTGTAGTCCAGATAGGAACGAACTACTATTACCATTAGGTTGATAAATACCAGTAGTATTATTTTCTAAACCTTGATACCATAGGCTATCAAAGGTAATCAAGTTAGTACAATCCATTGGTGTCCATGTCCCACTTGTGGCATCATAAAAAGAAGCTTGAATATTATCTGTTACCGCTCTAAGCTTATGATTCATCGTGGAGTACAACATCTGGTGGATTCTGGCACTTCCAAAACTACAACTCCCAGAATGAAAAGCAGCTAAAGCTGGATCAGTATCCTCAAATCCATCGCATAAAACATCCGTTTCCCATATTTCCTCTTCCATATTACCAGGTAAAAAGTTGAACCTAAAACCTAACTGATCAAATATAAAAGGATTATCTTCGTTTGCGAAAAAATATTTATCGTATATCTTTACAGTAACTTCCATGGTATCATACATCATCGCTCTTCTTCTATCATCTATTGGGATAGGGTCACCTGAACCATCTGGATCATAGTTGTGGCGATAGGTTTCTGTATGCCATTCCCATGTACTCGTTGAGCCACCACAACCTACTTTATCAACATGCAGCATTTGAGAAGCACAGGCTTTTACAATCGTATCACAACAGGCACTATCATCACAGGTTTCGTACACTCTATGAGACATTAAGGACTCCATATCATCATTGCCACAATCCGTAAGTTCTAAATCAAATTGATAACGTCTCAAAGGAATATTGGTCAAATCATCTCCTGCTTCGATAATCATCAGTGCCGTATTATTAACTGGATCTTTGGTAAAGGTCACATTCGCATCCGAAACTGGATTCCCGTCAAAAGAAGTGGAATTAGGTATATAAGCCAAAGTATTAAAAACATCATAGGTCATTTTACCAAAAAAGACCTCATAAAAATATCTGCCAGTCGTACAACCCGATAAGTCAATATTGGTAGTATTGACTGCATAGTCTAGGTAAACGGTGAATGGCGTATTGACATTAGGATCGGTAACATCTACAAAGAGATCGTCCCACAAATTATCTGGTCCTGGCGTATCATCTACATTATTCAATACATCTTCTATTTCTACTAAAAATTCAACGGAAGAATTGACAGAAGGCGGTGTGTAAGTACCTGTTTCAGAGTAAGGTTCGCCACAGTCTTTAATTCCTGATCCTATTCGGTATTCACTTGCTGTCCAATCACAAGAAGTGCTAGTATTGATATTGATTGGACATTCATGAAACATAGGGCAAGAAAGTCCAAAAAAGATACTACCATTTACGGTATTTCCAGCAGGTATATCATTGTACATGCCATCGCCATTTAAGTCGTCCAACCCACCCGCTCCATCAATATCTGTGTTAATATTTTGAATATTAATAACTAATAAATCTACACTATCTGTAGGATTGCTCATGCTAGGTACATCTTCATTGACCGTCCAAAATGTAGAAGCTATAGCATTACCTCCAATAGTGATTTCATTCATCAGGTACATGGTGTCAAAACATCGAGGTAGCTCTACAACTAGTTCCTGTAGATTATAAAAATCAGCTTGTGGACTAGTATTAGGGGTAGCTGTGGTGCTAATAGAAAAATCAAATCGATTATCATTACATATATCTACCTCACTAAAATCGGGATCGATTAAAGTCATACTGTGAATCAAGTCAAATTGAAAATCTAAATTAGTTTTCAACCCACTATCGTTACAATCTACGGATTGACAAACATCGTCACAACCATAGCTTACTTGAATAAAAGCATTTTGATTACCTTGAGGACAACCTACTAAAGTGAAATCCATTTCTATTTGTACTTCTTCTCCAAACTCCATTAAGTTATTGTCAACTACCTCACTACTATTATCATAATAATAAGTATTTCCATCTATAGTAAAAGTAAAGGTATTAGTAACAGGGTTGAAGGTGTAATCGGAAGCAGGGACGACTATTCCATTGATACGCAGCTCATTCATTACATAATCAGTTCCATCATTATCCTCGAAATCAATGATTACATTAAGATTTTGTAAGTAAGCACAAGGATCACCATTATTAGTAATTGTGATAGGTCCATAAGTTTTTCGTTCTCCTATAGTATTAAAGGTAGTATTGCTAGTACAATTAACACCTATAGAAGGAAAAGCGATGATATTATTTAAATCAAGATCAATAGGTATCGTTTCGGTGTAATCCTCTCCACAATAAGTAAAATAGATATTTTGACATATATCACCCAAGTCCGTTTCAGGTACTGGAGGTATCGCCTCTAGGTCAATCTCCAATTCTGTAAGATATAGTCTTCTTGCAAAGCCGGGATTTAGAGCAGAGTCTTCAAGCATATACCGAACATATTGCCCGTTGACACTACCCGTATTGATGATATCGGTATCTCCTACAATAGCATCAAAGGGATTGTAAAAAGACGTGATATTAGGATCGGCAAGTAGGGTGGATAAATTGCCTGACGGAAATGGACTACTCGAAATCAATAAATAACCACCTTCCTTTCTTGCATCGCCATAATTGGAAGCAGGATCTGCATCCTCCCCCGAAGGATTGAATATTCGCACTTCAGTAATGGTTTCTAAATAACCTAAATCTATTTGCCACCATGGCTCTATTTCGTAAACGGATTGCCAATTGCTACTCGTAGCAAAACTACCATCATAAACTTCAGAAGCATTAGATCCAAAATTTGTAGAACTAACGATAATATCAATTTCATCTTTTATATAATAACAACTTGCCAAACGTAAACCATACTCCAAGACTACCGAGCTATTACCTGGACCTAAAGGATTGATAGAAAATGTTGGCTTAAGTGGGTCTGAATTTACTATAATAGCAGTCCCTCCATTTGGGGTAGCAAGATAGCCATTCCACTCCATATGGTCTGGAATTTTAGGTTCTATAACTATATTAGTAATTTCGTCTTCTTTGGGAGCTGCAATTAAAATAGAGATGGTATCACCTTGTCCGCAAGGTACAAGACAGTCAAAATTAGCTCCTTCAGGAGAACAAGAATAATCAAAAATCTGGACAGCTTGGTCGGGAGGTAAGCCTGATTTTTGTGCAAAAGTAGTACTCCCAAAAAGGATTATTAGAATAATTAAATTCAGGAAATATAGTTTGGTTTTTGTCATTTTTTTTTATTTAAAAAGCAAGTAGGAGCTACGACACTTGAAATCGTGTTAGCACTCGTTGCGGGTAATTCACTATGAAAAGAGATGGAGTCACTAGTTATAGAAGTAAATAGAGTATCTAGATATATGGATACTCCCGAACCAATACTTATAGTGTCTGTTATAACCGTAAGATCGCAGGGAATGGTACAAAAAGTTCCTAAGTCATACTTATGAGCTCTGCAACGAAGTGATTCTGTTGAGGCTAAACACTTCAAATATAAACCATTACTTCTTGATGGATTCTCACGAAGACGTGAACCTGTCCATGCGGAAAATTTTTGGTAGAGACTGGTCATAGGGTTAAATTATTTTCATGTTTTATAGCAAGGCAAAGGGTTTATAGTTAAGGATCTTAAGTTAATCCAATAAAATTTTATTAGAAAAAAAAAGGTATTGTGGGTGCCTGTCTACCTTTTCTCTAATTTTGCCCAGTAGCTAAAAGTAATTTTAGTAAGCAAATTGTATACTTGGAGGGATGGTGTTTATTTGAAGGAGGAATAGTTTGTGTTTAAATGATTACTGCACAAGGTTATATTTTTTTTTAATTATTATTTGGAATTAACTACTTATTTGTGACTGGGTATAAGTATAGTATTGATTAGGAATCTGATTGTTATTATAATAATTTAGGTGTTCAAGTTAATATAAAGATCGTTTACGGTATGCGTTGTTATAATTAAGTATAAATTTGGTGCTTTTCTGCTTTCTGTTTATTGTATTCTATTATTTATAGTTGAATACTGACTTACTACCCTGTAATTTCAATGACAGAAAGTAGAGAAAGAAACATTACTACAATCAAAATTTAAAAAACGCTAATGAAATCAAATTTCACAAAAAACCCTTGGAAGACATTGGATACAACAGTGCCATACAATAATCCTTGGATAAGTATATCTCACAACAAAGTAATTAATCCTGCTGGTGGAGTCGGCATCTATGGAGTGGTTCAATTCAAAAATTTGGCAGTAGGTATTTTGCCGCTAGATGAAGAAAATAATACTTGGTTAGTTGGTCAGTATCGCTATGCTTTAGACCAATACTCTTGGGAAATCCCAGAAGGCGGGAGTCCAAAAGGAACGGACCCTTTGGAGTCAGCTAAACGAGAATTAAAGGAAGAAGTTGGCTTAGTCGCTCAAGAATGGCAACCTTTATTAGAAATACATACCTCTAATTCTGTAACCGATGAGTATGGGATTATCTATGTATCTAAAAATTTACGCCAAGAAGAAGCGGACCCAGAAGACACAGAGGAATTAAAAATAAAAAAATTACCATTTGCAGAAGCCCTACAAATGGTAATGAATGGAACGATAACCGATTCCATGTCGATAGCCGCTATCCTGAAGGCTAAAATATTAATGGATAAAGAGCTTTTGTAAAGAAAAGAAGTCAGATGTCAGACCGTTCCGTTTTTCTGAACGGGACTGTCAGAAGTGAGACTTATGACGTGTTCCAAGACGCATTTAACACGTCTAGAACACGTCATAAATCTCACTTCTGACAGTCCCGTTCAGAAAAACGGGACGGTCTGACATCTGACTTCTTTTTAAGCCGTCACGCCAGCATACAGCTCTGCTTTTAATTTCTTTATCTGGTCAGAGCGCAAGTAATCATCAAATGATTTCAAGCTATCAATAATACCATTTGGCGTAATTTCGATAATTCGATTCGCTACAGTTGAATTGATTTGATGATCATGCGTTGTAAAAATCATATTTCCAGTAAAGTCTCTCATGCCATTATTTAAGGCCGTGATAGATTCCAAATCTAAGTGATTCGTTGGTTCATCCATCAACAAGAAATTTGGAAACGCTAACATAATCTTGGACAACATACACCTTACTTTCTCGCCTCCAGATAAAACACTTGATTTCTTATATACCTCTTCCCCGGAGAAAAACATTCTACCCAAGAAACCTCGAATAAACTGCTCATCTTTATCGGTAGAATATTGACGCAACCAATCTATCAACTCCAAATCTTGTTCCTTAGAAAAGAATTCTTCATTCTCGTTCGGTAAATAAGCTGGGGTAATTGTTTGTCCCCATTCTATCGTACCTGAACTCTGTTTAATCTTACCGCCTAGTATATTATAAAAGGCATTTAAAGCTGCCGTATCTTTACCTAAGAGTGCGATTTTCTCGCCTTTATTCATTATAAAGGAAATATTATTTAACAAGGTCTGTCCATTCTCTCCAATATAGCTCAAGCCTTCTACTCGCAGGATTTGATCCCCTGGGTCTCTTTCTGGCTTAAAGTTAATATAAGGATACTTTCTACTAGAAGGTTGTATGTCTTCTAAGTTCAATTTATCCAACGCTTTTTTCCGAGAGGTTGCTTGTTTAGATTTAGAAGCATTTGCGCTAAATCGTTGGATAAATTCCAACATCTCCTTCCGCTTCTGCTCTACTTTCTTATTTTTATTCGCCATTTGTTGCAACATCAATTGACTAGACTCATACCAGAAAGTGTAATTACCAGTAAATACCTTCACCTTCTTAAAGTCAATGTCAACGATATGCGTACACACCATATCCAAGAAATACCTATCATGCGAAATAACAATCACCATATTCGGAAAATCCGCCAAAAAATCCGCTAACCAAGTAGCCGTCACCGCATCCAAATCGTTCGTGGGCTCATCTAATAATAAGATGTCTGGATTACCGAATAATGCCTGTGCTAACAACACCTTCACTTTATCCGAACCTGTCAATTGCTTCATTGGCAAATAGTGCAAATCTTCCTTAATGCCCATATTGCTCAACAAGACTGCTGCATCTGTCTCTGCATTCCAGCCCCCCATTTCGCCATAAGTTGTTTCCAAATCTGCTGCTCTTAATCCATCCTCATCTGTTGCATCTGGATTCATGTAAATGGCATCCTTCTCCAGCATTATATCATACATCTTTTTATGCCCCATCATCACAGTATTCAACACAATTTCTTCTTCATACTCGAAGTGATTTTGCTTTAATACCGCCATCCTTTGGTCCTTTTCGATACTCACACTCCCCATGTTTGGGTCGATTTCTCCAGATAAAATTTTCATAAAAGTAGACTTCCCTGCCCCATTTGCGCCAATCACACCATAGCAGTTGCCTTGTGTAAACTTTACATTTACTTCATCAAAAAGCACCCGCTTTCCATATTGTAGTCCTAAATCGCTTACTGTTATCATGTTAGGATATTGTTTAATGAAGTAGGAGTAATTAGAAGACACATTTGCTTTGCTTTTTTCCTACTTTGTTTGAAAAAGAGCGCAAAAATACGTATTTGTGAAGGAAATCGCTAGGTTTTAGGGAAATGATAACATAAAATTAATAGAGGAGAGATTTTATAAAAAAATTGGACAAGTTTATCTAAAGTGTCAACCGAATGGATAAACTTGTCAAAAATTGACAAGCTGAGTTATTTAAGTACCCAACTACAGCTTCTATAGATTTCCAATTCCTGTTCCATTACCGATTCCATTTATATAGAAATACTACAGTAGATTATATAGTATAAACTACCTATTTGCTCTTTTGGACTACCCATTTGCTCTTTTGAACTACCTAATAATATGATTTTGACACCCTAAAATAGAGTACCTTACAAGCAAATACATCGCTTTATAAAATGCTCCTCTTTCGCACCAGTTTGAAATTAGTATAGCGGTTAGGTATATAATTTAATAAACGGTTTAAGCTTAAATAAAAAACTTATTCTTTAAAGGAACATTTGATTTTCTCTATTTTTAGTGCTACTAACTACAACAGTTAGTGGCATTTTTAGTTAGTGGAGTAGCCGCAAGGATACTAGTGAAGAAACGGTTATATTAGACTTGCACTTCTTTAAAATATTTATATGATTTTTTTTATTTTTCCTTCTCATACGCTAGCATCTGCTACAGGATACCATCTGCCAAACTATCACTTTACCTGCGCTTTCGGGTACAGTGCCTGATACCAGTTACATATAATCTTGTTGCCTAAAAAAATAATTTAAATTACTACTTAGTACCGATAAAAAAACACTCAATTTAAAAACAAAAAGGCTTATTTCTTCTTTAAGCAATACGAGAATTGTTCCATACAGTTTTAAGAAAACGAATACTGGAGACTAAAATGGTTAATTTATTATTTTAGTTTGCCTTAAAGACTTGCAACTTGGGAACGGTGTAGAAATAAATTTGTAAATCTATTTCTACACCGTTCCTTAAGGGGTATCAGCTACAACTTGTTCGGCGTATTAAAATACCAAAAACAAAAGTACTCCCCAAAGTTCTATAACAGCAAAAAATGAAAAAAGAAATACTAAAAATAAATTTTGATAACCAAAAAAAACCTAAGTCCTTCTTTGATATACTAAAGATTGAAGAACTTTTAGAAAGAGATTTAAATCATGATATTGAAAAAAGCCATCTCGTAAAGTTTTATATTATTTTCTTTGTTTACGAAGGGCAAGGCTGCCACACAATTGATTTTACAGACTACGATTATAAAAAAGGAACCGTATTATTGGTCAGAAAAAATCAAATCCACAAATTTTTTAGAAGCCCTAATGTAAAGGGATATTTATTAGTATTTACAGAAGAATTTATAATTAGTCATTTGAACAGAATGGAAGCGTTAAAGACTATACAACTGTTCAACGATTTATTAAATTTTCCAAAAATAGAGTTTAATGATAAAAAGGAGTTCTCTGACTTCACAATTTTGATAAAGCAAATGGAATCTGAATATCATACTAAGGATAGTTTTTCTAGTAGTATCACAAGAAGTATTTTACATATTATAGTTACAAAATTATTCCGCACCAAAGGTAAAACAGGCTATTTAGTAGAAAGGAAAAAATATATATCACAGTTCTTGGAGTTTCAAGAATTGGTAGAACAAGATTGTTTTAAAAGTAAAAAAGTACAGTATTATGCACAGAAGTTGGGTATTTCTACCAAAACACTAAATAGCATTCTAAATGATGTTGTCAATAATTCTGCTAAAGCTTTTATTGATGAAACAACAATCTTGAAAATAAAAAGACTTCTAATCAGCACGAATCACTCTATAAAAGAAATCGCTTACATTGCAGGGTTTAGTGACTCTACTAATTTTTTTAAATATTTTAAAAAATTTATAGGTAACTCACCAGAAGCATTTCGACAAGCACATTAGTCAATTTTTCTCATTTTGACAGTTCTTTGGACCATTCTCACCACTTTTGAGATACTATCACACTATAATTTTACAGCCTTATTTGGTAGTAGTTGAAAGCAGTTGATTTTATATGGTTAGGTACTTCACTTAAAATATTATCCACTGGTTTAATACACTACCTTTATTTAACTGAAAAATATTTTAATGCAATTTTTAAAATTAAATTTTTTGTTTTTAGGACTTTTGCTTTCCTTAGTAACGCTTAATTCATGTAGTGATGACGATGAACCAATTACTGTAGCGTCTAATGTCACAGTTACCAACACATTTCAATCCACAGCATTCACAATGGATGCGGAGTTAGCTATCGAAGATTTATTCATGCAGCCTGCTGGTTCATTAGCGGCGACAGCTGAAGTTGGAGACGGGGTTGAATTTTCTGGTTATTTATTAAACTTGTACGATATTGATATTGATGAAAATAGCATTAGATTCGAAGTAGTCGCTCAAGAAGATGATCCGACTTATGGTGCACTATTCAGAATTTTGGAACCAAATACCTTCGACAGATATTACTTCAATTTTAGCTCAAATCAAAATGTAAGTGGAGCTACTTCAAGTAATCCCTCAGTTGATCTACGAATAATTTCTGATACAGAATTCGTAGTCGAAATCGGAGAAGGTTATGATTTTAAACCTGGACAAAATTTTACGATTAATTTAAACTAGAATATATAACAAAATGAAAAGACAACTAAATTTACTTTTACTGCTTGTTACTTGTTGCATGTTTAGCTGCACTGTTAACAAGCAAACTAATACAACTACTATGGATGAACCTACTATGACGAAGCCTACTAAACACATTATGGAAGTGACTACTTTCAATGTTAAAAATGGTGTTAGTACGGCAGTATTTAACAAAAGAGATGCGGAAATAACTTCAGATTATACGAGTAAGCAAGCAGGATTTATTAAAAGAATAAGTGGGGTCACAGAGTCTGGAGAGATAGGTGTCATCGTATTCTGGGAGAGTCTAGCTAATGCGGATGCATCGATGAATAAGTTTATGAAGGACCAATCGGTTGCTGACTATGCAAATATGATTGATGGACCTACCATGAAACTGACCAGATTTACGATGGATAAGCCTTTCGCAGCAGAGAATAGCGATTTCGTAGAAGTGATGACTTATCAACTCAAAGCTGATGCTATAAAGTCAGCTTACAATGCTATAAATGAAAGAGTAACCAAAGAGGTAACCGGTCCTAAGGAAGGATTTATCCAAAGAATGTTGGGGGAAAATGAAAAAGGAGAGCAAGTAGTAGCTATTTTTTGGGATAATAAAAAGAACTCTGATGCTGCTTTAAAGCCATTTATGTCTAATCCATTAGCCAAGCAATTTATGGGTATGATGAATCAGTCTACCATCTGGATGGGTAGATACCAGACGCTTACCTCTCTTCCTAAGACATTGTCAAATAAGGATAAGGCGATTGCTTTGCTCAACAGTTTTAACACAGGAGACCAAGTTCCGATTTCTTATATCAATCCGAACAAATATATCCAGCATAATTTGTCTATTGGTGATGGATTAGCTGGATTTGGTGCATTGATGCAAAATACTCCACCGCAAGGATTCAAAGCAAAAATACACCGTGCTTTTCAAGACGGGGATTATGTATTTACGCATACAGAGTATGATTTTTTCGGACCTAAAGTTGGATTTGATGTTTTTAGATTTGAGAATGGACTTATTGTTGAACATTGGGATAATCTACTCGAAGTTCAACCACCTAATCCAAGTGGTAGAACTCAGTTTGACGGAGCAACAACTGTTACAGATAAAGATAAGACAGCTGCAAACAAGCAGGTAGTTACAGATCTTTTACAGAAAGTATTTATGCAAGGTCAGATGGATAAAATAGCTAACTATATCAGCCCTACCACATATATTCAACACAACCCACAGATAGGTGATGGACTTAATGGTTTAGGTAGTGCTATGAAAGCCATGGGAGAGAAAGGAATGTCGATGAAATATGAAAAAATTCATAAAGTATTAGGGGAGGGTAATTTTGTCTTGTCCATGAGTGAAGGGAAACTAGGAGCTCAACATACTGCCTATTATGATCTGTTTAGATTAGAAAATGGTCTGATTGTAGAACATTGGGACGTGATCGCTCCTATTCCTCCAAAGTCAGAATGGAAAAATGACAACGGTAAATTTTAATTAAAATCTATTTTAAGGCTGCACTAAAATAAGGTCATTTCTCAAACAAGTTAAAATAAATTAAATTTATAAATAACTTTTTTTGAAGTCCAATAAGGGATGAGGAATTAAATAACCTACCCAGATGACGAGGTTATTTTGGATTTTGAGGAAAGAAAAAAATTAGTGCATATCCTTTGGAATGCTGTAATAATAAATATTCATTCTTGGCTGCTTCTTTTATCCTTATTTTCCTCTTTGAAAACAGTCATTATA
>ENA-ORXT01002412-ORXT01002412.1-marine-metagenome-genome-assembly--contig:-NODE-2412-length-22545-cov-8.325708_pt1 | contig 22545 bp, 10 predicted proteins | sample MGYA00237868_ERZ511482 | MGnify/ENA metagenome assembly ERZ511482
CTTGTTCCTGTAAAGGCTGCATCGATCGTAAAGGTTAACATTACCGTTTCTGTAGCGCCTGCTGGCAAACTAGCAACATCAAATACTAAGCTGCTTGACTCAGTAACATTAGCAAGTCCGGCAGCGTCGCTCATCACATATACGAGTCCCGTCTGTGGAACATCTGTGAACGTAACATTGGCTGCATCTAGCGTTCCTTCGTTTTCTATGATCACTGCATAAGTAACCGTACTACCTGGGCTGTAAGGTCCAGCTGAAGTAATTGCTTTTTCTATGGTAAGGTCATATTGACAATTACCGTTTATTATATCATAACTCTCTTCAGCAGTACAACCATTTACATCAGTAACCGTAACTTCGTAAGTTCCAGCCATTAAACCTGTCCGGTCTTTTGTTATTGGACCATCTGCCCAACTGTAAGTAAATGGACTAGCACCTGTTGTAGTAAGCACTATGGCACCATCCGCCTCATTACAACTAGCATCCAAAATATCTGCAACTGTTTCAGGTTGACCAAATATTTCTATCGTGATCATTGCCGTTGCTGCACAACCATTTTCATCTACATAAACATAGGTGTATTGTAAAACACCAGGAGATACTAATGAAGGATCAAGGAAACCTGTAGCTGGGTCTACACCCACTCCACTCCATTCTCCACCAGCAGGTGAACTTACCAGTGTCACACCCTCATCATTGATACACAGTGGACCAGCTGGCTCAGCTGTAACTATTGGTAGTGGATTCACTACTATTGTAATTACATCAGTACCCACACACCCATTGGCATCGGTAAAGGTGTAAGTAATATCGTGGTCGCCTACTCCTGCTGTACTTGCACTGAAAGTACCTTGACTAGGATCGGTAATTCCTGTTCCTGACCAAATTCCTCCTATTGGAGAAGCAGTTAAATCAACATCACCAGCGCTTTCACAGAAAGGACCTGCAGGATCAGCACTGACAATTGGTAAAGCATTTATTTGAAGTGTAACTGGAGTTCTTGTGGGGCTGATACAATTCGTTGCATCATCAATTGCCTCAGCATAGAAAGTATAGGTTCCACTTACAGAAGCAACTGCTGGCACATAGACTGAACTATTCGCCAAAAGTAAATTTCCTCCTGTAGTTGCATCATACCAATCTACGTGTTCTCCTGCACCCACACTCACTGTCAAGTCAGGAATATCATCTCCTTCACAAATGGAAGGATCATTTGGATCTACTGGTGCATTTACATCTTCACAATCACAATCAGGAGCATTGACTACTAGTGTAACTTCACATCCAGTAACGCTAAAGCTTGTTGTAAGTGTAACAGTCATACCTCCAGGAATATCTGAAATTGTCCATGAGCCACCACCATTATCAACGACTGTACCTGCCGTTGAAGTAAGGACATCTCCATCAGTGGTTGCTTCAATTACATAAGTTAGTAAATCTGCAGAGCAGCTGACCGCATCCGCAGTAATTGTTGGAATCGGCAGAACTTCAATATCGACAGTTTCCATGTATTCACAACCATTTTCATCAACCAACATGTAATTAATCGTATGTATCCCTACTCCAGCAACTGCCGGATCAAAGGTTCCGTTAACAGCATCTGTAATTCCCATGCCTGACCACATCCCTGGAAACGCCGCTCCTCCTAAATCTTCTGGAGCATCAGTACTACAATAAGGACCGTAGCTAGGTAATGTAATGGTAGTAATTGGATAGACAACTATGTCTTCCGATACCTCAAACTCACAGCCATTAGGATCAACATATGAATATGTTATGGTATGGGTCCCAGGTCCAGCCGCAACTGGATCGAATTCCCCTAAATTCATATCTGAAATTCCAGTTCCACTCCAAGTACCTCCAGATGGTGTACCTGATAATATGAAAGGATCATCGTTTGGACAAAAAGGTCCAGCAGGCGTAATCATTACTGAAGGCAATGGATTAACAACAATTTCTATTTCTTCCATCGCTACACAACCTGAAGCATCTTCGAATGTGTAAATTATCGTATGTGTTCCAACGCCTGCTCCACCTGGATTAAATGTGCCTTGATTAGGATCTGTAATTCCAGTTCCAGACCAAGTACCTCCTGCAGGCATTGCCATAAGATTCACTGATTCTTCATCAACGCAAAATGGACCTGCATTAGTAACCACAATCGTTGGCAAATCATACACTTCAATATCTACATTTCCAGTAGCTTCACATCCATTCATATCTCTAAATAGATAGGAGATGGTGTGAGTTCCTATACCTGCTACGGATGGATCAAACTGTCCTGCATTTGAATCGGTGATTCCCATACCTGTCCATGTACCTCCCATCGGAGTAGCGCTAAGTAGAACGGCTGCTTGATCAATACAATAAGGACCCGCTGGATCAATTGTAATTGTTGGTAGCGGGTTAACCACTATATCTGTCGTAGCTGAATTCTCACATCCATTAGCATCCGTATAGGTATAAGTAATGGTATGAGTACCAGCTCCAGCGGTTGCTGGATCAAAAGTTCCTGCAGCCATATCTGTTATTCCTGAACCACTATAAACACCACCTGTCGGCATAGCCTCAAGCGTTACCTCAGCATCATTTATACAATAAGGTCCAACAGCATCTAATCCAACAACTGGATTAGGGTAAATTGTAAATTCTACTAGAACTCTTGGAGAAGAGACGCAACCATTGGATGGATCTTTTGCCTCAACGTAATAGGTATACATTCCTGGAGCAGTTTCCGTAGAAGTATAAGTTGTAGTATTTGTAGCTAACAAAGTTCCACCGGTTAGCATATCCCACCAATCTGCAGTTAATCCTGGATCAACATTTACAGATAGTTCTGGATTTGGCTCTCCTTGGCAAACCGTTCCATTCATTAACATGTCAGGAGCATTGATCGGAGGACAAGCACAATCCGGTGACGTGATGGCCATCATAGATGAACATCCCGTATTAGAATCTGTACTGGTAATTATTATGTTTGAACCCGAAGGTATATTTTGAACATCAAAAGATCCACCTCCGTTATCAACAACTGTTCCTAAGGTAGCTGTCACTACATCTCCGGTCGTTGTTAAATCAATATCATAGGATAATAAATCTGCAGAGCACATCGCGGCTCCAGGTGTTATTGTCGGCATAGGGTTGACAACAACATCAGTTGTTGTAGTTACAATACAACCATTTGGATCTGTGAAAGTGTAAGAAACCGTATGTGTTCCTACACCAGCTGCGGAAGGTGAAAATGTTCCAGCGATTGAGTTGGAAATACCCATTCCACTCCATAGACCACCAATAGGATTCGCAACTAAATCTTCATCTTCTCCGTCTATACAAAAAGGTCCAGCAGGGGTTATTGAAGCAGTTGGTGTTGCATTCACAACAATATCAATGCTAGCATCTGACGAGCATCCATTGGCATCTGTATAAGTATAGCTTATCGTATGAGTTCCTACTCCAGCCGTAACTGGATCGAAAGTTCCACTCGTTGTATTTGTTATTCCAGTTCCAGCGTAATCTCCGCCTGCTGGTGTTCCCATTAAATCTAAGGAAGCATCATTTTCACAAAAAGGACCAGCTTGTTCCAAATCAACTGCTGGCAATGCATGCACGACAAGTTCAATTGTTTCTTCTCCTTCACATCCGGAAGCATCTACAAAAACATAAGTAATTGTATGAGATCCAACACCAGCAATCCCAGGATTAAAAGTACCTGCTGCTGAACTGGTAATTCCTGTTCCAGCCCAAGCTCCACCTGTTGGACTTCCTACTAAATTTGTAGAAACTTCATCAACACAGAATGGACCTGCAGGATCTATTGTTACCTCTGGTTCAAGGGTAACAACGATATCTAAAGTTGCGGTAACTGAGCAACCGTTGGCATCTGTAAAAAGATAATTTATGGTATGCGTACCTACTCCTGCCACACTAGGATCAAAGGTTCCAGATGAACCATCTGTTATTCCCATTCCGCTAAAAGTTCCGCCGGTAGGACTGGCCGTTAAATTTGATGAATTGTCAGAAACACAGAAAGGACCTGCTGGATTGATTGATACATTAGGTAAGGCATTAACTACAATAATAATATTTGCAGTATTTGTACAACCATTGGCATCTGTATAGGTATAAGTTATCGTATGAGATCCAGCTCCAGCAGTTGCAGGATCAAAAACTCCTGCTGCAGTTACCCCATTACCTGAATAGCTGCCTCCTGAAGGCATAGCACTCAAATTGACACTAAGGTCATTCTCACATAAAGGACCTGCACCAGGGAAAGTAATTACTGGTTGGGCATTTACAACTATATCAATTGTTTCCAACCCCGAACAACCAAAGGCATCTGTGAAAGTATAACTTATGGTATGTGTTCCAGCGCCAGCCACTCCTGGATCAAACTCACCATTGGCAGTATCTGTAATTCCATTTCCTGCCCAAAGACCACCTGCCGGCGATGAAATCAAAGTAGTGCCTGCATCGTTGGCACAAAAAGGACCCGCTGGATCTACAGTAACTGTCGGCGTCGGCGAAACTGTCACATTTACATCACATACACTCGTTGCTCCATTAGCTGCAGTTACAGTTACCGTGTAGGATCCTGAGTCTGCGCTTGTAACAGAATTTACATTAGGATTTTGATTCGAACTTGTAAAGCCATTTGGTCCTGACCATGACCACATGTTACCATCGCCTGCTGATTCTGCTAAACTTAAATTTTGACCTTCACATAATGGACTATTACTTGAAGCTACACAATCTGGTGCTTCAACTATTGTAATAGTGGCAATGTCATGATCATCTTCATCTTGATTATAAAGTGGTCCATCTTCATTTATTTCATTGTCTACTACTCCTACTTCGTCATTATCATCGTCAGGTTGTGAATCGATGTCTGGTAACTCATTTCCATCTTCATCTTCAGATCCACTTATTTCTGCCGTATTTGTAATCGTTCCACTGAACCCAGCATTTACCGTAAAACATATAGGAACAATGATTGAGTTTCCTGGAGCCAACGGTCCCGGTATGGTATAATTAGCATCCGGAGGTGATGGAGTCCAATTTGGGTCATTCAAGGTAAGACCTGTTGGGATATAATCTGTCAATTCAATATTGTAATTATCCTCTTGACCTTGATTGTAAACCGTAATATCAAAGCATACCTGATCACCTGAGGTGATCGGCATAGATTGTGTACTGCTTATTTTCTTATCTAGGGCTAAATCACTCCAAGTTGAAAGGCAATCAACACTTTCGAAATCGGTATCAACGGTACTTATGCTTGAAAGCTGAGTAGTTGACGCGTCACCAGCATTAATTTGAAAAAATCCATTTCCTCCACCATTTCCAGTCGTTCCAAATAATTGTTGCAAGTGATTAAAACCTAAACCCTCCATATCTGAAGCTGGAGATATACTTCCAATAATCGTTATTGTATTTGCAGCAATGTCATAATAAGTAAGAACATCTGATAAACCAGATGCATTTTGAATCATATATATTCTACCGGAGAATGGATCCCAAGCAATATCATCTATATCCCATAGAGCAGTTCCTGTCATAGGATCATTTACTGGTGGAATAGCCACATAATCCTCCCCTGGTCCGAATTGATCAGGAATAATTTGACAAGTTGCAATATCAATGGCAAATAAAATGTCTGGACTACCTATTCCACCAATCCTATCTGAAGCCCATAAAATTCCATTGATCGGATCATATGAAAGACCATCAACATCTGTTATATCTAATACGTCATCTGCTACACCATCAAAATCATAATCACCAATTACGGTGCCTAAAGTTGCCTTTGGCGTAAACTTTCCTGACATTAAATTTAGCGTCCCTAGAATATCTCGGTCAGTTGCATAGAGAATATCATTGAAAGGGTCAAAGGCAATAGCTTCTATGTTATCGGTACAAGTCTGCCCGGTATAACTCCATGTTCCAGTTACTGGATCATAGGTATAGAGTTCATTGTCAAAACCATTTTCTGAAACAGCATAACAAACCGCAGATTGACTCATTATTTCACCAGTGACCATTGTGAAAATGAGCAATAAAAAGATTTTAAATAATTTCATGATTGTAGTATTCCGTATTTGAGTATTAAACAGAGCATTTTAAGGATGCCAATTGCAGCATCACTAAGGATTCATAAATGTTAATCGGAATTTGGACTTACTACTGTTGGGAAATTGGAAGAAGTTTTAAATAATCTATAAGTTTCAGCAAAGCTAAGCTTATTGAATAACATATAACATATTATTCATATATATATATTTTGTAATACTTAACTCAGTGATAAACAATAGTTTAAATAAAATCAAATAACATCTTTATTTGCATTTGAGCCTCATGAGTAGCCGACAGACCTTGTCTTTTTACTGTAAAGTCGTCATGCTAGAGTATCATGCTGACTTCAATTTTAAACCCTAATGCCAAAAGACTATTATTGAGTGATATCATGGCTTTTTGCCCTCTTGGAACCGCTGGAGCGAATACTATGGGAAATACTTTTTTGTATTCTAAATCGGGACACCCGTTGAGCTATTCGAGAAAGCTCTTCAAAATTCCAGGAATATTATGAAGATATTCAGGTGTTGAGATGATTAATGATTCAGTATCCGTAATTTGCTTTCGCAAATCTTTAATTTCTGGAGGGAAAGAAGTTGAATCTAAGTCAGGGTCAAAGATTGGATAATTTCTTAAGTTTAAGATTTGATACTCACGTGCTCCCAAAAGTCCTGAAAAATACTCAATCAATTGAACATTCATTGAACCTTGACGGATACTTCCTGAGATAAGCGTGATCATGAAAAATCGTTTTGAATGTTAGGTTTAAATCGAGTCTGACTATAAATTAAATATACTAATTACTAATCTTGCTATTTTACAGCAAATTGAATTTGATCTTATGAATCAACCACTTGTTTTTCCACTCGACAAAAACTCGTCTAAGAAGGCGGAGGAGATGGCTAATTTTTATGAAGAGACCCTAGGTTTTACTCCTAACAGTCTATTTACCATGATGCATCGACCGAGAATTGCAGAAGCTTTTCTAGAAATGAATAAGGCCGTCATGGAAAATCAAGGGAGAGTCACTAGTACATTGAAAAGACAACTCGCCTATTTATCTTCTATGACTGCCGGTTGTAGATACTGCGAAGCACATGCCATAAGAGCTGCTGTCAGATATGGTTCGGATGAAGATAAACTGCAAAACATCTGGGATTATAAAACCTATGCGGCATTCACTGATGCAGAAAGAGCAGTTTTTGACTTTGCTATTGCTGCTTCTACTGTACCAAATGGTGTCACAGATGAAATAGCTGAAAATTTGCGAAAGCACTGGAATGATGGAGAAATTGTAGAAATACTAGGAGTTACTGCCTTATTTGGGTATTTAAATAGATGGAATGATTCTATGGGCACAAAGCTTGAAGAACCAGCCGCTGAAGATGGAAACAACCTACTTTCTAAAAGTGGTTGGAATAGAGGAAAGCATCAATATTAAAACCATGTCAAAACTAATCGATATCAACATTCAAGATGAAACAGCTCCATTGGAAGCTGTAATCTTAGGTACTGCCAGAGATCTTGGAAGTCCATACTTTCACTACGTTGATCCAGCCAAATGGGATAGTAAAATTGCCCCTGAAGAAGATCAAATAACAGATCCAAAATCTAGATTACATTTGATGAACGGCACCTATCCTTTAGAAGCCGACTTAAGAAGAGAAAACGATTCTTTTGCTAGAATCCTTGCAAAATACAACGTGCGAGTTTATCAACCAATAACCCTTCCCTCAACCAATCAAGTTTTTACTAGAGATATCGGATTTGTGATTGACAATATTTTTATCAAATCTAACATGGGAACGGTTGAAAGGCAAAGCGAATTTTTTGCCATTCGCGGAATCGTAAGTAGAATAGCGCAAGAGGTTTGGTTTCCTCCGCAGACCGTCAAAGTTGAAGGCGGAGATGTCTTTCCATTTCGTGATAAAATATTCATCGGGCAAGCAGATAAAAATTCACACGGCCTTAGATGCGATCGGACCAATCAGGCAGCTGTAGAATATCTAGCCTCAAAATTTCCCAACAAAGAAGTAATCCCTATACTTCTAAAAAAATCAGACATTGACCCAAAGGAAAATTGTCTACATCTTGATTGCTGTTTCCAACCAATCGGTAATAATGATCATTGCATCATTCATCTAGACGGATTCCATAACAAAGATCAAGCGTATCAATTGATGGATCTTTTTGGTGGTGAAAAAAATGCCATAAAAATTAACAAAGACCAGATGTATAACATGAATAGCAACATCTTTTCCATCAATCCCAAAGTTGTCATATCTGGTAACAATAGCGAAGAATTTGGATCTCTCAACAAACAGATAAGAGATTTTGGTATTACCGTTGAAGAAATTCCATATTCTGAAACCTCTAAAATGGAAGGCCTTCTTCGTTGTTCTACCCTACCGCTCCGACGTTCGTACTAGGACATTATTGAAAGATTTTTGTACTGTGAGTTAACAATTTAATTAACTATTGCTAACTTAAGAGTGTATACAATTTCAAACCAAAATTTTATTATGAAAAAACTATTCCAGAGTATAGGGGTCATTTGCTTGGCCATTATCCTATCCTCAACCATTGGGTCCGCCCAAACTTCCATTTCCGGAAAGGTCATGGATAATGGTAATCAGCCGCTCATTGGAGCCTCAGTTATTGTCAAAGGCACCAACGTAGGTACCGTAACTGACATTGATGGAAGTTGGTCGCTCGACGTCCCAGCAGGCTCAGATAGGCTAGAAATTTCCTATTTAGGATTTGCCACTCAGACCATTAATATTGGTGACAATACCTTTGGTAACATCACCCTTTCTGAAGATGTAAATCAGTTGAACGAGGTCGTGATCACAGGTTTAGCCACCTCGATTAAAAGATCCAATTTGGCCAATGCCGTAGCTTCAATTTCAGCAAAAGAATTAACTGGTATAACTCCACAAAGCACAGTTGATGGAGCACTCTATGGTAAATTTAAAGGTGCAGATATACGCGCAAACTCCGGAGCACCCGGAGGTGGTTTCTCCATTAGATTAAGAGGGGTAACTTCTGTATTCTTAAACCAGCAACCACAGTACATTATTGATGGAGTTTATGTAGATAATTCTGCTATTTCTCTCGGAACGGATATCGTAACAGCGGCAGCTGGCGGTGGTAATACTGCTTCCAATCAAGATGACGCTTCGAATAGAGTTGCTGATCTTATTCCAGAAGATATTGCTTCTATTGAAATTTTAAAAGGAGCTTCTGCTGCTGCCATTTATGGTGTCGGTGGAGCAGGTGGAGTGGTCGTCATTAAAACCCAACAAGGGGAATACAATCAACCAACAAAAGTGAATTTTTCACAGACTCTGGGGATCTCTTCTCCTACCAGACTCTTGGGAGATCGTGGCTGGGATGCTGCCAAAGTAGAGGCTGCATTCGGCGAAGATGAAGTTGCCTTATTTAATGCCAATGGCACCAGAGACTATGAGGCTATGATTTATGATAATACGCCACTTCAAGCCATTACAGCTTTAAATTTAAGTGGTGGTAGTGATAAGACTAAATTCTTCATAGGAGGAACCTATAGAGATCAAGGGGGGATCGTTGATAATACCGGATATATTAAAGGCTCAGTAAGAGCCAATGTCACGCACAAGTTGACCGATCGATTAAATGTAAATCTAAGTTCGACCTACATCTATGCAGATGCAGACAGAGGATTATTTAATAACTCCAACTCCAACACAACCGTTGGATATGCTATGGCATTTACACGTCCTTGGGACCTTTTAGAGCCAGATGAAAATGGCAACTATCCAGCCAATAATCGAGTAGGTTCTAATGCTTTGGAAACCATTGCAATAGCGACCAACGAAGAAAGAGTTAATAGATTTTTTGGCTCTCTTACAGCCAATTATACCATTCTTCAGCAAGACAATCAGTCTTTAAAAGCTGGAGTTGAATTAGGCTTAGATCAATACACGGTAAGAACAAGAGGTCTATTTCCTCAAGCACTTTCTTTCTACAGAGATCCATCTTCACTAAGAGGAGTTTCAATTGCAGGAACAGGATTCAACAATAGGACGAATATGACGGCGTATTTAGTTCATAATTATTACACGGGATCCAATCTTAATTTAAGATCACAAGTAGGTGCTATCCAATTAGATGGTGATCAAAATGTTGTAACGGCGATAGCTTCCGGTCTTAACGGTTCCCAAGAAAATGTTGACCAGGCAGAAAATATTTCTGTAGGTCAGACAAGAACTAAAGAGCAGATAAAAGGTCTTTTCGTACAAGAAGAAATAAACTGGGATGATAAAATAATTGCAACCTTAGGATTCAGAGGAGATAAGTCTTCCAACAATGGAGATCCTAATGAAATTTTCTGGAATCCTAAAGCAAGTTTAGCTGTCAATATTCACGAAATGATAAACCTAGGAGACTCTCCTATCTCACAATTAAAGCCTAGAATAGCTTTTGGACAATCCGTACGATTTGCTGGTTTTGGTGATAGGTTTAATGCCTTGAACCCTGGACAGATTGATGGAAATGCAGGACTATTTACTTCTACTTTAAGAGGAAATCCTGATGTTGCTCCAGAGAAGCAAACAGAAATAGAATTTGGTGCAGATTTAGGATTTTTAGATAATAAAATTCTATTCAACGCTACCTATTACATTAAGACTATTGATGATCTTCTTCTTAGAGCACAGGTACCAGCTTCTTCTGGTTTCACTAATCAAGTAGTCAATGCTGGGGAGTTACAGAACAAAGGTATAGAATTAGGAATACAGACAGAACTGGTGAAGACTTCTGACTTATCATGGGCTTTGGGACTTAACTGGTGGAAAAATAATTCCGAAGTTACACGTCTTGACATTCCTGCATTTAACACCGGCGGCTTCGCTGCTTTCTTAGGACAAGGTAGAATTCAAGAAGGGGCAAGTGCCACTCAATTGATTGGAACCATAGACCCTTCTGCATGCGATAACGGCGATTGCTCTAATGTTGATCCAGAAGGTGATGGCTTTATGGTGTTTGGAGATATGGAAGCAGATTTCAACATGTCTTGGACCAATAGCATACTTTGGAAAAATTTAGAACTTAACTGGTTATTCCACTGGAAACAAGGAGGAGATGGAATTAACCTATCGACCCTATTGTACGATCTAGGAGGGGTTACTTGGGATTTTGATGATACGAATTTAGACCCATCGGGAGAACTTACGAATGGTGAGTTCAGACTAGCAGCTCTAGGTGTTCATCCAGGAGGATACATTGAAGATGCTGGTTACATGAGACTAAGAGAGATTGGCCTTTACTACAACATTCCAAAGTCAGTTTTAAACTTTGGTTCTATGAGAATTGGCGTTTCAGGAAGAAACTTATGGAATGTATTTGACTATAACAGTTATGATCCAGAAGTTTCTAATTTTGGAAATAATGTATTGATCAACTCTGTTGAAGTTACGCCTTATCCAGCTAGTAAGACCATGAACTTTCACTTTAACGTAACCTTCTAAAATAAGACAAATGAAAAATTTATATATCATATTATTAGCAGGGTTATTTTTCACATTGACTTCTTGCGAAGTGGATCCAATACTTAACCCAAATTCTCCAACTGTAGAAAGTTTTGAAAACGGAGCTACACTTGCAGATTTAAAATTATTAGGCAGTGGCCTAGAAGCCGTCATAAGAGAAGATATGCAATTTCACTTTTGGACAACAAGTATCGTTGGAAGAGAATACTATGACCTTAGAGGAACGGATCCTAGGTATACGTCTGAACTTCTTGGACAGAATGGTGGCGATCTTGACAACAATGGTTTCCTAACGACGCGTACCTACTTTGGTAGATATAGATCTGTAAGGAATGCCATTCTACTAAAGACTGCTGTTGCCAACACAGCCGCTACTTTAAGCTCAAGTCAAACCAATGCACTACTCGGCTTTGCCAATACTATTACCGCTTACGAAATGATGCTTGAAGCCAATCGTCAATTCGAAAACGGTTTGAGAATAGATGTGGATGATGTAAATAATCTCGGACCTTTCGCCAGTGATTATCAAGCAACACTTTCTGGAATTAAAGGAATCTTAGACGAAGGCTTCAATCAGTTATCAAGCACTTCTCCAGAGGATATGGTTTTTAACCTATCTGGTTTCTCTAGCATTCCAGCTTCTGATACTGAAGCTGTCACACAATGGAACAGAGCACTCGCTGCAAGACTCGCAATTTATCAGAATGATAATGCTGCTGCATTGAGCGCCCTTTCTGGTTCGTTTATGAACATGGATGGAGACCTGAACATGGGTGCGAAATACACTTTCGGAGGGAACACTGGGAATGATTTAGCTAATCCTTTATTCTATGTCCCAGGGGTAGATAATTACATGGCACACCAGTCGTGGATTGATGACATGGAAGCTGGGGACACCAGAATTAACAAAGTTGTAGACACAGGTACCCCGATTATTTTAGATGGTTTGGGTAGTCAATATCAAGTTGCTCTTTATGGATCTAATACAGATGATGCTAGCATCATTAGAAATGAGGAGTTAATCTTGATTGCTGCTGAAGCAAATATTGGATCAGATAATACGGCAGCTGTAAATGCAATCAATATCATAAGATCAGCTGCAGGTTTAGGTGATTACAGCGGTGGAATGGACGATGCATCTGTAACTGATGAACTTTTAAAGCAAAGAAGATATTCCTTATTTGGAGAAGGACATCGATGGATAGATCTTAGAAGATACAACAGACTTGATCAACTCCCTCTAGATAGAGCGGGTGACAAAGTTCATGTGCAGTTTCCAAGACCCGCCTCTGAGGGAGGATAGAAAGGTATGACATGAAGATGCCAGAGACTTAGCTGGTATCACATAAAAGTAAATGGCTGGTAACATTTAGATTTCTCTATTTTTTACCAGCCATTTTTATAAACCCCTCAATAAAATTGAATTGTTTTCCAAACAAGGAAGTTAAAAGCAAACTTTTAACTCGCTTCTTTAATTCTTCTGATTATTTTTAAATAAAATACACAGACCTATGAATGTCATGAATGTTCTTGCCAATGCCCTAAAAAAAATAGCGAAGCGAAACAACGATAATCCCGAAGTAAAAACTGCAGACCCTGTTGTGTTTGATCAGGTGCAGAAGAAATGGGAGCAAGTAGAGTCTACTGAAAATTCTGGAAGATCAAGAGCAGATGTATATAAAGATTACCGGGAGAAAATATTAGAAGCACAGAAAGAAAACGAAGCAAGTCAAGAAGTTGAAACAGCCGATAAATCTGTTTTTAGTGAATTGCTAGAAGAAATTGATAAGATCAAATCTGGTGGGGTACAATCCCAACAACCACATCAAGCACCAAAAATTGATTTTCCATCTTCCTCGGGTCTTGGAACAGCAATGACACACAATGGAGGATCCATTCAGATGAGAACAACTCCAGACATGGGCGCTTCTAAATCAAACATCTTTATACCGAATCAATCCGCCCTAAAGGTTTTAAAATATTCTGAAAATACCATCATCCTAGATGGTCAGACAAGCCGATTCGCTTTGGTTGAATTTCAAGGGCAGCAAGGCTGGGTGCTAGAAAGATACTTGAACTTTTAATAATTCCTGCCTTGCGATATATTCACAAGAGCTCTTCCCTTTAGTTTTTAGATCAAAGAGTACCAGGGTCCATTCAATCTCTTGTAGATGTTGAGATTCTGAAATCACTTCAAAACTCAATTTTGAATTAGCCCACATTATAATAAGATGTCCTAGACATTTCCTTTCCAAATTTTAAAAAATAATCTTCTACCTGATATTAAATTAAGCTGATATACAGCTATTTATAGATAATTATAAAAAAATATGTAAATAATCCGTCTTTTGAATAGGGGCAAGGTTGATTTTTCCTGTCTTATTATCAAAGGGTGTTGAAAATTATTCAAAAAAAATAACCCGCTCAAAAGTGAGTGGGTTTTTTTAATTTATGTACCTAAGATTTGCGCTTACGCAAATGAATCATCTCAATAAAGTGATGGTACCGACCTTGGTCTCCACAAAATCATCGATAAACTCTATTTCTGCAATCCACGTAAATACAGATGGATTAACTCGCTCCCCATTAAACCAACCATCCCAACCGACCGTTACGTCATTCGGTGCAAAATTTTCTGCATCATAAATCAGACTACCCCATCGATCATAAACAGAAAATTCATTAATAGATCTTACTTCTGGTCCTCCAAATACAATCAACCGATTATTCACGTCATTTGATTCCGGTGTAAAAACATTGGGCACATACACGCGTCTTCTTTTAATGACTTCGATTATAATATTTGCGAAAGCGACACAACCATCTACAGACGTAACCTCAATCTGAAATTCTGTAGTATTCACAGGCATGGCTGTCGGCTCAAGACAATCGCCACAGTCTAGATATTCTAATTCTGTCCACGTTATCTGAGTTAAGTTCGTCTCATTAAGTATGGGATAGAGGATGGTATCATTGCCCAAGAAAATGCTTAAGTCTTCTGCAAAATTAACGATGGGAATATCGGGTGCAACTAGGCTTGAACCTACAGAATCAATGCATCCATTTGCATCCTGAATGAAAAAGGTATAATCGCCTTCAGACAAGTTTTGAAACAAAGTATCTGAAGTGAAATTCATCTCAGATAAGGAGAATTGATACGGAGGGGTTCCACCTTCAATATCAGTTAAATAAATCTCGCCAGTTTCGAAACCTTCACAGGTTGGATCATCAAAATTTATTTCTGGAATAAGTGGCGGCGGTGCTGTTAATTCGAAAGTTCCGATGATCGAGCAACCGACCGCGTCAGTAACCGTAACCATGTACTCTTGGGCCAAGAGATTCTCTGCTTGCATTGCTGCCTGTCCATTACTCCAAAGGTAATTATAGGGTGTTACTCCACCCGAGCAATTGACCAGCAAAGTTCCATCATTCCCTGGGATGCCAAAGTTTAATTCACAGCTTACATTGTAATCTCCAAACTCTGAAGGTATTAACTCTACAACCATTCTAGAAGGTTCTGTGACCTCTTGCAACACCACAACATCGTTCCCAAAATTATCTTCTATATATATTTGATAAGTACCAGCAGGAATATTAGGAATCTCATTATTGATTAATAAATTAGTCGTGCCTGTGCCAGTGATAGATCCATCTTCAATATTGGTGTAAACGTAGGTCAATGGTGGTGTTCCCTGATCCACTGAAAAAATCAAAGTTCCTGAAGCTGTTCCATTACACACAACCGGAATCTGTTCCGGCGTGCCGATAATTTCACATTCAATCGCAAGTAAATCTAGAAAGACCAAACTATCACAATCCAACGTGGTTAAAATCGTATCTAAATAATTACCTGTTTCAGTGTATGTGCTATTGCCCACATTAAAACTTTGATCATTGCAAATCCAAACATCGATCATTGCAACTGCCTGAGGAAGGGTTTCAATGAATATATTTATGATGCTATCGCAGCCGGGATAAACTTCCACTTCTTCAACAAAAGAACCGGAATTACAATAATCAGTTCCATTAACCTCAATGCAGGTCCCATCACATAGTATTTCTTCTAAAATTGTATTTCCGATTTCTCTTACCAAGATACTATCGCATGTAGGTGGAGCTTCATCACAAACATTTGCCGCTATGACACAGATTTCGTATTTCCCTGGATCTTCAAAAACAAATTCAAGTTCCTGATCTATGCTCGGTTGAAACATTCCATTAATAGACCAAAAAAATATAGCTGCACCTACCTCACCAGTAGTGGTAATGCTGGTAACTGTGCCTGGACAAGTAACGGGAGGGAAACTAAGAATTCCAGACGTTGTTAATGGCAAGACTTCAGTGGTTCCTTCCAAGACACTGAAGGTCCAATCACAATTGGCTCCAGCCGACCCGTCAATCACTAGATAATAATGCTGACCAATAGTCAAGGGAATGCTATTCGTAAATACTTGATTTTCTCCCGATTGGATATCTGTATCACAATCAGTTATTTCGGAAAAATTTTCACAATCATCAGTCTGGAAAAATCCAACCTCCAAACTGCCAACTCCACCAATACAATTTGAAACATCCACTTGAATGGTCAAGTCCACGCTACCGGCAATAAAAGAGATATATTGCATATTGTTGTACTGGCTCGTACAAAATTCAGCAAAACCTTGACCCTGTGCAGTTAAATTATTGTTTCCAGTATAGCCATCAATATCACATATGACACAAGCGTCTGCACAAAAGGAAGTCGTTTCAGCCTGTGGACCACAGGGTTCGGGGGCTTGACCCACACAGAAGTATGTTGTTAAAATCAGTAAAAGGGTGAAATAAAATTTCATACTGTAATATAAAAAATGTAATTAACCGAATATATTTCTGAACAATGTCTTGACGACTTCCAGTTAATTAGATATTCCGATGGGTTTAAGGTGATTCTTCTATCTATAATATGTCTCGAAAGCAAGAAACGCTGCTTTCATTAGCCCAAAAGATGCATTAAATGTCCTCGTTCAGGTCTTTGTGTTTTAGTGAAAATGTTATCTTACAAGTCAAACCAAGTGAAAAATGAGTGTGAGGAAACTTTTAACATGCATATCAATTTTTATTAGCGTCGTCAGCTATTCACAAAACATTGTAAGAGGAGTTGTTTTAGACGTTGCCAACAATGAAGCCATTATTGGTGGATCTGTCATTATTCAAGGAACTACTACAGGCACGATTACTGACTGGGATGGAAGCTTTGAATTTGACACAGATCTTGATTACCCGCTAAACATTGAAATTTCATACATCGGCTACGAGGCTAAAATCGTTGAAGTTCCTTCCAACGAAAAACTAAATATTACCATCGGAGAAAGCAGTGTAGTCATCGAAGGAGTTGAAGTAAAGGCAAGTAGAATTTCAGACAAGCAAAAGAAATCTCCACTCACCATTGAATCCTTGGATTTAATTGCCCTCAAAGAAACGCCCTCCGCAGATTTTTATGACGGACTAGGCGCTTTGAAAGGGGTCGATTTAACCGCGGCAAGTTTGGGTTTTAAAGTGATCAATATGCGTGGGTTTAATAGTACAAGCCCCGTCAGATCTTTGCAAATTATTGACGGTATTGACAATCAAGCACCAGGCCTTAATTTTTCATTAGGAAACTTTCTGGGATCATCTGAGCTTGATGTAAATAAGGTAGAATTAATTGTCGGAGCTAGTTCTGCATTCTATGGACCAAACGCCTTTAATGGAGTAATCAGCATGGAAACAAAAGATCCCTTTTTCCATACTGGTTTGTCTGCATCAGTAAAAGGAGGGGAAAGAAGTCTATTTAAAGGAGCCATAAGATGGGCTGATGCTATTGAAAATAAATCGGGATTTAAAAATTTTGCATACAAAGTAAATTTAGAATATTTAAGAGCCGATGATTGGGTGGCAGATAATTTCAATCCAGTCGATGGCTCTGATGTTGGCCCTTTAAATCCAGGTAGATTTGATGGAGTAAATATTTATGGCGATGAATACCAAGGCCGCAATGATTTTTCTTCGGTGCCGATAAGTAACCTTCAAGCTGGGACCATTGGCAATTGGTATCGCACCGGTTACAAGGAGGAAGATTTAGTAGATTACGATACCAGAAATTACAAAGCAAGTTTAGCCCTACACTATCGGGTAAATCCATCGCTTGAAACACAGTCACCTGAATTAATTTTTTCTTCTAGTTATGGTTCTGGAACAACGGTATATCAGGGTGATAATAGATTCAGTCTGAAAGGAATAACCTTTCTCCAAAATAGATTAGAGTTTAGAAAAAGAAACAAATATTTTATAAGAGCGTATACTACTCGGACAGGTGCAGGAGATTCATATGATCCATATTTCACAGCCCTACAACTTCAAGAAAACGCCAAGGAAAATGACGAATGGTCTGTTGATTATGTGAACTACTGGCAGAATACCGTTGCCCCCCAAATCTTAGAATTAGGATATCCACAAATCAATGTCGAAATTGATCCACAGACTGGAGAGATCATGACCTCCTTCGATGTCGAAGCGGCTAGACAATTTTATATAGACAATGCGACAGAATTTATTCAGTGGCACACAGAAGCGCAGAATTTTGCTGATGGACCAGGAAATGGTTCCTCTACCTCAGTTCCTTTTTTCCAACCAGGAACACAGAGATTTCAAGACGAGTTTGATCAGATTACTGGTGCACTTAGAAGTGAAGGCGGAACACGGTTTTTTGATAATAGTGCCTTGTATCATGTTCATGGAGAATATAAATTTACACCCACCTGGATGGATCAAATTGTTGTTGGGAGCAATTACCGTCTATACGCTCCAGAATCTAAAGGAACCGTATTCAATGATACCACTGGGGTTTCAATCAGGAATTCGGAGGTCGGCCTTTATGCTGGTCTAGAGAAGTCATTTATGGATAATAAATTGAAATTTTCCGCTACCGTAAGAGCCGATAAGAATCAAAATTTCAACATGGTTAGTTCGCAAGCAGCATCCGTGGTTTACACACCTAAAGAAAATAATTTCCTAAGAATATCCTTTTCTTCAGCCATCAGAAACCCAACACTTTCAGATCAATATCTATTCCTAGATGTGGGTCGGGCAACTTTAGCGGGTAACCTTGAAGGAGCTGAAGATTTAGTCACCATAGAATCCTTGTTTGATTATTTCAACACGCTAAATTCTGACACTTTAAATTACTTTGATATTGCGCCGGTAAGACCAGAAGAAGTAAAGACTTTTGAATTTGGATATAGAACTACATTATTTGAAAAACTATATGTAGATGCTGGGTACTACTTCAGTACTTACAACAATTTCCTCGGTTTTAATATTGGAGCGGATGTAACCTTAGACAACATCGGCTTTCCTTCTCAATTAGAAGTTTTTAGATATTCTGCAAATAGTACAAATGAAGTACAGACGCAAGGGGTTTCAATAGGACTGAACTACTACCTTGCTGACAATTATTCACTTTCAGGAAATTACTCTTGGAATACCTTGGTAAAAACAGTCGAAGATGATCCAATAATCCCTGCATTTAATACACCGGAACATAAATTTAATATTGGATTCGGTGGGAGGAATTTACCATTGAATTTTGCACAAAAAACCATAGACAACTTTGGATTTAACATAAACTATAAATGGATAGAAGGCTTTATATTTGAGGGGTCTCCGCAATTTACTGGCTTCATTCCTACCTATGATATGATAGATGCCCAATTAAATTTTTATATTTCTAAGATTAGCACTACATTAAAAGTAGGTGCTTCAAATATTCTTGACAATAGAGCCTTCCAAACGTATGGCGGACCTGAAATAGGGCGCTTAGCTTATGTTAAGCTGACTTATGAACCTAAATAAACAATTACATTAAATTTTATAACTAGAACTTATGAGAAAAAAATTTACACTTATGACCTTGTTGGCCTTTTGTGTCTTTGCCGTACAGGCACAGGTACGATATGTCGACGAAATTTTTGACGATGTTGAGGTAAGCTCAGGCGTTGTCTATGGAGTAAATGCAACCTTACTTTTCTTACCAGTTGTTGGACAAGCAGTTCCACAAGATTTGGAAATGGATGTGTATACACCCGTGGGAGATACAGAAACTGATAGACCAGTTGTCTTAGTATGGCACACAGGTAACTTTTTACCGAATGTAACCAATGGACAAATTTCTGGTACTAGAACAGATTCTTCTGCCGTAGAAATTTGCACTCAACTTGCTAGAAGAGGATATGTCGCAGCATCTGCGGATTACCGTTTAGGTTGGAATCCACTAGCAGGCACACAACCTGAAAGAGCCTTAGGTTTAATTCAGGCAGCATACAGAGGTGTTCAAGATGGCAGAACAGCCATCAGATACATGAAAAGAACGGTTGATGAAGGAAACCCATATGGTATTGACCCAGACAAAGTTGTCATGTGGGGTAATGGTACTGGTGGCTACCTTGTCTTAGGAGCTGCAACTTTGGATGAATACACTGAAATTTTAACAACGACCAATGGACCAGGTAAATTTCTTCTTGATTTAGACGGTGATGGAGTTCCTGAAACACCGATGATCGTACCGTTCTATCATGGAGATATTAATGGTCTGGATCTTACCATTGCTCCAGATGGCGCATTTGGCTTTCCAGCTGGTGATACGACCAACTATGTAAACCATGAAGGCTTTGAATCTGACTTTGAATTAATGGTAAACGTAGGAGGTTCTTTAGGAGATATCTCGTGGATAGATGAAAACACGCCACCGACAATTTCTATACAATCACCATTTGATATTTTTGCTCCTTATGATGATGCTGTACTTATTGTACCGACAACGGGTGATCCGATTGTACAGGTGCAGGGAGCACAACAGATTGGAGCGGCACAGACTGCTTTAGGAAACAATGACGTTTGGGCTGATGGTGTATTTGATGATGAAATCACTCAAGAAGCCATTGATAATTCTGCAACAGCAGGTCATGATTACTACGAAGGTGTTTACCCTTTCATCAATCCGCCAAACTCTAATATGATAGATGAAGGTGTTGTAATAGAATGGTGGGACCCTAATGCTTTGTCTCCTCCGATTTTACCTGACTTTCCTAATGGTGTGCCTTGGAACATGCTTCCACACCCATCTGGAGGAACTTTCAACGATCAAGGATTGGCTTTGAATGAAGGAATGTCTGCTGAGAAGGCTAGAGGTAATATTGCAAAGATCATGGGCTATGTATTACCTAGAGCATGTTTTGCACTTGACCTACCGTGCCAGAATGAATATATGATGGGTGACGCTACCGAAGATTTATTAGATAACTCTTTAGTAAGCATTACTCCGAATCCTGTTTCTGAGCTTATGCAAATAAATTCAGAGAATGGACCGATTCAATCTATTCAGATTTACGATATGAATGGACGTATGGTAGAGCAGTATAATAATCTAAATCAGCAAAGTATCGCTATTTCTAGAACTGGACTCGTTTCAGGAATGTACATCGTCAAATTAGAATTTGATAATGGCTTCCTAACGAAAAAAGTAAATGTGAAGTAAAGATATTTTAAAAGTATATAAAAGGTTGATTGTGAAAGCAGTCAACCTTTTTTTATGTCTTATCAGAAGATAGGATAGATTATAAATCAAAAATATTGAGCCAATCCTAAGAATTTTACTTCGACCAAGAATTTTTTTCACCTAAAGAATGTATGGATGTGCCAAAAATTTATTACTTTTTAAAACGAAGTTGAAATTCACCCACAATTAGGTATTAATGGTATGGTAAAAAAATAATTCCCTACCCTAAGTATTAAGAATTTCAACTATGAAAAAAAACAAATGGCATATAAGGCAATCATAATAGAAAATAAAACCGAAAGCGCGATGGCGCTAAAGGAGATGCTTGCCGTCCATTGCCCTGACCTAAAGGTTATAAAGATTTTCGACGATACTAGAAATGCCCTAGAATATCTACTACTAAACAAACCAGATTTAGTTTTTCTGAATTTTCAAATGCCTCATTTGAATGGAGTAGAACTTTACAAAAAATTTAAAAATCCTGAATTCCAAGCCATCTTTACTTCACAAGATGATCCATGTGCCATTGAAGCTTTCATTGCTGAGGACTTAGAATATATTCTGAAGCCATTTAAACCTGAAAAATTACAAGAAGTAATAAACAGATTCATTCATAAAACTGCCCTTATGAAAAATAAGGAGGAATCTGCTCAAAGAAAAATGACCATTATAAATGGTAATAACAACAAGCTTATTGTAAACCTGCAAAACCAGATCTTATTCCTCAACACTGAGGATATCCTTTATCTAGAAGCCAACAGCAACTACACCAAATTTCATCTCGCCGATGGAAAATGTCATCGAGCGTCGAAAACCATAAAGTTTTTTGAAGCAAAAATAAATAGTGCTGAATTCTTTAGACCTCATCAATCCTATCTTGTTAATAGAAAGTATATTAAGGCTTATTCCAGAGCTGATAATTGTCTAATCTTAGAAAATGACACAACCATTCCTGTGAGTCGTAATAAGAAGGAGAATCTGCTGAGAAAGATGGTGAATTGAAGAAATGATTTGAAACTAAAAAGACCCTTAACTATTTCTAGCCAGGGTCTTTTCTATATCGTGAGGCAGGCTTGAACTACCGACCTTCCCGACTTGTCGGGACGCTCTGATTTGCTAGGCTGTCTAGACTTATTCAATCTCCACCCCATCTCTTAAATGGCAAGTACATATAACCTAGAAAATAAAAAACCCTAACTATTTCTAGTCAGGGTCTTATGTAGCGTGAGGCAGGCTTGAACTCCTGACCTTCCCGACTTGTCGGGACGCTCTGACTTGCTAGATTGTCTAGACTTATTCAATCTCCACCCCATCTCTTAAATGGCAAATACATATAACCTAGAAAATAAAAAACCCCAACTATTTCTAGTCAGGGTC
>ENA-ORXT01002414-ORXT01002414.1-marine-metagenome-genome-assembly--contig:-NODE-2414-length-22538-cov-3.787855_pt1 | contig 22538 bp, 20 predicted proteins | sample MGYA00237868_ERZ511482 | MGnify/ENA metagenome assembly ERZ511482
AAGAATCTCAAATTTTCTGACTGCATTCAGATTACGTTAATTTCAATTAGTACATACGCTCACCTTAACAGGGGTAGAGCTAAGAGCTAATAGCTAGGGCGAAGCCCTTTACTAAAGACCTCAACCTAATTGACTTGGGTTGAGGTTCTTTTGTACGAGTGCTTATATGCGAGAGATTAATTTTAATCTAACCAACAACGAACATCGATCGCGAGAGTTTGTCCTAGCTGCAACAAGGGTTTTATTTGAGTAATATTCCAAGGACAATTGTTGGGACTATTATGGGAAATAAAACAGTCGGGTACAATATGTTGATGTAGGCAGTTGAAATATATTTCCTGAGCGCGGTCTAAAGCCAAACCAAGGTTTAGTTGTTTCCCTAAAGCGATCGCTATTTCTAGTCTCGACACATCTTCTTCTAAAGTTGTGGGATCGCCATCATAGAGTAGTTGCCATAATAAACGTACGACTACCTGTTCCATAATTGTCTTCGCTTCAGATATATTTAACTGACAGTTCATATTTTGAGCTTCGATAGCTGTGGCATTTAATTCGGCTAGACAACTATCGATCGCACTAGAGTCTTCAATTGAATTTGCCAAATTTTTGACCGTATCCAAACAGCGGAAAGACAAAGCTACTTCGGCGGCAACTTTAAATTCTTGGGGGACTGGTAATTCTTCCCGCTGAAAAGCTGCCAACATACTATAGTTTTCTCGATATATCTGAGTATAAAGCTGGTCTAGGTGTTTTTTGGTCTTTGCCGTTAGCAATTTGATGATGCGGTGTCTTTCTTCGGCATATAGATCTTGCAAATCAAATGATTGACTACCTTCGGTCAGGTTATTCATCGCCAAAATAACTGGGGCAATACTGGCTTGCTTGATGTTATCGAACAATTGCTGTTTTAATTCTGTATAAGCCAAACGACCATCAAAACTATTAATACAGCAGTGGAAGTCCCAACCGCCTAAATGCAGTACAGCAAAAACAAGATGTTGGCTTTCCCAAGTAATCTCAGAAGTTAATTTTATCTGTCCTATGGCTAGGGTTAACGTACCTATTTGTTGTTTTTGATAATCTAACTGTTCGACTTCGTAACAGTAGACGCGCTCTTTGGTCAGATATTTAGTAAACAGCGAGCTAATGGCATAGTGAGCAGCTACCTGAGAAAAACCTCTTTCGGAGGGTGCAACCAACCGCTGATATACTTCCTTACCATTGCCAAATATAGCCACATTACTAGGAGCTTTGGCTAAACGGCTGATAAATTTTTGTTTGAGATGAATTCCTGCTACTTCTCCCGCCAGTTCTAATGCACGGCTAGCGTAGCGCATGATTTGTACCCCTTCTGGACGGGATATTTCTTCAAAAAACCAGCCGCAGCTGGTATACATCAATAAAGTGTGACGCTGCATCTCCAAAAGACGCAAAGCATCAATTCTTTCTGCTGCTGATAATTCTTTTGCCTGATGACGCTGTAAAAATTTAGTTACGTTTTCCTTTGAGCGATCGCGTATTACGCGAACATATTCATTTCTCGCCACCCAGGGATCGCGGAAAAACTTGCTACCTGATGATTGATAGACGTTAATTAGCCGATCTCGTAGCCAGTCTAAAGAATCTCTCAGGGGTCTACGCCATTTTTGATTCCAACCGCCACCACCAGCACAACCGCAATCATCTTGCCAGCGATCGACTCCGTGGGCGCAACTCCATGCTGTAACTGGCTTTAAGACTACTTCCCAGGTAGGAGGACAGATACTTAAATAATGGGCATAGTTAGTTACTGTCCAGCCATTATTAGCAAATTGCTCCCTTAGAGCATAAGCAATACATTTTTCTGTACCACCTTTATGGTGTCCAAAGGTTTCCCCATCAGTAGCAACATGAATTAATTGAGATGAGCGACCGTCTCCTCGAATAGCCTGTCCTAATCTGGTCGAAAAGTTGTCTGCTGTATTGAGGACATCGTTGAATCCTAAATCGCGAGAAATTGGGCCGTCATAAAAGAAAATATCAATATAACCATCATTTACAAAACAACGATAAGGACGAGTGGGATCGATTTGAGAGCCTCCCACTTCATCCCATGCTGATTCTTCGCCCGTATTCATTCTGCGGCATCTTTCTGCTTGAGAAGGTGCCAGAATTATAAACTTAATCTCTTCCTCGATTAAGGCTTCGAGGGTAGGATAATCGACTGCTGCCTCTGCCAACCACATTCCTGCGGGATCGCGCCCAAAACGAGAGCGAAAGTCATCTTTACCCCAGCGAATTTGAGTGATTTTATCCTGTTTGTTGGCTAAAGGAAGAATAATATGATTGTACACTTGCGCGATCGCATTACCATGACCATTTAATCTCTTGCAGCTTTGGCGATCTCCATCTAAGATGCGCTGATAGACTTCGGGATCGTGTTTCTCCAACCAAGACATCAAGGTTGCGCCAATGTTAAAGCTCAAATATTCAAAATTATTAACGATCCCGATTAATTCTTGTTCGTGGTTGAGAATACGTGCAAAGGCATTGGGACGATAACACTCGTAATGGATGCGTTCATTCCAATCATGATATGGTTGCGCGCTCGATTGCCTTTCAATAGTGTCTAAATAAGGATTTTCTCTAGGTGGCTGATAAAAGTGACCATGAACTGTAATGTATACTCCTTGAGGAGTTTCCAGGGGATCGCTGTTGAGCTTAATTGTTTGTGGTACTCGGTCGGTAATCTGAGGTGCAGTAAATACCATAGGATAATATTTTTATGAATTCTTTATTGGTTGAATAATTGAATACTTGTATGTCAAATGCTTGAAAAGTTAAAAGGAAAACCAAGATATTTCTAAGTATGGTTTTGCCTGACATGTAGCTATCGTACGTATTACATTAAAACGTAGCTTGCTCTAGGATAGCTGGTTTGTGATATAAGTCAATAAACTTTTAAAAAAATTTATAAGCTACTGATTAGCTGTTGCTTCAATCCTAGAGTTTTCCAAAACCAAAACGGCAGTTTTATAATTTAAGATCACATCGTATTTTGGATTTTTGTCACTGCTTATCCTTAAATATAAGGAGAGTATTGCGTAGTACATCAAACAATCGCTCTAGAAAAAGAGCAAAGGGAGATAACATTATGCAAACTCTAACTAACAACAATTTGGTACGAACGGAATTTTCCGTACAGACTGAATGGGATCAAGGATTTACAGGACAGTTAGATATTTTCAACACAGGGGATATAGTTGAAGATTGGACAATAGAATTTGAATCGGCATTTGAAATTGAACCAGGAATGATCTGGGGTGCAGAAATTGTTAGTCATGAAGGAAATCGCTACATCCTTAAGCCATTAGACCACAATCAAAGCCTTGATTCACAACAGGGAACGTCAATAGTTTTTAATGCCAGCAAAACAGATGGAAAAATTTCTGATCCAACCAGTATTTTATTAAATAGTGATGTTAGTCTCATCAACACACCAGAATCAACAGTTGATCTTGACAATGTCGTTGAAGGAAATGAACTAGAGACAGAAATCAATAGTGAAGAGAACACTGTTGAAGAAACATTACCTCAAGAAAGTACCAATCAGATCTCAGAAAATATAGAAGAAACAGCTACTCAGCCTGAAGCTACTGATGCGTCGATTGAAAATATCTCTACAGAAAATATCGATAGCTCTAGTGCAGCAGAAAATGACAATATAGATGCAGACGTTGATTTTACTCTAGTTAGTGATTGGGGTAGTGGTTTTGAAGGCAAAATATCTATTACCAACAATACTGATAGTAATATTGATAGCTGGAATTTAGAATTTGATTTCCCCAATGAAATTAATAATATTTGGGATGCAGAGATAAGTGAAAATGCAGATGGAAGTTATGTTATTACTCATTCCAATTGGAATAGAGAAATTGCAGCAGGAGAGACTCTGACTTTTGGCTTCACGGGTAATGATTCTGTCAGCAATGAACCACAGAATTTTGATTTGGATGGTTCGCTATTTGATAGTATGAGCCGAACAGAAAGTATCTACACATACTCCAACGCCGATTTACAGTCCGAACTAGAATTAAACCAAGAATTTCAGGGACGAGCCACATTCTACGATGCTGCAAATCCTGCTGGTGGATTGGGAGCATCTGGTTATGATATACCGACGCAAAGCGAACTACACAAGGTTGTAGCGATTAATAATATTCAATGGAATGGTTCTGAAGCTAGTGGTGCTTTCTTTGAAGTCTCTGGTCCTAAACAAAGAGATGGTGCAGCACCTATTACTGTCCAGGTAGTAGATTATTTGTATGAAAGAGCCGATGGATTTGACATGAGCGCAGAAGCCTTTGCCGAAGTAGCCGATCCTGTGGATGGAATAGTAAATATAGAGTATCAATTAGTAGGTCCTAGCGATGACTATGTAACGGCTTATGGTTACAGTATCGGTCAAGGTATTGTAGTTGAAGGTATCGACCAGACTAGCCCCTATTATGCCGCAGTTAGATTGAACAACCATCGCTATCCGATTGAGAGTGTTGATTTAATTACGGATGGTGGTAATTCAGTAGAGCTTGCTAGAGAGTCAGATAATCGATTTGTACTCGAAGGCAACTATCCTCTTTATGGCGGACAAGACTTAGTTGTCACTGACATTTTTGGTCAGCAAGTCACTTTAGATAATGTTGATATTACTAATGGCTCTAGTGCTGACATCGTTACGGGAGAACAGTTTGAAATGATTTAATTATTTATTAGTTATTTAATTATATATATAAAAGCGATCACAGCGATCGCTTTCTTTTCATGGCGTTGCTAAATCAGGGTATGACGGTAAATTGATTACTTTTACAATCTAGGTAATAAAAATCAATCAAAAGCTAAGAGCTAAAAGCTAAAAGCTAAAAGCTACGAACAGTATTGTTTTCGGTTTCATACTTAAAATTAGCAACGCCCTTTTCATGTATATGTTCTGCCTTTCCAAGCACCACCCTTGCCTTGATAATATTTGATGGCTGAATCTAGGGTCATTAAAGTATATAAAAAAGCGATCGCAGGTAGACTAAATGCCCACATGACTGGCAGGCTATACAGCTTAATAGTAGGAATATAAGCAAGAGTCATCATTAACCAGGCAGAAGTGCTAATTCCTGCTAACAGCCAGTTGTGGATTCCAATACCAATTATTAAACCCAAAGGTGGCGCAAGATAGATAATACTCATGCCGATTAATGTGCCGATTAATAGGAATAAAGAATAGTTAAGCTGATCGAAAGCGGTGCGAGAGATGGTATTCCAAATATCTTTTAAATCGTCATAAGGACGCAAGCTTAGGGTGTTTTTGGTTAAGCCAATCCAGATTTTTTTATGTTGAGATTTAATTGCTTTTGCCAGAGAACAATCATCAATTAAAGCATCTTTAATTGCAGAGATACCGCCTATTTCTGCCAGAGATTTGCTACTAATTAAAATGCAGCCTCCCGCAGCAGCAGCCATAGATTTATTAGGGTTATTCACCCAATAAAAAGGATAAAGTTTTTGAAAGAAGAAGACAAATGCTGGAATCAATAGTTTTTCCCACATACTCTGACAGCGCAACAACACCATTAGAGACACTAAATCCAAATTTTCTGTTTCTGCTTTAGTAACTAGCTGACTTAAATTTTCTGCATGATGATAAATATCCGCGTCGGTAAGTAAAAAATAATCAGGGTATGAATCTTGTTGTTTGGCATAGTCAATACCCTGATTCATTGCCCAAAGTTTGCCTTTCCAACCTGGAGTTAAAGGTTGCCCAGAAATTACTTTTAACCGTTCTTTCTTGTTTATTTGTTCGGCAGTTTTTTGAGCAATTTCCGCAGTGCGATCGCTACTATTATCGTCAATTAAAGTGATTGAAAACTCGCCCAAGTATTTTTGATTTAAAAGCGATTTTACACTTTGCTCGATCGCTTCTGCTTCATCTCTAGCAGGAATAATTGCCCATACTATGGGATAAGATTCTAATTCTGGATAATCACGATCAATATACTGATTAGATCGCCAAAAATCCCCCCAGAAGAAGAGTAAAAATAACCAAATAAACAAAGACAAGCTAATTAAAATAGTTAAAGCCATACTGCTTGACTAATACTTTAGATGTTTCAACATTCTAAACGGATTTGCGACCAACTAAAGCATAAAAAGGATCGCCGCCTCCGATACCCATCATTTGGATTAAAGCAGGCACGGTGGACTGATGCACCACAATTTCTGGCTCAGAAAAACCATCAACCGACTGAAAATACTTCTTTGCTAAATTTACCCGATCTGTATCTGTACCATCACGCCAAGCTGCGATCGCCTTTTGATAAAACATGCGATTGGAAAAGCTGATTATAACTATGCCATCTGGTTTGAGGACGCGATATATTTCTGATAAAACCGCTTCAGGATACTGTAAATACTGTATAGAGACTGTAATCAATACCGCATCAAAATCAGCGTCTTCTAAAGGTAATTTAGGCTGTTGATTAAGATTCTGGACAAAATAACTATCTAGCTGCGGATTTTTAGCTAATTCCTCTTCGTTCATTCCGTGACCTTTAACGTGAGCAAATTTTAGATCGTCTGGCAGGTGCGACACCCAGCTACTCATTAAATCAAGAATACGACTATTGGGCTGTAGGCGATCGCGATAAAGATTTGTCAGGCGATCGATAAACCCATTGTCTACATGGGTAACAAAGCGTGGATAGTCATAGAAATTAAGATCGTTTGTGTCGTCTAATTTAGTTCTTTGCTCTGGGCGCAGCATATGAAAAAAGCTTTTTTAGGTTAATTAATTATGTTGAATTGTAACGTTTTTTGACTAACAAAAGCTAATAATCACGATAGTATGTTGTGTCAAACACGAAGGTGGCATACTACGGAACATTTTTTATATTTAAGAGTCTTATTATCAGTTAATCATTGAATTTTACTTAGTAATACTTTCTGGACAAGAAAGCGTTATTTTTAATTAATATACCGAAAGTTAATCGTTGTTAGCTAACAACTCCATAATATAGAGTTTGATATTTAAAAATTACTAGGGTAAAAAAAGGTAGTAACGCTAAGGAATTATCTAAAATGGCAAACCAGGAACATTTGGCCTTAATTGAGCAAGGAGTAACAGTTTGGAATAAATGGTATCAAAAGAATAAAAGAATAATTCCCGATTTGACCAAAGCAAATCTTAGTGGCTTTAATTTAAGCGGTATTAACCTCCAAAAAGCGGATTTAAATCATGCCAATCTCAGCAATGCAGATTTAAGCAAAGCTCAGTTAGTTGATGCTAATTTGGAAGGAGCAAATTTTTTGGCAGCAAATTTAGAAAATGCCAATTTAAAAGGAGCTAATCTAGACTATGTAATTTTTGCTCAGGCTAAACTCAATGCTAAAACTATAATCGCCACCAAGGAGCGCAATGTATGGGAAATTGTTAATAATAAAGTCCAAAATAAGAGTTTTAACGGTGTAGATTTAAGAAATTCTAATTTGTTTCGCGCAGATCTGCGAAAAGCCGATCTTAGTCATGCCAAGCTAGAAAACGCTAATTTAAACAGTGCCAAGCTTAACAATGCTTATCTTTTCAAAGCAGACTTAACCAGAGCTAATCTACAAAATGCTGACCTAAGAAATGCTTATTTTAGTCAGGCTAATTTAACTAAAGCCTATTTTTCTGGTGCATTGTGCTGTGGGACTTATTTTAAAGATGCTGAACTAAAATTAGCTAATTTAAAAAGGGCTAAATTTAGTCAAAAGACGATGATCGATCTTAAGTGGCATTCGGTGTGGGAGATTGTTAATCGAGGTGCAGTGAAGAAAAATCTCAGCGGAACAGATCTTAGTGATGCTAATCTCCAGGGAGTTAATTTTACAGAAGCCAATTTAAGTCATGCTAATTTAAGTCATGCTATTTTAAGCAATAGTAATTTGGATTTAGCTAACTTAACCAATACCGATTTTTCTGGAGCGAACATTAGTGGAGTAGATCTTCATCGAGCTAATCTTAAAGGAGCTAAATTAAAGTCAGTAGTTGGTCGAGATACTCAATTGCTTGCAGTTAAATCAAATGATTCTAACGTCATGGTGAAGGAAAGACCAACAACCCTTCAATCTATTACAGATAATTCTATAAGTCAGAAAGTTACTGCTGTTAGAAAGCCAAACAAATCTAAGCAAAAAACAAATATTTTTAGTCTATTTCTATTAGGGTTATCAGCTTGTGGAGTTGCAGGATGGTATATTTTTATCAATCAAAATTCAAATTTTAATTGGCAAGGAATATCACAGAAATTGCAGCCTTGGAAAGAAAAAGTAGAGCAATTAATTCCTGTTAATTAATGCTAATGACGCTATTTAATGAATAGCTTTAAACAATAAATCCAAAAACAAAGGGTTAGATGTGCGGTTTACCCAGAACAACATATCTAACCTTAATTTGCTATAAATTCAAATTCTTGCTTATTGTCTATCTAAAATTTTAATTTTCTAGTCGTTCTCCCAACAATCGCTAGAAATTAAATCCCCAATAGGATCGCGTAGTAGATAATCACATCTTTCCAATTCACACTCAATTGTCACCCATTCACGAGCAGGGATATATTTACACAAAGTGTAGATAGATTGTTGACGACTAATTAAACCTGTTTCTATCAACTGTCGTGCTTCGTCCTTTAAAGTATCAATAGAATATCTAGTAGAAATGCAAGGGGATACAGTAGCCGTAGTCATGTTTAATCACCTTATTTAATAATTTTAAAACTTAATTCTCTTAGTACCACTATAAACTATAGTAAAGGTTATTACCCAACAGAATCGTCTTATCGCTGTATCCAAAATAACAAAATACAGATAGTATAAGAAATTCAAATATAAAATTTAATGTTTGTTCAGTATTCAAAAGCCAAAGTTTGATTGAGAATTGGATGTATACACGTCAGAGTTAAGGTTGTATAAAGCTTTTAGCGCGATCGCCTGAGCCTGTTCCATTTGTCCATAACTAAATACCCAGGGCATTTTTTCATCGATCAAATCTTTGAACCAACTCGACACATAAGGGCTACCATAAATAATTATTCCTTCTACTTGTCCTCGGTTTAATAATTTTTGGTAAATTTGTTTGGTGTTGGTGGTTAAACCTGCATTGCCGCGAAATGGATTACCCCGAATAAATACCTGTAGTAAAGTAGGACGAGAATCAAGCATGCAGTCCATAGTATTACTATCGACAATCTGTCTTTGATAACCAAGTTTTGCAGGAATAGAGATCGCAGGAGCGTTAAGATCTAAATAACTGGCGTTCAATACATCGTCAACTACGATTAGATTACGTAAATCTTCCTTATTTGATGAGATTAGCGGAATATTGCCCGTTTGCAGAGAATCTTGCAAAATAGAATTAACTGTTGCCCTAGACTGTGGGCTAGATAAGTCTGAGACAATATTAGAGGAATCTAGAACTTTATTTTTAGTCTGCCAAATACGTTTTAAAGATTCTTCAATTCGCTTAATGTTAATGCGTCCTGACATTACAGCATTATAGATAGATGCGATCGCAATTTGAGGATCGTCGGGCATTAACAAAATATCACTTCCCGCCTCGACACACATTACAGCCACCTCTTCAGGAGATGCGTATTTAGTTATACCGCCCATAATTAGAGCATCAGTAACTACCAAACCAGAAAAACCTAACTGTTGCCTTAGTTTGCCCGTGATAATATCGGCAGAAAGAGTAGCGGGTTTGTTTTTATCCCATGCAGGAATAGAAAGATGTGCCGTCATCACACTATCAACCTCCATCGCGATCGCTTTTTGAAAAGGAGGTAGTTCTATTGCTGCTAATCGAGCATCATCATGAGGCAAAGATGGTAATTCCAAATGAGAGTCAGTAGCGGTGTCTCCATGCCCAGGAAAATGCTTGGCGGTAGTTAAAACAGGATAAGACTTTGCACCCTGGATAAATGCCGAACTTAAAGCAGAGACGACTTCTGGTGATTCACCAAAAGCACGAATATTAATGACAGGATTCTGGGAATTATTATTTACGTCGACGATAGGCGCAAGTAACCAATTGATTCCTACGGCGATCGCTTCAAGTGCCGTTATCCTGCCCATGTCTGCCGCGTATTGCTGGGCTAGCTGAGGGTTTTGCTGATAAATTGCGCCCAGTGCCATTGGCGGGGGAAACCAAGTACCCCCAGGAAAACGCTGCCCAATACCTTCCTCAATATCTGCTGCAATTAATAGAGGTATATTTGCCCAAGATTGAAGTTGTTCAGTGCGCTTTTGCAGTTCAGTGCTACTGCCTCCTAAAAGAATCACCCCACCCAAATTTAATTCTTGAAGCCACTGCTGTAGTCGATCGTTAGAGGCTTCCCAAGCAGGATAACGAATCTGATGGTCATATAAATAACCAGAAGCTCGAACAACAATCATTTGAGCAATTTGCTCTTTTAAAGATAAACTTTGCCAATCTTTTATCATCAAACATTTGTTAATTTAATCTACTATTTCTTCTGGCTTGTTTTCTCGCTCCCGACTTATTTTGTTAAGCAGATTGACCATCTCGTCCCCTTTTTCTAAAGATTTATCTTCAATAAATTTTACGGTAGGGGTGCGACGTAGCTGCATTCTACTGCCTAATTCCTTGCGGACATAGTGAGCCGAAGAATCCAAACCCTCCATAGTTTCTTCTTTAGCTTCTTGCGTGCCATAAACGCTAACAAAGATTTTAGCGTGCTGTAAATCCCCTGAGACATCAACATTGGTAACGCTGACCATTCCTGCGCCAACGCGATCGTCTTTTATTTCGCTCATTACCATTTGACTCACTTCCCGCTTGATTAAAGCAGCTACACGAGCCACGCGACGACTATTAGCCATAATATTTTCTTTATTTTAAATAACTATAAAACGGTGTAGCTTAATCTTACGATTAGATCATAACTAATACTAGTTTTACTCGAGACCGTTGAAAGCTCCAGGTATCATGAAGCCTTTATTTTGCAAGTTGAGCTAATATACTCGACTCAGGAAAAGGCATTTTAGGGCTTTCTTCAAGTAAATATTCTAAAAATGTTTCGGCGATTACGGAGAGTTTTTTTCCTGCCAGGTGAGATACATACCAACGACGTTTAATGGGAAAATGCTTGAAGTCTAAAATAGTAAGCTCTCCCGATATTCCCTCAGAAATTAGACAGTGTTCGGATAAGATTGATATTCCCAAGCCTCCAGATATTGCCTGCTTAATCGCTTCATTGCTGCCTAACTCCAGCTTGACCTTGACAGAAATATTATGCTTGGCAAATAGCTTTAAAATCGCATCTCTTGTTCCTGAACCTTGCTCCCTCATGATAAAGGATTGATCGTTTAGTTCTTGAATGTCTATATTGCTTTTTCCTGCTAATGGATGCTCCTTCTTGGCTACCACTACTAAGGGATTGTTTAAAAATGGCTGACTTTTTAAGTCGATATCTTTATGAGGATTACTGACTATATACAAGTCATCTTGATTACTTAACATTCGCTGCTGAATCTCTTGGTGATTTATTACCTTGAGAGCCACATCAATACCTGGGTAATGTTGACAAAAAGAACCCAATAATCTTGGTACAAAGTATTTAGCAGTAGTGATTACAGCTAAATTCAACTGTCCTTGTTTAGTTCCTTTCAAGTCAGCTATCTTCATTTCAAAATTGTTGAGTCTCTCGAAAACATTCTGACAGGTGACTAGTAACTCTTTCCCTGCATCGGTTAAATACAGGCTTTTGCCAATTTGCTCAAATAGGGGTAATCCTATCGCTTTAGTCAATTGCTTAATCTGACTGGAAACGGTTGGTTGAGTAATTAATAATTCTTCGGCTGCGCGGGTAAAACTACTATTTCTGGCTACTGTCTCAAATACTTTTAGTTGATGTAGAGTTGCTTGAATCAAAAGTGGACACTCCTAAAATACTGTTCGATAGCTATTCCCTTCTTCTATCATATGTAAAAATCAATGTTTTTGATAAAAAGAATAGTTTTTAGTATATGTATTTTATATTCAGTGCTTTAGACATGGCTTTAAGCTAGACCTTTGTTCTACTATTTTTAGTATCTAAAATAAATGAAGCTAGAATTATGTTTGATTTTTTAAATCCTCTTCTAAACCGTCATCCAGAGAATATTAAAGCCAATGTGGAAATATATACCTGGGCTACCTGTCCTTTCTGCATTCGGGCAAAACTACTTTTGTGGTGGAAAGGAGTAGCGTTTACTGAATATAAAATTGATGGCGACGAAATTGGGCGCAATAATATGGCTCAAAGAGCAGACGGTAGCAAAACAGTCCCTCAAATTTTTGTTAACAATTTGCATATAGGTGGCTGCGACGATCTTTATAATTTAGATGCTAAGGATGAATTGGATTCTCTATTGATTCAACCAAGCAGTTAATTTTTTGTATATAAGTTTTGCAGAGTAATGGATAATCGGTTTTCTAATATATTCAACTTGACGGAAGATCAGGCGATCGCTTTATTAAAAAAGCCTTTGCATACTGAAGATGGTACATCCGAGCGTTATGTGGGGGCAGCACACTTAATTAATTTTCCCAGTGAAAAATCGATTAATGCCTTGATTGAAGCCATTGAAGACCACGACCCCTGCTTGGAGAATCGGATTGCCAGACGCAAAGCGGTGGAGAGCTTGGGGCGTTTGAAAGCTGTTCAAGCTTTACCTATACTTAGAACCTGTCTGTCGGATGAAGACGTTTTGACAGTAGAGAATGCGGTATGGTCAATAGGCGAAATTGGCACAGAAGACGACTCTGTATTAGAGGCGATCGCACTTTTGTTAACCAAGCCGAATCAAAGCTACCGCGTGATTATCCACACTCTGGCAAACTTTGATTACAAACCCGCTGTTGAGCGCATTAAACCCTTTGCTCTTAATGATGACGAACCTATTAAGAGTGCGGCGATCGCTAGTTTGGCTCGTTTGACTGGGGACAATAGTGAAATGGAGCGAGTAGTCGAGCTTTTGCAAAGCGATGATATTAATGCCAGACGTGCCTGCATTCAAGATTTGATTGATGTTGAATATTACCCCGCTATAGATGCGATCGCAGTTGCACCAATTTCGGTAGCATTTCGTTTGCGAGGAATTAGATTATTGGCAGCAAAAGGTATTGGCTCGGGAAAAATTACCTTTGCCGAGGTTGAATCAAGTCTGGATCGCATAATTCGCGATCGTCCCCAAGATATTGAAATGGTGCATGAATATGACCAACCACCAGCTTTAGATTTTTTAATTAGGGAACTCTATCATACTGACTTTGGACGCTGTTATCTGGCAGATAAAACTCTGCTGGAGAGATATTCATCACAGGCACCCGATGCTTTATTAAAAACCTATGCTGAGGAGGCAAACAACGATTATGGCGCACATTTTCATGTGGTTAAATTATTGGGGTTGCTCAAACACCAGCCTAGTTATAATTTGATCGTAGAAGCTCTGCATAATACCTCACCCCAGTTTCAAAAATCTCGTGCAGCAGCAGCGATCGCTTTGGGTAATATAGGTGCAACTCAAGCAATTCCTCTTTTAAAAGAAACTTTGACCACACCAATTTTCGATCTCAAGTATGCCTGTCTTTTGGCACTAGAACAATTAGGCGAAAGCTGTTGGTCTGAAGTTGCAGATGATAAAAATCTTTTGATCAAGGCTAAAGCTAATCATAAACTGAGCTAGCAGCAATAATTAATCACCAATGATTTGGCAAAAACCTTCACTTCACCCAGTCTTATCTAAAAACCAGGTTCATCTTTGGCGGGCAAATTTAGATTTATTAACAGCAGAAGTAGATTCTTTAGCAACCATACTATCTAGTGATGAACTAGAAAGAGCGAGCAAATTTTGTTTTGCCGAACATAGAAGAAGATTTGTGGTTACTAGAGCTATCCTAAGACAGCTGTTGGGAAATTATTTGGATATTAGCCCTGAAGACCTGAAGTTTGACTATGGCAATCTGGGAAAACCTCAACTAGTTAAATCAGATCTAGTTAGTCCTCTACAGTTTAATATTTCTCATTCCCAAGAGTATGCCTTGTTTGGATTTACCAATCATCATCTAATTGGCGTAGATATTGAATACTTAAAGGAAATGCCCGATGCAGTTAAAATTGCCCAACGCTTTTTTTCTCCTAGAGAATTTAGCTTAATTAGCAATAGTGCGATCGATGAACAACCAAAGCTATTTTTTAAACTATGGACGGCGAAAGAAGCCTACCTTAAAGCCATTGGAGTGGGTTTGACAGGTTCATTAGCCAGTGTAGATATAAGTATTCATCAAGATGGTCAAACTAGCTTATTATCTATACAAGGAGATCTAATCGCAGCTAACCGTTGGTCTATCTACTCTTGCGTTCCTGGAGCTGACTATATTGCCACAGTGGCGATCAAAAGTAATATTACCGAACAGCAAATTGTTTTTTGGAGTTGGAATTAAAAGTTGTGGCTATATGTTTCAAAATTTTCTTTAAGTAAAAAACTTCATAGCACAATAAACCTTAAAATCGATGTATGATCTCTTATGATTTCTTAATAATATAGTAAATAGGATTTAGCAAGAGAGAATTTCTATGACGACTATTGGCTTTGTAAAGGAAAATGAAGAAGTGATCGCAGCACAAGGGTCTAATCTGCGCGAGAAAGCTCTCCAAAATCGAATCGATATATATACCCTTGGAGGAAAACTTAGAAACTGTGGCGGTTATGGTCAGTGTGCTACTTGTATTGTAGAAATAGCAGAGGGAATGGAAAACTTATCGCCCAGGACAGATTTTGAAAAGCGTAGACTAAAGAAAAAGCCTGACAACTATCGTCTAGCTTGTCAAACTGTGGTCAACGGATCGGTCAAAGTTATTACCAAACCAAAACCAGCTAAGAAAAAATAACTTAGTCTTTGGAGCTATGACCCTAAGTAATGATATTCTAAATAATAATGTTGTTTTAAAATCACCTGCTTAGGAGCTGCTTTTATATGGAAGTTAATGATCTGGGATTTGTAGCTACTATTCTATTTGTTCTAGTTCCTACAGTCTTTTTACTAATCCTGTTTATCCAGACTGATAAAGATAAAAGAGAAGGTTAATATAATCTTAATTAAAAACAAAATAGTTTTTGTAGTTGGGCTACAAAGCAATTATTGACAACCTTTTAAGCAATTAAAAACTGCTTACTCTTGTTATTTACTTTGTTTTCATGCTCGACTTTTTGTATGGGGATAAAAACTTTATTTTGGCAGCGATTCAGCAGCAATATTTCCTACAATGCACTATTTTCTTTTAGTCATCTCAGAGAGTTTAAATGCCAGGGATGAGATTATAAAATGAAAATCATGCAGGATAAAATTTAAGTTACTTTGCTCTAATAAAGGAACGTGAACAAATATACAGCTTGTATTTTTCGACAAAGATTGAGTATATTTCAAAACTTGGTAATATAGCCCTTCGCAAACAAACTTGCCCGCATCTTGACTAATTTCAGTAACCATGGCAAATTTATTTAATTTAATTAAATCTACAGACGTATAAATACATTCACCGTTACAAGTAGCATTTGATTCCAATGTAAGTTTGCTTCTTTTTTCTGCCATTCCACAGCAGATTACGACATCGGGCTGTATGGCTTGAATTTGGGCAATTACTTTTTGACTGGCTAAACCGATATCTACAGGAAGACTTCTCAGAAAAAATAGGGAAACAAAATCATCATCATATTTTTCTTGAATAATCTCTAAAAGATCGTCAGCAGAATTTGATTTTTGATGAGACAGCCAAGTTTGAAAAGAAGTTAACAAAATTTTGATTCTCATCAACAATAAGTAAAGTAATTAATACCGTTTGTAATCTCATTAATTGTATTTTACTCAATTTAAAAATATCGTTAGTAAATATTTTAGTTTTCAAAATTATGGAAGTACAGTTTAGAGAATTTAACCCGTTTGATTTGTGGATTTGGTTAGAATTTCCTACCGTTCCTTCTCGTCAAGAGCAACAATATATTGAAGAATTATTAGATTCCTGGTTTTACCTGGGAAAGTTAGGAGGATATAACGCCGAAAACTTGCGGGTGCAAGACGTTGGGGTGGAGATTAGCTATATGGAATACAATACGTCGGATTTGGATAATGCTCTGATGTCGCCAATGCATAATATGGGAGACATAGATTATTTGGGAGTATGGGGTAGGTGCTGGTTTGACCTTGGTACAAGCGATTTGATTGCGATCGATATTTTGATTAATGCGATGTATCAGTTAAGCAAAGAATTTGTTCAGATTGATAAACTCATCATTGGCGGTCAAAATGAAGATTGGACAGTAGAAGGTAGCAATAATCCTACTTTCTATGAGAATTAATCTGTAGCTAACTGAAAAGCGTTACTCCTTTTCGGTTAGAAGTAACGCTTTTTATTTTCTTAGTATTTCTAGTTGAAAAAAGCTTAAAGCTTATAGCCTAAAGCTCATCATGATCTACGAGAGATTACAGGTGCAGGAATAGAACTAGAGCTTGAACTAGAAGAAGCTGTAGCACTAGAACGTTTTCTTCTTCTAGTAGCTCTTACAGGCTGTTGTTCGGGAGTCTGCATTAGAAATACCACTAGAGGACGGCTGCGTAACTCACGATTCATTAAACGCTGCAAACCGCTTTCAATCTCTGAGCGTACTTGTGTCCAGTCAACTTCAGTTGCGCCATCTTTGGTGGTGCTAAAGTCGCTCCAGCGATCGCCTAATATTCTTTCTATAGTTCTCGATACCAACTGCTGTAGCAAAGACTGTTCAACAGACGTTACCACTCCTCTAAGGTGTAAAGCAGGAGAAGCAATCAGTTTGCCAGAGAAATCAATCGCTGTAGCTACGGTTATAACTCCATCTTCAGCTAACTGCTGTCTTTCCTTCATCACATCGCCCTGAACTATACCTGCGCGATCTACTAGTTCGATACCAGAAGGAACTTCACCATTAATACCGATACTGTCTTCAGTCAATTCAATAATGTGACCGTTTTTCATAATGACAATATTTTCTTCAGGTACACCAATCGCCTTTGCCATTCCTGCATGTTCGATCAACATCCGATGTTCGCCGTGGACAGGAACAAAGAATTTAGGACGAGTAAGGTTAATCATCAATTTGTGATCTTCTCTTGCACCGTGACCTGATACGTGGATGCCTTGTTTGCGACCATAAATTACTTTTGCCCCCTGCATCATTAAACGGTCGATAGTGTTAACTACGCCGATAGTGTTACCAGGAATAGGGTTAGCCGAAAAGACGATGGTGTCTCCTTCTCTGACTCGGATTTGTCGGTGATCTCCTCTAGAGATGCGGGTCATGGCTGCTAGAGTTTCTCCTTGCGAGCCAGTACACAACACTAACACTTTACTGTCTGGTAGACGATTGACCGAACGGATAGGCTCAAAAATATCATCGCGACATTGAATATATCCTAACTTACGGGCATGAGCAATTACATTAAGCATCGATCGCCCGACTACTGCCACTTTTCGCCCCTGCTTTTGGGCTATGTCCAGAATCATATTGACTCGATGGACGGAAGAAGAAAAGGTTGTAACCATGACACGCCCTTCTGCTTCACCAATAACGCGATTTAGATTGGGATATACAGAGCGTTCTGAGGGAGTATGTCCTGGTGTCTCGGCGTTGGTTGAGTCGCTCAACAAACACAGTACGCCTTTCTCACCATGTTCGGCTAGTTTTTGAATATCAAAGTGTTCTCCGTCTACAGGAGTCAGGTCGAATTTAAAATCTCCCGAATGAACGACTATGCCAATGGGGGTATGAATTGCTACGGTAAAGCTATCGGCAATTGAGTGAGTGTTGCGAATATATTCGGCTTTGAAATGCTTACCAATTTGGACAATATCTCTGGGTAAAACGCTCTTAAGAGTAGTGCGATCGCTTACGCCAGCTTCTTCAAGCTTATCGCTCAACAGCGACATTGCTAGTCTTGGACCATAAATTACGGGAATATCAAACTGCTTTAGGTGATAAGCAATGCCACCTATATGATCTTCGTGACCATGAGTGACAATCATGCCTTTGATGCGGTGGGCATTCTCTCTAAGGTAGGTCATGTCAGGTAGAACGATATTAATACCGTGCATCTGGTCTGAAGGAAACCCTAGTCCTGCGTCTAATAGGATGATTTCGTCCTCGTATTCAAAAACGCAGGTATTCTTACCAATTTCGTGCAATCCTCCTAGGGGAATGATTTTTACGGTTGGTTTGTTAGCTTTTTTAATTATTTTGCTCATGTAGTTTTATGTTGTTGTTTGTACTTTTTTATTTGCTCAATAAAAACTGTAAAATTAGCCTAGAATCCTAACCTGAGAATTTTTTCTAGTCATAAATTTTTTATGGATTTCGCTTATCTTAGCTAACGCAAGTTAGCACATTAATTTGTTCAAATTGCTCATATAATCTAAACGTATGGAAACGGTATTCTAACCTATCTTTAATTATGCACAAGGGGTTTATCACAGGCTGAGATGTGTAAGCTGAGTAATTTCACTAATCTAACAATATTTAGAATTAGTAATAGTTTATAAAACAAAATATCAGACTAAATTTAGTTCTTTTAAAATTATTTTTAGCTTTTCTAATAAATCTAATTGTAGCTCACATAAAGGTGTCCGCAACTTGCCTAAATTCCAACCTTGTAAATTCAATGCTGTTTTGACGGGAATAGGATTCGTCGTCATGAATAAGGCTTGAAACAAGGGAAAAATCTTAATTTGAATAGCAGTAGCTTTTTTATTGTCTCCCGCACCAAATGCTGTAATCATCTCCTGCATTTGATTTCCCACCAAATGAGAAGCTACGCTTACTGTGCCAACTCCACCTACCGTTAGCATGGGTAGAGTTAAAGCGTCCTCCCCTGAATAAATGGCAAAAGAATCGGGAGTTAGGCATCTAATCTTGCAAGCTTGCTCTAGGTTACCACTAGCTTCTTTAATTGCCAATATATTGCTAATTTGCGCTAAATTAGCTACTGTTTCTGGCTGTAGATTACAGCTAGTCCTACCAGGTACATTATACAACATCATTGGCAAGTCGGGGGCAGCCTCGGCGATCGCTCTAAAATGATTGTATAATCCTGCTTGGGGAGGCTTGTTATAATAGGGAACCACCTGTAGAGACCCATCCAAATCTAGTTTAGCTGCCTCTTTCGTGGCGGCGATCGCTTCAGTGGTAGAATTTGAACCTGTCCCAGCGATAATTTTAGCTCTATCGCCCACTGTCTGTTTAACTACTTTAAACAGCTGATATTCCTCTGACCAGCTTAAAGTTGGCGACTCTCCTGTCGTACCGCAAATCACCAAGCCGTCACTACCATTTTCTACTAAATGATCTGCCAGCTTTTCGGCTACGGCATAATTGACGCTACCATCTTCGGCAAAAGGAGTGACCATTGCCGTGATCACTCTACCAAAAGGTTCGTGGTTCATTAATCCCCCTAAATTATCGTTCGACAGTAAGCATTAAACCTTCACAGCAGAATTAGCTGTTTTCAACAGGTTTTTCTTTAATAATAATTCTGCTATTTGAATGGCATTGAGGGCAGCACCCTTGCGAATTTGGTCGCCACAAAGCCATAGTTCTAAACCACCCTCGCTCGAAATATCTTGGCGAATTCTGCCAACCAATACAGGGTCTTGTCCTGTAGCATCCATAGGCATGGGGAAATAGTTATTCTGCCAGTCTTCTACCAGTTTTGCCCCTGGAGCAGCAGCAATTAATTCTCTTGCCTGACCAACATCAAAAGGCTGTGCAAATTCTAAGTTTATCGCCTCTGAATGAGCGCGTAAAATTGGCACACGGACGCAAGTAGCCGTAACTTTTAATTCTGGTGCGTCAAAGATCTTGCGCGTTTCGTTAACCATTTTCATTTCTTCCTCACAATATCCAGCTTCGTTGAGAGGGGAATTGTGGGGAAATAAATTAAACGCAATAGGATAAGGTAAAACTTCGGCTTTAGGCTGTTTGCCATCTAAAATATCCCTCGCCTGGACTTGAGCCTCTTCCATTGCTCTTGCTCCAGCACCAGAAGCAGATTGATAGGTAGAGACAACTATACGTTTGATTGGCTGTACCTGATGTAGAGGATAAATTGCTACTCCCATTAAGATTGTGGTGCAGTTGGGGTTAGCGATAATTCCCTGATGTTTACTAGCAGCATCGGGATTAATTTCTGGGACGATTAAAGGAACATTATCATCCATGCGAAAAGCACTAGAATTATCAATGACTACTGCTCCTGCTGCAACCGCTTTTTCTGCCCAGGTTTTAGAGGTAGAACCCCCAGCAGATGCTAAGACAATGTCTACTCCTGCAAAAGATTTTTCACTGACAGCTTCTACGGTTATTTCTCTTCCTTTAAAGTTTATTTTGCTACCTGCCGAACGGGGAGAAGCTAATAGCTTTAATTCTTTTAGAGGGAAATTGCGCTCTTCGAGCAGCTTTAACAATTCTTGTCCTACTGCTCCAGTCGCTCCTAATATTGCCACACTGACATCTTTAGACAATTAAACTTACCTCCATGACTTATTCTGATGTACTTAAATTGGGTTAACCTTATTAGCTTTTTTCGTTTAAATAAAAAAATAAATAATAATAGTATATGTATCGTCGACTATATATGACTACATTGCAGTGGTCGCGGATGACCTGCAATCAAAGTTAATAATTTGATTAGATCTTTATTTACCTAGCATAGCTGATTTGGTGTCAGTTGTTTCTATCGTCATTTCTCGTCATGTATTAGCAATTCATATGATCGAGCAGTCAAAGAAAAAGTGTAGCTAGTCTAATAGATATACTATTATGTCTATTGGCTAATAGGGATGTTGGACTCTGATAGTTGCCAACAAGTAAACCAAAGATATCTCTCTTATATGAGTAGTAACTATGTATGTATAGAAATTTTTAATCTTACTTTAAGTTAATCCCTATCTAGATCCGAAATAGAATCAATTAAGTAGTTTTGAGATAAAAGCATTAAATGAAAGTAACCCAGGAGAGACTTCCTGAAAGTCAATTAGGTTTAAATATAGAAATTGCAGCCGAAGCATCCCGTAGTGCATATGAAAAGATGGTGCAAAATCTTTCCCGTTCCAGCAATATTCCTGGGTTTCGTAAAGGGAAAGTGCCTCGTCAAGTATTGCTACAAAGAATTGGTAATGAACGCATCAAGGCTGCTGCATTAGAAGATCTGATTCAAAAATCTTTACAAGATGCTATCGAGCAAGAATCGATTGAAGCTTTAGGACAGCCTAATCTACGTTCTGATTTTGATGAATTACTAGGCAAATACAATCCAGGAGATGCTTTTACTTTCTCTATTGCCGTGGACGTTCCACCGACAGTAGAACTAGCCGACTATAGCAATCTGAGTGTCAAAGCCGAAGAAATAGTTTACAAACCTGAAAAGGTAGACGAATTTATTGAAGAAAGTCGCGAAAAGAAAGCCGATTTAGTTCCCGTAGAAGATCGCCCTGCGAGCATGGGAGATATAGCTTTTGTTGACTTTAAAGGAACGTTAACAGGAGAAGAAGGTAAAGAAATAGAAGGAGGTAGTGCGACTAACTTCCAGGTGGAAATGGTTGAAGGTAAGCTAATTCCTGGCATGGTTGAAGGAATGGTGGGTATGAAGCCAGAAGAAACTAAAGAGGTGGAAGTTACTTTTCCTGAAGACTATCCTCAAGAGGATTTGGCGGGAAAACCAGCCTTGTTTAGTATCACTCTTAATGAGTTGAAAACTAAGGAGTTGCCCGAACTAGACGATGACTTTGCTCAAGAAGTCAGCGACGATGAATTTGACACAATGGCTGCTTATAGAGAATCAATTGAAAAGCAGTTTAAAGAGCAAGCAGAAAACCAAACCAAGAATAACATCAATGGGGCGATCGCCGATGCTTTGCTAGAGCAAAACAAAATTGATCTACCAGAATCTCTCTTGCAAGAAGAAGTTACCAGCGTTTTGACCAAAACCTTGATGCAGATGCAGCAGATGGGATTAGATGTCAGACAACTGTTTAATTCTGATAACGTTCCCATGTTGCGCGACAATGCACGTCCTGAAGCAACTACTAATCTTAACAAATCTTTAATTCTTAAAGAAATAGCTAAGAAAGAAAATCTAGAACCAGACCAAGCTGCGATCGACGCTAAAATAGCTGAAATACGCCCAGAATTGGCTGGTCAAGAAGTAGATGAAGATCGTTTGCTGCAAATGGTCACAGAAGACTTATTGAGCGAGAACACTTACGCTTGGTTAAAAGAAAAAGCCAATGTGGAGCTAGTCCCTGAAGGTTCACTATAAGAAGCAGCAGCAGAAGAAGATAGTGATGAAGTAGAAACTGCCGAAGTGGAAGTAGTTTCTGAAGGAGAATAAGAAATTAGAAGACGAGGAAAAGAGAGGACTTCTTTATAGTTAATATGCCCTCTATTCC
>ENA-ORXT01002415-ORXT01002415.1-marine-metagenome-genome-assembly--contig:-NODE-2415-length-22534-cov-5.734070_pt1 | contig 22534 bp, 24 predicted proteins | sample MGYA00237868_ERZ511482 | MGnify/ENA metagenome assembly ERZ511482
TCGACCAGACCGGCGGCCTGCACGGCGGCGACCAGCGTGTTGAACGACCCGGCCGAGACGGCGGTATCGACGATATCCGGCTTCATGCCCGCATATTGCAGCAGGGGCGAGGCCTGCGGGGCCGTGCTGTAGAATTCGGTCGTGGTCTGCGTCGCGGGCAGGGCATAGCTCTGCGTCACGGCGGGCGCGGCGACGGATGCCTGCGCCTTGTTCGACCAGTCGCACCCACCTGCGGTGCCGTATCCGTCACCGGCGAGGGCGGAGGTGGAAGCAAGGGCGACGATACTGAAGAGTGCTGCGGACCTGAGCATGTATAATCTCCTGTTTGCCGTTCCGGTCATCGAAACGTTGACGGGGAAGATGCGACTTCGGCCGCGTTCAGAAAGTGTCAGTTGGTCGCAGCACAGGTAACGTCGCCGTGAGCGCATCATTTCGGGCTGGCATTACTTTCCAGTTTGCCCAGCCAGCGCTCCACGCGCGCCTTGTTCACGCCCAGATCACTGTGGCCGAAGCGCGAACGACTGTAGAGCGACAACCGCGACCCCGCATCATCCGGCTCGACGCGCACCGAAATATAATCGGGAAAGCCGAACACGGCGCTGCGCTGCACATAGGTGGCGCGTCCGTTCTGCCGGTCATCGACCAGACGGGTCACGCGCGGTTCCGCCATCGCGATGGCGTCGAGGCGGACGAATGTCTCGGCGGGCGGCAAGGCCACGCGGACCGCGTCGTGATCCGCGACGAGATAGCTGTTGGGTCTGGCCGAGGGGGTCGCGATCGTCGGGTCGCCATGCCAGCGCGCGGCATCGCCGGGCATAATGCGCGGGGCGACGAGGGCGGCGACGAAGAGCGCCAGCACGCCGCCGAAAAGCCATTTCAGCACAGGGGTTTCTCCAGCAGGATGGTGGTGCCGTGGCGCAGTGCGCGGGGATGGGGCGGCATCTCGACCCGGGTTGATTCGGTGAAGCCGAAGCCGTCGTAGAACGCGCGCGCCTGCACATTGTCCTGCCAGACGAACAGCGTGGCCCGCTTCTCGCCCCGCTTGATCGCGGTATCGAGCACCCCCTGCACCAGCGCCCGGGCGACCCCCTTGCGGCGATAGGGTTCCAGAACGCCGAGGCGCGAGATATGGAAGGCATCAGTCGGCATCGCGGCCTGGATCGGCGCGAAATACGCCAGCCGCTCCGCCGCTTCGCCGGTATCGGTGGCGGGCTGTACCAGCGCGGTAGGATAGGCACCGGCGGCCCCGACGATATCGCCATCCTCCGCCACCCAGGACCATTCCCACGAATCGGTACCCCCGCGCGCGTAGATGGAGGACAGGGTCGCGCCGACCGACTGCCCCTCGAACAGACCGTCGAGCAGGAAGGTCGCGAATTCCGGGGCCGTCATCAGTTCGACGGCGGCCAGCCACGGGGCGTCTGCCTGCCGGGCGCGGCGAATCCGGACGGTCACGCAGCCTCGGCTTCGCGCTCGCGCTCGATCTCCACGGCCTTCTGTTCGACCAGTCCGACGATGTGATCGACGATCTGCCCGTTCTCGATCTTGTGGTCCTGAAGACCCGCCAGATAGACCATGCCCGACCCGGCACCGCCGCCGGTGAAGCCGATATCCGTCTCGCGCGCCTCGCCCGGGCCGTTGACGACGCAGCCGATGATCGAGAGCGTCATGGAGGTCGTGATATGGGCCAGACGTTCTTCGAGGATCGAGACGGTCTTGATGACGTCGAAGCCTTGCCGCGCGCAGGACGGGCAGGAGATGATGGTCACGCCGCGATGGCGCAGGTTGAGCGATTTGAGGATCTCGAACCCGATCTTCACTTCCTCCACCGGATCGGCGGACAGGGAGACGCGGATCGTGTCGCCGATTCCGGCCCAGAGTAGGTTGCCCATGCCGATGGCCGACTTGACCGACCCGGAAATCGCGCCTCCGGCCTCCGTCACGCCCAGATGGATCGGGTAGTCGCAGGCATCGGCCAGCTGCATGTAGGCGGCGCTGGTCATGAAGACGTCGGATGCCTTGACGCTGATCTTGAAGTCGCGGAAATCGTTGTCTTCGAGGATGCGGGCGTGTTCCAGCGCGCTCTCGACCATCGCCTCGGGGCAGGGTTCGCCGTATTTCTCCAGCAGGTGCCGCTCCAGCGAACCGCCGTTGACGCCGATCCGCATCGAGCATCCGTGGTCCCGCGCGGCCTTGACCACCTCGCGCACCCGCTCGGCGGACCCGATATTGCCGGGATTGATGCGCAGGCAGGCGGCACCGGCTTCGGCGGCCTCGATGGCGCGCTTGTAGTGGAAATGGATGTCGGCGACGATGGGCACGGTCGTCTCGCGCACGATCTCGGCCAGGGCGGCGGTCGATGCCTCGTCGGGGCAGGAGACGCGCACGATATCGGCCCCGGCTTCGGCGCACCGGTTGACCTGTTCGATGGTCGCGCCCGCATCCGAGGTCAGGGTATTGGTCATTGTCTGGACGGCGATGGGGGCGTCTCCGCCGACCGGCACCGACCCGACCATGATCCGGCGGCTCTGGCGGCGATCGATATCACGCCACGGGCGAACACTCATCGCATTTTCCTTTCCGACTATGCGGGAGGAGTATCGCCCTTTCGCCCTGAACCTTCAAGGGATTGCACGACGGAATACGATAATCCGGCGTTACTCGACGGTGGAAGCGGCCGCAAAGCGCCGGGTCAGGGCCGTGCGATCCAGCGAGATGCCGCGCATCACCGCGCCGCGCTTGCCGAACGGGCCGTGGCGCCGGCCCCCGAGTTCGGCGACCAGTCCCCCCGCATTGCCGACCTTCAGGGCGAGGGCCTCACCGGCGGGCAGGTCGTAGGATTCGCCCGGCGCGAGGATGCCGGAGAAGCGGATGCGGCCCGAGGGTGCCTTCACTTCGATCCAGGTTTCCTCCAGCGCTACCAGCGCGAAGTCGCGACTCGCGGCCTGCGGATCGGTCGGAAGACCGGCCTCAACCGCATCCGGCGTCCCGTCCTGCCGCTGCACGAGCAGGGCGGCACGGGTTTCGGCGGCGATCTCGGCGAGAATCACGGGCGGGGCCGGGGTCATGTCGAGAGGGTAGGCGTTGCGGACCAGCGCACTGCCCTTCAGCATGTCCTTGTGGGCCGCGAAGAGGCCGACCGTCGCGACATCGATCGTCGAGACGGGTCCGTCGGCGGCGGGTTCCTCCGACAGGGTCCAGTAGGGGGGCGTGCCGAGTTTGGCGTAGCTGAGATCGGCGGGGCGCTCGATCGTCTCGTCATCGGTCTCGCCGTTGATCGATTCGTCCGAGATATTGGCGGTGAAGACGGGCGGCTCGGTCTCGGCGGCCCCGATCACGCTGAGATTGTCGGGGATGATCCCCGCCTCGCGCGCCGCGATCACGCCGTACCAGATCGCGTAGCCCAGCCCGGCCAGCACGACCAGCGGCCACAGGGCGACCAGGCCGCGACCGATGCCGCCCGACCCCGAATCCGTTCGGCGGGGCGGCGTATACCCCGCCAGCGGGTTCTTCGCCGCAGCCCTGGAGGGGGTCTTGGTGAGAGCGAATCCCTTGCGGGGGGCATTCGCGAAACCGGTTTCCGCGTCGAATCGCTCCAGAACGTCATCGGGATTGAACTGGAGATACGAGGCGTAATTGCGAATGAAACCATCCACATAGACCTTGTCGGGCAATGCCGAGCGGTCGCCCGCCTCGATCGCCTCGATGTAATAGGCCTTGATTCGCAGGTCCGTTTCGACATCCGCCGTCGACAGACCACGCGCTGCGCGCGCCGCGCGCAGTTCGTCACCGAGAGAGACCGAAGTTTCCTCGAATTTGGGCGTGGATACTTCGCTGTAAGCCGTCATTTTCTGCTCGCGACGGGGTGGCACCTCTGTAGAGGGCGCTTTCCAATTATTGTACGCGACAACGTCCATCGGTTCAACGCCCCAAATTGCAATCCGAAAGCCTTACCGACGGAAAACATCACGTCCGCCCCACACGGGCATGATACCGGTTCTGCTCAGATACTGATCGAATGTACCCATGCAAGTTCCATGACGACCGGCCCATTGCAAGGTGTTTTGGCAGGACGGGGCCGAATCGACACGAATCATGCATTCCCGGTCTCAGTATATGTACCGAATCTGATCACTCCAGAATCGTTCCAGTTGCTTCAGCATATCGCCGAGGGCGGTGAAGTCCTTCTGGCCGAGCAGGTCGCTTTCGCTGATCTTCTCGATATGGCGCGCCCATAATTCCGAGACGATCACGCGCATGTCGCGGCCCTTCTCCGTCAGGCTGATGCGCACGGCGCGCCGGTCGACCGAGCACCGCTCGTGGCTGATATAGCCCGCTTCGACCAGCTTCTTCAGGTTGTACGATACGTTCGACCCCTGGTAGTAGCCGCGCGATTTCAGCTCGCCCGCCGTCAGTTCGCTGTCGCCGATATTGTAGAGCAACAGCGCCTGCACGGAGTTGACATCGATGATGTTCAGCCGCTCGAACTCGTCCTTCACGACGTCGAGAATCAGACGGTGCAGGCGCTCGATATAGGAAAGCGTTTCGATGTACTGGGAGAGGAAATCCGCAGATTCCCCGTCGTTGCCAACCGCTTCCGGCAGGACAGATGCCGATTCCTGGCTCATCCCAAAATCCTCATGACGTGTTATTTCATATCACAGGATGACGTACTTGTATGAAATTGCGCTTAAAATTGACCGTACTTGTCAGGCGGCGCCCTCGAAGCGCCGCATGATCCGCCCGACCATGGCGCTTTCGGCCGCATCCGCATCCGCCGGAGCCGGAATCGCGCCCGATACCCACAGGAAGAGCTGCTGGTCCTGCCGGTCCATCAGGCGCTCCAGATCGTCCAGATCGGTATCCGGCAGCGACGCGGCCTCGGCATCGACGAAACCGCCGAGGATGATGTCCATCTCCTTCATCCCGCGATGCCAGGCGCGCATGCGCAGGCGCTTGAGGCGGATCGGGCGGTCGAGCGCGCTGTTGTTCTCGGCCATGGATTCAGTCGACCGCCGCGAGGGCATCGGCGATCAGCATGATGCGGCGCTGCGCCTGTGCCTGCACGTCGACCGCCTCGCGCAACTCGTCGGCGAGGCGCAGGCGCAGGGCCTTGTCGTCGATCAGCGTCGTGGCCGCCTCGTCGGGCGAGGAGACGCCGTCGCCCGCACCGGACAGCAGCCATGCGGGCGTGACCCCGAGAATCCCGGCCAGCATCATCAGCTTGTTCGCGCGAGGCTCCGCCCCGTCGCCTTCCCAGGAATCGATCGTCTGACGCTGTACCGCCAGATGAGTCGCCAGTTCGGCTTCGGACAATCCGGCCCGGTCGCGGGCGACGCCGATGCGCTCGCCCAGTGTCGAGACACTGTCGCCGTAATAGTCGCATTCTTCGATCATCGTCATGCTCAGACCCCTTTTGTACGCCTCCTAACACGGGTGCGGAGCGGCATCCAAGGGATGATCGCGCGTCATTGCAGCGCGGCATTGAAGCGGCAACCCGTTTTCGGATAGGGGAAGGCATGTCCGATCCCGATCCCGATCCCGATCCCCACGCGCCCCCCGCCCTTCTGGTCGCGGCCTTCTACCACTTCGCCGCGCTCGACGCGCTGGAGGAGAGGCGCGCGGTCCTCTTGGAGGCGTGCCAGCAGCAGCAGGTGCGCGGGACGGTCCTGCTCGCACCCGAGGGGGTCAACGGGACGATTGCGGGGGAGCGGGCGGCGGTTCTGGATATCCTGCACCGTATCCGGTCCATCGACGGATTCGCCGATCTGGAATGGAAGGAGAGCGAGGCCGGGGCGATGCCCTTCAACCGCATGAAGGTGCGGCTCAAGCGCGAGATCGTCACGATGGGGCGCGAGGATGTCGACCCCGCCGCCCGCGTGGGCCGCTATGTCGAGCCGGATGACTGGAACGCCCTGATGGCGCGGGAGGATGTGGTGCTGATCGATACGCGCAACACCTACGAGACCGGTATCGGCAGTTTCGAGGGGGCCGTCGATCCGGGGACGGAGAGTTTCCGCGATTTTCCGGATTGGTGGGCGCGGAACGGGGATCGCTTTGCCGACAAGACGGTCGCGATGTTCTGCACGGGCGGCATCCGGTGCGAGAAGGCGACGAGCTGGCTGGTCGGGCAGGGGGTCGAGGACGTGGTGCACCTGAAGGGCGGCATCCTCAAGTATCTCGAACGGGTTCCCGAACCCGACAGCCGCTGGCGGGGGGAATGTTTCGTGTTCGATCAACGGGTTGCGGTCGGGCAGGGATTGGCCCCGGGAACCCACGATATCTGCCACGCCTGCCGCCGCCCCGTCGCCCCCGATGCGAAGGGGGGGGCGGCGTACGAGCGGGGGGTATGCTGCCCCGCCTGCGTCGACGAGTTCACCGAAGACGACCGCGCCCGCTTTCGCGAGCGCCAGCGCCAGGTCGATCTGGCCGCCCGCCGGGGGTCGCGTCACCTGGCGGGCGATTGAGCCATTACTTCTTGAAGACGCTTTCCTTGCCGAAATGCTTGGTCAGCAGATAGTACATCACGGCGCGGTATTTCGTGCGGTTCGACTTGCCGTAGGTGTCGATGACCGAATAGACGCCGCCCATGGCCTTCTCGGCATCCTCGACCCCGAGTTTCCTCATCACGAAGTTGTTGCGCACGGTTTCCAGTTCGGTCGTGCTGCCGCCCGAAACCGTGGCGGAATCGCGGTTGTAGATCGACGGGCCGCAGGCGATCGTGACCTGCTTCAGCAGATCCATATCCGGCTCCATCTTGCATTTCTGCTTCAGATCGTCGGCGTATTTCGCGATCAGTTCTTCCCGCTTGCTCATCTTTCGACACTCCGGTTGTCAGGATTCGTGTGTGATTCGCGAAGACTAAGCGCATTTATGAAAGAAATAGCAAGGAAGCGACGCGCATCGAGACGATTTCATGGCGGATTGCGACTTCCGGTTCGACGCCCCGGATCAGAATTCGACGCCGTAGCGCATGCCGATGCTCGTCATGCCGTCATTCCGGGTCGAATTGCACAGGATATCGCCGTGGGACGCATGGGACACGTAGAGGGAGAGCGTGCGCCGACCGTCCCGGTATCCGATGCCGGCCCCTTCGCGGAACAGCACGCTGCAACCGAGATCCAGGCCTTCGGCGTCGATGGGCGTGTCCGCGTCGTGGACGGTCAGGCCGAAAAACCCCTCGACATAGACGGAATCGGTCAGACGGTAGCGGGCGGTCGCCCCGGCATAGGCCGCATTCGTGCCGCCGCTGTCGTTGAGGGTGCCGCCGACCGTCGGCAGGACCTCGACCCTCCACGTCTTTCCGAAGACGGGCCGCAGGCGCAGTTCGAGATTGGCGTCGATCCCGTCCTCTTCGTCGCTCGCCACCTCATGGGCGAAGACGCCGGCGACGACGCTGTCGACCAGACCCGGCGACGCGCCGGACGCTGCCCCCGCAGGCTCGCCCTGTGCGTGCGCGCAGAGGGGAGCGATCAACGCGAGCAGGACAGGAAGGGAAACACAAGCACGCAATACCATGACATCATCCGCCTCGAAGCAAACGTATGCCGCGCATAATCGCCATGCACAGCACTACTCCACGATACCGCCCGCAAGTTAACGAATCAAATAGAGAAACTGGTGCCGCATCCGCATGAACTGGTCGCGTTGGGGTTGGTGATCGCGAAGTGTGCGCCGATCAGTTCGTCCTTGAAGTCGATGACGGCCCCGTCGAGAAACGGTTGCGATATCGCATCAACTGCAACACGAGCGCCGTTCTTCTCTATCACGACATCGTCCTCCGCAATCGCCTCGTCCAGATCGAACGTGTACTGGAAGCCCGAACACCCGCCCCCCAGCACCGCGACCCGCAGCAGCTTTTCGGCCTCCGCCCCGTCGAGGATGGTCGCGAGTTGCGCGAAGGCCGCATCCGTCACGCCGATGCCGCCCGATACCGCGCCGGAGGTCGCCAATGCATCGCCCATGTGTTCCGCTCCCGTCAAGAATCTGTCACACCCTATCATCTATGCAGGCGGCGCGGGAGTACAAGGACCGACATGATCGAGATCGAGCGCCTGCGTCCCTATGCCGTCTCCCCCGCCGCGACCCGGGGGCGGCGCGTGCCCGAGGAGGAGAGCGCGCATCGCTCGCCGCACCAGCGCGACCGCGACCGCATCCTGCACTCGGCGGCCTTTCGCAAGCTGATGCACAAGACGCAGGTCTTCGTGGCGCACGAGGGCGACTACTACCGCACGCGCCTGACCCATTCACTTGAAGTCGCGCAGATCGCCCGCTCGACCGCGCGGTCCCTGCGCCTGAACGAGGATCTGGCCGAGGCCGTCGCGCTGGCCCACGACCTGGGGCATACCCCCTTCGGCCATGCGGGCGAGGATGCGCTGGATGCGGCGATGGCCGGGCAGGGCGGCTTCGACCACAATGCGCAGGCGTTGCGGGTCGTGACGCATCTGGAGCGGCGCTACGCGGATTTCGACGGGCTGAACCTGACCTGGGAGGCGCTGGAGGGGCTGGTCAAGCATAACGGGCCGCTGCTGGTGCCGGGGGTCGGGGTGGCGGATCTGCCCTTCGCGATCCGGGACATGAGCGCGGAAACCGACCTCGAACTCCACACCCACGCGAGTCTGGAGGCGCAGATCGCGGCGCTGGCCGACGACATCGCCTACAACGTCCACGATCTCGACGACGGCTTGCAGGCGGGGTTCTTCACGCTGGACGAGGTGCGCGACCTGCCGCTGATCGGGGCGATGGTGGCGGCGGTGGACGCACAGCATCCGGGGATCGAACCGCGCCGCCGCAAGCACGAGGCGCTGCGCCGCCTGTTCTCCGCCATGGTAGAGGATCTGATGCGCGAGACGACCGCCCGCATCGACCGCGCCGCCCCGGATTCGGCGGAGGCGGTGCGGCATCACCCCGTGCCGCTGGTCGCGTTCTCGCCGGAGATGATCCGGGGGATCGACGGAATCCGGGTGTTCCTGATGGCGCGGATGTACCGTCACTTCCGCGTGAACCGCATGACCGTCAAGGCCCACGCGGTGATTGCCGAGATGTTCCCGCTGCTGCTGGGCGAGCCGAACCTGCTGCCCGAGGACTGGGCGGCGGAGGCGGCGACGCTGGACCACGGGGGCAAGGCGCGGCTGGTCGCCGATTACATCGCGGGCATGACCGACCGCTTCGCGCTCGACGAGCACCGGCGGCTGACCGATCCGTATACGCGGTGCTGAGAGGACACCGCTCCGTCCCGGGCCTTCGGCGCATCGCGTTGCGAGGCCCCCGGGTCCGCGACCGGGGCAGGGCGACTCACGACTCCGCGTCCCGCTTCGCCTCGCGCATCGTCGTCTCCAGCCGGTCCAGAAACCGCGAGCGATCCGCCTTGCCGAACGGTTTGCCCCCGCCCCCGCCCTGGTTCAGCGGATTGGCCGCGCGCAGATCCGCCATCAGGTCGCGGGTCGCCAGCTGGTTGCCGATATTGGCCAGCGTGAAGGCGTCGCCGTCATGGCGCAGCACCCGGCCCCCGGCCTCCAGACATTTCGCGGCCAGCGGAATATCGCCCGTCACGCAGATATCCCCCGCGCCGATCCGGTCCGCGATCCACATATCGGCGATGTCCGGCCCGTCCGGCACCACGATGGTATGCACCAGCGGATGCGGGTTCGGGCGGATGCCGCCGTTCGAGACGACATAGACCTCCGCCCCGTGCCGCTCCGCCACGCGCAGGCATTCGGCCTTCACCGGGCAGGCATCCGCATCGATATAGAGTTTCGTCATACCGCCATCCCCGCGACCCAGCCGCTCGACCAGGCCCATTGAAAATTGTACCCGCCGAGCCAGCCGGTTACGTCGACCGCCTCGCCGATCGCATGAAGGCCCGGTACGGCCCTGGCCTCCATCGTCTTCGCGTTCAGGCCGTCCGTGTCGATCCCGCCCAGGGTCACCTCCGCCTTGGCATAGCCTTCGGTACCCGAGGGGTGAAGGTGCCAGCCGTTCAGCCGCGCGCCCAGCTCCCGCAGCGTCTTGTCGGGCAGGTCCGCCATGCGCCTGCCCGGCAGGTCGGCGGCGAAGGCGGTGGCGAGGCGTGCGGGCAGGATGGTGCCGAGGGCCGTCTTCGGCTCGCCCCGGCCCCGGTCCCGCTTGGCGGCGACGAGGTGGTCCGCCGCATCGTGGTCCGGCACCAGATCGAGGGTGATCGCGTCCCCCTCGCGCCAGTACGACGAGATTTGCAGGATCGCGGGGCCGGACAATCCGCGATGCGTCAGCAGCATCCCCTCGCGAAACGCCACGTCGCCGCATCGCGCCTGCGCCTCCAGCGAGACGCCGCTGAGGGGGCGCATCATCTCCAGCGCGTCGGCCCCGAAGGTCAGCGGCACGAGAGCGGGGTGGATATCCGTCAGGGCCAGCCCGAACCGCCGGGCGACATCATGGGCGAACCCCGTCGCGCCCATCTTCGGGATCGAGAGGCTGCCGGTCGCCAGCACGAGGGCGGGGGCGGTGAATTCCCCGTGACTGGTCGCGATGCGAAAACCGTCGGCGCGGGACACGTCCGTCACCGTGCAGCCCAGGCGCGTCTCGACCCCGCCCGCATCGCATTCCGCCCGCAGCATCGCCACGATCTCGCGCGCGGAGGTGTCGCAGAACAACTGCCCCAGCGTCTTCTCGTGCCAGGCGATGCCGTGGCGGTCGACCATCGCGATGAAATCGTGCTGCGTATAGCGCGCGAGAGCGGATTTGCAGAAATGCCTGTTCCGGCTGAGGAAATTTTCCGGCCGACAATCCAGATTCGTGAAGTTGCACCGTCCCCCGCCCGAAATCAGGATCTTCTTCCCCGCCTTCTCAGCGTGGTCGAGCAACAGCACCCGCCGCCCCCGCTGCCCCGCAATCGCGGCGCACATCATGCCGGCGGCCCCGGCCCCGATCACGACGACATCGAATTCCTGTTTCATCCCGATTGACTAGGGGGCCGCGCGCCTTCGCACAATCGGGGAAAACGCAAAACGTGCTGTGACAATCGGCTGCGGTCGCGCGTCGGTTGAACCCGACGAAGGAGGATGCCCGATGACGAGAACGGTTCCTCACCCTCCCGCCACCCGTTCCGGGATCGAACGGGGGGCGGAGATCGCGGGCAGATGCCTGACGAACTAGCCTTCTTCGCCGATGGCCAGCGTGGTGATTGTCGGGGCGTCGTAGGTGATGCCCGATCCGTCCTCCTCGCCCAGTGCCAGCGTCGTCGCCATGCCGGGGTCGGTCGGCATGAAGGTGCCGCCGTCCTCCTCGCCGAGGGCGAGGGTGGTCGCCATGCCGGAATCGCCGGGCATGTAGAGGCCGCCATCTTCCTCGCCGAGGGCCAGCGTCGTCGCCGTACCGCTATCGCCGGGCTGGTAGATGCCGCCGTCCTCCTCGCCCAGGGCGAGGGTCGTGGCGGTTCCGCCATCCACGGGGGCGTATACGTTGCCGTCTTCCTCGCCGAGCGCCTCGGTCGTCGCGAAGGGAGGGGGCGTCGCGCCGTTGCCGATGCCGCCACCGGGTTCGACGGGGATCGGGCCTGTGCCGTCCTCCTCGCCGATCGCGAGGGTCGTCGCCATGCCGCTGTCGACCGGGGCATAGATACTGCCCCCGTCCTCCTCGCCGAGGGCCATGGTCGTCCCGAAGGATGGTGGTCCCGCGCCGTTGCCGATGCCGCCACCGGGTTCGACGGGGATCGGCCCGGTTCCGTCTTCCTCACCGACCGCGAGGGTTGTCGCCATGCCCGAATCACCCGGCATGTAGACCCCGCCATCCTCCTCGCCCAGGGCGAGCGTCGTGCCCGTGCCGCCATCGGCCTGCCGATAGGCACCGCTGTCGATGCCGGTCTGGGATGAGGCGACCGGTGCATTGACCTGCGGCGCGGAGACGGGTGTCGAGACGGGCACCTGCCGGGCGCAGGCCGAGATGCCCTGGAGGGCGATCAGGCTGACGCCGCCCAGCAGGGCGACGCGCCGTGAACGGGTCATGATCGGAAACAGGGCCATGCGAAACTCCTTAAGGGAAACTCGGCGGATGTTGCATCTCGATACAGAATACGGCTTTCATGGTCCGAGTGCTAGCAGAAGTGTTCGATTTCTTCACGAATAATCTCAACACCCGCCGCTATCTTCTCGCTTCGTATGGAAGAATAGCCGATGCGCATATGCCACGAGGACCGCCTGTCCGCAAAGAACCGCGCGCCGGGTTCGATCAGCACACCGCGCAGGCGCAGGCGTTCGGCGAGGCGCTCGGTATCGATATGCTTCGGCACCTCGGTCCAGAAACTCGCTCCCCCGAATTGCGGCGCACGGGCATCGACGAGACCCGCCGACCCGAGTTCCCGTTCCATGACGGAACGGCGCTGGGCAAGGGCATTGCGCAGCCGGTTGATCAGCGCGTCGTGATGTCCCAGGGCGAGAAAGTAGGCGGCGGTGCGCTGGGCGTATCCCGGCGGATGGCGCAGCATCAGGAACCGCAGCGCCCGCGCCTGGGCGATCACCGGCAGGGGCGCGGCGACGTAGCCGAGGCGCAGACCGGGAAACAGGGATTTCGAAAAACTGCCCACATAGAGAACCCGGTCGAATTTATCGAGGGATTTCAACGCCGGTGCGGGCTTTTGCAGAAACCCCAATTCGAAATCGTAATCGTCCTCGACGATGATGAAGTCGTTCCGCTCCGCCGAAGCCAGCAATTCGCGCCGCCGGGCGAGGGGCATCGTGGCGGTGGTCGGTGCCTGGTGGCTGGGGGTGACGAAGACGACATCCACGTCGTCCAGCCGCTCGTCCACCAGCATGCCGTGGTCGTCGACCGGGATCAGCACGATATCCGCACCCAGACGCTTCAGGGTATTGCGCAGATCGGGATAGCACGGGTCCTCGATCGCCACGCGCACCCCCCGGGCGCAGAACAGTTCCGCCAGCAGGAACAAGGCGTTCTGCGCGCCCATGGTGACGAGGATCTGCTCGCCCGTCACCATCACGCCGCGCCGGGGCAGGGTGCGGGCGCGGATGTAGTCGACCAGCAGCGGATCGTCCGCCTCGCCCTTGTCCCCGGCCATCGCCTCGAAATTGCGCAGGCCCAGGGCCTGCCGCGCGCAATCGCGCCAGTCGGAATGGTTGAACAGCGCCGGGTCCGCCTGGCCGTAGACGAAGGGATAGGCATATTCCCGCCAGTTCAGGGGCTTGGTCACCGGGTCCAGACTCGTGAACGACTGCCGCAGGCGCTTTCGCCAGATTTCGGTCTCCGCCTCGCTGTCCGTCGTTCTGGATGCCACGCTGCCCACGGGGCCGGAAACCGGCGCATCGGTGCCGACGTAGTAACCGCTGCGATCCCGGCTCTCCAGATAGCCGTCCGCGACGAGCGCCTGATACGCGAGCGTGATCGTGTTGCGCGACACCGACAGTTGTTCGGCCATCGCGCGAGAAGATGGCACCGCCTCGCCGGGTTGCAACCGGCGCGACAGGATGGCCGATACGAGCATGTCCCGGACCTGGGCCTGCAATCCGGCCCCTTCGATGGGGTCGAGATGGAACAGCGCGTCTTTCATGTCGATCCCTCGGCTCGGGTTGATGGCCGCAACTGGCTCTATGGAGGGGCCGGGTTGGCCCTAACGAGAAGGACAAAAATCCTTTAATTCGTCAATGGAAATCAGAACCGGCCCGAAGGCCGCGCATAACAGGAAGGATCAGGACGATGGACGGCGCACAACTCCAGTACGAAGCGAATTCGCTCGAAGCCCAGTGGATGCCCTTTTCCGGCAACCGCGACTTCAAGGCGTCGCCCCGTCTCATCGTCCAGAGTGAGGGCGTGTACCTGACCGATCACAAGGGCGGGCAGGTCATCGACGGGTCGTCGGGCCTGTTCTGCGTCCCCTGCGGCCATGGCCGCCGCGAGATCGCCGATGCGGTCCACGCGCAGATGATGCTCAACGACTACTGCTCGCCGTTCCAGACCGGACAGCCGACCTCCTTCGCCCTCGCCGAAGTCGTGGCCCGCCGCCTGCCCGAGAAATTCAATCACGTGTTCTTCGTCAATTCGGGGTCCGAAGCGATCGACACGGCGCTGAAGATGGTCATGGCCTATCACCGGGCCAAGGGCGAGAGCCATCGCGTGCGCTATGTCAGCCGCGAGCGGGCCTATCACGGCGTGAATATCGGCGGCGTGTCCCTCGCCGGGATGGTCAAGAACCGCGAGACCTTTCCGCATGTCATGCCCAACGTCGTCACGATGCGCCATACGTGGACGGGCGACGAACTGTTCGTGCAGGGCCAGCCGGAGCACGGCCGCGAGCTGGCCGACGACCTGCAACGCCACTGCGAAACCTACGGCGGGTCGACCATCGCCGCCGTCTTCGTCGAGCCGGTGGCCGGGTCCACCGGAACGCTGGTGCCGCCGAAGGGATATCTGGAGCGGGTGCGCGAAATCTGCGACGCGCATGGCATCCTGCTGGTCTTCGACGAGGTCATCACCGGGTTCGGGCGTATCGGCGCGCCCTTCGCGACGCAGAAATTCGGCGTCGTGCCGGATATCATCACGATGGCCAAGGCGCTGACGAACGGCGCGATCCCCATGGGCGGGGTGGCTGCCACCGACGAGATCTACGATACCGTGACCGGCACCCAGCCCGAAAACGCGATCGAGTTCTTCCACGGCTACACGTATTCCGGCCACCCCGCCGCCTGCGCCGCCGGTCTGGCGACCCAGAAGATCTATGACGACGAGGGCCTGTTCGAGCGGGTGGTCGAGAACGAGCAGTATTTCCTCGACGCGATCTGGACGCTGAAGGATCACGAACTGGTGCGCGACCTGCGCGGGATCGGCTTCATGGCCTCGGTCGACGTTCACCATGACGGTGTGCCGGGACGACGCGGTGGACAGTTGCAGAAAGACCTGTTCTGGAACGGATGTCACATCAAGTTCACCGGTGACAATGCGGTCATCGCCCCGCAGTTCATCGCCGAACGCGCGCACATCGATGAAATCGTTGATAAATTGCGGACGACGCTGGATCAGCACCTTCACGCCTGAGGGGGCGCGCGCAACTGGCACGGGGGATGCAACTTCTTCTCCCGTGTATCTGGTGTCTCCCACTTCAGGACGGTTCTTCGGAACCGTCCTTTTTTTGTCTACCGTTCGGCAGGATTTGCGGGCGAGGGCGTTTTCCGGCGTGCCGGGGATCGGTTGGCACGGGAGATGCAATGCTCTCTCCCATGTATCCTGTGTCCTTCCACTTCAGGGCGGTTCTTCGGAACCGCCCCTTTTTTTGCCTCGCAGGAATCGTCAGGCGTCTTCGGTCGAGAGCGGCTTGCCCTCGCGGATTCGTTCGTCGAGCAGGTTGGTCAGCCAGTCGGGGTCCATCTCCGGCACCGAGGACAGCAGCAGGTCGGTGTAGGAATGGTGCGGCGGGGTGAACATCTCGACCTTCGGTCCCTGTTCCACCACCTTGCCGTGCTGCATCACCACCACCTCGTCGGCGATGGCGCGTACGGTGGCCAGATCGTGGGTGATGAACATGTAGGCCAGATCCAGTTCGCCCTGCAACCGGTCCAGCAGACGCAGGATCCCCTCGGCGACCAACTGGTCGAGTGCGCTCGTCACCTCGTCGCAGATGATGAATTCGGGGTCCGCCGCCAGCGCCCGGGCGATGCCGATGCGCTGTTTCTGGCCGCCGGAGAGTTCGCCGGGATAGCGATGCGCGAAGGTGTCCGGCTCCATCTCGATCAGGTCGAGCAGTTCGCGCACCCGTTCGTCGCGGGCGCGCCCCTTGAGACCCAGATAGAACTCGACGGGCCGCCCGATGATGTCGCGGATGCGCTGTTTCGGGTTCAGGGCGGTATCGGCCATCTGATAGATCATCTGGGCCTGGCGCAGCTGATCCTTCGACCGGCGCTTGAAGTTGGGGGGCAGGACCTGGCCGTTGAACAGCACCTCGCCCGAACTGGGGGGGAGCAGGCCGGTGATGACCCGCGCCGCCGTGGACTTGCCCGAGCCGGACTCGCCCACGACCGCGACCGTGCGGCCCTTGTGGATATCGAAGCTGACGCCGTGCAGCACCGGCACGGGACCGTAGGCGGCATCGATATTGCGCAGGCTGACGACCGGCACGGCATCGGCGGCAGGCTTGGGCTTGGCGGTGGCCTTGAAGCTGCGGACGGCCCACAGGGACTTGGTATAATCCTGAGTCGGGGCGCTCAGCATCTCGCGGGTCGGGGCCTCCTCGACCAGTTCGCCATAGCGCAGCACCATGATCCGATCGGCCATCTGGGCCACGACGGCGAGGTCGTGGGTGATGTAGATCGCCGCCGTGCCGAACTGGGCCACGGCATTGCGGATCGCGGCCAGCACCTCGATCTGGGTCGTCACGTCCAGCGCGGTGGTCGGCTCGTCGAAGATGATGAGGTCGGGGCGGCACGACATGGCCATCGCCGTCATCGCGCGCTGGAGCTGTCCGCCCGATACCTGATGCGGATAGCGAAAGCCGATCTCGTCGGGATTGGGCAGTTGCAGGCGGCGATAGAGGTCGACCGCGTCTTCCTCCGCCGCGCTCTTGTTCATCACCGAATGTTTCACGGGCGCTTCGGAATACTGGTCGATCAGGCGGTGGGCGGGGTTGAAGCTGGCCGCCGCGCTCTGGGCGACATAGGCGATGCGCTTGCCGCGCAGCGCCCGGCGCTTGGCCTCGCCGGCCTTGGTCAGATCCATCCCGTCGAACTCGATCGAGCCGCCCGAAATGCGGCACCCGCCGCGCACATAGCCCATGGCGGCGAGGCCCATCGTGGACTTGCCCGCCCCGGATTCGCCGATCAGGCCCAGCACCTCGCCCCGGCGCAGATCCAGGTCGATGCCCTTGATGATCGGCAGCCAGTCGTCGCCGGTCTTGCCGTCGATCTTGACGCCGCGCATCTTCAGCAGAATATCATCGCTCATGGGTCTAGTCCTTCAATCCGCTGGAACGGTGCAGCATCCAGTCCACCACGAAGTTGACCGCGACGGTCAGCAGGGCGATGGCCCCGGCGGGGTAGAGCGGGACGGCGACGCCGAAGCTGATGAGCGTCGCGTTGTCGCGCACCATCGACCCCCAATCCGCCGTCGGCGGCTGCACCCCGAGGCCGAGGAACGAGAGCGCGGAGATCGTCAGGAAGACGAAGCAGAAGCGCAGGCCGAACTCCGCGATCAGGGGCGCGCTGGCATTGGGCAGGATTTCGCGGCGGATGATGTACCACAGCCCTTCGCCCCGCAGGCGCGCGGCCTCGACGTAATCCATCACTACGATATTCATCGCGACGGCCCGGGTCAGGCGGAAGACGCGCGTGGAATCCAGCACCGCCATGATGACGATCAGCGCGGCGGTGTAGAGCCAGGGCGACGGGTTGTCCATCCGCCCGATCCACGTATTCGCGACCGTCAGGGCCAAGAGGGCGAAGATCAGCGAGGGGATCGACATCAGGACATCGATGATGCGCGACAGGATCTGGTCGACCCAGCCGCCGAAGGTCGCTGCCAGCATGCCCAGGAACCCGCCCAGCATGAACGAAATGAACGTCGTCAGCAGCGCGATGCCCACGGTGTTCCGCGCGGCATAGATCAGGCGCGAGAGCATGTCGCGGCCCAGATTGTCGGTGCCGAGCATGTAGGTCGCGTTCGGCTCCTCGAACTGCGCGCCGATGATCTCGCGCTCGCCGAAGGGGGCGAAGAGGGGGGCGAACAGGGCGACGACGATGTAGATCGCGATGACGATCATGCCGAACCACGCGGTCAGCGGCGCGGTGCGAAAGGCGCGGGACAGGGTTTTCCATTTGGATTCCTGCTCGACACGCGGGGCAGCGCCATCGGCGCTGGCCGCGGTCGGGTCGGTCATCGCGACAATATCCTCGGTCGCCTGTGCCTCATGGGCATTGGCGGAGCGGTGGATAATGGTGGTCGGTTCGTTGGTCGTATCGGTCATGGCTGCACCCTCCCGGCGCTCATTTCGGGTGTAGCAGGCGCGGGTTCGTCGCGATGGCGAGGATATCCGCGAGCAGGTTCAGCAGGATGTAGGTGGCGGCGAAGATCAGGCAGCAGGCCTGCACGACCGTGACGTCGCGCTTGGTCACGCTGTCCACCATCAACTGGCCGACACCGGGATAGACGAACACCACCTCGACCACGACCACCCCGGTGATCAGGTACGCGAGGTTGATCGCGACGACGTTGATGATGGGGGCCAGCGCGTTCGGCAGGGCGTGGGTGACGATGACGCGCAGGGGACTCATCCCCTTCAGCCGCGCCATTTCGATATAGGGCGAGGCGAGCAGGTTGATGATCGCCGCGCGGGTCATGCGCATCATGTGCGCGGTAACCACCAGCGTCAGGGTCAGCGCGGGCAGGAAGCTGCGCTCCAGCCGCTCGCCGAAGGACGTGCCGGGGGAGATGTTGGAGATGGACGGGAACGCGGTGACGCCCGCAAGCTGCGGCTTCCAGTATCCGATGAAGACATTGGCGATGAAGGCCGCGCCGATCAGGGCGAAGAGGGCAGGCACGACCGGAAAGGTCTTCCCGATCTTGCGCCCGTCGCGGAACGACCCGACCCCCTCCATCAGGAACCAGATTCCGATCAGCCCCAGCACCCAGATCAGGCCGAAGGGATACCCCACCGCCAGCATCAAGATGAGGATATAGGCGACGAAGAATTCGGGGAAGGAGATCGAGCTGAGCGTCAGCACGTTGATCATCCGGTCGAACCAGGTGTTCCGGTACAGCGCCGCCAGCAGGCCGAGGACGATCGAGATCGGCACCGCGAGGATGGCGGCGAAACTGGCCAGGAACAGCGTATTGCCCAGCCGGGTCGACATCAGGTCCGAGATTTCGCGCTTGGAGGCCAGCGACTTGCCGAAATCACCCTGCACGGCCCCGCCCAGCCAGTCGAAATACCGCTCGACGGGGGGCTTGTCGAGGCCCAGTTCCTTGCGGAAGGCGGCGACGGTTTCGGGGGTTGCGGATTGCCCGAGGATTTCCTGCGCCAGGTCGCCTGGCAGCATCTCGACCGCAGAAAAGATAATGATCGAGACGACGAGCAACGTGAGTAGCCCCAGCCCCAGTCGCTTGAGCGCCATGCTCGCAATCGGATGCATCCCCAGCCCGTCCTTCATCGGTGACAATTACCGTCACGTTAACAGCCCTCGACCCCGTCGCAACGTTTAACTGCCCCACGGGGGCCACATTTGCCGTTGCCCGCTTGCGGTCGCGGCGCGCCTCGCGCAGGGTCGTCCCGTTGCGGGACAGGCGGGGAGGGTGTCGATGCGCACGACGAAAACGATACACGTCGTCTCCTGCCATGCGGAGGGCGAGGTCGGGGACGTGATCGTCGGCGGTGTCGCCCCCCCGCCGGGCAACACCCTGTGGGAGCAGCGGAACTGGATCGCGCGCGACGGGGTGCTGCGCGACTTCATGCTGAACGAACCGCGCGGCGGGGTCTTTCGCCACGTCAATCTGCTGGTGCCGCCGAAGCATCCGGAGGCGGTCATGGGCTTCATCATCATGGAGCCGGAGGACACGCCGCCGATGTCGGGGTCCAACTCGATCTGCGTCGCGACCGTGCTGCTGGACAGCGGCATCGTCCCGATGACCGAACCGGTGACGGAGATGGTGCTGGAGGCCCCCGGCGGTCTCGTGCGCGTGCGGGCCGAGTGCGAGGGCGGCAAGGCGCGGCGCATCACGGTGCGCAATCTGGCGTCCTTCGCGGGGGAGAGCGCGATACTGGATGTGCCGGGGCCGGGACAGGGGCAGGGACCGGTGGCGGTGGATACGGCCTATGGCGGGGACAGTTTCGTGGTGGTGGACGCGGCGGCGCTGGGGTTCTCGCTGGTGGCGGCGGAGGCGCGGGCGCTGGCGGAACTGGGCGTGCGGATCACGAATGCGGCCAATGCAAAGTTGCGCTTTCACCACCCCGGGAACCCGGACTGGGCGCATTTCTCCTTCTGCCTGTTCGCGGGGCCGATCACGCGGAACGGCGCGCATCTGAGCGCGGGGGCGGCGGTGGCGATCCAGCCGGGCAAGATCGACCGTTCGCCCACGGGGACGGCGGTATCGGCACGCATGGCGCTGCTGCATGCCGCCGGAGAGATGCAGGTGGGCGACACTTTTACCGCCCGCTCGATCATCGGGTCGGAGTTCCACGGCCGTATCGCCGATACCGCCACGGTCGGGGGACGCCCGGCCATCATCCCCGAGATTTCGGGGCGGGCATGGATCACGGGGGTGCATCAGCACATGCTCGACCCGGACGATCCGTGGCCGCAGGGGTATCGGTTGAGCGATACGTGGCCGAAGATCGGGGGGTGAAGCGATTTCCCGAACAATGCTCTGACCATCGAGGCCCCGGGTCTTCGCCCGGGGCAGGGTGGTTCACGACCCGGAATGCTCCGCCAGAAACGCATGGGACAAGGCCAGCACGTCCCCGGGCTTCTCGGCATGGATCCAGTGCCCGGCATCCGGCACGATCTCGACCACCGCATGCGGGAAGAGGGCGCGGATGGCGTCGTGATGGCCGGGGCGGATATAGGCCGAATTGCCGCCGCCGATGAACAGGGCGGGGCCGTCGTAGCGCGCGGTCCCCGGATCGGCCCAGCCGACCAGCGTGTCCATCGCCCCGGCCAGCACGTCGAGATTGGACCGGCGGGTGATCCCCTCGCCCGTGATCCGCAGGTTCTGCAACAGGAACGCGCGCATCGTCGCATCCGGCACGCCTGCCTTCAGCGCCGCATCCGCCTCGCTGCGCCGGGTGATCGTGTCCAGATCCAGCCCGCGCAGGGCGTCTATCTGGTCGAGATGCGAATGGGTGTAGGCGACCGGCGCGATATCGGCGACGATCAGCGCGGCCACCCGCTCCGGCGCATCCAGCGCCAGCCGCATCGCCGCCTTTCCCCCCATCGAATGGCCGAAGACGACCGCGCGGCCCCCGGTCTCCGCCGCGATGAAGCCGGCCAGATCCCCGGCCATGGCGGGATAGTCCATGACATCGTGCCACGGACTGTCCCCGTGGTTGCGCATGTCGACGGCGCAGACATCGCGCGAGACCGCGAAACCCTTGGCCAGCGTGCCGAAATTGCGGGCCTGACCCAGCAATCCGTGGGCCATGACGACGGGGAGCAGGCCGGGGTCGCCCCCCTGCGCCTCGATCTTCGTGAAATGCAGGGGTACGGCCATCAATCGCCCTTCCACACGCTGGCGTAGAGGTCGGGGCGGCGGTCGTGCAGGTTGCGCACGGCCCCCTCCCGGCGCGCCCAGTCCAGCCGCGCCATGTCGAGATCGGCGAAGATGATCTGTTCCGCGTTTGGCTCGGCCTCGGCGGCGATGCCGTCGCGGGCGAAGGGCAGATCGCAGGGGGTGAAGATCGCGCTCCGGGCGTAGGCTATGTCGACATTGAGCACACCGCGCAATGTGCCGCAACTGCCTGCAAGGGCGAGATAATACTGGTTTTCGATGGCCCGCGCCTGTGAACACAGACGCACGCGCATCGTCCCGGCGCGCGTATCTGTCAGGAAGGGGACAAAAATCAGCCGCGCCCCGTCGTCGGCCAGCTTGCGACCAAGTTCGGGGAACTCGCTGTCATAGCAAATCAACGTGCCCACCGGCCCGCAATCCGTATCAGTGACTGACAGGCCACGCGCACCCTCGACACCCCACACCGACCGTTCGTCAGGGGTCGGGTGCAGCTTGTGTTGGGCGTGAATCGACCCATCGCGCAGGCAGAAATAGCTGATGTTGCGAACAACACCGCCTTCGTCGCGGGTCACGTGCGATCCTGCGATAATATTGATCTTATGGCGCACCGCCATGGCACTCATGCGCGCGCAGAAATCGGGGGTTTCCTCGGTCAGCGCATTGACGGTCGCAGCCGGGTCGTGGCCGACAAGGGCAACGAGGGGAAATGTCATCATTTCCGGGAACAGAACAAAGTCACAGCCGTATCCCGCCGCGATGCTAACGTACTGCTCTACAGGCGCATAAAAACCATCCCGACTCTGCACATTGTGCATCGGAAGCTGGACACAGGCGACCCTGACGACCGGCTTTGCCGTGCTCATATCCGCATCAGGTACGGAAAATCAGCAGAAACAGGCACACGAGAATGGACATGAGGGCGATATACATTGACCACTTGATGAAACCGCTGAACGCGGCGTGCTGCGCGGTAATGTCCATCTCGCCACGAACGTGGGTATCGGGGTCGTAGTCGGTGCTCATCAAGGTTCCCTTATCCTGTGTTTGGCGTGACAATAGGGGCCAATGCTGGTGCCTGCAAGCGCGTATACACCGGATCGCTGTCACTTTCGCCGCAAATGCTCGTCCAGCCGGGGCATGATCTCGATCAGGTTGCAGGGACGGTGGCGATAATCGAGTTGCAGCCGCAGGATATCGTCCCACCCGTCCTTGCAAGCGCCCGGCGAGCCGGGCAGGGCAAAGAGATAGGTGCCCCCCGCCACACCGCCACAGGCGCGCGATTGCATGGTCGAAGTGCCGATCTTGGCGAATGAAATCATGTGGAACAGGGCGGCAAAGC
>ENA-ORXT01002417-ORXT01002417.1-marine-metagenome-genome-assembly--contig:-NODE-2417-length-22527-cov-6.061826_pt1 | contig 22527 bp, 22 predicted proteins | sample MGYA00237868_ERZ511482 | MGnify/ENA metagenome assembly ERZ511482
CCCTGGCCGAGCGTCTCGACTGTCCGATTCGAGTGCTCAACGACCTCGAAGCGGTGGCCTGCGCCCTGCCGGTGCTGCGCGATGCCGATCTGGCGGTCCTGCGCCCCGGTGCCGTGCCTGCCCCCCTGCCCATGATCGCCGTGAATGTCGGCACGGGCTTCGGCGCGGCGGTAGCCATTCCGGCGCAGGGATCGTGGCATCCCCTCGCGACGGAGCCGGGGCACGTGCGCCTGTACGGAGATCCCGGTACGGTGGAGGACGTGCTGTCCGGCCCCGGCCTCGCCCGTCTGCGAAAGGCCGATCCCGACGGCTGGCGCGCACGGTTCTCGACGTTGCTCGGCGGCATCACGCGCGATCTGGTGCTGGCGACGGGGGCGTGGGGAGGCGTGCGCTTCTGCGGCGGCGTGATGGGCGCATGGGACGAGATGGTCGACGCGCGCCTCTTCGCCGAAGCCTTCGACATCGACGGGCCGATGGCCGCGCGACTGGCGCAGGTGCCCCTCGCGCGGATCGTCCACCCCTACCCCGCGCTGGTGGGCCTGCTGAACGCGCGGATCGACTGAACCCCGGACAAGGAGAGCGACGCATGGATGCCTTTCGGATCGACGACCGTACGATGCATTACCGCGATACGGGACCGAAGGACGGCCCGGCACTGGTCTTTTCCAACTCGCTGGGCACGGATTTCCGCATCTGGTCGCCGATGCTCGCGTATCTTCCCGAAGGGTTTCGCATCCTGCGCTACGATACCGGCGGTCACGGACTCAGCGACGCGACGCCCGGCCACACCATCGAGGATCACGCGCGCGACCTCGCCGCGCTGATGGGCCATGTCGGTATCGACCGCGCGACGATCGTCGGCCTCAGCGTCGGGGGCCTGATCGCGCAGGCGCTCTACAAGGTCGCGCCCGAACGTATGGAGCGGGTCGTCTTCTGCGACACCGCCCACAAGATCGGCACCGGCGCGGTCTGGAACGACCGGATCGAGGCGATCGGGCGGAGCGGCATGGACGCGGTGACCGACGCGACGCTGGAACGATGGTTCACGGGCGCGTTCCGCGAGAACGCCCCGGATTTCACGCTCTGGCGGTCGATGCTGTCGCGCACCCCGGCCTCGGGATATTGCGACCTCGGGCGCGCGATCCGCGATGCGGACTTCACCGGGGACTGCGCCGCGCTCGACATCGACGCGCTCTGCATCTGCGGCGCGGATGACGGCTCGACGCCCCCGGCCCTGATGCGCGATTTCACCGCGCGCCTGCCCCGTGCCCGCTATGTCGAACTGACCGAATGCGGCCACATTCCCTGCGTCGAGCAGGGCGAGCGGCTGGCGCAGGAAATCGCGGCTTTCGCGAAGGCATCCTGAAGGCGAGACATATCGTCCCCTTGCCTGCGCCCGTCCGGTTGCTAACCTCGATGAAGGACAACAGGGGCGGGGATCGACGATGCGCGGATTTTTCGGGGCTTTCGGGTTGGCCACCCTGCTTGCGGGAGGTGGTGCCGCCCAGGCCAGCGAATGTTTCCAGATGGCGCGGGGCGACGCCCCCCTCCTCCACCGCGCGACGATGACGCTGGCGACCGAGGAAGTCTCGGTCCGCTTCGTGGCGCATTCCTCCTATCTGCTCGAAAACGCCGAAGGTCTTCGCATCGCCACGGACTGGTCGGGCGATTTCGCGGGCCGGATCGACGGCGCGCCCGACGTCGTGACGATGAACCACGCACACAGCACGCACTGGACCCCGAATCCCGACCCCGAAATCGACCATCCCCTTCAGGGATGGGGCGAGAAGGGTCAGCCGCGTCGCCACTTCCTGCGCCTCGGCGAAACGCTGATCCGCAACGTGCCGACCGATATTCGCGGCGGCTACGCGGGGATCGAGCCGTTCGGGAACTCGATCTTCATCTTCGAGATCGGCGATCTCTGCGTCGGCCATCTCGGCCACATCCAGCACGAACCGACCGAGGAGCAATACGCCCTGCTCGGGCGGCTGGACGTGGTGATGGTGCCGGTCGACGGCATGTACACCATCGGTGTGGACGACGCGATCCCGATGCTCAAGCGTCTCAAGGCGCAGGTCGTCCTGCCGATGCATTCCTTCGGTCCGCGCAACCTGTCGCGCTTCCTGACCGGCATGGGCGACGAATTCGCGGTCGAGTACATGGACGGCGACACCATGACCCTGTCGCAGAAACGCCTACCCGACATGCCCACGATCTTCGTGCCGAAGTCGCTGTAGGCCCGTACCCGCGCGAGGCGCGTTGACATCGCGCCCGTGCCGCGCCCAAGGTCCGCCGCATGTTCTCCCTGCGCCCCATCGGCTACGTCATCGGCCTGTTCATCGTCGTCCTCGGGCTGGCGATGCTCGGTCCTCTCGTGGTCGACGCCGTGGGCGGGCACGAGGAGTGGAAGACGTTCGGGATCGCCTCGCTCGTCACGCTGGCTTTCGGGATGGCCCTCGTCACTGCCTGCGCCACGGGCCGCCGCGAGGGGCTGTCGATCCAGCAGACATTCATCCTGACGGTCCTCGCCTGGGTCGTCCTGCCGCTGTTCGGCAGTCTGCCCTTCATGATCGGCGAACAGGACATGAGTTTCGTCGACTCGTTCTTCGAGGCGATGTCGGGCATCACCACGACCGGGGCGACGGTGATGGAGGGGCTGGACCGCATGCCCCCCGGCATCCTGATCTGGCGGGGGCTGATGCAGTGGTTCGGCGGTCTCGGCGTGGTGGTCGTCGCCATCGCCATCCTGCCCGAACTGCGCGTCGGGGGGATGCAGCTTTTCAAGTCCGAAGCCTTCGACACGTTCGGCAAGATCCTGCCGCAGGCGGCCAAGATCGCGATGCAGCTATTCTACATCTATCTCGGCCTCACGATCACGGCCCTGCTGGTCTACGCCGCCTGCGGCATGAAGCCGATCGACGCGCTCGTCCACGCGATGACCAGCATCGCGACCGGCGGGCTGGCCAATTACGACACCTCGTTCGGCGCCTTCACCAACCCGTCGATCCACTATTTCGGCGCCCTGTTCATGATGAGTTCGGCCCTGCCCTACGTGCGCTATATCCAGCTTGCCCACGGCGCTCCGATCCCCCTCCTGCGCGATCCGCAGGTGCGCCTGTTCTTCAAGCTGGTCGCCGTCTTCGTCCTTGTCCTCGCCATCCAGCGGTGGCAGGTGGTCGGCGATTTCGAGTACGCGTTCCGCATGGCGCTCTTCAACGTCGTGTCGATCATGACCGGCACGGGCTACGCGACCGAGGATTACGGAAGCTGGGGACCCTTCGCGATGATGCTGTTCTTCGTGATCGGCATGATCGGCGGATGCGCGGGGTCGACCACCTGCTCGGTCAAGGTCTTCCGGTATCAGGTGCTGGCGGCGGTCGTGAAGGCGCAGATCAAGCTGATCCAGAACCCGTCCAGCGTGCCTCGCGCGCGGTATGACGGGCGGCCCATCTCGGAGGATATCCTGTCATCGGTCATGGCGTTCTTCCTCCTGTTCATGCTGACGCTCGGGCTGCTCGTTCTCGCGTTGACCATGACCGGTCTCGACCTGCTGACCTCCCTGTCCGGGGCGGCGGCGACCCTGGGCAATATCGGGCCGGGGCTGGGGCCGGAGATCGGACCGGCGGGCAATTACGCCGGATTGTCCGACAACGCGAAGTGGATTCTCACCCTCGCCATGTTCCTCGGGCGCCTCGAACTCCTGAGCGTCTTCGTCCTGTTCATGCCCCGGTTCTGGCAGAGGTAGACGCGAAACGACACGCGTGTACTATACCTCAAGTATAGTAGCTGCTTTGTATCGCGTATCGACAGGAGACCCACACATGAAGATCGCATCCCTCGCTCTCTTCGCAACGCTCGCCATGGGCGTCACGCCCGCCTTTTCAGACGACGTTACCGACGCCATCGACGAAGCGGCGACGGCCTATGCCGAGGGCGATCTCGCCTATGCGCAGGAATCGCTCCAGTTCGCCTCGCAGCTCATCGGCCAGATGAAGACCGGCACCCTCGCCGACCTGCTCCCCGATCCGCTGGAGGGATGGGAAGCCGGGGAGGCGGAGACCGAAACGATGGGCGCGGCCCTGTTCGGAGGTGGCAGCACGGTAACGCGCCTCTACACGCGGGGCGATGACGAGATCAGCATCCAGTACATCGCCGACTCGCCCCTCGTGGCCCAGATGGCAATGATGTTCTCCAACCCGGCGATGATAGGGTCTGCGGGCAAGCTGCTGCGGTTGGGGCGACAGAAAGCCGTGATCGACGAGGACGGTAGCGTACAGTTCGTCGTCAACAACAGCGTGATGGTGCAGGTCGACGGCGATGCGAGCGAGGAGGACAAGGTTGCCTATGCGAAAGCCATCGATATCGGGGCGTTGAACGACTACTGACCCCTCCCCCCGGCGCTCACGCCACCGGGTCGGGGGGCAGCAACCGCGTGACGAGTTCGCCGTGCAGCGGCTCGACCGCGGCGATCAGGCCCGCAATCTTCGGCGCGGCGGTATTGTAGCGGATCCGGTCGCCCGCCCGGTTCGTCACCCGCCCGCCCGCTTCTTCGAGGATCATATGCGCGGCGGCCAGATCCCATTCGCTGAGGCGGTTGAGGACGATGGCGGTATCCCAGCGATCCGTCGCGACCTTGCACACGCGATAGGCGATGGAGTTGACGTAGCCGTGGCGCCCCCCCGGCGCGCTATCTTCCCACAGCGACGACTTGCGCACGCCGGACGGAGACAGCATGCGCGCTTCGGCGAAGATCGGGCATCGGTCGGCGACAAGGGGGGCATCGTTCAATGTCGCGCCCTGCCCGCGCACAGCGAAGAAATATTCCTGAGTCGCCGGGTTCAGCACCGCGCCGGCCACGACCTCGCCCCCCACGGCCAGCCCCGCGCAGACCGTGAATTCGGGCTTTCCCGCGATGAACCCGCGCGTCCCGTCGATGGGGTCGACGATCCAGACCCGCTCGCGCGTCAGGCGCGCGGTGTCGTCCGCGCTCTCCTCCGACAGCCACCCGTGAGACGGGAACGCCCCGCAGAGCCGCTCGTGCAGCAGGTCGTTCGCCGCCAGATCGGCCTCGCTCACCGGGCCTTCGCCGGGTTTCTCCCACGTCTTCGGCTCCTTGCCGAAATAGCGCATGACGAGGGCGCCCGCATCGGCCACCGCCGACCTGAGCGCCTCGATCTCCTGCGTAATGGCCTCGGCCCGCGCGTCAGTTTCCCGCAACATGGCACCCTTCGATCAGCAGCGTCGGCACCTTCATCGCCCGGTCGGTCGGCAAGTCGTTCGCCGCCTCCAGCGCGCCGAAGATCTCGATCAGGTTTCCGGCCACCGTCGCTTCGGTGACGGGATAGACGATCTCGCCGTTCTCGATCCAGAAACCGCTCGCGCCCCGGCTGTAATCGCCGGTATTGGAATTGATGCTCGCGCCCATCATCTCCGTCACGAAGAACCCGTCCTCGATCCCGGCGATCATCTCCTGCGGCGTGCGTGTGCCGGGGGTCATCGTGACGTTGGACGACGAGGGGCGCGGGGGCGAACCGATACCGAAAGACGCGCTGGCATTCGACTTCAGGTCGAGTTGACGCGCCGTACTGCAATCGAGCAGCCACGTCTTGAGCGTGCCGTCCTCGACCAGCATGCGCGGCATCGTTGCCAGCCCCTCGCCGTCGAAGGGGCGCGAGCCGATGCCGCGCGGTTGCAACGGATCGTCGGTGATGGTGATCCTTTCGGGAAAGAGCCGCTCGCCGAGTTTGCCGCCCAGATAGGTGCTGCCGCGCGCCACGCTCGCACCGTTGATCGCACCCAGGAAGTGACCGACGATGGAGGAGGCGAGCCGCTGGTCGAGGACGATGGGAACGGCACCCGTCCGGGCCTTGCGCGGGCCGGTCCGGCGCACGGCGCGCTCGCCCGCCTCGCGGCCGATATCCTCCAGCGCACGCAGGTCGTCCCGCCACCGCGCGACGCCGTAGGCGTAGTCGCGCTCCATCCCCAGCCCCTCGCCCGCGATGGCCGAACAGGACGCACTCCAGAAGCTGCCCTGCCGACCGCCCGCAAAGCCGTTCGACATCACCATCGCGATCTCGCTGCGCCGCCAGCTTGCCGTCGACCCTTCGGATTTCGCGACGCCGGGGATGGCACGCGCGGCCTCGTCCACCGTCAGCGCATCGGCGCGCAGGCGGTCCGCATCCGCCTGTGCAGGGTCGCACAGGTCGAGGTCGGGCCAATCCTTCGCGACCGCCTGCGCATCGGGCAGACCGCAATACGGGTCCTCGGGCGCCTCGCGCGCCATGGCGACGGCCCGGGTCGCCATCTCCTCCAGCGCGCCATCCTTGCGGCTCGACGCGGAAACGCTAGCCTGACGGGTGCCGACGATGACGCGCACGCCGATATCGAGCGTTTCCGATCGTCCGATATCCTCGATCGTGCCGTCCCGCGCCGACGCTTCCAGCCCTTCGGACATCGCGGCGGATGCCGATGCCTGATCCGCCCCCGCCTTGACGGAAAGATCGAGGAGCTTTTCGCACAGGGCGGCGAGGTCGGTCATGGCGAAGTCTCCGGGTTCGGGAGGGGAGGCGTGTTTCTCCTTCAAATGGGCGACCGGCTCGCCGAAAGCAAATCATTGGGCAATCGACCACCGATTTGCCGCCCCGTCGCGCGGACCGGGGGCGGATGGGCAACATCCGTGCACAATATTGTCATATGGGATGCAACCCCGGAAAGGTTAACTAGTTTAACTATCAGATGCCGGACTGGCCGGCCCTTTTCAATCGGGAGTATCGTCATGATCAGGAAGTTCTCGTTCTGCCTCGCCGCCCTTCTCGCCGCCTCGCCGGCGCTGGCGCAATCGGTCGTCGTCTCGGAATCGGCGGTCATGACGCAACCGCTCTCCCCTTCCCTCGGAGGCACCGATACGCTCGCCGTCGTCTCGCCCGGCCTCGCGGAAGCCATGATCGAGGTGCCCGTCACCGACGCGCTTCCGCCCTCCGGCGAGGTGAGCGCCACGCTCGGCGAGACGCAGACCCTCGCCGTCGTGACCCCGGCGCAGGCCGAAGCGCTGATCGAAGCTCCCACCCCGATGATCGCATCCGCTCCGGAGATCGTTCCCGTGCCGCAGGCCGCATCCCTCCTGGATGTCCAGCCCGCGCCGCAGCCGGAAGGCACCTTCGTCCTCAGCGGATCGGAACCGACCCTGATCGACGCGCTTCCCCGTCTCGAACCCGACCTCGCGGCGACGATCCTCGTCGAACCGCTCACGGTCGATCCGAACGCTCCCGACGCGGAAGAAGCCGTCTCGCTCTACGTCGTGGGGGACGGCACCATCCTGCCCGCATCGGAGTGGAGCGCGGCGGACAGCGAGGCGTGCAAGACGTCCGGCGGCATCGAACTGCCCCTCCCGGGCGGACGGATCGCCTGCTTCAAGATCTGACCGACGCCCGCCCCGTCATCGCCGGATGACGGGGCGGGATTTCCCGATTCGGCAGAGCCGGAACGCCTGCTAAATCCCCCGATAGACTTGCTCCGTACTGATACATTTTTCTTGCTACGTGAATTTAATTCGGCAAGTATGTATCAAATTGGATCATCTATCGGGAATGCATACCATGACCTTGCTGGTGTCGTTCGAACCTGAAAAACGCTGTGGTGATCCTGCGGAGCGGGGCACCCCCGATCGTTCGATGCCGCGCTGCGGACGGTGCGGGTCGTGATGCTGCTGATCGCCGGGGGGGAGGCGGATACCCAGTTGCAGCGCCTGATCGCGCGGGCGAAGGCCCGGGGTATCACGATGACCTCGCTGCTCCATTCGCCCGAGGACGATCTCGATCTCGTATGGGACCTCGAAACCGGGACCCTGCGCGTCGGCACCGCCGAGATTCGCGCGACGGCTGCCTTCATCCGGCAGGACGTATTTCGCTACCTCACCACCCGCAAGGCGAGCGACCAGACCGACGCCCGGAACTGGAAGGTCCTGTTCGACGGGTGGGTCTGGTCCAACGCCGATATCCGCATCTTCAACCGCGATTTCGCCATGCGCGATGCGGTGAACAAGCCGCTGGCCCTCATCTGGGCGCGCGATGCGGGCCTGCCCATCCCGCGTACCTCGATCCACTCCTCCAAGGAGGAGGCCAGGGCATCGCTCGCCCGCGGATCGGTCGTCTACAAGCCGGTAGCGGGCGGCGACATGTGCCGCGAACTGGATATCGAGGCGCTGGGCCGGGTGCCCAAACCCCACCTGCCCCGCCCCTACATCTTCCAGGAACGGCTCGTCGCGCCCGACCTGCGCATCTTTCGCGTGGGGGAACGGTTCTACGCCTTCGAGATCGAGGCCGATGCGCTCGACTATCGCACGGTCGGCGGCGCGGCGAAGATCAAGCGCGTGACGGTGCCGCTCCACCTGCTCGGTCCCCTGCGCAAGCTGACCAACCGTCTCGGCCTCACCTACGCCGCCGCCGATTTCAAGGCGAGCGCGGAATCGGACGCGCTGATCTTTCTGGAAGTGAATTCCAACCCCATGTTCGCCGCCTTCGACCATGCGTCGGACGGGGCGCTGGTGGACGGGATGCTGGACTGGCTGACGGGACAGTAGCGAGCCGAAACCGAGAGCAAAATCAAGGGTCGCTACGGTAACGGGCATTTCCTTGCTATCGAACCTTGCCGCCATAATTGAGCGTATTCATCCAATCGCGAAGGATACGACATGAAGAACGCTCCGCTCGCCGCCCTCCTGATTTCTCTCGCGGCGACCCCGGTCATCGCCGCCGAAACCGTCGGGGACGATGTCATCGCCGACCAGCGCGCCGCCCTCGCCAGGAATACGGATGGCGCCGGGTTCGGGCCGCAGGCCCCGCGCGACATCGACGTGCTGGGCGGAACCAATACCCGCGCGTTCTCGCAGGCACCGGCCTCGTCCGAGATGAACCTGTGCAACATCCACTTCCACGCCAATGCCGAGCATCGCGGCGGTGACTTCACCCGGTTCGCGGGCAATGGCGACGGCAAGGGCTTCGGCAGCGGATACGCATACGCGGGCACCCTGACGGAGGCGGAACTGGCCCCGCTCGACCGCGCGATCGGCGATGCGGGCCATGGCGGGCTGGAACCGGGCGACACGATCGAGGTGCATTACGTCCACACCACCGCGCAGGTCGAACCGGGTCCGACGCTGGGCGCCTGTCTCAGCGAATCGATCTCCAACCCGCAACTGCGCGTGGAGACGCAGGTCTACGTGCTGGTCAACGATCCCGAGGCGCATGATTTCGTCGAACTGGCGGCGCATGGCATGGTCGACGGCGTGCATCAGGCGCTGAACATCCCCGAAACCACCGGCGCACCCGTACAGTACGAGGGATCGACCACCGGTCCGGGCTACAACGAGAAGGCCTCGCCGTTGCAGGTATCGTGGAGCGTCCGCCCGCGCGTGGCCAAGGTGAACATCGAAACGGTCGAGACGTGGCTGGCGGATAACGTGTTCGAGGAGGACCACGCGCACGGCGTCCGCAACCTCGTGGTCAACCCGGCCCTGCTGTCGCGGATCGACTGACGCGGAGGCGCCGGGTTCGGGATTACTCGACGCTGATATCGTACCTGGCGAGTTTCGCGCGAAGATCGTCACGCGACTTTTCCAGACCCGGCAGAACCGTCTCGCGCATCTTGTCGCGCTGGGCGACGAGGGTTTCCATCATGTCCTCGCGGCTGATCTTCTCGTCCAGCCGCGACCGGATCGCCCCGTTCACTTCGCGGTGAAATTCGACCATGCCGAGCAGGAGAGGGGGCGAAATCTCGAACGTCCCCTCGCTTTCGGTCGACGTTTCCCAGATGAACGTGTCGAATGACGGCAGATACCCTTCAACGACGATGGTATTGGGCCTCTGCCACAGTTCGATATATTCTTCCAGTTCTTCGGTATTGGACCGGAATTCATGCGTGATAGCGGTCTGCTGGAAGTAACTGCTGCGATCGGACTCCACGAGCTGGAACTCTATCGCGGCTTTCAGACCCTGCGAGGACGCGAGGTAGACCCCCGCGACGGTCGCACCGATCATGCAGACCTGCGCGAAGACGAATTCCGGATTTTTCCAGAACGGTTTTGTATCCTTGTCGATGTCGCTCACGATAGATCGCACCCCTGTAATGAATATCGCTGGAAATGAGTATCGATCCACCACGGTATCGTCCGGGATGCGCAATTCAAGCCTGTTTCGGTCTCGTATACTCACCCCCCGACCACGTATCCCTCCCAAGGTCGCACGGTGCGCAGGACGAGGCTCGACTGCATGCGCATGACGCCCGGCAGGGCGGACAGCGCATGACGGTGGACGCGCTCGTAGTCTTCGGGGCCTCTGGTCGCGATGCGGAGCAGGTAGTCGAACGCGCCGGTCAGCAGATGGCACTCGACGATATCGGGCGAGCGCCGCACGGCAGCCTCGAATGCCTCGAACGTCGATTCGCTCTGGGATTGCAAGGCGATCTCGACGTAAAAATCATGGGTGTAGCCCAGCGCTTTGGGGTCGAGCACGGCGGCGTAGCGCCGGATCGTTCCGGCATCCTCCAGCGCGCGCACCCGTCGATGCACAGCCGAGATCGACAGGCCCACCCGCTCGCCGAGTTCGGCGGCGGTCGCGCGCCCGTCCTCCTGCAAGGCTCGTAGCAACGCCGAATCCGTTCGGTCCATATTTTCCACTCTTCTCGCGATTTGACGCAATATTTTTCGGCTATTCCTGTCGTATCGAACGATAATAGACAAGAATTTCAGCGCATCGAGCGTTATACGGGATTATCATTAACCTTTTTATTTCGAGGACTGAGTCCATGCTGATCGGCGTTCCCAAGGAAATCAAGAACCACGAATACCGAGTCGGCATGACGCCCGAAAGCGTTGCCGAAGCCGTCCATCACGGCCACAAGGTCATGGTGGAAACGCAGGCGGGCATCGGCATCGGCTCCGAGGACGAGGATTATATCGCGGCGGGTGCCGAGATCGTCGGCGATGCGCCGTCCATCTTCGCCGCCGCCGACATGATCATCAAGGTCAAGGAACCGCAGGCGAACGAGCGCAAGATGCTGCGCCCGGGCCAGATTCTCTACACCTACCTCCACCTCGCCCCCGACCCCGAGCAGACGAAGGACCTGATCGAATCGGGCGCGACCTGCATCGCCTACGAAACGGTCACGGACAGCATGGGCGGCCTGCCGCTGCTCAAGCCGATGAGCCAGGTCGCGGGGCGCATGTCGATCCAGGCGGGCGCGCATTGCCTGGAGAAGGCACAGGGCGGGCGCGGCGTGCTGCTTGGCGGCGTGCCCGGCGTGATGCCCGGCAAGGTGGCCGTGATCGGCGGCGGCGTGGTTGGCTTCAACGCGGCGCAGATGGCGGTGGGCCTCGGCGCGGACGTGACCATCCTCGACCGCAGCCCGGCGATGCTCGAACGCCTCGCCATCCATTTCGAGGCGAGCGCCAATACGCGCTTCTCGAACAAGGCCAATCTGGAAGAGAGCGTCGCGGAGGCGGATCTGGTCATCGGCGCGGTCCTCATCCCCGGTGCGGCGGCGCCCAAGCTGGTGACGCGCGAGATGCTCGGCACCATGAAGAAGGGCTCGGTCCTCGTGGACGTGGCCATCGATCAGGGCGGGTGCTTCGCGACGTCGAAGGCGACGACCCACGCGGACCCGACCTACGTGGTCGACGACATCGTGCATTACTGCGTGGCGAACATGCCGGGCGGCGTGGCGCGCACCTCGACCTATGCGCTGAACAACGTCACCCTGCCCCACGCGCTGGCGCTGGCCGACAAGGGCTGGAAGCGGGCGCTGGCGGATGACGCGCATCTGGCCAACGGCCTGAACGTCTGGAACGGCAAGGTCACCTACGCCGCCGTCGCCCGCGATCTCGGCTACGACGCGACGCCCCTGAGCGAAGCGCTCGCGGGGTAGGATTGTGTTCCGCTCCGGCTCAGGGCCGGGGCGGTTCAGCCGACGATCAGGTCGCTGCGCGTCACGCCCAGGTCGAGTTCGTCGGCAACGGCGAGGATGCCGGCGAGAACCGGCTCGGGCATCGGCAGGCCGTTCGCGCTGCGCTCGGCACGCGTGGCGCGTTCCTTGTCGCCGGGGATCAGCACCCGCTCGACCCCCGTCGCCGGGGACGAGCCTTGTACGAAATCGACGTAATCGGCGACTTCCCGGCCGAAGGTGCTGCGGTCGTCGAACGTCTTCGGGTCGAGGATGATCGACAGCAATCCGTTGCCGAAACTGCCCCCCTCCGCCCGGTTCGCGCCGTTGCCCGTCAACGCCCCGGCCAGCAATTCGCAGGCGAGGGCCAGCCCCGACCCCTTGTGATCGCCCATCGCGCGCAGGGCGCCCGGCCCGGCGAGCGGGTCGGGATTGGGGGTGTCGAGGCTGTCGCCGTAGAGCACGCGCGGGTCGCCGGTCAGGGCGCCCTCCGCATCCACCAGCGCATCGTCCGGCAGCGGCTTGCCCCCCGTCCCCGCCACCAGCGCCTTGCCCTCGGCCACCAGCGAGGTCGCGAAATCGAGGATGAAATCGTCCCCGTCCGGGTTGGGCACGCCCACGGCGACCGGGTCGGTGCCGATGCAGCGCCGGGCGGTGCCGAAGGGCGCGACGAGCAGCGAGCCGTTGACGTTGCAGAACTGGATCGACACCATCCCCGCCGCGCAGGCCTGTTCGGCATAGGTGCCGATGCGCCCGATATGCCCGGCCCGGCGCAGGGCGACGAGGCCGATCCCCTGCTCACGCGCCTTCGCGATGCCCCGCTCCGTCGCCTCGCGGGCGAGCCACTGGCCCATCCCGTCACTGCCGTCGAGTTGCAGGAGCGGGCCGCTATCGAGGAGTGTGGTCAGGCCGGTATTCGGGCGGATGGTGCCGTTGGCGATCCACAGGTGATAGCGCGCGGTGCGGATGACGCCGTGGCTGTCATGGCCCGACAGCGAGGCCATCACGAGATGGTCGGCGACCGTCTGCGCCTCGTCCGCCGTGCAGCCATCGGCGAGCAGGATGCGCTCGATGGTCTTCGACAGGGCGGTCGGGTCGATGCGGTGGTCGGCAGTCATGCGCCCGACTCCATCAGGGCATCGCGCACCTGCGCGACGGTCAGGGTACTGACCCGCCCGTTTCCCTCCTGCGTCACCCCGGCGATATGGGGCGTGAGGACGAGATTGGGCGCGCCGTCGAAGACCCGCGCCGCTTTCGCCGTCAACGGCTCCACGGCGAAGACGTCCAGCGCCGCCCCGCCAAGCGCACCCGATTTCAGTGCCCGTGCCAGCGCCGCCTCGTCGACGATGCCGCCGCGCGCCGTGTTGATCAGGATCGCCCCCGGCTTCATCGCCGCGAGGGTGGCGGCATCGAACAGGCCGCGCGTGGTATCGGTCAGGGGGACGTGCAGGCTCAGGACGTCGGATCGGGCGAGCAGGTCGGCGAGGTCGATGCGTTCGGCGCCCGACCACGCGGCATCGTCCGGTGGGAGAATCGGGTCATGCGCGACGATTTCCATCCCCAGCGCCCGCGCACGCTCCGCGACGGCCCGGGCGATCTGGCCATAGCCGAGCAGGCCCATCACCGCGCCGGAAACCTCGGCGCCCATGAGGGCATTGCGCGGCCATTCCCCGGCGATCATCGCGGCCTGCGATCCATACGCACCGCGCCGCAGCATGAGCGCAGCGGTCGTCACGTATTCGGCGACCGACAGGGTATTGGCCCCGGTCGCCGGAAACACCCGCACCCCCCGCGCGGCGCAGGCCTCCATCGCGATATTGTCCAGCCCTACCCCGAGCCGCCCGACGATTCGCAGGGCGGGCGCGGCCGCCAGCAACTCCGGATCGACCTGCGTCCGGTTGCGCACGATCAGGGCATCGGCATCGCCCAGCAGGTCGAGCAACCGGTGCCGGTCATCGACGAGGGCGGGGTCGTACACCACCTCCGTACCCGGCGCGAAGCCGGACAGCGCAGCCTCGTCCATGAATTCGCTGATGATGACGCGCATGGGCGGTTCTCGCATGGCTGGAGGGGTCAGCGGGTCGGCCTGAACGGCAGGCCCAGCATCGCCGGGGCGTTGTTGCGGCTGCCCGCCGCCGAAATGACGACGAGGGCCAGGATGGTCGCCAGATAGGGCGTCATGGCCAGGAACTGCGACGGGATCGAGATGCCGAGCGTGCCGCCGTAGAACTGCGACAGCGAGGCGGCGGCGAATAGATAGGCGCCGAAGATCACCCGGATCGGTCCCCACCCGGCGAAGACGACCAGCGCCAGCGCGATCCACCCGCGTCCCGCCGTCATGTTCTCCCCCCAGAGCGGCGTGTAGGCGAGCGACAGGTACGCCCCCGCCAGCCCCGCGCAGGCCCCGCCGAACATCACCGCCGCGCAGCGCGACGGCAGGACCTTCAACCCCACCGCATGGGCCGATTCGGCATCGTCCCCGATGGCGCGCAGCTTGAGGCCCGAGCGGGTGCGGGTGAGGTAGTACCAGACCGCGATGGCGAGGAGGAGCGCGAGATAGACCATCCCGTCCCGGCCCATCACGACTTGAAGCATCCCGTTATCGGGCAGGCTGTCCGCTGGCAGGAGCGGGGCGAGCGGTGCGATGGCATTGCCGACATAGCCCTGCCCGATGAGGCCCGAAACCCCGGTCCCGAAGATGGCGAGCGCCAGCCCCGATGCCGCCTGATTGGCCGAAAACCCCAGCGCGACGAGCGCGAACAGCGCCGCCGCAGATGCCCCGGCCACGGCCCCCGCGAGGATGCCGAGCAGGCTCGACCCCGTCGAGAGCGCGACGGCGAAGGCGGCGACGGCGCCGAGGAGCATCATCCCCTCGACCCCGAGGTTGAGGACGCCCGACCGTTCGGCGACCAGCTCGCCCGTGGCCGCGAGCAGCAGGGGCGTGGCCGCGACGATCATGCTGACGAGAAACGCTTCCATCTACGCACTCCCCCCCGCCACGCGGCGCACGCGGATGCGATAGTGAATGAGGGTGTCGCAGGCGAGAAGGAAGAACAAGAGCATCCCCTGAAAGACGAACGCCGCGTTCTTGGGCAGCTTGAGCAGGATCTGGGCGTTTTCGCCGCCGATATACGTGACGGCGAGGGCCAGCGCGGCGACCAGCGACCCGAGCGGGTTGAGCCGCCCGAGAAAGGCGACGATGATGGCTGCGAAGCCGTATCCCGCCGCGATCTCCGGCTGAAGCTGACGGATCGTGGACGTGACCTCTACCGCCCCCGCGAGGCCCGCGAGGCCGCCCGATATGAGCATGACGGCGGTGATGGTCTTGGCCTCGGAAAACCCGGCGAAGATGGCCGCCTTGGGCGCGAGGCCCATGGTGCGGATGCCGAAGCCTCGCCGCGTGCGATAGAGCATCCACGCCAGCGCGAGCGCCGCGACGACCGCGATCACCAGCCCCCAGTGAAGCCGCGTTCCCGGCAGGAGGATCGGCATCAGCGCGCCTTCGGGAAAGCGCGCCGTCTGCGGAAAGCCGCGCCCCAACGGGTCGGCCCACGGCCCGCGCACCAGCCAGTCGAGCAGCAGACCGGCGACGTAGGTGAGCATGAGGCTGACGAGGATGATATTGGCCCCCGACGCGATGCGCAGGATGGCGGGTATCCACCCCCACAGCATGCCGCCGACGAACCCGGCGGCGAGGCAGAGCGGCAGCAGCCAGACCATCTCCGCCCCCTCGGGCGCGTGAAGCGCGACGCCCCCGGCGAAGATGGCGCCGAGCGTGTACTGACCCGGCGCACCGATATTGAACACGCCCGCGCGAAAGCAGATGGCGAGGCCCGAGCCGATCAGCGCAAGCGGGATCGCCTTTACCAGCAGTTCGGAGCGGTTGTACGCATCGGCGAAGGGGGAGAGGAAATAGATTTCCATCGCCTTCACCGGGTCCTTGCCGAGAGCGGCGAAGAGGGCGAACCCCGCAAGGATGGTGAGGGTCACGGCGATGACCGGCGACAGGATCGCGAGCAGGGGGGACGGGGAAACGCGGCGCTCCAGCATCGTTCAGAAGCCTCCGACTGCAGCGTCGGCATGGGGCGTGGCGCCACCCATCAGCAACCCCAGCCCCTCCGCCGTCACCGAGCCGATCGCGCGCGGCTCCGATAGAGTGCCGCGATGCAGCACCGCGACCCGGTCGCAGAGGGCGAAGATTTCGTCGAGGTCCTGGCTGATGACGACGATGGCCGCACCGTTCGAGGCGAGGGTCATCAGCGCGTCGTGGATCGTCGCGCCCGCGCCCGCATCCACGCCCCAGGTCGGCTGCTCCACGATCAGGACGACCGGATCGCGCGCGATTTCCCGGCCGATCACGAATTTCTGGAGATTGCCGCCCGAGAGCGCGGCGGCGAAGGGGTCGCGCCCGTTCGCGCGCACGTCGTAGGTCTCGCGCACCGTCGCCGCGCCCTTGCGGTCCGTGCCGGTCGCGTGATGCGTCAGGCGATAGTTCTCCGACAGGCGCATGTCGCCGATGGCGGAATGGCCGACCCGGCGTTCCGGCGCGAAGGCCATACCCGCGCGGCGACGGCGCGAGGGGCCGAACCGCCCGACCGGGCGCCCGTCGACACGCACGGCGTCATGCCGGCGCAGGACCCGCTCGCCGCTGAGCGCCGCGAACAGCTCCGACTGGCCCTCCCCCGCGACCCCCGCAATGCCGAGGATCTCGCCCTTGCGGGCCGTGAAGGTGATCCCGTCGAGCGCCACGCCCCCGCCATCGGACGGCAGGGTCAGGCCGTCGACATCCAGCAGGGCACCGCCGACGAGCGCGGCCCGCTTGGTCGGGGGGATGACCGTCGACCCGATCATCATTTCGGCCAGAGAGGCGGCGGTTTCCTCGCGCGGGTTGCAGGTTGCAACGACCTTGCCCCGGCGCATGACCGTCGCGCTGTCGCACAGCGCGCGCACGTCGTCGAGGCGGTGGGAAATGTAGAGGATCGCGCAGCCCTCCGCCGCCAACCGGTCGAGCACGACGAAGAGCGCGGCGGCCTCCTGCGGAGTCAGGACCGAGGTCGGCTCGTCCAGAATGAGGAGGCGCGGGTTCTGGAGCAGGCAGCGGATGATCTCGACCCGCTGGCGCTCGCCCGCCGAGAGGGTGGCGAGGCGGCGGTCGGGTTCGATCCCGAGGCCGTATTCCTCGCCGATGCGCCGCACGTCGCGCCGGATGTCTCGCAAGCTGCGATCCGGCAGGACGACGGCGAGATTCTCGGCGACGCTCAGCGCCTCGAAGGTCGAGAAATGCTGGAACACCATGCCGATGCCCTGCCCCCGCGCCGCCGACGGATCGGCGATGCGCGCCGGGCGACCGTCGAGCCGGATCGTCCCCGTATCGGGTTGCAGCACGCCGTAGATCATCTTGACGAGCGTCGATTTACCGGCCCCGTTCTCACCGAGCAGAGCGTGCTTTTCGCCCGGATGCAGGGCGAGGGACACGTCGTCGACCGCGCGGACATCGCCGAACGCCTTCGTCACCCCGTCCAGAACCAGCAACGGATCGGCGCGGGTGGCGGGGGCGATATCGTCGACGAAAGGCATGGCGCGCGCCGGGACAGGATCGGGGACGGGAATCGCAGGCGCCGCCGCGACGGGCCGGGAGAGCGCCGGGCGCTCGACGACAGGCGCCTTGCGGGGTTTCGTTCCGCTTGCGATGGAAGTCCTGACCGGCGGGGCCTGCCGCACGGGCGGGCGCGGCTTGGAGGAACGGATCGCATGCGGAGCGTCGGCGGGCCGGAACTGCCCGACCGAGCCCATTGAGACGAAGAGCCGGTTGGGGCGAACGGGCCGGGGACCGTAGCGGGCGCCTACCGGATAGATCGGGTCGGGATCGGGTCGACCGGCGGGCGCACTGTCATCGAGCGTCGTGTCGGAAGTCGATGCGTCGGTCTTCTGCCAGTCGGTTTCCATGCAGTTCCCCGTTCAGAACCCCCGCGCATCGGCGGGCCGGACCACACATGCCGCCGACCGGATGGCAAGTCAACCGTCGCGGATCGGCGCCTGCGCCATCGTCGTGAAGGGGCCGACCCCGACGGAGGAACCGGTCAGGGGGGACGCGTCGTCCGCCTGATGCGGGTCGAGCATCCGGGCCAGTACGGAGGGCGAGGGAACCATGTCGCAGCCGAGGAGATCGTCCTCGTTCTCGGGACCGCTCCGCGCGAAAAGCCGTTTCAAGATCGATCCCATCGCACCGTCCCCCTTCTTAACCTTTTATTTACCCGAAGATATCCCAGAGGTTGAACGAGTCCAGCAAGAAAGACGAATTCATCGTATGTTTTTTGAAACGTGGTTTCCCGGTTTGGGGATGCCGCGATCCGCGCCCGAACGGATCAGCCGACAAGGCCGCCGGGCGTCACCACTCCGTCGAGCCTTTGATCCGTGGATTCGACCGGCACCGCGTCCATCTCCTGCTCCGCATAGGCGTAGCCGTAGGCCCGCGCGGCGCCCCGTGCGCGCAACCCTTCGAGCGTGCGGTCGTAGAAGCCGCCGCCATAGCCGAGGCGCCACAACGCGCGGTCGAAGGCGAGCATCGGCGCGATCAGCAGGGTCGGAGTCGTCTCGGGCATGTCGACGGGAATCTCGGCGCCGAAGGCCCCCGTCTCCATGCGGGCATCCGGCGTCCATTCGCGAAAGACGAGAGGACGGGCGGGACCGGTAATGACGGGCACGCAAAGGGGAATGCCGCGCTCGTGCAGCGCGATCATCAGCGGAGTGGGGTCCAGTTCGCTGAAGATCGGGCGATACCCCGAGACGATTTCGGCGCTGTCGAGTGGGATCGCGCCGAGGAAGACGTCCGCCGCCTCCCGCGCGGCATGCGGATGCGCGGCGCGGGCATCCCGGCGGCGGGCCTTCGCCGCCTTGCGCGCGGTGTTCTTGATATCGGTAAGGATCATCGGTGGCGGAGCCGTTGCAGCCGTTGGAACACAAGATCCCCGTTAGCCTGGTAAACCAGGTGGGCGCCGCGTATTCCGGACCACGGTCCGGGACAGGGGCAGCTCCCGCAGAGATATTTATGGCTGATGGGTTCTGTTTCCTGACGAGAAGAACAGCACCGCCGCCGATCAATGTAGGGTAGAAGACCGGGAATTACCAGTCCCCGCGCAAACTATCAGGTCAGCGCCCCGGCGAGCATCGCCAGGATCGCCCCGATACTCAGATGGACGCGCAGCCGCCTGAACCACGGCGGCAGGCCCGCCCCCATGTCGTAGGCCAGCGCCCCCGCGAAACCGGCCGCGAGAATCCAGAACGCCTCCTGCCCGATCAGCACCAGCGCCGCCCAGGCGGTCAGCGAGATCAGGATCGAGACGATCATCGCGACGCCCGCTTCGGGCCTTTCGAGGGAGCGCCCCCAGACGATCCCTCCGAGGAACGACAGGATCACGGCACCGTAGCCGAGCAGCCAGAGCCGGGCCAGCGGCGGCGCGAAATACTGCGTGGTCAGCGGATCGATGGCCAGCACGGCAAAGGGGATCAACCCCGCGTATCCGAGTGCCAGGGCCGTGCGTGCGGTGTTCATGCTGTCTCGCCTTCATCCGGGTAGGTCGGATACAGACCCTGCACCCGCGCCAGTTGCTGTACAAGCGCCAGTACGCCGTCGAGCGCAGGGGTCGGCACGCCGACGATCCGCCCCATCTCCTGCACCGCCGTCACCAGCGCGTCGATCTCCATCGGCTTGCCGGCTTCGAGGTCCTGAAGCATCGACGTGCGGTGCGCGCCGATCTTCGCCGCGCCGTCGATGCGGCGCTCGACGCCGACGCGGAAGCTGGAGCCGAGCCTTTCGGCGATCTGCTGCCCTTCGAGCATCATGCGCCGGGCCAGCGCCCGGGTATCGGGATCGGTGGCGATCGAGTCGAGGGGTGCGCGGGTCAGCGCGGAGATCGGATGGAAGCACAGGTTGCCCCACAGTTTCAGCCACAGTTCCGAGCGGATATCGCCGACCACGGGAGCGCGAAAGCCGCCTTCTTCCAGCATCGAGGCGATCTTGCGCACCCGCTGGGTCGTCTCCCCCGACGGTTCGCCCAATGCGATCTTGTCGCCGGAGACGTGCCGGATGACGCCCGGCCCCGCGATTTCGGCGACCGGATAGACGTTGCACCCGATCGCGCGTTCCGGCCCGATCAGGTTCCACTGCCGGTCGTCCCGGTCGACGGCATCGAGGCGTCTGCCCTCGAACGCGCCGTCGAGGCCGTAGAAATACCACCAGGGCACGCCGTTCTGGCACGTCACGACCGCCGTATCGGGACCGAGGAGCGGTTGAATGTGATGGGCGGAGGCCCAGGACTGATACGCCCTGAGGCAGTTGAACACCACGTCCTGGCGTCCGAGCTCCTGTGGGTCGCGCGATGCGTCCATCCGCGCGACGGTTTCCACACCGTCACGGATCAGCGTCAGACCGTCGGCCCGGATCGCCTCCAGATGCGATCCCTGCGCGACGATCGACAGGTCGACGCCCTCGGCCCGCGACAGGCCCGCCGCCAGAAGCCCGCCGATGGCACCCGCGCCGTAGATGCAGATCTTCATGTCTCACGCCTAAGCAGGTTTTCAGAAAAATGGGCACCGGTTTTCGGTCAAAAAACCTGCAAAAACCAAAGAAACCAAGCAGGCATTCGTTGGCGAAGCCAAGAATGCCTGCTTGGATAGGGGAGCCGCCCCCGCGAAGCGGACGGCTCCGACAGGATAGGAGGCTAGAAAAGCCCCTGCACGTTCCCGTCGTCGTCGAGCATGATGCTTTCGGCGGAGGGGACGCGGGGGAGGCCGGGCATGGTCATGATCTCGCCGCAGATGGCGACGACGAAGCCCGCGCCCGCGCTCAGGCGCACCTCGCGGACGGGGATGTCGAAGCCGGTCGGGGCGCCGCGCTCGGTCGGGTCGGTCGAGAAGCTGTACTGCGTCTTTGCCATGCAGACGGGGAGCGCGCCGTAGCCCTGATCCTCCCAGGCTTTCAGCTGATCGCGGATCTTCTTGTCCATCGTCACCCCGTCGGCGCGGTAGATGCCCGTCGCGATGGCCTCGATCTTCTCGGCGAGGCCCATGTCGTCCGGGTAGAGCGGCGCGTAGTTCGCCTTTCCGCTGTCGATGATCTCGACGACTTTGTTCGCCAGATCGACCGTCCCCTCGCCGCCCTTGGCCCAGTGCATGCACAGGATGGCTTCGGTGCCCTTGGACGCGGCAAAATCCTTCACCGCCTGCACTTCGGCGTCCGAGTCGCCCGCGAAGTGGTTGATCGCGACGACCACCGGCACGCCGAACTTGCCGAGATTCTCGATATGACGGCCCAGGTTCGCGCAGCCGCTGTTGACCGCCTCCACGTTCTCGGCCCCCAGATCGCCCTTGGCGACCCCGCCATTCATCTTCATCGCCCGGATGGTCGCGACGAGAACCACGGCCTTGGGCGACAATCCCGCCTTGCGGCACTTGATGTTGAGGAACTTCTCGGCCCCCAGATCCGCCCCGAAGCCCGCCTCCGTCACCACGTAATCGCACAGCTTCAGCGCCGTCTTCGTCGCCACGACCGAGTTGCAGCCATGGGCGATATTGGCGAACGGGCCGCCATGCACGAACGCCGGATTGTTCTCCAGCGTCTGGACGAGATTCGGCTGCATCGCATCCTTCAGCAGCACCGTCATCGCCCCGTCCGCCTTGATATCGCGGCAATAGACCGGCGAGCGGTCGCGGCGATAGGCGACGATCATGTCGCCGAGGCGCTTCTGCAAGTCGTCGAGATCGTTGGCGAGGCACAGGATGGCCATCACTTCCGACGCGACCGTGATGTCGAAGCCGCTCTCGCGCGGGAAGCCGTTGGCTACCCCGCCGAGCGACGCCGTGATCTGCCGCAGCGCCCGGTCGTTCATGTCCAACACCCGGCGCCAGACGACCCGGCGCACGTCGATCTCCTGCTCGTTGCCCCAGTAGACGTGGTTGTCGAGCATCGCCGCGCAGAGGTTATGCGCGCTGGTGATGGCGTGGAAATCGCCCGTGAAATGCAGGTTCATCTCCTCCATCGGCACGACCTGCGCATGGCCGCCCCCCGCCGCCCCGCCCTTCATCCCGAAATTCGGCCCCAGCGATGCCTCGCGGATGCAGACCATCGCGTTCTTGCCGATGCGGTTCAGCCCGTCGCCCAGACCCACGGTCGTCGTCGTCTTGCCCTCGCCCGCCGGGGTCGGATTGATCGCGGTGACGAGGATCAGGTTGCCATCCGCCTCGCTCGCCTTGGATGCGATGAACGCCGCCGACACCTTCGCCTTGTCATGACCGTAGGGCAGCAGGTCCGCCGACCCGATCCCGATCTTGGCACCGATCTCCTGGATCGGCTTCTTGTTGGCCTTGCGAGCAATTTCGATGTCGGACATGTCGCGCTTCTCCTGTCGGTGCCGCTGGCGCGGGCAAATTAAGATCGTGTCCGGCCCGAAGTCCTTCGGATCACCCGCACGTCATCCCTTGAACAGGGAACGCGCGAAGATGCACCGCACGGCCACGTCGCCTTCTGTCACGGAAACGACGTCCGGGGAAAGGGCGCGGGATGCGCGGGGCGCCCCCGAATCGCCTATTTCCACA
>ENA-ORXT01002418-ORXT01002418.1-marine-metagenome-genome-assembly--contig:-NODE-2418-length-22519-cov-12.694813_pt1 | contig 22519 bp, 12 predicted proteins | sample MGYA00237868_ERZ511482 | MGnify/ENA metagenome assembly ERZ511482
ATCAATAATTTTTCCATTGCTCATTTTTAAGGTCAAAACTCTTGCCTGATTATAGCGACCTGCTAAACTTTTATTAATAATCCATTCTCTGACTTCTTGATTGTTTTTGTCATTGCAATGGGTTGGAAATAGTTCAATTGTTTTGTTAATATCAACTCCATTTATCTGTAATAATTCGGCTCCGAGTAAATTTATACCAAGCTCGACTATATGCGTTTGCCAAATATTTGAAATGATTGCTTTATTATTTTTAATGCTTACGTATATAGGCGAATACAACCTAAAAGACGATTGTGTATTAGTATTTAAAATAAGATGGCTGTCATAAAATTCGTCTAATAGATATTCGAAAAAAAGTACCTTTTGTACGTTCGTTTTGACCTTGGGAATTTGTTGCTCATAATTTGCTTGAATACAAGCTAAATCAACATTTTTTTCCTGTAAATAAATATAATTATGGGCTATATCATGTATAATTTCGTCTAAATCTTCTTTGATGATATTCGGTACTATATTGTTTTCTTGTGCATGAGTACAAGAAAAATTGAGAAATATAATAAACGTTAAAAACAGTTGTTTCATCTATATTTTTTCTATAAAATTCATTAATCTTATTTTCGCATCTTGCTTGGCTTTTTTATCTCCTTCCATCGTTCCCATTTTTACATCATCGACTAGACAAAGTAGTACTATTTAAGGAAAAAAAAAAAGCAAGTAACAGATTTTTGCTAAAAAAACTTTTTGGGTTAAACATTCAATTAACTCACCCGTTATAGGGAGACACCTAAAATTAAGTTCCTTTATTAAGATTAAGTACACTATCCTTTTCGAGATGATCAGCTTATTATTTCGTTGTTAATAAAAAAATGTCTTTTAATGAAGTATTTGATATCAATGCTTTTGTTTATACCTTCTTTCTGTCAGGCTCAAGATCTCTCAGATAAAAATATTCAAGCACTTATTAAAGAGTATAGAGTGAATGACCGTGGACCATTTAAAGACATTCGATGGTTTTGTCCAAACGATTCTATCCAGATGCCTAGAGAGCCTTGTGCGGAAAAAGGCGGTCATCAACGTGCTAGACATAAAGAGGCACTAGTTAAATTAGCAGATAAGCAACATATCTATTTAGGGCAAATTTTAGCAACCACTCCAATAGATGATTTTTGGGATGCAAACAATTATAATTCTCGCCTAAAGCAATATCAATTAGAAAAATTTTTAAAACAAAATGACAACGGTTGGATTTTAGAGCGCGGGCAATTTTACAGAGGCGCTTTTCAAGTAGAGGATGAACGAGCTTGGGGAAAAGAATTTTTGTTAAGTCAATTGAAAAGTGCGGGGACTATTGAAAAGCAGTTCTTTTTGTTGCGACAAGCCGCCAAATCAATCCCGCACAAAGAAGAGACCAAGAATTCTTATAATGTTCGGGTGGTATCCAAAGAAATATCGGAGGCTTATCCAAAATTTCAAGATCTTAGAGTAAAAATACACGGTCAACCAGATGTCTCTGATATTGGCAGAGTTGTCAATTTTCAAAAAGAATACCGCAAAAAACTATCGCCTAAATTACTAAACCAATTTGAGGAATTGGTGCAGGATATGGAATTGATGTATCAGCCGATTAATTTGTCTGTACTAAATGAAACCATTAATGACATATCAAGAAAATATGCTATTAGACAACAACTAACCACCTTTGTTGAGCAACACGGTGATAATGCAGGGAGTCCTGCCAGAGTAATAGCTATAGCAGAAATAATACTGGCGATTAGAACGGCGATGCCCAAAACGGGTAGTGCTAGTTCTAGATTAGCGATGCTAGATATTTCTAATGCTTTGGAAGAAATTTATTTCAAAGAAATCGCCGAATGGAAACCTAAGAATATTGCAGAAGTGATGGATAAAATTTGCTATTCTGCGATGGCCACCGCAGGCGCAGGGTTTATTGAATTGTGGGAATGGGAAAAAGTAGAAGGCAAATTGGCGGTACCCTTGGAGAACAAAATGACATTGGCTGATTTGAATAATCATTTGGTTACAGCGAGGGGCGTTGTAGAATGGGGTACGGGCATGGTCAATGGCGTATATGGAGATGTTGTAGATTTGTACGATGGCTTTGAACCAATGGCAAAAGACTTTACGGACGACTTGATTCGGTCTTCTGTTTTATTGCGATTAGGTCAAAGTGTTAGTGAATTGGGAGACAGAATTAGCAAAGAAGCTGGTCTATCTAATCAATTATTTACGATTGCTGGTCAAAGTGGCGCAAGAGGTTTAAATCCCGGTTACGCAATGGGGGAGTTAGTTGTTGTAGATGGATACGAAGAAGACCCCGAAGTGGATAACGGTAAGATTTATTTGTTTCGCCGTCCACCGTCTAGCTTAAAACCAGTTGCAGGAATTGCGACGGTCACAGAGGGAAATATGGTTTCGCACGTACAATTATTAGCTAGAAATTTAGGTATTCCGAATGCAGTTATTTCTAGTGAAAATCTTTCTGATTTAAAACGCTTTCAAGGTCAACAGGTTTTCTATGCGGTATCTAATGAAGGGACAGTGATCATGAAAGCAGTCGACCAAATGACCCAAGTCGAAAAAGATTTATTTTCTAAAAAGGAAAGAAACACAGAGAAAGTAACCGTCCCAACCGAAAAAATAGATTTGGCACAAACTAGTGTCTTAAATATGCGACAAATAGATGCGACCTCTTCGGGTGTATTGTGCGGCCCCAAAGCTGCCAACTTAGGACAATTAAAAGCACTCTTTCCAGAAAATGTGGTAGAAGGAATAGTCATTCCATTCGGTATCTTTAGAGAACATTTAGGACAAGCAATGCCCGGGCAAGATGAATCTTATTGGGAATTTTTAAATCAAACTTTTTTGCGAGCAGAAGGCATGGAAGCAGAAGGAAAAACCAGTATTCAAAAAGAAGAGTATGTACTCGAAAGGTTAGCGACACTACGCAAAGCGATTCTAAATATAAAGCTTTCATCCAATTTTATGAAAGACCTCCAAAATAGTTTTGTTGAGGCATTTGGTGAAAAAATTGGTAAAGTTCCCGTTTTTCTACGGAGTGATACGAATATGGAAGACCTAGAGGAATTTACTGGGGCAGGTCTAAATTTAACGAAATTTAATGTAGTTAGTAATCAAGCTATTATAGACGGTATCAAAGAAGTTTGGGCCTCTCCCTACACGGAAAGAAGTTTTAAATGGCGACAACGCTATTTACTAAATCCAGAAAACGTATTCCCATCTATTTTAATCATTCCGACAGTGGATGTAGAATATTCAGGTGTGGTGATTACGAAAGGAATTACGACAAGAGATGGTCGAGATGTAACCGTAGCATTTAGCCGAGGGGCAGGTGGGGCTGTGGACGGACAAGCAGCAGAAACCTATTTATTAAAGCATGACCAAGAAAATATATTATTATCCCCTGCACGAGAACCCAATTATATGCGCTTACCAACTAGCGGTGGTTCTACCAAGAATAAAACGACTTTTGAAAATGCTATTCTAAAGGAGGAGAATTTATATCAACTAAGAAAATTAGCTTACGATATTCATCATCAATTTCCCAAAAATCCTAATAGTTCAAATCACGGTCCATTTGATATAGAATTAGGCTTTAAAGATGATTTCCCATGGTTGTTTCAAGTGCGACCTTTTGTGGAAAATAAACGAGCAAAAAGTTCGACTTATTTAGAAAGTATTTCCCCGCAGATACCTACGGATAAACTAGTAGTGGTGCGATAATATAAGACTTCTCTTTAATCAAATTACCAAACTTGAAAGGGGATACGAATTACATTTTTATAACACTAAGCTGGACTTTAGCCATTGGTCTTTACAGTCAACATTAAAATAATGCAAAAGAAATCAATTATACTCTTGTGCCTCTTTCTTTTAACTGCTTTAACAGAATTAGCGGCATATCCAATAGATGGATATTTGCTCACAGGTATTCGGAGATTACTCTATTTAGAAAAAGTAGAAAGCGAAGAAATCAAAGACAAAAAAGCTATCCTGGGAGCGACTAAAACAATGGAGGAGGTACAGTTAAATCTTTACGGTACTCTTAGAGGATATGAGCTACACGACTTGCCAGCGATTGACCCCGATTTACAAAAGGAACTCAAAAAAATATTTCCTAGTTTAGATGAAAGTTATTCCTTAGCCTTGATGGAAATTACCCCAGGAAAACCTGTTCGCTATGCGGCACACAAAGAAGACCGAGGGTATCAGCCCGGTAGTGTGGGAAAATTAGCCGTACTGACTGCTATTTTTTGTGAGCTAGAAAACCTTTTCCCCAACTCCTTTGAGAAACGAAGAGAACTATTAAAAAGCCGAATGATAACGGGTGGTAAATTTGCGGTATATGACCATCATACGGTGCCTGTGTATGATACCGAAACAAATAAACGAGTTAAGCGAAAAGTAACTGAAAAGGATGTCTTTAGCTTATACGAATGGATTGACCACATGGTATCTGTCAGTAATAACGGGGCCGCATCCGTAGTGTGGAGAGAGGCGATTTTAATGCGAGCTTTCAATGATAAATACTTAACCTTACAACAAACAGAGATTGACAGTTTTTTTAAAAAATCCAATCGAAAGGAATTAGCTGATTTAGCAATACACGTTGTACACGAGCCTTTGCGTTCATTAGGTATTACGGAAGACGAGTGGCGATTAGGGAAGATGTTTACGAGTGGGGCATCGGGCATCGTACCACCTAAAGGTGGGAGTATAGGAACACCAAAAGCATTGATGAAGTGGTTTTTAGCATTAGAAAGAGGGAATATCAATGACCCGCAAACGAGCCTAGAAATGAAACGCTTATTATATATGACGGACCGAAGAATTCGTTATGGTGGTGATAAATCTTTAAGAAATTCGGGTTTATATTTTAAATCTGGAAGTTTGTATAAATGTGATAAAGAGAAAGACCCCAATTGTAAAAGTTATGCAGGTAATGTATATAATTATATGAATTCGGTTGCCATTGTGGAACGTCCCGATAGTACAGTTTATATGGTAGCTTTAATGACCAACGTTTTGGGTCGAAATTCTGCTTGGGACCACCGAGTATTGGCAGGAAAAGTAGATAATTTATTCCCACCGCAACAGCATGTATTAGCTAAATTGCGAAAACAAGAACAGGCAGATAGTTTGGCTGAATTGGCCGCTTTTAGATTAGATAGCTTGGAGTTGATAATGGAGGAAGGTGGCAATGCGGAACCAGAAGAAGTGCAGTAATATATATCACGAATTAATCCAAGATATTTCTTGTTTACACTTATTTAGTAAGGAGTAAAAAATATTGCTAGTATTATAAATATAATGCTCAATTGAAGTCGAATGTAGGGGATACTTTCAAAGTCTATTGATACCCCACATTTTTTGAAGTGGGTCAAAAAATCATAAATCATAAATCATACATATTAAATCATACATCATAAATCCATTTACTTGAATCGTATGATTGACGCTTCTAAACTAGGCGAAATAGGATGGATTTATGATGTATGATTTAAGATGTATGATTTATGATTTTTTGCCCACTTCAAAAGATGTGAGGTATCAATATGCTTTCAAAGTATCCCCTACATTTAGCCTCAATGTACCACTCATTATCTGCTCATTAATTAGAATATTTTTAAGCTACTAATCGCTTATTCAACATTGCCTTTTCGTCGTTCCGTTCAAAAGCCAATCTTTTTTTTAACAAAGGTTGGAGATTTTCATCAGACACCTTCAATAGCTCCATTACCGCATTTGTAACTTTAGGTGCATGCAGGGATAACAAGCTTTCCAAACATTCATATTCGGTAGGAATCTTTAATTTTAATTGCTCGATAGCACGTTGGGTTAAATTCTCCAAAAGGGTTATTTCGATAATAGGGATAATAATTTTTTTCAAATTGATACCTAATAAATTATCTAAAAACTCTAGTGCACTAATCCGAATTTCCGCTTTTCTTCCTCGAATACTTCGATAAATATTAATCATATCCTCGGGAGAATACTTTAAACCCAATAATAAAAAAAGTCGCTCTAAGTTTATATCCAATCGCTTTTCCAATACGCTGATTAATTGCTTCCTAGCAGCTACACGTGCTGAAAAATCAACCATCTCTTTTTTTAGGATACTCTTTTGTAAGTAAACGGTTGACATCGTTTCTTGATACAATTGGATTTCTTCCAAAATAAATGGAATAACCATTTTTTCATCAAAAGATAATTCTCGATTAGAGAAACGCAAACGATTTAAAGCCTTCAAACTTGCATGTCGCACATTCAAATTATTATATTTGAGTAACTTAGACAGTAAATCAACAGCTTGCGGACTCGAAATTTTGCGAATAATTTTAGGTAAAGAACGAACGACGTTTATATCTGTAATAGGATTATTTATAATCTCAATAAATAGGGGGAATGCCTTCTCTCCAAATTGGGAGAGTGCTTCTTGTGCGCTCGACCGATAGGTTTGGTCTTTCAAAAAGGAAATTAGAATATTTAAAAAAACTTCCTTTTGTGTTATTCCAGCAGAAATTATGGCTTGTCGAACGACCTTTGAATTTTCATCCTTTAAAAATTTAACGATATGACCATAATAGTTCTCTAATTTTCCTTTGCCAATAGTATTCAAAAAAATAATTTTTCTGAATTGATTTTCTTTTTGGGAAAGAGTAGTGTCAATTTTATTGAACCAATCGTATAATCGATTTTCTAAATGAAATTCTTTGGATAAAGCTGCATCTTTTAAAGAGGCAGTAGCTAGTCCAACTAATGCCACACCTCTTAATCGATAATGGTCATCTTCTAAATATTCTTCAATATTGGCAAGGCGGTTTTTATCATCGTGTTTCAATAGATATTCTAAAGCACGGGTTTGTACCTTGATAGAATCATCATCAATCAGCGCTGTTACCTCTTCTATGACTTCTTCTTTTTTATAAGTACTGGCATTACGTATTGCTGCAGCTCGTATTTCGGGTGAATCGTGCTTGAATAATTGCACCGTTTTATTAAATAACTGACTTTTTTTGATGTCTTTCACGCTTTTAAGCGTTACTAAAATTTGTTGCTCTGTACCTACTTCTAGTACTTTTGCCAATCTTTTTAAAAGTCGGTTACTCGGTATAATGATTCTTTCCGATTTAAGCTGTGAAATATCCGTTGGTGTGATAGCTGTTTCTATTCGTAATTTAAATGCATACAAATATTCTTTTCTAATTTTAAAAATTAAAAATAACCAGACTAGGGTGATTCCTAATATTATTAAACTAATTGCAGTAGGCGGTAATGCTAAACCTTTTATTACAAAAATTAATAATAATCCACTTAAACCTGTTGCAAAACTATCCACGAACACATCGATAAATGTCTTAGCAGGATTTTTTATTTTGGTAGGAATCGGTAAAACTAATAACTCCATAGCAGCTTTATTGACCGATTGTTTTAAACTACCCTCCGTTAATTTTAAGAAAATAGCCATCATTAATACTTCGGGCATCAATAACATCAAAGTACCAGCTAATAGAATGAAAACAGGCATGAAATATAAAGCTCTGCTTACACCGACATTTTCCATAATTCGCCGAGTCAAAAAGAGTTGTAAGCCTAAAGAAATAACATTGAAAGTGGAGAACCAAAAACCAAAGAACGCAGTTAAATCTTCTTTGTTGGTATAATGGATAGAGGCAATTGCACTAAACTGATAGTCTACTAGCTTGGCAACTATGACACTTAATCCTACGATACCTGTTAAATAAGTTAGATGTTTGGAAGCTAAAATAAGTTGTAATGGATGTTTTTTAGGTTTTACTTTTATTTTATTATCCGTTGGATCTTTCTTTTTGATGGGTTTTTGAATACGATACGACCAAATTTTATTAATTAAAAATAAACAGGGGACTAAGCATAATGCCGCAATAAATAAAAGATTTTCACTGACGGTAAATTGAGTAATAAAAGAAGCAAAATATCCACCAAAAATGCCACCTGTAATTGCCCCTGCACCAATAAATCCAAACAATCGTTTCGCTTCTCTGGAATTAAAAACCAAATTAGCTAGTACCCAAAATTGGGAAGTAGTCAATACCGCAAAAATCATCACCCACAAATAAAAAGCATACAGAACCACTCCTGTAAATATCTTTGCTTGCAATAGTACTCCAAAAATAAGTAAGGATCCTATACAAGAATAAAGGGTCATCTTAATCAAACGGTCTAAAGGAATGATGTTTAATAGTTTGGCGTAAACAGAGGAAACAATACCTGCTAAAATCGCTACTAAAATAAAAGCATAAGGTAAACTTTCAACACCAAAATTAGATAAGAAAAGGCTACTAGCTGTAGGTTTAACAATCAGTAAAGTGAAAATAATTAGAAAAATATAAATTTGCATTAGCAAGGAACGACTTTGTTCTTCTGGCCGAATACCAAAACCTTTTTCTAATATATTTTGTACACTTTTATCCATGGAATAGGAGTTTTTTTGATTGCAGAAATTCAGGAATTTCTACAACGCTTGAGTATTGTATTTGTTCGACAGTTATTTTGAATAAATTAAAGCCAAATACGAAAAGACATCGCAGAAAAATTAATAGACTTGTCCTTCTTTAAAAATACTTATATGAAATAGCTATTTTTTTACTAGTTTTCTTTAAAAAACCACTGAATAATCCTTTTATTGAGTTGTTTTTTAGAGGAAAATAGTAGAAAAAGAGCATTTCAGATAGGTGTTTCTTAAAGGAGGACAAGTCTAATAAGAACCTATTGGTATAAAATCTAAATACGTGATACCTTTTCTATCTTAAATTAAATGAATTTAGTTTTATTTAATATAAAGTGTTACGAACTTACTTTTTATACCACTAAGTATTGATAAAAAAATAAATAGGTCATTTTATTTTAAAATTGAGTCTTTTTTTAAAAAACGACCTATTTATTTTTTATCGTTACTAAGGGAGTAGGAAATAAATAACCTACCCGATGATATTGTTAAAACAATAATACAATACCTGTCAACATCAAAATCAGTTGCCACCATCCGTTGCCGTTAAGCTCAACGGCAACGGATGGTGGCAACTGATTTTGATGTTGACAGGGTATTATTTCCTCATCCCTAACTATAAAATGAGCAAAAATTAAGCCTGCTATTTGGAGCTATAAATCTTGTAATAAAAGGGTACTAAGGAACGGGAAATAAATAACCGCTAATTTTAGGCTGCCTCTTTTGTCCTTATTTTTCTCCTTAAAAACAGTCATTATATCAACATAACTCCTGCTTTTAAGAAAAAAACTAAGAACAAAATAGACTAGCCTAAATCTTAGCGTTTATTTATTTCCCGTTCCTAAGCTTACCGAATGATTGGGTTTAAAGAAAAAATAGGAACAAAAGAAGCTGTCCTAAATAGCGAACTTATTCTTACACTTTTCCTTAATGGTAGGGTTGGTACGTAAATTCTTTTTTATTGCCTACTCCTTTACTAATGGAGCTAAAAATATGCCACAACTTAACAAAGCAGAAATTAGCTTTGACCTAATTATTTACAAAAATAAAGCAGTGTTTTAAAGGCTTAAATATTGGGTTGTATTTGGATAACTAACAGGATTGAATAGAAAGTGGAAAAATGATAAAACGTGTATTTGCGTTCAACGTAATTGCCAAATTTATTTGGCAGATTCAAAACACGCTAAATTTTGTTCTAAGAAACAAGTAAAGCAAGTGAAATCTGCCAAATAAATTTGGCAATTACGTTGGCCACAAATACACGTTTTATCATTTTTTTACTGATGCTCTAGCTTTCTGTAAGGAGTTATTTTTCAAGTGTTTTGATAAGCCCATGAATAACCTGTAGGAAAGTATTGAACACCTCCGAAGAAATCTTACAAAGAAGTAAAAGTCAGATTTAACTTAGGTGCAAATGTTGGATGCCCAGGTCCATAAAAAATAGCTTTATTTTCAGTTTCTGCTTTTATCAAGCTTCTAGCATAAAAACGGCTGTCTTCTATTCCCGCAGATAAAGTAACTTTATTTTCAATGGTTCCTTCTAGTATATCTTGAAGATGAGCAGAAATATTTAGGCGATACTTAATCACAGTAGTCCCATTTACCTCTTCTATAATTGGCACTCCTCCCGTAATATTCGTAAGTATGGTGTTTATCGGTGTCCCTCCCGTAATAGCCGAAATATCGACATTTGCAGGTCCTCTAAAAGAAGAAAGAATATCGTCAATAAGGATTCTTCCGCCATTTTCCGTTTTTGTTGAAATAATTTGACTGATCAATCCAGTTGTATCCGAAGAAACAAGAGTTAGTTCTAGTTCTGCTCTATTCACAATAGTTGTAGTACCTGTACCTAAAGTAGCAATATTTGGAAAAGAAACTTCTATGTTAGGGCCTTGCATTCCTTGTAAATACAGGAAATCAGGCATTGCGACATTAACCACATTACCTACCTCTGAGCCTTCTGTTTCGTGTAAAAAATTACTGAACCGAGCATTACTAATTTGAAAAGGGTAGCGATATTGTCTTTTTATGTTTCCCCCAATCCCCGTTGCATAATAAACGGTAATACGGCTTATCGTATTGATAAACCTAAAAGAAGCAAAATCGACTGTTGTATTTGTTGGTCGAACTAGAAAACCTTTAAAAGCTGCTGCAAATGCTTCCTCCGATTCGTAAATAGCAGGATCGGCAAGCAACTCTTCTCCGAATTCAAGACTTAAAGGAATCCGAACATGTGGCCGTTCTTTTATCTCTACAGGTATTGCTCCAGAATAATCTATGTAGGGAATACTATCAAAAGTAGGAATAAAACTTCCTTTTCCAATAGGTTCGGGGCTTGTCATAAAATCTTGATTAGAAAAATATTCTGTAGAGACTTGCAAATCTTCTTCCAATCTGAATACTTCTACTTCAAAAACTTCATTGTTACCTCTAAAATTAACCGTAGAATCATAAGCCATACTTAGTATAACAGAATCAACTGTAAGCGCAGGAGAACTAAACAAACTATCCGTACCTCTAGATATTTGACTATAAAGACTTGCAGTCGTTTTACCAAAAGCAGGATCTTCCGTTTGCCCCAATAAGAACCGAAAAAGTTGGCGAGTAAGCGCCTCATTATGTGTAGCAACAGGTGTGCCTTCTATTGTGGTAGCAGCAACGACCAGTTCATTTGTAAAATTAATACTTGTTTGGTCCTCTTCTAATATCTCAGAACCTATCAATGTGGGTTCTGTACAAGCAAAAGGAAGTACAACAAAAAGAACAGCTGCCAATAAAAAAACTATTTGCTTCATTTTATAATTTAGCCTTTGGTAATGTAGGGTGTTTATTTGTTTGAATTGTTTATTTGTTTAGTAACTAAACAAATAAACAGTTTAAACAAATAAATAACTCTTCTTAACTGGACTTTAGCCATTGGTCTTTAGTTTTTGGTACGCTTATGCTTGGCAGTAGGAATTAGCTAAATACTTTACACTCGAATAAAAAAGACGAACGTAAACTAAATATTACATAACTTACTAGCACTTGGTAGGCTGCTACTAAAGACTAAAGACCAATGGCTAAAGTCCAGCTTAAGTAATGATTACAAAGTAAAAACGAGGAATAATTTGAAACATTATTCCTCGTTTTATTTATTTAATGTTATTAAGTAGGTTAATAAACTTGTTCGTTCGTTGCCTACGCTCTTAAATTTATTTGTCCGCTATACTCAGAAACAAATAAATAAACATAGCTAACTACTTGATAAGTTATTGCACCGTTTCTTCTTCTTCTTTCATAAGTGATTTATAAAAATCTAAATACGTAGGCAAAAAGTCTTCTTCTTCAGGATGACTTAATATTGGTTTGCCAGATAAAGTTATCTCACTAACAACAGATTCTTCTAAAGAATCACTGCCTAAAATAATTGCATCAGAAGATTGAACCGCTCCATTTAAAAGTGTGAAAGAATCATCTTTCGTATAGGCTGCTAAATCTGTTGCCTCCAAATTATTAATGGATGCTTTCTCCGCAAAATCCTTATCGAAAGGCGTTCCTATCTCACTGTTGTAAGCAGAATAAATAATCTTTGCATTTTCAAATAAAGGCTCTGTCTTATATGCAGTCTTTAAATACAAAGGAATTAAGCTGGTCATCCAACCGTGGCAGTGAATAATGTCAGGCGGCCATCCGAATTTTTTAACGGTTTCTAAAACCCCTTTACAAAAGAAAATCATTCTGTCTGGGTTATCTGCACAAGCTTTTCCTTCTGAATCTTCAAAAACGGACTTACGCTTAAAGAAGTCTTCGTTGTCTAAGAAATAAACTTGCATTCTTGCGCCTTGAACGGAAGCCACTTTGATAATTAGAGGATAATCATCGTCATTAACGATAATATTCATTCCTGATAAACGAACGACTTCATGCAAGCGGTGACGACGCTCATTAATTGTTCCGAAGCGGGGCATCAAAATCCTTATTTCCATGCCGTTTTCTTGCACATACTGCGGAAGTTTCCGAGCGATTTCGGAAATTTCAGAGAGCGCAGTATAAGGCTTCATCTCTTGCGTCACAATCAAAACCTTCTTCTTGCTCATTAAAACCTATTTGAAAGTAAATACTTTGGAGTTTTTTTGTGATTTTTTTAGAAAAAATCACAGCCTCTTTAGTAGTTACGTTTAATGATAAAATACTAGTCAAAGACCAAACACTTCCTAAGTGTAAAAAGTTAAAATAAGTAGTCTTTATTTGGTCTCATTTTACACTTCTGTTCTCAGAAGACGTGCAAAATTAGCAAAAAAATGGCACTTTTGACTAATTTATCTACTTTTATGCTCGTTAAACTCTAGTTAAACCGTCTTATCTATGCTTTATAATTGGTCTAATAAGAGGGGGCTTTTTGAGAGAATTTGGTAGATGTTTAGAATAAAAAGTAATTTGGGGTTTTGTGTTGCGAGTTTCAAGTTGCGGGTTGCAGGTTACAAGTGAGCCGTTACAACACGTTCCACTTGTAACCTGCAACCCGCAACTTAAAACCCATAACACAAAACCTGCAACTCAAAATTAAATTTTAACCTTCATAATATGTTGTTATTTAGAAAAATAGACCAACTACAAGCTTATCTAAGGCTTCAACGTTCTAAGGGTTTAAGTATTGGTTATGCACCTACTATGGGTGCTTTACACAAGGGACATGCTTCCTTAATTGAAAAAGCTAAGGCAGAAAACGATATTAGTGTTTGTAGTATTTTCGTCAATCCAACTCAATTTAATGATGCTGCCGACCTAGAAAAATATCCTCGTACAGATGCCGCTGACATCAATTTATTAGCTCGCCTAAAAAATGATGTTTTATTTTTTCCTAGTGTAGAAGAAATTTATCCTGAAAATTTAGAAACACCTAGTTTTGATTTTGGAAAAACAGACAAGGTCATGGAGGGTTTTTATCGACCTGGACATTTTGATGGTGTTGTACAAGTAGTACATCGACTCGTTGATATTGTTGAACCCAATCGACTATATATGGGACAAAAAGACTTTCAACAATTTACCCTGATTTATCAGATGTTGAAGCAAATAGAAAGCCCAACAGAGTTGGTTGTTTGTCCTATCATTAGAGAAGAAGATGGACTGGCTTTAAGTTCTAGAAATGTGCGCTTAACAGCAGAAAACAGAACAAATGCACCAATCATTTCTCAAACGCTACAATCGCTGAATAAATGGCTAGAAAAGTCCTCTATTAAAAAAGTAAAGGAAAAAGCATTGGCTAAGTTAAGTGCTATTCCCGATTTTAAACCAGAATATTTAGATATTGTCGATGGCTATACTTTGCAGCCTATCAAAAAAATGAAAGATTCGGATTATGTTGTTGCTTGTATTGCTGTCTGGACAGGTGACATCCGTTTAATTGATAATGAAATTTTAAAGAAAGTAGCTTAGGTTGTTTATTTGTTTATTCATTAGGTATTAAATAGATGTTTTTTAAACAAATACACAACATAAACAAATAAACATCTAAACAACTAAACAAACTCAATTTGGACAGACTTATAGGTACATACACAGGCACAGAAAAAGGCCCTTTATTAATATGCTTCGGTAGTATTCACGGAAATGAACCTGCTGGAACGCAAGCTTTAGAGCGGGTCTTTCAAATGCTAGCAGAAGAACCTATAAAAAACCCTTCTTTTCAATTTGCTGGCCGAATGATTGGTTTGCGAGGTAATTTGAGGGCTATTCAACAAGGAAAGCGTTATTTAGAAAAAGATTTAAATAGACAATGGATTCCTACTAATATAATGCGCATTAAGAAAGCGCAACTGGAAGATTTAACAGCAGAAGATTTAGAAATTAGAGAAACTCTAGAAGTCATTCATGCAGAAATAGCCAACTACCAACCCGAAAAATTAATCATTTTAGATTTACACACAACGACTGCTTCGGGTGGTATTTTTGTAATCGTTACAGAGGATGCAGAGAGCCTACGAATTGGAAAAGAACTACACGCCCCTGTTATTAAAGGTAAAGGCTTACTGGCAGGTGTTGAAGGGACTACTCTACACTATTTCAACCCTACTAATTTTTCTATTCCTACCGTTGCCGTTTGTTTTGAATCTGGACAACACCAAGAACCTATTGCCGTTAGTCGAGCCATTGCTGCTGTTATTAATTGTTTAAGAACGATTGGTTGTGTTCATCCTAGCCACATCGAAAATAAGCATGACCAACTCTTACAAACCTATTCCGCAGGTTTGCCTAAAGTGATGGAATTAATTTTAACCCATCGCATTCAACCGAGCGATAATTTTGCGATGAAACTAGGCTATCAGAATTTTCAACCAGTCAAAAAAGGGGAAGTTGTTGCGGTTGATAAAAATGGACCTATTCAAGTGGAAGAGGACTGTATGATGTTGATGCCTTTGTATCAAAAGCAAGGGAATGATGGCTTTTTTTTGATTAAAGAAGTGTAAAATTCCGTAGTATGAAGCATTCTTTCTACTAAATTAGTAGCTTATTTATTTAGGAAGCATATCGACTAAATCATACATATATCTGAATGGAAAATCATCTCTAACTCTTGAATTAATTTCACCATATTCTTCTTTAAAATATAGTTTTAGGTCTCTATATAAATTTCTTCTTCTCGCAACTCTGTTTTTATGATTTAAACCATATCTTTCCAAAAAGCTATTTGACTTGTCAAATAACTTTTTGTTTGATTGCTCAAGTATTTCTAGTACTTTTATTTTGAAATCTTCTAAATCGACATAAAAGAACGCATCAAATAAATAATTTCGATGATCCGGTTTTAACGTCTCTTCAAATGGGGTTTTATTTGCATAGCTTTGACAACTATCGCAAGAATAGAATAAATTATTCCAATCATACGCTTCTAAGGGAAAGATATTTTTTGGTCTATAATGTTCAATAGTTTCTTTACTCATATCAAAAGGATAACCATCACAAAAAGTGCAATGCTCTTTTGCAAGCAAATTTAATTCATTCCTTAATTTAGTATATATTCCTTTTCTCCATGAAAAACCAACTCCATTTTTTTTGTGTGATATTAGGTATCTTTCATATTCTCTACCCCATTCTTCCCAGTTGTCATTTAAAACAGCTAAGGAAGCAATAGTATTTAATGCTGGTCTATTTATTTTCTCCATTTAAATAATCTTTCCCTGTTACTCTTTTAATTCTAAATAGTTTGGAACTAACTACATCAAATACTTCTTCACCTTCCTCTTTTAGCTGGTCTATTATTTCTATAAAATCATTTTCTATAGAATAATTTTCTTTTATTATTTCTTTCTCTAATTCATTATACCTTTTTAATTTATTCATTGCCTCTGTCCCAAACCGGTTATAAGTTTCTAAAATATTTTCATATATATATTCATAAGAATGTCCCGTATTCGAAAGTTTAGTTTCTCTGATATGAGAATGGCCAGATTTAGATTCTAGCATATATATTTTAGCATTATCTATTGAATTGATAACAAAAGGAGAATGTGTTGATAAAAATATCTGAGCATTAGGGAATAGTTTCCTTGTAAGAGGTAATATGTAATATTGCCATTTAGGATGTAAATGAACTTCTATTTCGTCTAAAAGAAGTATTATATTTTGTTTATTTACTGGAATACTTTTATCAAACCATGGGATTTCATCTAACCTCATTAACAAATCTCCCAGCCAACTGAGAAGAGATCTTAGTCCATCAGGCAAAACATCAAATTCTATCTCATTGTTATGATAGTTAATTATAACTTTCCAAGGGTCTGTTTTTACTTCAAAGGAAAATTCATTATTCGTTAACTCATTAAGCCCATTTAATAAGCAATCCACACCTTCCATGTATTTATTCGCAATTTGTTCATTACCTCTTGTTCTCTCAATAGCTGCTTTTGAATATCTTGACACAATCCAATTTGAAACTAAATACCCGGTATTCTTATCTTTTACAAACTCTAATGCCAAATGTAAAGGATTAAAATCTTGCTCTGTGTCAAATTGGATAACAGAAGAATTAATCATTCTATAACCTGAATAACCAAAAGCTGCAAATTCGATTTTTTTATTTGTGAGATTTTTAGAAACTATCGAACGCTTATAATTTCTTAATCCTTCATAATGAGACTCCCATCTATAATTATTTTCATTCTTGGATATATGACTAGAATTAGAGATTATCTTTTCATAATTTTGGTGAATGTTTCCACATTTCTTACATCCAAAAATTGCTATTTTATCTACTACTTTTTGAGAGAATTTATCTCTCAGGGTAGTGTGTGCAAAGCTTTTTGCCATTCCTTTTTTATCATCCTCAAAGAATATAAACCTTTTATACAATAAATTAGAAACATGCTCTTTATGATTATTTTCAAAATAATCAAATCCACTCGCAATTGAATGTAAAATAGAAGTCTTACCACTACCATTTGGTCCTGTTAAAATATGTATATCAGGGTTCTCTTTTTCAATATCAAAGTCAAAAACCTGTTTTTTGAAAGGTCCAACATTCTCTATATGGAACTGACTGACTCTTATCATTTTTAATTAATTTTCACCAAAGGTAATTATTTCCTTTATTTTGTTATTAATTATAATTCCCAATAACAAATCTAACAATAAAAATCTCGTTATCAATTAAATATAAATACTGGTTGAATGGAATTATTTCAGATATATGCTTTTGAAGGTTTCTAAAATTAAACTATACTCCCTTAAAATCCGCTTTTCGCTTCTCCAAGAAAGCACTTGCTCCTTCCTTAAAATCTGCCGTTTGCGTCAAATCTCCAAAAGCATTCACTTCTGCGCCAAACCCATCCGAATTATAATCAAAATAAGCATTCACTGCCTCGATGACTTTGCTAATAGCAACAGGCCCTTTAGTCGCAATTTTTTGAATAATCTCCTTTGCTTTCGCGACTTCTTCTCCCACAGGCACTACATGTGTTACCAAGCCCAATTGTTTTGCTTCCTCTGCACCAATCATATCTGCCGTCATCATCAATTCCACCGCTTTTCCTTTGCCGATTAATTGTATCAAACGTTGCGTACCACCATACCCTGGCAAGATACCTAAGTTTACTTCTGGTTGTCCAAAACGGGCTTTTTCGCCTGCCACTCTTATGTGCGCAGACATCGCTAATTCGCAGCCTCCCCCAAGTGCATATCCATTGACTGCTGCCACAACAGGCCGATGAAACCGCTCAATAGCAAAGAAAATGCTATGTCCTCTTTGTGCAAAACTAGCTCCTTCAGCTCCTTCAATTTTCATAAACTCACTAATATCTGCGCCTGCTACAAAAGATTTTTCGCCTGCCCCTGTTAAGATTACGCCTTTTAAACCTTCAATGGCTAAAGCATCTTTTGTGAAAAACTGATGTAATTCTGCTAAGGTTTGTCCATTCAAAGCATTCAATGCTTTCGGACGATTTAAGGTGACGACTACAATGCCGTCTTGATTGTCGATTAATAGGTTGGTATACATATTTTTTTATTAAGAAGTCAGAGGTGAGACCGAAAAATATTTTTTTCTGTCAGAAGTCAGACTTATAACGTATTCCTAGACGTAAATTAGATTTGAAATAATGCGTGTACGAAGTTTGCAAATTAGGCGTTATTCAACACGGATTAGACGGATAAAACGGATTTTTTGTAGGTCGTGTACCTAGATTTAAGCCAAATCAATACAACATCTAGGTACACGACCTATAAAAAATCCGTTTTATCCGTCTAATCCGTGTTGAATAATGCCTAATTTACAAACTTCGTACACTCTTAATTAGTATTCGTTTATATTTTTTCTTACGGAGACTCAATTTGCGTCTAAGAAAACGTCATAAATCTGACCTCTGACAGAAAAATTTATTTTTCGATCTGACCTCTGACTTCTTTTCCTAGCTCTCCCAAATAACCTCTTCTGCCCCTAGTTCTTTCCCCACAAAGCGAGCCAATACAAAAAAGTAATCTGATAAGCGATTGAGGTATTGTACTAGAATAGGCGGTACAGTTTCAACTTCACTTAAAGCCACCACATTACGTTCTGCTCGCCGGCAAACGCAGCGAACAACATGGCAATGAGAAACCGTAGGATGCCCACCCGGTAAGATAAAGTTCTTTAATGGTTCTAAACTTTCTTCCATTCGGTCGATGCCTTTTTCCAATAATTCCACCGCCGAATTTTCAATAGCAGGTAGCCATAAATTTTCTTTGGAAGGGTCTGCTGCTAAATGAGAACCGACAGTAAAAAGCGTCTCTTGGACACTTTTTAATTCCGCTCTCAATCCTTCGTCTGTTAGATGATCTCGGACCAAACCAATAAAAGAATTTACTTCATCTACGGAACCATAGGACTCAATTCGTATGTGGTGCTTGGGAAGTCTCGTGCCACCGAATAGGGCGGTTGTTCCTTTATCTCCTGTTTTAGTGTATATCTTCATTCGTGTTTGTTATTATAATGTAGCGGCGACTTTAGTCGCCGAATTTCAACTCGGCGACTAAAGTCGCCGCTACATTAATCATTTTTTATTAAATGTATTCATGGTTCTAGCCAATCCAACCGTACCAAACGACAGCACTATTTTAGCCGCTTTAGGCAAAATTTCTATTAGCGCATCTCGCTCGTCTTTTGTCCATTTACCCAATACATAATCTACTTGCCGACCTTTAGAAAAATTATTACCAATACCGATGCGCAAGCGTGGATAATTGCTACTCATTAATTCGTTGATGTTGGACAAGCCATTATGCCCTCCCGCAGAACCTTTTTCTTTTAGCTTTATTCGCTCAAAATCTAAGTGCAAATCATCTACAATCACTAATAAATTCTCTGGTTGTATTTTCTTTTTTTGCATCCAATACCGCACCGCCTTGCCGCTTTTATTCATAAAAGTGGAAGGTTTTAGCAGGATAAAGGTGCGTCCTTTATGTTTAAATTCTGCTAAATCGCCTAAGTTATCGTCTTTAAATTTCACTTCGTACTCCTTAGCTAAATAATCTACTACATCAAAGCCTACATTGTGTCGAGTATGGTCATACTCCTTGCCCATATTTCCTAGGCCTACTATCAAATACTTCATCGGATCCTGTTCTTCTTCTTTTATATTAAAAATACGGCGAAATAAATTTAGCCAGTTTACCATGTTAATAGAATTAGAAGTCAGAAGTCAGACCGAAAATGAAAAGAAGTCAGAAGTCAGACCGAAAAATAAATTTTTCTGTCAGAAGTGAGATGTATGGCGTGTTCCTAGACGTAATTTAGCTAGGTCTAAATAAAATATATTTTATAATACAAATCTAATTTATATCTAGGAACACGCCATACATCTCACTTCTGACAGAAAAATTTATTTTTCGGTCTGACTTCTGACTTCTTTTTATTTTCGGTCTGACATCTGACTTCTTTTTATTTATTTTCCAATAGAAATCAAATTCGTAAATAAGCGATAAGCCCCAGGTACGCCTGCTGGCAATTCTCTAAACCAAGAATAGCCAGAATAAACATACCAACCATCTCCATATTGTGCAACCAATAAGCCCCCATCTTTAGGTGTTTCGCCCGAATCATTGGACGATAAAATAGCCGTATAGTGTTCATCCCATTCATTTGGGAAATACAAACCTCGTTCTTGCACCCAGCCCTCAAAATCTTTTTGAGTGATTTTATTAGGGGTATTCAATACAGGATGATTCGGTGCTAAAAACCGCACTTCAGCTTCCTCTTTAGACACCCTATCTCTAGAAATTTTTAATGGATAAGGCGCTATTTTATCCATCTTCACTTTTAAACTTCGATGGGTATTGTATTGATTAATTAAAGTGCCACCATTCTTTACATAAGCCATTAGTTTTGGCTGATAGAATTTTAGTCTTTCTACTGTATTGTAAGCACGAACCCCTAAAATAATCGCATCATATTTGGATAAATCACCAGAGATAATTTCACTATCTTCTAGGGTTGTTACCTGATAACCTACCTGTTCCAATGCAGCAGGTACGGCATCACCTGCACCCATGATATAGCCAATTTTATCGCCTTTCTTTTGCAAATCTACTCGTACTACTTTTGATTCGGAAGGCTGTACAATAGTTTGCGTTGGAATGTGATCGTATTCTATTAAAGTTACTTTTTTAGTATAGCTGGTTCCATTTTCTAAGGTAACAATTGGAGAAATTAAATTTTCCTCTTGCTTATCAGTTGGGTATAATTTAAAACTTACCAACTGCTCCTCTCCTTTTAATTGCAAATCAATATCTACCTTTTCTGGTTCTGTTCTCCAACCGTTAGGTATTGCTAAGATAACTGTACCTTTTACATTTTCTTCTCCTGACTTCACTAATACATTGACTGTCTTTGGGCTATTGTCTGCAAAAACATAAACGGTTTCTTGGATATTTGCAAACACGGGTTGTACGATTTCTACTGGTCGGTAGACTTCTCCTGCGACAGGGTCTCGTTTTTTGAAAACCACCTCTGTTGACAAATCAAGGGGTTCTCCATCTACTAAAAATGCAAACTGTACTTTTAAAGCTCTAGGTGTTTCCGGAAGACCTCTACTCAATTGGTCCTCTACGGTATACATACCCAAAGCAGATTTTTTATTTAACCAGTAAGGATTCGTATAAGTAATATCTTTAGGTAAACTTACTTTTTGCGTAATTAAGTTTACTTCATTATTAGCTAAAGTCATTTGCAAAGTAGAATCTTTGTCTACTGGTAAAATGCTAAAATATTCTAAGACAACGGGTATCTCAGAACGATTCGTCAATTCTATATCAATATCAATTTCTTGCCCTTGCGTGTAAGAATAATCATCCGAAGTTGCTTGAATGTATAAACCCATTGCGGCTTTAAGTACCTCTTTTATTTCCGCTATTTTAATGCGCTTCCAATGCCCATCTGGCAAAGCCTTCATTAATTTATAGGCTTTTAATAAGCCTGATACACTAGCAGCAGGATTGCTATAATCATAATCCGCTTCTACTTTTTTCAGCACTTCCCCAATAGCTGCACCGCCTGCTACTCTAGTCCAAGAGGTATTGATACCTTCAAAAACATCCGTTTTATCACTAGGCATATCCCCTTTTAATAATTCCAAATATTCTTGTAACCCACCTCTCGTACTCATTGCACCAAAGCCTTGGCATTTGTGCATACTTCTACTTTCGGCTGCTATTTCCGTATTAGATTTTCCTTTAATCGGATAATAGACCCCTGCATCCACACTCATCAATTTTGACTTATCCGCTTTCGCAAATTTATCTCGGCTACCATAAAACCACCAAGAGGTATTAAAGAACAATCTTTTAGGTTGCCAAACTTCTACATATTTTAACTGCTCTGGATAAACAGTTGGGTCGGCTGCCATATCAAATGCTCGATGTGAAAGAATAGCAGAAGAAGTATGATGTCCATGTGTTTTTCCTGGTGTACGGTGGTCGAAACGATTGACAATTACATCTGGCTGCCATTTACGAATCGCCCAAATCACATCTGCCATCACCTCTTTTTCATTCCAAATTCTAACAATTTCTTCAGGCGGGAGACCATAGAGGGGATGATCAGATTTTAGATTTTCAGCTCTTTCCCACGCATCGAAAGCTTCGAAGTAGCTTGCTATTTTTGTAGTTACTGAAGGGAATTGAATTCCGTCTACCTTATAAGTATGATCGCTAGGGTCGAAAGTGATTCGATGATCTCTAGAATGTGGTTCACTTTCTTTAAGAGGTATGTTTGGCGGAATCGAATGTTTACTTCTTGAAACTGAAAGAACAAATTTTTCCTCGGCTTCTTCTTGATCATTTAGGCTAGTTTCCTGCAGTTTCGTAGTGATAGGATCTCTTCTAAATATGTGTTCTAGGTATTGTTCTCTCCATCGATCCTTTTCCCACTTTTGGGCCTGAATTGTGTCCCACCTCTGCTCTATACCTGGGAACTGTCTACTTGCATTTTGATTTCTAGCCGAGTAATTTTGATCGATGGTGGCTATAATATCTTCTATA
>ENA-ORXT01002419-ORXT01002419.1-marine-metagenome-genome-assembly--contig:-NODE-2419-length-22513-cov-11.857372_pt1 | contig 22513 bp, 27 predicted proteins | sample MGYA00237868_ERZ511482 | MGnify/ENA metagenome assembly ERZ511482
GGCTGTGCATCCAAGCATCCACGATTGGTGGCCCGGTTCTTGGCTGCAGAAACGTGCTGGCGGCGACGGCGGCGGCGGCGGTAGCGGCGGCCGACCGGCGCGCGCTGCGCGGCGGGATCAGCGCCCGGTAAGGTGGGCGCGTGCGCCGCCGGTAGCAATGAACGGCGGACGCGGCGGCGGCGACGGTGGCGACGCCCCCGACCTGGCGAGGACTGGCGGGGGGGGCGCCACGACGGCGGCGCTTCCCCCGCATGGGGTTCTCGGCGGCGTCCCGTTTGGCGGCGACGGCGAGTCGGGGGCGGGCAGCCTCGTGCCGGCAGGCGTGGAGCGCTTCCGCCACCGGCCCCCGTCGGTCGCGGCGGCGGCGGTGCGCGGGGCGGGGGGGTTGAGCCCCCGCGCGCCGCCGCGGACGCTGGGAGCGCGGCCGCCGCCCGGGGTGGGCGAGCAGCCGCGCCATGGGGGGGGGGCAATCCACCGTGCGGCCGACGCGCTCGCCGCTGGGCCGGACAGTGACAGCGACAGCGGGCGGGCGGCGCCGCGCGGCACTGTCGAGGCGGGGGCGTTCCAGCACCTGCAGGGGGAGGTGCCGGACCGGGCCGAGACGGCGTCGGCGCCGCCAGACCTGGAAGTCTCGTCGCGCTCGCTGTCGTCCTACGCGGTACGTTGAGGGTAAGGGGTGGGGAAGTGGACAGCTGAGTTGTGGGCTGCGTGGCGAGCGATGCGCGGCGATGGGGTGGTGACTCGGGTATCGGTGGGGGGGGGCTCGGTCGTGGTTGGAGTAGAGTGGACGTCATATATGTGGGGAAACCCAGTGATGACGGACGGTGGGGGTGGATGTACGCGTAAGCCTGGCCGTGTCTCGCACATGCTCCACGGCCCTTGGGTTGGTGTGGGCGGCACACTCACCTTTCGTTTTATTGGCTGTCTTTGTGACATTTTGTCTTGATGACCGTACGCTGCTTGCCCGCTGCGCTGGCATCTGGCCCCTTTTGTGTGAGGGTGGCGCGCAGGCTGACTACAACGCGGCGCTGTCAGACATCCGCTGCGACGTGCATTACGAGGCCTTTTACAACAACTACCCAGAGAAGCAAAAGCTGCCGCCCCCGTTGGAGCCGGTGTCGGTGCCGGTCGGTGGTCGGATGGCGCCCTCACAGGGTACCCCGCTTGGCCAAGCCTCCTCGTTGGCGGCAGGCAGCGGCGGTGGCAGCGGCAGCAGCAGCGGCTTGCGGCGCATCGACAGCGACGCGTCCGTGGAAGACCTCATCTTTCGCGAGTCCCGCAAGATGCGCCCCCGCTCGTCGACCAACCTTCAATCCCTCGCGCTGTTGCGAGAAGACTCGGTGACCTCCCTGGCGTCCCTGTCACGGGTGCCGTCCGACGTCGGGCTCGACGACCTCGCCTACCGGGCGTCCCCATTTATGGACGGTTCGCACTACACACCGCCCCTGGCGCCAGCTCGGCTGCTGCCGCCCCGGCCACAACCACCACCCACCCGGTACGGGGGGGGCGGCGGCTCGGGGGCAGCCAACGGCACGTCCCCATCCTTTACCCACCGGCCTAGCCCACTGCGCCGGTCAGCTCCCAACGGGATGGCCGGCTCCCCATCGGGGGGTACACCCCACCATGGCCGCCCTGCGCCGCCACCGATGCAGCCGCCACCTTATCTCAACTCTAATGGCTACTACGCGTCCGGGGCGGGGCCCCCATCTATGCCGCCGCAGGGGCCACCGCCGGATCCGTACGACCCATCCTACTCGACGGTTCGCGCGATGGCGATGATGTCTCTGCATCAGCCTCCAGGTGGCAGCGCCGCGGGGCCACCGGGTGTGGGCGGCCCGACCCCACCGTCGCTGGTCAATGGAATGGTGGACCGAGGCGCGCCGATGCGGAGCCCGCCAGGGGTCTTTGGGGTATCCCCACCGACCTATGGGATGCCCCCAGCGGCGCAGATGGTACCCTCGTACGGCTACTCGCCCTATGGGGGGGTGCCCCGGCCAGTACAGCAGCCGGTGCACTCCCCGCCACGGCCCTACCTCGGCACCTCTCCGGGCGGCGCGGAACGCCCGCCGTATGGGCCGTCCCCACTGCTCTCGCCGTACGGGTCGCCAGCGCCACCCGAGTACGGCTATGACTATGGTGACGGGGAGCGGGGGACGGGGGTGCCAGGCGGGCCGGCCATGGGCGTTGGTGGCGGGCCGGGCCGGGCGACCGGCCGGATGGGGGTGGGGGAGACGGCGCCACCGACTTACGGGGGCCGAGGGGAGCGACGGCGGAGGGCACCGCTGCCTCCCTCACGGCCGGGTCGGCCAGGAGGGACTGGCCGTGGTGCGCGGGCTGCTGTGCCGCTGGGCACACCGGCGACCCCGATGGGTCCCGTCGGCATCGGCGTCGTCAGCAGTGGTGTCGGCGTCGGCGGCGGTGGCGTGACGGCGGGCGTGCACGTGGGCGACTATGACGCCGCGCACTCGCTGAGCATGTCCTCCTCGTTCACGTCCCCGCCACGGAGCCCCCCGATGGCAACGGCCGGCGGCGTGTCAGCGGGAGGCGTCGGCGGCGGCGGCAGCGGCGGCGGCGGCGGGCTCGGAGCGTCCTATGGGGGCTCCATGGCCGTGCCGTCGACCGGCTTAGTTGGGAACACCCTCGGCCTTGGGGCAGCCGCCACCAGCCCGCCGCTCTTCATGTCCTTTTCTGAGGTGGTTGGCCGCATCGATGAGCTGGCGCGGGATCAACACGGCTGCAGGTATTTGCAAACGGCGCTCGAGGAGGCCGACTCGAGTCGCATCAACGTCGTCTTTGATGAGGTGTACGGGCCATTTGTCGACCTGATGACGGACCCGTTTGCGAATTACCTCTGCCAAAAGGTGTTTGAGTACTGCTCCAACACGCAGCGTCTGGCGCTCCTTGGCCGCACTGCCCCCGCGCTGCCGAGCGTGAGCACGAACATGCACGGCACGCGGGCGGTGCAGCGTATGGTGGAGTGCCTCTCGACACCGGAGCAGGTCACGGCGATGGTGTCTGTGCTCGCGCCGGCGGCGGTGAGCCTGATGAAGGACCTCAACGGGAACCACGTCATCCAGCGATGTCTCCACCGGATGGACGCGGCGGCCAACCAGTTTGTCTACGACGCGGTCGTCACCAACGCGATTGAGCTTGCGACGCACCGCCACGGTTGCTGCGTCATGCAGCGGTGCATGGACTACGCTACGCCTGCGCAGCGGGACCAGGTTGCGGTGCGAGTGACGACGGCGGCGCTGCCGCTGGTCACCAACGCTTTTGGCAATTACGTGGTGCAGTACGTGCTAGAGCTCAACGAGCCGGCCTACACATCTGACATTGTCATCCGGCTACGAGGTACCTTTGCAGAGCTGTCTATGCAAAAGTTCTCTTCAAACGTTGTTGAGAAGTGCTTGCAGCTGGCGAGCCGCGACCTCCGGCGGCTCGTCATTGCGGAGCTGATGGCGGACGCGGACACGACCAAGCGGCTGATCTTTGACTCTTTCGGCAACTACCCCGTGCAGCGGGCGCTGCTCGTCGCCGAATCCCCGCAGCTGGAGCAGCTGTGCGAGGCTATACGTCCGCATTTGCCGGCGCTCAAGGCGTCGCCGTACGGGAAGCGCATCCACAGCAAGATCGTCAAGCGCTTCCCAAAGAACTTCCCGAGAGATTGAGGAGGTCGGACGGGTGGGTTGACGCTGCGAGGGCGGTGGTGACTGCGGCTGCGGCGGAGATGGAGGTGGGGGGTGGAGATGGGGGCTGGAGATGGGGGCTGGATATGGGGGCTGGAGGAGGTGCGTGGAGGGGGGGCGTTAAGGTGGGGCGCGGAGGTGGAGCGTGGAGTTGCGAGGTGAAGGCGGCCTGGGGGCGTCCGTAGGCCTTCTGAGGTAGGGCGACTCGGAGAGGAAGCTGCTCGATGCTTCCGCCGTGGATTGACTGGACTTCTTTTCGTTTGTTCCTTTCCATCGTCTGTTGTACCGATATTGTGCTTGTTTTTATTGTTGTGTGTTTTGCGTTTGGGCCCCGTGGCAGCGTTCCCCCCCTCTGTGGGTGAGGGAGAGCCGGCTGGTGCTGCTAACCTTTCTCGTTGACTGGGAGTCTGTTGCTCATGGACTCGCGTACCGTGCGGGGGGTTGTTGCCCGTACTTTTTTTTTTCACGGTGCTGGGTGTGCGGCTCCATTGTCGTTTGCCTCTTACATGTTGTGTCAAATGGCGGCACTTGTTCTACTGGAGCGTTTTTGAAGCAGCGCGATGCAGGGTTCCCAACGTCGGTGGAGTGTGTGTAGACACTCCACTGAATCGTTGCGCAACCACTCCTTGCCGCATCATCGTCAGCACCTCCCCCGACAAGAGCAGGGGCAAAGCGCAAGAAGAGGCCAGCGTTTGAGCAAGACTGAACAGTCGGGAATTGATAGGCCTGGACGTGCGCCTCGTGCGTTGTTCACGTGAGCGACGCTTCCTCGACGTCGCCGCACCAGCTGTTGTACTCCTAACGACCAAAGAGCCAGGACGCTCGTAACATGCGTCCGTGAGCCGTTGCCGCGCACGTCTCTCCCGTACGCTAGGTCCCTCCAAACGACCGCCAGCGCGAAATCATCGTTACCAAGCGTGCTTCGACTGCACTTCTGCCCCATGGCAATCACAGCTGGGTGGTATCCCCAAGGTCTGCACGGGCTGCCACCGCCTTATTCTGCTGGAAAGTCGACGGCCCACGCCCTGTCACATCGAGCCCGCCTTCCTTGTGCAAAGAAACCCACCAGACCATCAGGCCCTGCGCTGGCTGTCGTTTTACCGCAGGCCACACTCACTCGGTCCACCCAAGGACCTCATTCGCCTGCCCGTGGACTCAGCCACAATCTGGCGGGTGAGCACCTGCACCCACAGACTGCAAGAAGGTCGGATCCACAGTACTCTTGCTGGCGTGCCAGCAAAGCAGCACGGCTGCGAGCGGTGAACATAGTGCCTGCTGCCCGAGCTCTAAAAGACAGAGGGTGGACCGGCACGATCGCGCAGCGCACAAAGCGGTCCCCCCTAAAAGGCCGAGTGCAAAGGGTTGACCTCACCGCGCGGCGCGCGGCGGCCTCCCACAGCGGCTGGCGAGACTAAATTTTAGCTATGGCGCGTCGCCAAAGAATGATCGGATCTGAGAAACGCTCACAGCAAGTCACAGCAGATCACAGCAGCGCACAGCACAGAATTTAAAATTGCTGTGATCGCCCTTGCCTCCCACAGAGCCATCCAGGAGCCCTCAGCATGCAATTTTATTTCAAAGCACAGTCACAGCACGGTCATAGCACGCTGAAACTTTGTCACAGCACGGTCACAGCACGGTCACAGCACGCTGTAACTTGCTGTGGAACTTGATCGGATCCGATCATTCTTTGGCGACGCGCTACAAGATAGGACAGGTCGCGGCCGCCCTTGAACCCCCGCCGGGGGGTGCGCGGCCAGCCGGTTGAGCCGCTCCACCAGAACTCCCTCCTACTGCGTCAGGCGCCGCGGCCGCCGCATCACGGGTGGCTCCCAGTGCGTGTGGAGCCGGGGGCTCCCCCGAGGACGCGGCGACGCGCGGGGTGGTGCGCGTGGCGGCCCCCCCGCCAATGGGCGGCGGCGGATGCACGGGCAGCGGTGGGGGATCAAACCCCCCCGGCCTCGCGCGGGCCCCCGCCGCCGCCGCTCGCCGCTGGTCTGGGGCAACCCTCACCGGCGATGCGCTGGGGCGATGTGCTTGGGGCAATGCTCTGGGCGGGGGCGCGGCGACGGCATTGCCCGACCGCCCGTCGGGTTGTGGGAGGACACGCACGAGTCTGCAGGGCGTGTGCCAATGAGCGGGTGCCACGGTGGTATGAGGGGGCATTGTGCACCACAGCTATGAGGGGCTCCGCGACTCTGAAGGGGATGACCTGTGGCCCGCGGCGGGGTGCGGGGTGACCCCCGCGTGCGCATGGAGGCGTGCCCTGGGGCTTGTGAGAAAGCCCCCGCACAGCGGTTGAATCTCGCCACTGGCGCATCCGGGTCCAGTGACAGGCACAGCGAGCGCATGTGTTTCCTGGTGCGCAAAGGGATCGTTTCAGACACTCTTGCATGAGGCGAGTCAACGAATGCGATGCTTGTGCAGAGAGCAATGCAGGTCACGTCCCTGTTGTGGCGGTGTAGCAGGCACTCCTCCCTGGCTTGCAACCGTTTTCAGCGGGAAGGAGGCACCTCTTTACTCTAGTAGCCATACCTGAACCCGCCGCCCAAGCAGAAGAAGCGTTCCCCACATCATCCGCCATCAGCGGCAAAGTGAGCCAACAAACAAAGAATAAAAAATAAAACACAAGCAGAACCGCATCCATGCCAACACACGACATGCCCGGGGTGGTCGGCCCTCCCGCGGGGCGGCCGGGCACCCCGCGCGCCGAGCGACACGAAACACCAGCCCAACCACAAGCGAGAATCAACACACAATGCAAACAACCAAGACAAACCAGGGGGTGCCGCCCCCCCCCCCCCCCACGCCTCACGCCCATGTCCTCGGCGCCCCCACCTCCTCCCGAACGGCCACCTGCGAGCGGAGCGCCCCCGCCGCCGCCGTCAGCGCCTCATTCTCCGCCACCAGCGCCGCGACGCGCGCGTGCAGCGCCTCATTCTCCGCCGCCAACCGCGCGGCCTTATCCTTGGCCGCCTGCCGCGCCTTCAACGCCACCTCCCGGTTGCGAATCACCCGCGCCGCCTTTTTGTCGACGGCCGCCGACGAGGGTGTGCCGCCGGCGCCGCCGCCGGCGCCGCCGTCGCCGCAGACGACGCCCGGCGTGCCGGGGGAGCCCCCCCCCCCCCCCCCCCGGCGTGACGGGCGGCGCAAAGCCGCCCCCACCCCCAGGTGAGGACGCCACAGGCAGCGGGGAGGAGGCGAGGGATTTCGAGACGCCCCCGCCGAGGGCAGACCCCCACCGCCCGCGGGGGTGCTTGAGCGACCGCAGCCGCCGCCGCCGCTGCCGCCGGTCGGTGGCGGTGAGGGAGTCGGGGTCGGCGCGGAGGAGGTCATCGGCCGACGCGGAGCCGGGCGCGCTGACGACGGCGGCGGCGTAAAAGGCAGACGCGGCAGCTGGGGAGAGCAGCTCTGCCGCCGCCGCCGTCGGGGCGGCGGCCGCGCGGTCGGCCCACCCGTCGTGAAATGGCTTCTTGTCGACGACAGCGGCGGCGGCCGCCGCGGCGGCGGCGGCGGAGGGGGCGGCGCCCCCAACGCCCGACGGGGTCACGGGAGAAAAGACGGCGGCGGCGTAGCCGCTGGCGGCGAGCGACGACCACGCCGAGTTGAACTGCTCCACGTCGTCGAGCGACGCGAGGGAGCCGCCGCTGGCGGTGGAGCCGAGGCACGGCGCCGTCGCCGGCGGGCCGCCACAGTGGCCAGGATCCCCCGCGTCGGCGAGCGACGACAGCTCCAGCGCCGACAAGTCGAGCGCCGCGGGCACCGACCACTCGGCGTCCATGTTCATGATGGGGGGGGGGTTGGGGGGTGCGCCCGCGAGGTGCGAAACACCAAAAGCGGCACGTCGGCCGCGGTTAAGGGGTGCCGATGACGGCGCGCACCGGCGTGCGGCCACGTCGCGGAGGGGGGACGAGCGGCACGCAGAGCGCGGCACGCGGGGAGGTACGGAACGTGTCGGTGGTGCTGCTCCGCGTCAGGAGCTGTGTGTGGGCGGGGCGCGCGGCGGGGGGGAACACTCGGCGGACGGTGCGGGCCGGCGGGAAGAAGGGAGCGGGGGTGGCGGAGAGGGCGTCCACGTCGCGGGCGCCGGCGTTGCGCGTCGGTGCGGCGCCACGAACGGCGATGGGGAGGCCCGCTACGTGCTGCGTGTGGGGGTGGGGGAGGGGAGAACGTAGCGGGTCGGGAGCCGACGTCGCCCCTTTATGCGGTTCGACGGCTGGGGGAGCGCCCACCGCGCGTCGGTGCCCGCGGTGCGCCCTCTGACGGGGGGACTCGCGCCCCGCCCCAACGCGGGCACCCTGCCGCAAGCTCGATGCCCAAAGGGGGCCGGGGCGCGCGCGCGGGCGCAGTGGCAGCTGGCACCCCCGCAGCAAGCACCCCAAGCCGCTGCGCCCGCCACCAAGGCCACTCCCGCCACCCCGCCGCGGGCATCAAGTTGGTGGGGTGGGGCGCTCCGGGGGGTGGTGGCTCAAGGGGGGAGGGGGGGTGGATTCCGTGCTGAGAGGCGGTGCCGCCTCCCATCAGCTGCTGCCAGCGAGGGCCGCACACACCTCCTTGCGCGCCACTGTGCGGCTCCTACCCCTCCAGTAAGACCTGACGTGCGGGGGGGGCGGTTGCAGAGCTCTGCCGGGGGCGCACCCACCCCAACCGCACCGGTCCTGCGGTGCGGCGCGAGCCCCCAAATCCTGCCGAACGCCACCCGCCGCGGGCACCCCCCCCACCAGGGGGCCCCCTCGGCCACGCGCCCCGCCGTCTGTGACGCGCCTCGGCTGGCAGTGCCAGAAAAGGTACTGGCTGGGGGGGAGGCAGGGAGACCCAGAGGCGGGCGCGCCAAAAACGCCACGCCCCCCACCGGCGCCGCGCGCGTGCCGTTGGGCGGCCCGCCCCGCGTCAACGGCGTGCGGGGCCGGTGAAGGATTTTGAAAACGCGGTGCGCAACCAACCGCCATCGCGCGTGGGGAGGGTGCGGGTGGCGATACACTGGCGAAGGGCACGAGCCCGTGGGGCCCCGGTCGGCTGTCGCGTGCCGAGGCGCGGGGGGTGGGGGCGCCCCTTATCGCCAGCCGTTGCCGACGCAAGCTTCGAGCGGGGCACGCGCCCAGGCCAAGCCCCCCCCAAAGTTTGCGGTCATTCAAAAAGGGGGCGGTCCAAACCCGGCGCCCGGCCGCCCCGGACCCGTTTTGGTGTGGGTGCCAAGCGCAGAAATCCAGCCTCGGCAAAAAGAAGAAAACACTGGGCAACGCGCGACCCAGAGACCCTGTGATCGCTGTGTCAGAGCCGAACAACCACCCCGACTGCACGCACGAGAATTTGCCGGGGGCGTGGGGGTACTGTACCGCCACCGTCTGTTCGTGCCGCTACCAGCGGGTTGCTCCCCCGGGCCGCTCCGGCTGCCGACTCGGACGGAATGTGCGGTCTACTCCTAGCTCGAACCAGCAGCAGCACACCAGCAGCCCACGGCAGTGCGTGGTCAGCACATCCCCTCTCGTGCAAGGGCGTGACCCATGCCAACGAGCGTGGCCCAGAACGTGGCGATGCGGGGCGGTCGCACATCACGAATCGCCTGCGTCTTGTGCGGTCCGTGCATCCACAGGACCACCCACGGCCGCGAGGGGGCTACCCGGGGCGTCAGCGGGCAGGCAGCGGCCACAAAGAGGCTTCCACGGGTCCTCCGCCAAGCTGGTGACGAGCAGCCCGCACGGACGCACACGCAACGCCACGTACGACGGACCAATCAGGTGGGGTTCCCACCCCGAGCACTGAGTGGTCTGCCTCAACCACCCGGTTTTTTGAGCGCCAGCCACAAAAACCATTAGAAAAATCGGGGCTCAGGGCGCGCCCCAGCGCCATGAGACACACGACAGCCAATCACTGACTATTGCGTAGGTTGCACACAGAATGTGTGAACAACAGTTGGCGCAGGACAGTCACGCTGCCGCGTGGTCGTCTGGGCATCCGCCACCCGTCGTGCGTGTCTTCTGTTTGACGTGACGTGCAACCAATTTGACCTGGAATGACGTAAGCCACGAGCCACGCTCGACCCGCAGCGACACGGCTCGTGCCAGCCATGCGACTTGTGGCCAGCGCACACCAACGGCCAATCCGCACGAGGTCGCCTGGCGAACCACGGTGCGTCTGGCTGGGAGGCGCATGCACCGGGGAGGCAGGTTTGGACTTGGACAACGCTCATCAAGGTCAAGTGTCGACAAGAGTGGAGCTCGCCCAGCGCGTGCCGCGCGTCGTGCCAAACCGATGATGGCGCCCTGACACGGCGAGCAGGGGACAATCGGGGCTTCCAGGGGGAAGGGTCCGGGGGACGCCAGTGACTGGCCTTTGTTTGAATGTTCGAAGGCCGTTCTCATGGGGTGGGACTGCGACACCCAAACTGTTGTCAGCGGGGGGGTACGTAGGCCGCGTAGACGCTGGCGAGACCCTTTCGAGACGCGGGCATTGGGGAACCCCATGCGAGGCCCCGAAGAGGACGGTCTTGACAACGGCCCGTCGACCAAGGGCCGCGTAAGGTTCCGTCGAGCACCCCGATGCTGGGTGGCCCTTGCCGCAGGCGTGTTGGGATGGGACGGCGAGCCTTGTCTGACCAGGCCTTACTGTTGCCCACTGTGCCCAGGCGGTGTCGGTCTTGCGATGGATGGTGGCTGGTGTGTGATCCGCTCTGGAGGCGGCGATTGTGTGGGAATGGAGACACGTCTTGAGCCTAGTCGATTCCACCGCCAATTTTGCTACGTTCAATTGTCTCGCAGACCAAGGCGGCGCTGCTGACGCCGCGCGAGTGGCGCCCATGCGCTGGTGAGGAACTGACGCCGGGCGGGCCCCCGCTGCTCCCGTGTGAGTCAGCCAAGCGGCCAAACATCCTGGAAGGAGGTATCAATCAACGGACCAGACCAGACGACCCGGTCCGTCGCGCCAATGGATGGGCTCCTCACCCCCGCGCTCGGCCATAATTCCAGGGCCCTAGCCCCGCAACAGTCACAGGCAAGTTCGGCGCGACAGCGTGGGCATCCTAATGCACCGTCTTGTGGCCACACGTCCACCGTGTCTCGCGCTAGAGGTCGCTGTGCAAAGTGAGGTCACGGTGGATCGACGCGGGATCTAAGAAGCCCGGCGAAGACCAACTGTAGAGCAAACGCTGCAACGGACCGCCGGCGGCAGGTGACGTGCGACAGAGTGCGCATGCGTCCTGTTTCCACCACGCCGCTTTGTGGTGGCTGCTCCGCACCCCTTCGGAGGTCGTTCAATCAGTGCGCTCGCAGATGGGTTGTTTGTCCCTCCCTGACGGATCATACGATGATCGTAGGAAACGTGCTGGACAAGGTGTCTGCTTGACTCACCGCCCCTCTCGACGCACCCGCTACCAGTGTAGTACTTGAATCGCCGAGTGATCGCCTGCTGACCACACATTCGACGGCCTGCTGGTCGTCAACGGTAGACCCATCATGGGTCTACCATGATGGTTCATGCACTGGGCCACGCCAGGCGGGCCTCGCATGGGACGCAACGCTCCCTTTCTCATCTATTTACCACGATTGTTGGGGGCCACCAACCTTTGTGCAACAGTGGACGTCAACAGCTGGTTGATCGGTCAGTACAGAAGTGTACAGTACTGTACAGTACTGTAGGTTTGCGCTGGATGATCCAGATCCAGCCTGGATCCTTCCAGATCTGCCCTCCACGCGCGCGGGTGTCAATGGCCGGGGCATGAGCGGTCACGGTACCGGTGCCGGGAATCTTGTCAACGGTCTGACTCCTCGCCGGCTGACCCATGCTTGAGAATCGCGCCCCACCCGATCTGGGGGCCCTCGGGGGCGGACACGGCACCATGCGGCGATGGCATTTCTGGAAGAGTACAGCCGTTCTCTGAAAAATATAATACTGAAGCTACAGCCGTTCTCTGAAAAATCCTGCACTCCAACTGTTGCAAAATAGTTCCAAATCGGCCTCTGCGAGGTCGTAGAGGCCGATTTGGAACTCATTTGCAACTGTTGGAGAACGGCTGTGTTGTCCAACTGTGGTATGCAGCCTATATATGTACACGACATCGAAGAAGCTCAAATTTACGCCGTCAGATATGATGTCGTCTGTCGTGTTTTCCTGGAACAGTTCTGTGTTCACCAACACGCTCGGTGCGGCAGACCGTGGAGCATTCCCCACGTCAGCCCGTCGTGCGGCCTTCCTTGGCCGCTGAGACCGATAGCGAGGTATGTTCAGGAATACTGGAAACCGAACTATCATATGCTCTGGCAGACTGGTTGCACCACTTTCCTTGGTGAGACTAGCGGTACCGTTTGTACATGCGATGATCTGCCACGGGTCTTGTTCGTTTCATGATACAGTACGTGATCTGTGCTGCAATACGCTGCAGGACTGTGCAAGTATCTTGCGACGCCCTACATACACGGGTGAAGCACCGCAAAGATTCCAGCCCGAGCTTGACGTGGCGCCACGGCACAGCAACCTTGGCGAGTCGCGGCCGTCGGACTCGGATGCAGAGCTATGGCACGGCCTCGCCGTCCCGCACGCTACGCTTAGGACGTCGTTCACGGGGCAAAGACGGCGAAAAGAGCCAAGCCACAGAAGAGAAAGAAAAGCAGAGGCCACTCGCACGTTGTGCCGTTGGGTGGACATTGCTGTGAAGTGCCTGGACACACTTACTTCCTTTTGTCTAGCAAATTAAGGCCAGGGTATCTTCGCCCGCAGTCGTCGTGTGAAAACAGATTTATCGTTTTGCAAGTCCAGGCTGTTTTCGCGAACGCGCTTTCAGTAGACACTAAAGTTTAGTCCTCCCGACGTGGCGGCCGCGCCCCCGCGCGCTGAGAGCACATCCAACAACAGCTGGCCCGATAACGATATCGCACACGTTGCAGACACGTACACATATTTAATTAAAACGTGTCTATAGTTGCTTATTGGGGCAGTGTCGAGTGCGGTAACAACAACGACAGGCCCAACAAGCGATTGGTACGTCCTGGAAGATTTAAGATCCTTCCGGTAAGTCCAAATCTCGTTATTGGGGCAGCGACATCTTGGGGCCGGTGCTGCCCCAAATCGGGTCGGAATGGGGCAGAGGTGACCCCAAGAGTGTCTCTGCCCCAACAACGGCTGCCCTCTCATTGGTCAGACGCACAACGAGGACGTGTCAAACTTTGAGAAAGCATGTCTCCCTCGATGACCCACTTTCATTGGCCTGTGCCGAACAATTCAAAAGCAGGCACGCGGTGCCTGCCATCAGCCGCCGGCACCACGGCAGAGGTTGACGGGTGCGCGGCCTCGCGTCGGACTCAAAAAGACAGGGTCGCGCGGCCCGTCAGCTCTGTCACCTTTCTCAAGGGCATGACAGCGCGACTGAATGATACGCATTGGCCTCTCGCGCCACGGATCGTCGCAATGTCTCTTGCTGAGAACCACAACGTGTTCGATTCGCGTCGCTGCTCTCCTCAACTTGCTGGGACCGCACCGTCAACCGCTTAGAGCGAGGCCCTTCCACATGAAGTGCGAGCAGACTCTCACCAGCCACCGGCCTTTCTAGACCTATCAGGGAGCTCAAGTCTGCCGACACTGGCCTGCAAGTCTATGTTTTGAGGGGCATGTCCCTTGAGGTCTGACCGTTGATCGCCCCGCCCGAGAAGGGGACACTGTGACAATAGTCGGCGTGAGTCGACAGCCATTTGACACGGCGACCGTTTCTGGCCAGTGAACTATCCACGCAGCCCCAATGCTGAAAAAGAGGGGTCGCTCCTGGGAGGTACCACCACGGACTGGCTGGGCGGGTGTGGCAGACCGTCGGTGGGAGATGTCACACCCTCTTGATGATATGGGGTGGGGGGGGTAGCATGCGGTCTGTCCACCGTCTTCCCATCGACGTCGACGCCACCATCCAATCGTTGCCCACTCACGGCTCAACCGTCTTCTTCCCGAGTGCGTGTGTCGCGCCTCTCGCCAGCACCATGGAGGCCATGCTGTCACTTTCGCTGTGGGGGGGGTTCGTTGACATGGACGATGTCGAGGTGGGTGCGTCGTTGGCTGGCGCGTTGAGCATGATCCTGATCGTGCAGGCGCGCCAGCGCTCGTCGCGAATCTCCAAGAAGCGGAACTACCGGGGATCCGTGCGTGGTCGGGCGCCCAATCGCCATCGTGACGTTGCTCTCGGCTTGCAATGCTTTTTGCGTGATTACTTTTGGTTGGACGGAGCCCCCCCCGTGTACGGTGAGAAAGATTTTGAGCGCCGCTTCCGGGTGCCACGGGCAGTATTCATGCGCATCTACCAAGCGGTCAAAGACCGCCCGTACTGGCGTCAGCGTGTCAACGCGACTGGGAAGCCGCAATCACATCCGCTCCAGAAGCTGGTGGGCGCATTCCGCGTCATTGCCTACGGCGCGTCATATGACCGCTGCGATGAGTACGTGCGCCTGTCACGCTCCACGATCGCCGTGGCTACCAAGAAGCTGATGCAGTTCATTGTGGAGGAGTTTGGGCCGTCCTACCTGCGGGCGCCGACGCCGGCGGAGGTGCAGCGCATCCTCACCCGCAACGCGCAACGGGGGATGCCAGGTTGCTTGGGGTCGATGAATTGCTCCCACTGGGAGTGGAAGAACTGCCCCAAGGGGCTGGCAGGTACGTACCAGGACCGGAAGGGGCATCGGACTATTGTTTTGGAGACCGTGTGCGATGAAGATCTGTGGGTGTATCACCTTTTTGTGGGGTGCCCTGGAAGCCTGAATGACGTCAACGTGATGTATCAGTCCCCTATGTACCTTGAAATTGTGTCTGGTGCTTGGCCTCCCCGCAACTTCTCGTACACAATCAATGGCACCACCCGCAACCTGCCATATTACCTAGTAGATGGCATATATCCTCGCTTCGCCTTTTTCGTTTCCCCCTACCCGCAGCCCTTCACCGAAGAGCAGCTGATGTTCAACCGAGTGCAAGAAGCACTGAGGAAGGACGTCGAGAGGCTCTACGCGGTGCTAACGGCGCGCTTCCATATCATGCTACACCCGAGCCGCTTTGGCACCGTGGAGCAGATGATCATCACAACGCAGGCGACCGTCATCTTGCACAATATGGTCACCGAGTACCGTCGTGACGGCTATGTGGCCAGGTCGCGAATGGCAACTGCGGCGGCGGGCGGCGTTGATGCGGCGGCAGCAGGTGGTGAGGCAATCGGAGGTGGCGGGCTGGGTGGGGGGGGGGACGGCGGTGCCGCCGACGACACTGCCGCAGGCGGCGATGCGGGCGGCGGTGGTGGCGCGGCGGCTGGCGGCGGGGGGCTCGGGGAGGGGGGCAATGGGGGCGCCGCCGACGGCGCCGCCGCAGGCGGCGATGCGGGCGGCGGCGGTGGCGCGGTGGAGGGCGGCGGGGGGCTTGGGCTTGGGGGGGGGGGAAGTGGCAACGGTGCGGCGGGCGCGGCTGCGGGCGCCATTGGTGCCGCGGTTGTCGCCGGCGCTGGAGTACCTGAGCATCCGCTCGAGGCACCCTTGGTTGGTCTTGCTGGAGTAGCGCCGATGGGTGACTTTTTGCAGCACTTGGTTTCGTCGGCGGAGGCGCGGGACTCAGTGGCGCACGAGGCACTCCGCTCAGACCTGACCAAGCACGTGTTTTCGGAACGTGGCACCGTGCTCCGACCGTACCTTGGGTGATGGCTCCTTTTCTTCTTTCTTTCTGTGTGCGGGGGGGGGTGTTGCACGCTGGCCGGCTTCTCTGTGCATCTTTTTTTTTCTTGTTTGACGAGGGATGGGCCTCCGAGCGTGTTCTTCAATTGGCAAACGAATGTTTCTCTCCGCGAAAACCTTGTCTCCGATCCAGTATATAGATGCGATACAGAAAATCGAGATTGGATGGAATTGGATAAGAACTGATATTATTATTATTAACTATCCATATTTTTCTCGTGCATGTTATCGAAAACCCCTCGTCAAAAGGTGCTCGGCCGCCGACGGCGCGGTCACCCCAACCCCCGGCGGCGACAACTTGGTTGCGGGGGGCGACCGCAACGGCGGCGACGATTAAGGGTTTCCAGCGACACCGGGGACGACGGCGACGGCGGAAAGCTGGCAGAGGGGGGGGGGGGCTCGGTGCCGACAGCGACCCCCAACACCGTCGGGCGACCAGAATCCCCCGCGCCCCCCCCTGCCATTCGTGTCGAGCTGCGCGCGTGCCTCAAAGTGGGCGACCGGGAGGCGCCGTTAGCGCCGCAGGCGGCGGCACCCGAGGAGGCGGCGGTGTTGCCGACTGCCTCCACAACAGCGGCCACGGCGCACCGGTCGGCTCCGGCGGCGTCGGCCGGTCGGCTTCGGCAGCGTCGGCCGGGTTGATGGCGGCTGCCCTGGCGGGTGTTGAGTCGTGCGGGGACGGCCGGGCGGCGGGTGGCGCCGGAAACGGCGACAGGGCGGGACCGGCGAAGGGCGGCGAGGGGCCGCCGCTGGCGCGCCCGACGGTAGGAGCGCCGCACGAGACACAAACTTTCAGTGAGGCGGCGTGGGGGATCACGGGTGCGGTGGAGACGACCGCCGTGGTCAACGCCGCTTGCCGGGGGGGCAGCGTGGCGGCGCATAGCGCCGTGGGGGCGGGCGAGGCGTCCGCCGACGTCACCATGTCGGCGTTCGCGGCCGCCGCGTGCGCGGCGCCCGCGGCGCGCGTGCGGTGACCCCCTGCCACACCGAGAGCGAAGGCACCGGCAATGACGGCGCGGCGCCGGCGGCGCCGGCCTGCACGGGCGGCACAGGAGCATTCCCAGTTGTCAAAAAACAGCCGGGAGGAGGGAAGTCACCCAACGACGCAGGGGAAGGGGGGGGGGAGGCCGCCCCGCACGCCTGTGTGGGGACACCGGCGGTGGCACAGCACGGGACCGGGCGCCCCCGGCTGGGCGGGGGCTGAGCGGGCAGCGTCGCGCCGTCCGACGAGGCGCTGCCAGCTGAGGCCGCCGAGGAAAAAGAGAAAAAAGCCACCGATGCCGGCAAAAGAAGAGAAGAGAGACGAACGAGCACGGGGGCATGGAGGTGGAAGCGGTGGCAGAGAAACGGGGCGGGGGGGCGTCCGGTCAGGAAAGTGGTGTGTGCATGGCTAGTGTGCCCGATCACTTGCCGCCGGTCTCTGGGCGTCGACCGCGCCATGCCAAGTACACTGACATTGACGGCCGCTCCATTGATATACCTTGGATGCTTGGCACCATGCTTCAGAGGCCACTGCGGCCTAGTGGGAAAATTCCACGCTCGCGATCCTGAGGTCGCGGGTTCGAAACAGCAGTGCAAAAGCCAGTCGGCTTGGAAATGGTGCTCGCCTCTCGGGGCTTGAGCGAGACCGCCCGCTCCGAAGACCCCGGACGCTGAGGTTCAGACTTATTGATGACATGGTTTTTCGACGCAATGAATGCCCCCTTCGCCTATATCGCACTGCAACTGGTTATATCCATTTCTGGGTTCTCCGGCTGTTGTCCGGCTACTGCGCTGCCTCTCAATTCGAATCGTAGCGCCGTAGTTGTTCGTGGTTCATCCCTGAAAGCATTTCAGGTGGAGTTGGGACGCACTTAAAGAAGATTAAATCTTCCGCTGTGGGCAAAATTCGATTGATATGAATCGTTTTTGTCACAGTGACGAAAGTACGAAATTCACACAAATGTCTGGGCGGCAGGACTTGACTCAGGATTCGAAGGTAGGTTTTTTCTACGAAATGCGGCCTGCACTAAACTATTCACAGTCACTTGAATATGAAATCTCTGAGTCTGCTACTCAGGCTGGGGCGGACCGGTTCGCCTGCATGCATGTAGGTTGCCTGTCGCGCATGGCCCACTCGGCATCATCTCTGGCAGTTGGTTGACTATTCCAAGGCGCGCGCGCCCCTGCTGTCGCCACCGCCGCTTAGTCGTCGTCGGTCGCTGCCGCCGCCACCAGCGGCGACCACCGTCAGGCCGGCGGCCCATCGCCCAACGTATGCACCGGCGCGTCCGCCCGCGGCTCCTGTGCTGCGCGCTCGGCTTCTGGCCTTCCCGACGGCAGCGGCCGACGCCTCCGACGGGTGCTGACCGCTTTCAGTTTCGGGGGGACGGGGGGCGGGCGTCGCGGACGGCCAGCGAACACATCCTCCTCTCGCGCTTTTCCCCGCCCCCGTACTGGGAGTGGCGGCTAAGGGCGCCACCCGGCCGGTCGCGTCCCGCGGCGTCGTCGCCGCGTGGGTGCTACCGGTACGCGTGCCGCGAAGCCGCAGCTGTTTTCCGCGCTGGCGGTTGTAGCCGGCGCTGGCGGTTATCGCCGACGCCGGCGCGTGACTTAGACGCGTCGAGCCGGTCGGCCACGCCGAGCTCGGAGCGTTCGGTCCGGCCGATGCGGCGGCGGCCACTGTGGGCGCGGACCCCGCCAGCTCGTTCCTGCATGCAGCCACTCCCAGCGACGCGTTTGTCACTGGGGGCACCAGCTAGGCGTTGCTTGCCCGCATGCAATGATACCGCACTATGCACCGCGGTACGCTGTGCTGGAGCTGTGAACGTCTCTGGATGCAGGGGGTGCGAACGGAACAAACACATGGGTGGCAACTATAGCGACAGCGCCAGCCGCCGCTGCGTGCCAGTCTTGGCGGTGGCCGCCGACGGCGGACGCGCGCGCGCGGCGATTTGGGGATAGAGGATGTAGTAGGATAGGGGTGGGACGGGATGCGTGCGTGACTCGCTTGGAGGGGGGAGGGGGACAAGCGTCGATTGCTAGCCAGAAAATGCCAGCTCCTCGATCGATGACCCGCCCCGCCCACATGTCGGGCGACAAAGTGGCGGCGCAGCCCACGCGCGCGCTTTTTGGCATGCCGCGACTTGTGTGTGCGCAGCGATGGGGGCCGTGGACGCGCGCTGCTGGCATGGTCGTCGCGTAGTCCGCTGCCACCGCCACTGCAGTCGAAGAACACGGCGGTAGCTTCCTTTTTCTGTTTCTATTCGCCAAAACGCGTTGCGCACGACGAAAAGTAGCACGGTGTGTGCTGTTTCCAGTCACATGTACCACCCATTTCCGGCTCCTTAATCTGTCTTATCGTCCGTGTGTCATGCTCTCCAGACTCTGGGGGCTCGTAAGCGAAATGCTCGCCACTCTGGGAACGGCGGTGAGACCGGGAGTTGAAAAAATGCTCTCACTTTGAGCACACAGATTTGGTCTGACGGATGGCTCGCACATCGACGGCTGCAGCAGACAAGCACAGAAAAAGAACAAGCAGAGGAGTAGTAAACCAACTGCATACAGTAGCAAACAAGAACACCCGGCGACTATCAACGAGAAGAAGCTGCTCAGCAAGAGGCACCTCTCGTCCCATTAGTCATCGTCACTGCCCTCCAATGCATCCTCGAGGAATTTCAAAGTGTCCCTGGCGGCATCGCTGCCCTCGCCATCCCCCTCGGACTGGCTTGGCATCTGCAGCAGGGCTGCGTCTGCCGTCGTGACCCATGATGGCGCGGACGTGGCCCGCGCCCACATCGGGGGCTGGTTGTGCTCCGCCACCAAAGCTGACCGGCGCTCGAATGGCGCGCCGGGGATTGCTGCCACCGTCGGTGCCAGCGCTTGGGCCGCGGGTGGCTGCCCCACAACGCCATCGAGGTCAATGGTCGTGGCCAGTGCCTTGTTAAGGGAGGCGGCCGAGGAGCGCTCCTTGGCCGCGAAACCGCGCCGACCGACTGGTGTCCGCGCCGCGGGTGGCTTGGCCACACGTCCCGACGTGGCGCCTTTTCCAAGGCGGGTGCTCGTCCGCCTCGTCGGTGGCAATGGCCCAGCCGGCAAGCGAGCCACAGATGTGGGTGCCGATAGCTCTGGTTGCGCCTCCGTCAGGTCCATGTTCTCGGTCAGAGGTAGCTGTGCCGTGGGCGGCTCGCTCGGCAGCGGGGATGCCGCCCGTGTCACTGTCGCCGGGGCAGAACCCACCGGAGTGTGGCCACCAGGCGCTTGCACGCCGGCAGGCGCGTCCCCACCAACACCGGCAGGTACCGGTAGCGTACCAGCCGCTGCCGCGCCACCTGTCGCCACCTCAGCCGATCCCTCCACCAGCGGCTGCACCGCGGGTGCCGCGTTGGCCGCCTCCGGCAGCTTCAGACCGGCGCTGGCCAGGATCTTGGCTGCCTGCGCCTCCCAATACAGCTTGCCGGCCGGCGATGCCATCATGAAGGGCTTGCTCATCGACATCATCTGGTTGCGCTCGGCGGCCGCATCGCCCAGGCGCTGGATCGATGTCGCCATGTTAGCGAGCGTCCTCCCATCCGAAAACTCCTGCGACCTGGCCGCCTTCGCGGCCTTGTTGCCAATTGGTCGCGCCGCCCATGTCGACTTGTCCTCGTCGCTGTCGACGTCCCCGTCATTAGAACCCGATGCGCTGCTATCACCTTCCGCGTAGTCGGCAGCAGCAGAGCCGATGGCACCGTCGGTCGAAGCACCACCGTCGGCGGCGCCTGCGGCGGCGGCAGCTGTGATGGCACCACCGGCGGCCGCAGCCGCCTTCTTGGCCTCCCTCGTCGCCTTAACCTTGGCAGCAGCCGCCTGCTGCTTTTTTTGTGCCGCGTGGAATGCGGTCGCGGCGGCGTTAAACTTGGGCGTCTTGTACAGCATCTTGAATGCTTCGGTGTAGATGACCTTGGGCGTCTTGTTGCGGCGCTTGGTCTGCTTGCCGCTGATCTCGGCTTCGGCTTGGTCGCCCCGCACCCTGGCGTACACGTTGACGCCGGCGCACGCGGCTACAGCCGCGTCGATCAATTGATCCTCGTTCATGTTGCCCGTGAGCTTGCAGTCATCTTTCCCCTTCACCAGGAGGTAGTAATGGGACAGCTCCATAACGCCCGCTAGCACCTTGGACCACATCTTACGCATCGCCGTAGGCCCGCGCTTCAACCGCGCAGAGTGACCCTTCTTCGACGCCTGCTTGAGCAGCCAATTGTCGAAAATGGCCGCCCAAAACTCGTCGCGAGACTTGTCCGTCCCATTGATGCTGTCGTAGGAGCACGCCAACCACACCGTGACGAGCATCAAGATCTCTGGCATGGGCCACGCGCCGTTCGTGCCCATCTTGACGGAGGGGCGCGTCGCATGAGACGGGGATCAGGGCCTTCGGGGTCCTCAACAGCTACGCGCGTCGCCCCCAGAGGGAGACAGGGTGGCGGCTTGCGGCGCGCGACGGCTGTCAAAAGATCTCGGAGTGGCACGGGGACGAGACTGCGTGCGATTGACATGTGGGCGTGCATCGCCGCCCGTTTTTAAAGGGCTGAAATCTCGGCCAAGCACGAAAAGAAGGGCGCAGGGGAGTAATTGGCCACGGATCTGCTCGTTCAGGCCACCAGTTGATCATAGGGGCACATAGAGAGGTTGTGGGGTCGGCACAGCAGCCCAAGTGTCAAATTTTGAGCTCTAGAGGCATGACCGGAAATGGACAGTCCTCCTTCAGAAGCTGGGTTGGAGCCTGGGTCAGGCACGTCCAACACAAGCCGCCTGGAAAGAAACGTACCTGCGTTCGGCGGGCGGGGAGACCAAGGCCGCCGGCGTGTGCACCTAAACGTGGCTACGTTGTTGGTAAGGCGACTCAACGGCAGTTGCTGACCACACACTGTCCGATGACACTGCTGCTGGCTACTCCCACGCCACGTCTCATACAAGATGAGGCGGCAGCTCCCGTCAGCCATAAATTGCGGTGGCAGTTGCCGACAGCCACACGAGGCGGCGGTCGCCGTCGTCAGCCACACGAGCGGCGGTCGCCGTCCTCAGACACACGAGGCGGCTGTCGCCGTCGCCAGCCGTACCAGGCAGCGGTCGCCGTCGGCAGCCGTACGAGGCGGCGGTCAGCGCCACCGTAGGCATGGCCCACTGGGGGGAGGTGCCGAGGGCAGCCCTCGCCCGTTCCGACGGCCGTCGCAGTCGGCCGGAAGGCCTGTACATGCGCGAATGGGTGGGAGTTGTACCAAGGAGGGGATGTGCCAGGAGGGTGGAGATGCAAGTGAAAGAGAGCCGGCGGTGACAAGGGACGGAGAAGGCCGCAAGCAACAGCTTTGAGGCGGGCGGGAGATGAACCCGGGTCACCAGCAACGTCGGACCTGAGGTGAAACGAGGGTGCCCGCGTCGACAAAAAAACAGCCTGGCCAATGATTAGCCATCTGAAAGCCAGGCCCCCTCTGTTATTGGTCGCCATTTTCGAAACGAGTGGACAGAGAGCGGCGCGAAACGTTGGCGTCTGCTTGAAAAGTCGAGACTGTCTGCTGCCGAGACTTGCGCGAATCTGCGGGCACCTGGCGGGCCTGCCTCCCCCGTCGTTCAGAAGCAGTCCCACTTTCTCTATGCATAGGCGCGCGCTGGCAGAGCGTTGGGTCACCTATCCGCGGATTTACCTGCCCTGCGGGCTTGGCAGGTCTTAAAACGTCGCAACGTGCACATGCCCGGACACTGTTGTCACAGAAGACAGGTGAGGAAGCAGCATTCAGAAGCAACGTGTCACCTTCATGGCGCACTTTCTTGTGAGGTTTCATCGAAATTTCTCGATTGCAACACGCCTCGCGACAGTCGCGCCCTCGTGCCCCGCTGGAAGTTGGTCCGACGCGACGATGGGACAGCCGACGACGTTGGTGGCACACTCAACTCCGCCCCAACAGCACCGCCCCAATAAGCGCATGTGGCCCCCTTTCTTTGTAACTCCAGGTCGTGGGACCAAACCATATTGGGCTCTCCACTCAGAGGGGCACACGTGGTTGGCCCAATTGGGGGATCTGCTCGTTGGGGCAGCTGTTGTTGGATGTGCTCTCAGCATGCGTTTTTAGGCACAGGATCGGGGGGGGGGGTCTGACACGTGGTGACATGTCATGACATTTCCAGTGT